>JAAUXU010087133.1_pt1 | contig 89139 bp, 70 predicted proteins | sample 7278151 | NCBI WGS metagenome assembly JAAUXU01 (sample SAMN14350113, study PRJNA611818) | marine sediment metagenome | isolation source: surface marine sediment (1.8m) | place: French Polynesia: Moorea | collected 2018-08 | reverse complement strand
CCCCCCCCCCCCCCCCCCCCCCCCCCCCCCCCCCCCCCCCCCCCCCCCCCCCCCCCCCCCCCCCCCCCCCCCCCCCCCCCCCCCCCCCCCCCCCAAAGGGCAAGGGAGGGATGGAAGAAAAGCAAACATTGGCTGATGAACGACACGATCGCGTGCGTGACGCTCCTCTCCGTGCACGCGTGCGCGAGTGCGTGTGTACATATATAATCTTACGACACAAAGATTGCGTCTTAATAGAGCGGTGATGGAATGGAATTCGGAATTGGAAAAAAGTATTTCGCCCACTGCCACTTTCACATATTCTTGCTGAATTTTTAATATTATGATCGGTTTTTTTTTTCTTCCTGCAAAAGTTGTTGTATCGATCGCCAAGGCCATAAAAGAAAGGCCACCTTTCTTCTGTGGGGTCCAATGAGTCTCTAGAAAGTCTTTCAACAGCTGATTCTCCAAGAAAAATATCTGCCATTGGCTCACCTCCTGCCACCTGGAGTCAGAGTTAAGAAACTGCTCTGGTTGCACGAACTTTCTTCCACCCGAGCCCTGACCGACCCCGGTGCTGCCGGCCCAGTCAGGGAGGCACCCGGAGAAAGATGCTCGCGCCATCACCAGCGCAATTTCGCACTTTGTGAACAGCAAGGAAATCATGGAGCTGTAAATCAATTTTGCCTGAGTGAGTATGACTAAATAATAGGGCAGATGGGTCCATTAGCCGGAGCTGGAGCCCGGAGCAGAGCGGAGATGGAAGAGCAGAGCAGAGCAGAGCGGAGCAGAGCAGAGAGAAGTGAGTTATTTGCATGCTCGTGCAGACCAGGGACAATTTTACGCGTCCGCAGATTTCTTCCGGTCTCTCGACTAATGCGATTCTCTGTCAATTTGTGGTCGGGATGAGGGCAATAAATAATATGAGCGGTCTATCCAGACGCGCTGTCTGTCTGCGCACGCAGATCAGCTGGGGATCCGGGGTTGTCACCCACGGCTTGGACAGTCCTTGACCATGTTCGGTCTGGTCGAGCGCTTCTTCCTGCTGTCCTGCGCCGGAGGAAGACACGGAGAAACATGCTGCGAAGCCAACATGTGGTGTTGGACACGTCCCTAATCAAGGGGATCAACATCGGCTCTGCCAATAATCCCCGGGATCATGACACAAGAGATGAGCCAATATGTCCAAGAAAGCTGATTAAAAAACAAGTGGTTTGAAAATGGCCTCCTGGGAGAGTTTGTCTCTCCGAGTTTGCACACGTGTGCAGTTGCTATTTTTGCGTCCTGCACATGTGCCAGGCTCGCCTTTGATCTCTGCTTATCAACACCTCCCAAGCTGGCACCAGGGGGAAAAATGGGGGAAAGGACAGCAGCGACAGCACCTTCCAGATACCATCTTTGTGACAGGACCAGACAGACAAATATGCTCGGTCTCACTTTGATCTGGAGACTTTTCTGACCTAAACACAACTGGGACGCTTTTGACCGGCGCTGAACTTGCATACACAGGAAGCTCTCGGACAGACACAAGTTGCTGCCTCGGCTTCAGCGGTCACCAGGAGAGGAACAAGAAGCCTCCAGGGACAATTTCAGCAACTACCAAGTGTCCAGTTGTCAACTCATTCAGCTGTGAGATCCTGACGTGAAGGCGCACTCGCACTCGTACAAATGGACGTGGGTGGTCGCAGTCACATAACATGTGTGGAGGGGGAAAAAAATCTGCCATGGTGGAGCCGGCCTTAAATAAGTATTCCTTATCTGTCCCCTGCTATCGCCCAATGGGTGCACATGTGTCCTTGCCATTACTCAGTGAAGGGGGGGGGAGAAGCATAATTAACAGAAGATAGGGGAAAACAGGTTGGAGAGAGAAGTTGTGAGAATCTCCCTTAAAAAGTCGTGCTTCTCCTTGGGACAAATTTGTCATCTCCAGTCCTTGTTAGCCGAATTCCTACAGCCCAGGGTTGCCTCTGGGCGCACCACGAAAGCAGCCTCTGCTTTAAGGTGCCAGCAGAAGAAGAACGGAAAAGCTGTGAAGAGTGGCAACCCTGGAGCTCTTCCTCCTCCAGTACTTACATGTCATTCTCTCTTTTGGAACCATTATTTAGGGCTGGGTGTTGTTGCCGCTGCTGCTCGTCCAGACATGTTGGAACATATGTGAGAACAATTTCTGCTGCTGCAAATGAGCTTTGGCCCAAGGGACGCTGGCTGACCCCCTTTTTTTTTTTTTCTTTTCGCGAAAATTCACATGTGCACGGTAAAAGAGAGGGGTCAAAATTCCTTATTTAGAATTATGGCCACACTAATTTTTGTTTGACACATTATCGAACTGCCCCACTTCGACCCCGGGAGGGAGGTCAAGCGCTCCAAGAGGTTCCTCTTGACCTGCGGCATTTTTGACGACTAAAGAGAGGCCGGCGAGATGTGCTAAAGACCCGACTGCGCCCCCGCCCAATTCGCCCGTGCAGACGCGCCCAGGTGTCCGGGAGTCGTGCGCGCGCGCGGGCGCGCTTGCCAGCCAAGACTCCGGGCGGATCTGCATAATGCAGACATCTTTTGCTATCTCAGATCAGAAAAAAGTTCTCTGCGTGTAATTCAAAACTTAACCCATCTGCCGTTGGTACAAAAACCTCATCTTTCACGTGGTGGGGAAAAAAAAAATCGATATCGCGCTACAAAAATGGGTTCCCCCCTCCAAATTTTTCGATTTCTGCCCCAGAAAAGTGGACACAAAGAGCAATTAGTGAATGTACAAATGAGCAAAATCATCGATCGTCGAGGACAACAATTTCACGCACTGTTTCTTCCAGTGAATGACGACTTGAGCCTTTGTTGGGCGCCCCAAAAATTTGAACACAGTCGTCGAGAAATGTGGCAATTTTTGTTTCTTTTTGCCACGCGACGGCCGAGATGAGTGAAAAGTTGGGGGTCTCTCTGTTCCTCTCCACAGCCTCATCATTATTCCGCTCGCGCGCTTTGTTTACTCAGTGCAAGAGATCGTCGACGTGGCCGCCGTCGTCGTCGACGTCGTCCTCGTCCTCGTCCTTATCGGACAGAGCGTGAAAATCGGGCTTTTCTTCCTCGCTCCGCTCGCTTCGCTTTCCCAGATCAATCTGTGCGATAAAAGCTAAGCCGCTTAAACGCGCTGGCGCCTTCGGAGGCCGCGACGGAGGCAAACAAGCACACGTGGAATAAAGAGAGAGAGAGAGAGAGAGGAACTTTATTAGCAAACAGCGCCTTCATACAAAAGGGTTGGGGACAGAGAAAAAAAAAGGGGGTTGTCAGCTGAAAAGAGTCTACGCAGCTGCTTAATGATGGTAATGATGATGAGTGCAGCGCGATAGTCATCATCATCATCCGCCGCGACGTTGACTCACCCTGTATTTGTTCTCATAGGTACTGTACGTTTCTGTATCTGCTCTCTCACCCTGTATGAAACCTGATCTCATAGACCACAGATGAGCAGTCAGTCCTTTGATCAGATGATCTGAAATTGGCTTACCAGAGAGAGAGCGAATTTGTCTTTTCCCAAATAATCCCGCGTCCCCTTATATTTCTGGGGGGAGGAGGACGAGGTTGATGTCGTCGGTGGCTCATTTTTCTGCGTCCTCTCTGTACTCATGTTCTAAATATCACAAAAGTAAGAGCAGTTGGAGCTTCACAACAGAAGCTCCGACCCACGAAACATTTGATGCGGGTGGAACCAGAGCTGCTCATTCAATGTTAGATGGAACACCCTGTTACTCGAGCTGGGCAGATCGACTCTGGCCCCCACATGTGCGGAGCGAGAGCTTCTCCCGCGACACCCTGTTGTGCAGTCATTTTTTTATTTTCCTTCTTCTCACAGGTACAACCTGAAGTTCTTCCTGAAGTGCAATCAGAACTGCCTCAAAAATGCGGGAAACCCTCGGGAGATGCGCCGGTTCCAGGTGGCCGTGTCCACGTCCCCGGAGATGGAGCCCGGGTCGGCCGGGTTCGCCGCCTCGGACAGGATGTTCGTGCACAACAACTCGAAGCACGGCAGGAAGTCGCGGAAGCCGGGAGACGAGAGTGAGCATTGCTGCCATTATAGGACAAGTCTTCGTTAGCACTTTGTTAGGCCTCAGTCCGGTCTCGTAGCCTGGAGACGACGGTGCCACGGCTCACGAGGCTCTAAAGGCCCAATTTCAGACGGATATGAGATTTTGGGAGCCTGTTGAGGCCTAATTTAAGACACCATTTAAGCACTGATAGGGGTCATTTCAGGCCCGCTTTAAATTAATTGCCGAAAAATGAGAGCCCGGGCATCTGATAAGGCCTCTTCAGGCCCCGTCTCACTTGCCTCAGCCGCCGCAACCCCGAAGTTGAGCCTTGTCTTGTCGCATTCAATTTTCTCGCCGTCTGCGTCGTGCAGGAGGGGAGGAAAGGCCCTTTTAATGAATAATTTGTGTCTGGTGGAGAAGACCCACTCACTGTGTGCAGCGTAGCACAGCGGAGCAGATGGAGACGGAGTCGTGGTTGTTGTGCTTCGTCATCATCGACGTGTTGTCGGCCATCACGTTAAGTGAAGCGAAGGGCAAATCTCTCTCTCTCTCTGCCTCCAAATGGGTTCAATTCCTGCCATTAGGGATGATCAAAATGTCAACACACACAGAGTTTTTGCTGCACGCAACAGCAGAAGTCTGTGAAGCGGAAAAAAGTGCTCCTCTGTCCCCTCTCAGCATCGTCACATGATTTGGTCACTTTGGCAAATTGGAAACTTTCTCCCTTCGTGACTTTCCCATATAATGAGACCCCCAATTAGAGAAAAAGGGGGGGTTAAATGAATTGGAAGCCATTTGGACCCTTAATTGGAGTGATAGGTTTTCAGCTGCAGAGAGGACAGCTTTTTTTTGACACACTGTACGGCAGAATACGCAGAGTACTGGGTGTACAGGCAAAATATTTTCTCAGCTCGCAAGAAGTGAGCAGCAACAACATCTGCATATGCGAAGAGCCTTAATTCGCCTTATTGGCTTTCTTCCCCCCCTGGGTGAATGAATGACAGAGGGGTCACGGCCTCTCTATGGAGCTGCACACACACACTGAAGTAATCCCATTGTCTCTGCCTGGAGGGTACTTTACAGGGTGAACAGATGTTGCTTCTTATGGGGGATGTGCATGAGAGAGCGGTGAAATGAGAGTCCGGTTGCGCGCGCATATTGATGATATGATGAATGTTTCATGAAAGTAACAAGTGAAACTGCTCAGCAGCTGTGAGCTCTGCACTGACGCCAGAACAACGTCCTCTTTGCAGACGACCTCTTCCCGCCGATCCAGAGCCCGGTGATCAAGGCCGTCTGTCCCTCCGAAGGCTGGACTCATGGAGGACAGCCCGTGGTCGTGGTCGGGGACAACTTCTTCGAGGGGGTGCAGGTAGAATGAAAGAAAGGAAATCTCTCAACCCAATGCAAGTCTCACGAGTTCTGTCCAAAAAGGTCTACTTCGGCTCCTCTCCAGTGTGGACCGAGGTGTTGACGCCGCACGCCATCAAGGCCATCACGCCCCCGAGGCCCCTGCCCGGAATCGTCGAGGTCACCCTGGCCTTCAAGGACAGACAACTAAATAAGGGAAACCCCGGAAGGTTCATTTTCACAGGTGAAGAGTCAGACGACGCAAGTTGCAGGGTGGCAGGTTCATGGCAGACTTTTGTGCTAGTGTCACTGCGCCCCTCGTTGCCGTCGTCTTGCATGGCAGAGGAGTTGTGTTTGACATGTCTAAGCTGTGGTTCTATTGTCGATTAAGGCGCGCTTACACTGGTTGACGGGTGTCGGTCGCACAGAAGTCCGTCCAGGACAGCAGCGAACTCAGAGCGCAGAGAAGATTCTGTCCTTCAACTTGTTCTTATACTCCGTTCCAGCCATCAACGATACCAATCTCGACTACAACTTCTCCCGCTTGGCCAAATACATCCCAAGGCAGCCCGGAGACCCGGAGAGACTGCCCAAGGAGCTCATGATTAAGCGCGCGGCCGATTTGGCAGAGACGTTGTGCGGCGCAGCCGCGCATCAACCGTCGTCGTCTGCAGCGGCCGCGCTCGCCGCCAGGCACTACTCGACGGCCAACTACGCCGCCTACGCGGCAGCCGCAGCCACCGACGCCGCCGCTGCGGCAGCCGACGAATACCAGCCGCAACCGCCGCAGCAGAGGCTGAACGGCCACTCCTCGCCGTCGCCGCGGGCCTACTCGGATCCCGCCACGCCACAGCCTCCACCGACGCCACAGCAACAGCAGCCGCCTTCCACGAGCAACAGCAACAGCGGTTATAACAGCAACGTCGTCTCCACGACGACATCGGCGGCGGCGTCCGTCAGCGCAGCCGCCGCCGCCGCCGCAGCCATGGGCGTGCCGCCGGGATCACCCGGGCTATTTCAGTCCTCAGCTAGTGAGTGGAGCAGCACTAAAGTTCGCCACACTAGATACTTAGCTTGTCCACTTCCTGTAGAGAATTAAGGGTGCGTTTACACTGGACATTGCCGATTGTGCCAAAAAGACGTGCGCACCTAATGTACGTAAATCCTACCGTCAAAGGGGGCATGTTCATGATTCTTGTGACAACGTCTTAAGTGAATTGTTACAGACAGACGGTCAAGGTTCGTGAAGCGCCTGAAAAACTTTGTCAGTGTAAATCCACCCTAAATGTGTGTGACGAATTGTTCTTTATTATACCTCATTGCTAAACAGAGAAACACTTTAGCTACTTCGTAACCCTCCATTACTACCCATCATTGTTGCTACTACTGCACATGCACACACTACTCATTCATTCGTTATTTTTTGCAAATGAGTTTCCCAAGTTTTGCTTGTCTTGCTCCCTGCATGAATCCACACAGACACATTTTCCTTCCACAGATTCCTCAAGTCCCTCTCCACCCAGCGGCGGCCAAGGCGCGGCCGCCGCGGCTTCTCCCCATTACCACAACAATTACCCGCCGCCGCCCACGCTGCAGTTCAACGGCCATCAACTGGCGGCGGCGGCGGCGGCCGCCGCCCACCACCACCAGCATCACCAGGCGCAGACGATGGCGGCGTGGCCGTGGCAGCTGGCGGCCGGATAAAAAAAATTGACCTGCAGGAGTTAGTATTATGTTTTACCCATAATTTGCCACTGAAACAGCTCCTTCTTCTCCTCCTTCCTCTTCTTCGGCGTGACTTCCTCGTGTCTGAAGTCCTTTGGCTGTACCGATCTAAGAACTAGGGTGTTGTCTAGAGAACTCAGCTAAAAATATCAGGACCTCTCGTCTTAGTAACTTCCACCATTGTCCTTGCTTGTACTGTATGTTTTCCTCTCTCTCTCTCTCTCTCTGCGAGGCAAATTTGCACCAGAGTCCTTCAAAGAGTTTCACACAATGAGCTGAGATTTGACACTTTGGGTACTGATTCTGCCCATTTTTTGTTCCAGGAATGCCCTCTCTGATGCCTTCTCCTTTCTCCTTCTGCGCTCAATCGTACGCTGCTCATCCTCTCACTGCTTCAGCCAAATAAATGCGAAGAAAACAAAGTTTCCAAGCAGAAAAGAAGTGTATCCACTCATATTTTTCTCATGCTTTTACTCTCTCTGTAGCATAGCGAAGAAAAATGCCTCAAGGTTCACCCTGTCACAAAAAATCGTACAAATTCCGGGCTAACTCGAAAAGTTGCTAGTATTTTTGATGCAGTATTATTATTATCATTATTATAATTATTAACACGTGCTCCGCCAGACAAAGATGCGTTCAGTACTAAGGCCTACTTCTAAGGACTGTAAATGTTGTGTTGATCTCATTATGTGACAGTATTACTACAGTACTTAATCTCTCTCTCACACATCCAGTTAAATATCATGTCAACAGAAATTTTCATCGTCCAAAGTATCTTTTAGAATGGAAGAATAAAATGATTTTTTCACACTGTCACACCTCTTAAAAGCTTTAATTTCTGCTCACGAATAGAATTGCACATTTTGAAAATTAATCCAACCTAAACGTCACTTTAGCAGAGCCATTGGAAACCTGGCGGCTGAAGGACGAGTTCTCAACGCATTCAGGGCAGAAGCAGTTGCTCATTCACCGGAAGCTGCTTCCAGCAACGACCAGGAAATTGACGCAGCTTTAAACTGACATTGTAAAAAAAATGAGTTAAGGCTGTTCATCTAATAATTCTCTATTACAAAAGTCTCTCTCTACTTCTCGTGTGTGAAAGCTCGACCATCTTTGTCACCTGAGAGATTATACTAATCTACCTGTAACAGGTGTTGACGGGCCCGTCCTTGGGGGTCACATTCGCTTCCGGCCACAAGCTACTTTACAGTTCTTTGTACAGAAGAAAAAGAAGAAACTGTCCTCTCTTCTCTAACATAAACACTGTCTATTAGAAACAATCCCTGCAAACTCTGCCTCTAGTATGATCAGTTCCTCCAGCTTGAGCAACCCCAATTTTTGCATGGGTTTTTAACTCACTTCTGCAATTGTCAGTAAAGATAAAGAAAATTGTTGTGTGCAGAGTTGTGGTCACCAATTTGGCACTAGTCAGAAATTGAATTGAGTTGGCGGAGGGCTTGATTGACGATGGCAGAGTGACTATATATGACAATACATGAAAAAAGGATTCATAACAATAAGAATGCAGCATGAGTTGTTACCCCCACCCCTGCCGTAAGCAATGACTCTAGTGGAAGCAACAGGGCAGAAGTCAGACTCAAAATTAGCCAGGGGATGGGGTTGCTTCCAATAATTCCTATCAAAGTACAAGCAAATTATACCGAAGTACCTCAATGAGAAAATGACATCGACTCTTACTGGTTCAGAAACTTTTATTGGGTCACCCTGTGAAACACGTTTACGGCCACCGGAGAGACAAACAATAATGATGATGATGAAATTTGATAATAATTAAGCTCGGAAGAACGCAATTTTTTTAACCTCTAACTACACTGCAGAATAATCTACATGAAGTGTGGTTCACTAATCTACGTACAGTACAGTACACGCCATGACAAGAGCTCAATGTTTTCAGGTGCAAGAATCTCAACTTACAGTGTGCAAAAGAAGACTTTTTTACCTCCATCAGACAAGATCAAGCAAAGTCATTTGTCCGACTGAGCCAGGGCTTCTTTTCCCCTCTCACCTGCCAGACGTGTGTGCGTGTGTGTGCGTGTGTATCTGTGTGTGTGTGTGTGTGTATGTGTGTGTGTGTGTGTTCGTTGCCACTGAAACGTTGGTTGGTATCACAGTTGCAAAAAATACATTTTTACAGGAGCTTCAATTCTCATGGCAACATTATGTACACAGGGTGTTTACCGTAATTTTGACTAGGTTGACGCTCTGTTAATTTAGCAACCTGGGTGGGGAAAATTCGAGAGAGTCTAAAATATTGGTGTCTCTGTTGAGCCGTCAAATTTGCAAACAAGCTCACTGTTTCCTACTCAAGGTGCAAGGGAAGTGCTGAGATAAAAGAGGTTGCTACACTAAGACTTTTTTCCATTGTCGGATTTCCATTTTTTTTGCTACGTACTGTATGAGCCATAAAATACAACTGAAGCATCTCTGCAAAGCCAAGCTTTATAACTTTAAACATCCTCTGACGAAGACGCTCGAGAAGTGCATAGGTAATCTTGCTTCTTTTCTTTTCTTTGTTTCTCTACAAAGCCTCTTGGAGATGTTGCTCTCTTTTCTGCTGACTCACCCTGTAATGCACGAGATATTGTATGATATGGAGACAGTTTGGTTTTCATTGGCCTATTGTTGTTACTCTTGAGGTAGAGGGGAGAAAAAATTAAGAGGAGTTAATCGAACAAAACGCTATTGAAGTTCAAGCTTTGCTCTGGAACATCTGGTTGTAGTTGCTGCCCTCGTTGCTGGCGTAGCCGCTCTTGGATTTTTCAGCTGATTTCTCGGGACTGGGCGAGTTGGAATCCTTGCCCTCCTCATCCTTGACTCCGTTGACAGGACTTTTCTTGCTGTTCCGCTCTTCATCCTCTTCTTCGTCAATCATTGCAGGGCTGGTGGAGGCAGCTGCATTCTCCACCTGCTGCTGCATGAGAAGTCTCTGCTGATGCTGCTGGTACTGTTGCTGCTGATACTGTTGTTGCTGTTGGTAGTGGAGTTGTTGCTGTTGCTGGAGGTGGTGAAGGTGAGCGTTGTGGTGGAGGCTGTGTTCATCTAGAAGAAGAAACCTGCAGTGAGAGAGAGAAACTAGGCTCAAAGAAGAGTTGCAAGCACCAGAAGACGCTAAGGGGGCATTTACACTGTCTGGCTTTGGGCGAAGCAATTCAGACATTTCAACTGATCCTTAACCCCTTAATTAATCGGACAGTTGCTGCTTCAGACACTAAACTTTACGACTTTAATTAAAAAACAGTGTCATTCTGACTGGTCGAGTACGAGCACACGTATGACCAAAGCCCAACAAACGTGTATTTGTCGTATGAACACAGCTTGTCCATATCAGATCGAATCTACGAGGCGTTGTACTTATGACGTAAGTGCTTCACCTTCCGCCCATTGTCCGTTGGCGGCGGCCGCGGCGGCCGCGTCCGTGACCGCCAACTGACCCGTGTAAGTGTTGAAACCAGGGTGTGCAGCAGCGGCGGCGGCCATTTGAGCGGACGCCGCCGAGGCTGCTGCGGCCGACGGAGAGCGCGGCGAGTTCGCCGCCGCCGCCGCCGCCGAAGACGCCGCAGAGAGTGCCGCCAACTGATTGTTTCTGTAAAGACAAAGCCTTGTACGTTCTGCCCACAAGCACAGCAATGGTGACTGATGAGGTGATACCTGGAGGGCGCCTGCATCGAGTAGAGTGCCTCCGCCAAGTCGGCCGCTCTCTTAAGGACGATTTCCTTTGGCAACTTTTCTGGGTCTCCCGGATGTCGAGGGACGAGTTTGCTCAAGCGATGGAAGCCATAGTCGATGTTGGGCTCAGTTAGTGCTGAGAAGAGAAAGGAGAAAAAATTCCTTAAGATGCGTTTATTTATGCGCTTAAGTTCCGTGTACGTGACATGTGCAGAGGGCTAGGGTCGCTCACAACAGCAACGAGAGCAAGTACAGCTTGGACACCCTGTTGTAGATGGCCGTCATGTCTTATGCTTTGGAGAAGTCGTACTTGAAGTCGAAACATCCTCACGGGTGAGCTTACTTTACTGTTTTAAGGGCGTTAAGTGTAAAGTGTATTTGGTTCGGTCCACACGAAGTATACATAAGCAACCTCGGCCTGACGCAAGAACGTGCGTACATGTGCAGTTTGGGTGACCCATAAAAAAAGCTGATGCTTACAGACGTAGATGAACCTTCCGGGAGCTCCCCTGCAGAACTGTTTGCTCTTGAAGCTGAGCGTGACCTCGACGACGCCCGGGATGTGCCTGGGAGGAGTCTGGACCCGGATTGCGTGTGACGTAATCAACTCACTCCAGACCAACATCGTCCCGAAGACAACCTGGAAGCAGAAGTAGACGATGAACTCCTTCAACCCCCTCCTGGGTCCAGCGCACGCACGCACGCAAGCACGCAGGCAGGCAGGCAGGCGCACACACATGTGTGTTGCCTCTCACGCTCGCTCGCAAACCTGCAAAGCTCGACTACACCGTAAGCACCTGCAGTCCGTCGAAGAAGTTGTCGCCGATGATGATGACCGTGGACCCTCCGGTGGTCCAGCCCTCGGAGGGCGAGATGGCCTTAATGCAGGGGATCGCGGAGGAGGGGTACAGGCCTGGATACAGCGCTAAAATGTTAACACAATAAAAGAAATCGCAGAAAAAACAAAAGCGCAGTGAAGTGATTAGTTTTTTCAATCTCTTGATCCCGGACAATTCCCAAGTGCTTTGTCATATCACGTTTTTGGTGCGCGAGTGTGTGTAAAAGAGAGGCTAACTCGATTTCTCATCTTTTTCTGGCTTTCTTTCCAACCTCATTTTTCTTCCGCAGCCAAAGTTTGTCTCTCTATTATGACAAGAGCTGCCAATCGATGCTTTTTCTACGCGATAGCAACACCGTACAAGTATAAGTGTTAAATTATATAACACAACGAGAGAAAAAACTCGTCCAGACACTCACACATGTATTGAGAACCTCTCAAGACTCCCGGAGATCTTTTTCTAGACTTTGCAAACTGCCTCTTCAGCAAACACGAGAAGCTTCTCAGTAGAATTGCTTGAGTATCTTGAATTTAATACCGATATTTTTTGCTGCAGTAGATTTTTTTTTCTTTTTGGTCACCCACCTCTCGCAGAAGCAACCTTAATGCAGCACTGGACAGAGCAGACAAACCATCACTTATTGTGGCAGATTCTGCATTATCAGTGCCAGAAGCGTGCATCTGATGCCAAGTACGACTGGCAACTTGGTCAGCCTCAGCAACAGCTTCGCGCCGGGGACCCCGAGGTGCAGCGGCGACAATTTCGCGAGTTCTCCATGGCAAAGAGTGACGCGGCCGCGAAGTACGACAGCCCTTTGTCCGAGCACTTTGTCGCCAGACCAGCTTTGTCCGTGCCCGACCAGCACCGGCCGCTGTGCAGTGCTGCAACCGCGCTGCACTCCGGCCTGGGGACAGCATCTGCACACAAAGGCAGCGTAAGATATGATTGCTCCACAGATATGATGTCCACTTATTGTTTTGTTCTTCTGTCCATCCTTTAGTCCAACTCTGCTACCGAACCCACCACATCCATCCAATTATCTATCCCATCTTCTGGTCAAGCTTTGCAGAGGGAGGGGGGAGAATGAACAAGTAATAAGTATAGACATCAAGCAAAGTAGACAAGGAAAATGGAGGAAGAAATACTCAAGCAGTTGTATATTTCCCTAGTGCAACCACAGCCGCCATCAGCAAATGCTAAGTGCAAAGAGAACTAGTTTTCCTGGCTAAAATTTTCACCAGAGTGAACCCACCTTTAGAGAGAGAGAGAGAGTAGTGGTAGCACTGAGGAGCTTTCTCTACCAGACAAAGTCAGAAGTCACTGCACTCATCCAATTGCAACAGTCCTCGAGGGTTTTTTGTTACCATGAAAAATTATTGAGCGCGTAACTCGAGAAAAGAAGTCTCTTGCCAAGTGCTGTCCGGATATAGTTTGTTTCTTTTCTTAACACAAAGTGACTTTGAGCCATGCCTTAAGACTTGTAAGAAGCACAAAGGGCGTCACGCACCAAAGACCCGAAGTAGAAGAACCCGGACGTCGACACCTCCGGCCACTGCCAAGAGCATGGAGGATTTGTCTGGTCGAGTCACGCCTCGCAGACAGAGTCATAATTCCGGGCAGCTGCAATTTCTTGTCACGTTTTCTGACCCAAAAAGTAGATGGAGAAAACGCCATCTCCGCCTCCTCCCGCCGAGATCTCAGGGGACTGAGGAGACATCTCGAGAGATCGCTTATAATACGGAAAAGTAATCTCGGAGGAGACGAAACACGATTCCCAAATCAATCCAGGATCAGGAGAACAAAGAGTGGAGCGATAAAGTGGGCCTAGCAATTAGCAAGTGTGCAGGGAAGAGGCGACAGCAACACAAACAGGCCCTGGGCCCCGCAGGAGAAGGTGAGGGACCACGACCAGACCCCGAGGGTGTCGACGGTGCTGGCCGGGCCGGTGGCGAACCCGTTCCAACTTCAGCTCTGCTCCTGCGTCGCCGAGCGAGGAAATCTCACTTGTCATTTGGCAACCAATCAAAATTCTCTCCCCATCTTCGCCTCCGCCGCATGAATTCCCAACGAATTCTCGGGATCTCCGTCGTAAATTTGCTTGTGCCGCTCATTTACAAGCGAGGACGTGTACAGGGTGGATCAGGAGAGCCTCGGAGCTGCAGTCTCGGGGCGTTTTTCCTCGCCCGGAGCCTCCGCGCACTCCTCCCGTCTTATTTTTCTTGGATGCCAAGGAAAACTCTGCCAGACAAAGAAAAGTCATCCAATCTCATTTTGAACGTCTGCTGAATGCTCAATTGACGTCGTGATTACTTCACTGCTGGTCCAAGAAGTTGGACCGAGGGACATAAGAGAAAAGTTTATGTAATATTGTCATTTTCATGCACTCACGGGCAACTTTTTCTCGCCTCATTTGGTCTCCATCCCATCATAGCCTTGGCAACAACAAAGGTTTCAATTTCCTAGAGTGAAATCTCAGCAGCAGCGAAAAAGTCAGGTCGATTTAAAAGTTATCTGGAAATTGGATTCTCTCCCCTCTTAAACTCTACTTCCTTTTATTCTGTGTGTGTGGGCGCGCGCGTGTGTCCTTGTGCGCGCGTGCGCGTTGCAAATGTGACAATAAAGTTTCTGATCCGGAGACGCAATCCTGGTGTTTCCAAGGCACGGATGCACACGACGAAAGTTTAAGTGCCGCCCAAGTACAGGGAGACTCGAAAGTATGCAAAGTAGCGGGAGAGGAGAGCGAACTTTCCAGCATTATCTGCCTCTATTGGGAAAGTTTTTCTTCTTTCCTCTGATCTGGATATCATTGTGCAGCCTCTACTGGGTGACCTTTAACGTACGCGCATTCACACACACACACACACACACACACCTTCTGTTGGGTCCAGCCTCTTTGCCCTTCGCCCATGCTTGGAGTTGTTGTGCACGAACATGTTGTCGGACACAGCCATGAGGTTGCCCTCCACGCTCGGATTCAGCGATATGACCACCTGCAACAGGTACAATAATTGTACAGCGTGAGTAAGAAAAAAAAGAATGCCCAAGAGAGCAACTTTCTGCCGGACCTCACCGGGCGCTTCGGAATCCTGGAGACTTTTATAACTTTGACAAGATCATTCCCGAATTACGGAAGAGACGGAGAACTTTTTTTGACATTGTTTTTAGGTATTTTTTTTTGTTAGGTTTTTGTCTCCAAGGCTTATTTCGAAGGCTGAAGGCGCCGGCGAAAGCTCTCGTATGCTCTGGAGTGGAGAAAAGTGTACTAAGAATCCTTAGACACCCGGTAGGAGAGAAAAAAATTCCCAGATCACCATTGTTACCTGAAATCTCCTCATGTCCCTGGGATTTCCCGCATTCTTCAGGCAGTTTTGGTTGCACTTGAGGAAAAACTTGAGGAAGAACCTGCAAGAGTCCAGAAAGAAGAGATTGACTCGACTCTCCTTGAGTACGTAGTGACACAATAACAAATGACCCGTCGTAAATCGGAAAATGGGAACGCTAACGAGGGGGGAAGGGAGGAATTATCCAATTTTGGATCAGGTGATAGAGTCATTGCAGAGGGACGGACAATAAATACATTGCCATAAGCAAGAAAGCTCTTGCAAATGTTGTGCTTTTTATCCTCTCTCTCTCTCTCTCTTGCTCGCTCACACACATGCTCAGTGCTGTAAAGTCATCAGCTGTGTGCTGATAGAGAGGGGTGCGAATACAGAGAAATGGAAGCAACATCTCTCGACCAGACAATTATGTCTGGGGGGAAATTTTCATGCTTTGCCAGTTTGCTTTCTTAATTAAGTGCATCGAAATATCACTCCTAAAACGACTCCTGATGGTAGTGATGAGTTGGAACTATCCGAACAGTTCTAGAATCTCATCTAGGTTGTGACTGAAGATGTGCAGAATCTCATTTGACTTGGATTGAGCGATCCAGGTGATTTGAGCTGGATCCCGATCCTGCCAAGTCAGCCTCAGTCTGGACCATGGCCTGCCTGCCTGCTAGCCAGCCGGTCAGCCCAGCCCTTGGCATCAGCTGCAAAGACCTGAACAGCCCCGACAGGAAAGGCCGCCAATTCTGAGGCTGAATTGGCTCGGCCACTTTTGAGTTTAGAGCCCCACACTGAGTCGGCTTAGCCTTGTTTCATGACCAAGTTGGTGACGACTCCTGGTGAAGCCTCCTCAGCCTGACTCCACCTTGCAGTCACACCAGTACTTGGCTATTCCGTCCCCCTTTGTCTGGTCGAGCTCTGGCAGCGTTCTTATCCCCATGAGACAATTGTAGAGAGACGTGCAACAAGAGAAATGAAGGGAGAGCGACGAGAAAACGCAACAAAGGTATGACTCAGCAACACACACATTCATGTACACATGCAATAAGTAAGTGTTCGAGCACTTGAGAGATTTTTCTGCACTGCCACATAACAAAAAATGCACTTTGCACGGCACAACGAACTAACGGCTTCTGTCCCTGCTCATCTGAGGCGGGCGTGCAAAAATGCATCATTCCTGCCAACTTTTCCATAACTCATCAACTGTTAAGAAATGATGGACGAAGTCACCAACGTAGCAAGACTAAGAGCAATTTATTCTTGCACAAACTTTATTAGAGCTCAACTAAATGTGCATCGGAACGTGTACGAGCTCGACCAGACAACAGCACACAAGAGAAGCGGCCAGAGCAACGGCGCGGTGCAGTCACTCAAGTCAAGCCCACGTCCAACTGTCTGGTCGAGTCAAGCTGCCAAGTATAAGAGCCAGCCAGCCAGCACACTTAGCCCATATTGGCTCCCCCCCCCTCTGCTTCTACCGTGTGTGGCAGAAAAAAGGTCCCCCAATCTGGACGGAGGATCCGATGGGCAGCGGCCCCCCTGTGGGTTGTTTGCCGCTCACAGGATATTTCTGCTGCTGCCTCCTCTCAGAGAAAAGGTAGATTAGCCTAAGACGATGACAGGTGAGGGGGGGGGGGATAAAGAAGGGCAAATTGAGACGGATTGGCCTTTCCCGAATTAACGAAGGAGAGGATCGAAAGGTAAGGATTGGTGAGGGCTATGCAGAAAAACTTCTTGCTAGATTAACAACCAGGCTTTGCCAGGTTTTCCTTGCTAAAAAAAAGGGGGAGGCAGAGAGAGAGAGATTATCTCCGCTTGCTCCATTAATGTTTAAGCAGAAGTGCTTGACAGAGCAGAGAGAGAAAAAGAACTTTCTTGTCCCTCTGGTGATGTCTCAGTGAGACAAAGGATTCTTTTTCTTTCAAAGAAAACATTTGTCCTCCCGCAGTCTCACCCTGGATGTTTCGGACCCGGGGAAATTGAGCCTTAAGGTAAAAGCATGCAAAAATCTCACTTCTCTCTCTGAAGTGAACAACTTTTTTTTTGTCCCCAGGCGATCGCAGCAACAAGCCAGAAAAAAAGCGAAAGAAACAAACTTAAAATTCCCTCGAGACCGCACCAAAAAGGGGGGGGGGATGGAGGGTCTGGCCCGACCTGACCCGGCCCGGCCCGGTCCGGCCCCGGTGGGGGGGGGGGGAGATCATAAATTTTTAATACTTTGCTTTGGCCACTTTTATTTCTCGCGAGGCGGGTTTTTTTTCACTCCATTTTCTGCTCTTTCATGCAAATGGAGCTGTTGAGGAATGGTTTTGATTTCTTTCTCTCCTTGGATTTCCCTTTTTCTTGGCGGGGTCATTTCGTATGCATGGGAAAAGGGTTTTTCTTGAGGGGTGAGAAGAAAAGGTTTGATTTCTTGCTGCATTCAACCCTTTTTTATGCGCGCGCGCAAGATTTAGGATCCGAGCGCGTCTCGCGCCAGCTTCGCACACGCGACATAATCAATTCTAAGCTTTTTCCAGCCAAATATTTTCCTTCACCCAAGGCCGTAAAACTAATTTTTCCCCCAGTTTCCCCCCCCCCTCATCCTTAAGCACTTTTCCCCCTCTCCTTCTCTCCTAAAACTGTCAGTCATAATGAAATTCCGCCAGGAAAGTGTCCAGACACGCGGACGCGCGCGCGCGCGTGATGTTAGAAATGTGTGAATTAAGAAAGTTGTTTTGTTCTTTCTGTGAAAAACAGAGAAGGGAGAGGGAGAATTTTTTCTCCCAGTCATATGTTAATGCTCTCTGACTCTACAGCGTGAGTCAGAAAGAACAGATCTGACCCACCCCGTAGAACCCCGTTTCGCACACGCACCCCCACCTGCGCTGGAGAAGCCGGGCACTTTTTGCTCACCCTGTATTAGAGGCCACAAGCGTGGCCCACGTCGTGTCCGAGCCCCTTCCCCCCCTCTGGCCACCCTGTAGGAACGGCATAGCCGCCGCTTTTGCCTGATGCAAATGAATGATGTTTTCGGCCTCCGGAGACTTTTACCCCTCTGAGAAAAAGTGCAGAAAAATGGTGTCTCCGCCCGGGTTGGACAGCGCCGGATTCCATTTGCGGGCGAATGTTTTGAAAGTCTCCTTCCTCTAATTAGTCGACAAAGTCCAGAGGAGTCACTTTGACCCTCTCTGAGTTGGCATCTCTGTGCACTCCTTCTTTCTCTCTCTCCGCGTGCGCGCGTGCGTGCGTGCGCGTTGGCACCTCTCTCGCTCTCGCCCTCTCCGAGCTCTTAAGAGCTTTTGTGCCAGGAATTATTTGGCTTCTTGCTTGGCCGTGTTGTGGAAAGGAAAAAAAAAGGAAATCTCGGGTTACCCAAAATTGCATTTAACGGATTCCTCCTCCTAAGTTGACGAGACAACTTTTGAGCTCGTTGACTGAACGAACGAAAGCCTCGACTCTGGGGATCCATCAGAACAGAAGCTCCGACGGGTCGAATTTTGGCGGGAAACTGTTACTTTCCTACACTTGGCTTTTGGAGTCTGACTTTCCGGCCTTTCTGACTTTTGCAGGCTGTTTCATGGGTGTCCAAGCTGACTCTGCTGCTGCTGCTGCTGCAAGGATTGGAAATGGTACCGATCTGACCAGGTCTTGACTGGCACGACTTGAAGGCTTCCAAGGCCTCCACGCAAAGTCCACAATTATTGGCAGTGTCACACCTGATGAGGTGGACACCCCTGATTTGGGAATTTGCACTCTGGCTGTGTTGCCCAAGATCAAATGATTGAGAATGTACGTGGTAAAAGACATTTTTGAGAAAAAAGTCAACTTTAATCCTGCCCCACGAGGATTCAAGTTTTACTACTCGAGGCCAGAACATATAAAACTGTTGAACCTTGCAAGGCAAGGGCAAAAGCCTATTTTTCCAATTGCATTTGACTGCAGGGCTTTAACATGGCATTTACTACTCAACTACGCATGTCCACTTCATAATTCAAGTTGTTCACCTATCATCCTTACTTACTATAATAACAACACTGGTAATTAAGTGGGCAGAAGCTAAACCCTGTTATCCTTTGACTGCAAAGTTTTTGAATAACATCAACTAACAAATTGTACATTCCTTTCAGTCCTATATTGCTAAAGAACAGCTCTCCTAGTAAACAGCAGGATGAGAGGGGAGGGGACACAAATAATGATCGTGTCTGCATTCCATTTGACTGGATTGTCTTCCAATGGAGTCTTGCAAGAAATATGGCACCTGGCAATCACTGACCCAGGCTAACACATGCACAGTATTCCTCAGTCTATTAGAAGCAACCCCTGCAAACTCTGCCTCGAGTATGATCACTTCCTCTAACTTGAGCAGCCCTAATTTTTGCATAGGTTTTAAACCCACTCCTGCAGTTGTTGGAAAAGATAGAGAAAATTGTTGTGTGCCTATCTGGGGTCGCCAATTTGGCACAAGTCAGAAATCGCATTGAGTGGACTCAGGGCTTGATTGACAATAGCAGAGTGACTACATATGACACTGTAATAATAAAGGATTTACACTAAGAAGAAGGAAGCATGAGTTGTTGCCCCCACCCCTACCGTAAGCCATGACTCTAGTGGAAGCAATGGGGCAGAAGTCATACTCAAAATTAGCCACAGGATGGGGTTGCTTCCAATAATTCCTATCAAAGTCCAAGTAAATAATAGCACCACACCTAAGCATAGTGACATCGCCAGTTCACTAAAATTTTATTGGGTCACCCTGGTCCAGGGGGCAGAAGTCATGCCCCAAAATTAGCAGAACTGGTGTTGCTCCCATTAGAGGAGCTGCGTGTTCTGCGTGTGGGCGTGTAACAAAGCCATTTCCAGACTCCCTCCCCTCCTCCACTGCAGTGTTGTGAGTGTGTGTGTGTGTTGAAGTGTTTTCCTCCTCCTCCGCCCGCCCCCATCCAGCATCCCCACTTCTCTTCATTGCCAGCAACGAGTTAGCCAAGCCCTGTTTGGGGGGTTAAGCGTGTCACTGGGGCCACGTGCGAAGCTTGTTCAAAAAAAATGTCTGCATCGGTGTTTCCCCAACAAAGTGATCTCATTAGCGTCTTGACAACGAGCAAGGAGGGGAGGGAGGAGAACCTCTGGTGGGGCTCAGCTGTGGCCGACTCCAACGTGACGTACGCCAGAGAGAGAGAGAGAGACGAAATAAAGAATGTTCATCGTCCCCAACTCGATCAGACAAAAGTCTGTGATCGGGGTGAAGGGGCTTAATTTCCGCTCCATTGTGCTGTCGTCGTGGACACAAAGGCGGCCTCGGACGAGAAATTATGGCAAACTTGGGACGCAGAAAGCGCCTAAACTTTGGGAGTGAATTGATCTTTAAAGAGATTTGCTGAGTCGATCTTGCCTCAGCAAATGCTGCTGACCAGAGGATTTTTTTATTAAAATCCCGGTAACAGAGGGGGCAAAAAAGAAAAAAAAGGACTTGGGTAGTCAAAAAATCCTTTCAACTCGGTCCGTCTGTAAGAGAACATAAAATTGGATTTAGACTCGCCATCAAATTGTGAGAGAGGCTGAGGCCATTTGATACGGTCAAAGCGACGAAAAAAATTCCGTCTGAGTGCTTTTTTGAGTCCTTTTCCTCCTCCCCCCCTCCTTTTTTCTCGGACAATCGCCGACTAACAAGCAGAAGGTCCGTCCAGGGCGGCCTCCGACAACCCCTTTTCGAGGCCGCCCCACGGGAGGACCAGAGAGAAACTTTCTGAAAAGTGTCTCAGGTACATTTGGGAGAAGGATTATCCAATTTGTCGGGGGATCCGGAGGCTCTTTTTCTCTCTCTCAACCTTTAGGGGTAAATAAAAGGTGACATTTCCTGGGCAGACTCGGCCAGACACATTGGGAGGACCGTCCGGGCCGGGAGGACTTCCGCGCAGTCCTCGTGTCTGGTGGAGTGGACGAGGAGACTTCGGAATCACTTCCAGAGGCAGCAGAACAGAAAGAGCTGGATCTTTAACTGCTCAAATAGGATAAAAATGAGCTTTACTCTTGGGCTCGCGTGGTCCGGACCATTAAGGGCAGGGGGGGAGGTGAAGAAAAAACAACACCCGGATTTTTTCTTTTTCCTGTCACCGAATCCGGCGTCAATCATCAATTGCCTTTCTTCTCTCTCTCGTTCTGTGTGTGTGTGTGTGTGTGCCTGTGTGCGTGCCTCTCCGCGTGCCTCAGGCGAGCAGCAGCAGCTCTTTCTCGATCTCGCACACACGCGCACACACACACACACACACAATGATCGAGTTGGTGTTCGGGTCGTGTGAGCCGCCAAGTGCGAGCCGGACTCCAAGCGGCAGATGGCCTCAAGGCCCACGAGGGCAGCTCCGACTCCTCCTGCGTCCGCCGCAGTCCCGAGGACGACTGCAGCTTCCTTTTTGGTGGCTCACACGCTCCTCCAGAAGCGTGTAACGACGACTGGTGCCAGCCGATCGGTCTCTCTGACATCATTATTCATCCTGTCTTCCCGGAAAAATCGGCGGAAAATTCAGCGGGAGGAAATATAGACCCTTTGCTCTAGGTGTAGCTCTTCTATCTGGCACATGCTCGCTTATGTAACGCTAGTTATCGTTCGCTCGTTTGCCAAATGTTCGCTTTTCAAGGGTGGACGAGACCACCTCGGCGTACGTGGAGGTGCAGTCGGGGCCGTCGGGGCCGTCGTGCGCCGTCGCCGCGTAAATAACAGTGAGAGCACTTGGCCTGGAAGCAAATGCAACGCCCGTCCTGATGTGCCCGGCTTTCTCCTGCCGGCAGTGGCACTTCTGGCGGCGGATCGGGGCCGGAGACATCTGTTCCAAGACGCCCAAGAGGCAGAGGTGGGACATCCTGGATAAGACAGGGGGGGAATCCAGCCCCAACAACTGTGTAGGTGCTGTGTAATAAAAAGTATACCAGTGCCTATTTTCCAGAGGATCTGGCGGAGTCAAACACGGTGCCAAATATGACTCGATTCGAGGTTGACTCGAATCGAAGGTGACTCGAATGCATCCCTAACATTTAGCCTCATTCTGCTTCACGTCCGGTCTCTCACTCTCCGTCTCTCTCAACCGGAAAAAGTGTTTTGATCCCGCTAATGACCCATGCATGAGCAACTGGGAGGGAATGAATGAGGAGCCCTCACACTAACGAATATTAAGAGTGCTTAACATACTTTAATTAAAGCCAAATGAGCTTTATTACAAGGATTAAAAAGGACGTTAATTAGGGCATCTTTTCCCAGCTCTCAGACCGCCTACTTATCCTCATTTTGGGCGCTATTATTCTTCAAAAGATGTCAAGTGTGCCATGGTCTAGTGCTCATTAAAGGCGTCCCCCCCAAAACCCCTTTCTGCCAGAGACATGGGGGAAAATGATGCCACCCGAAAAAATGGGACCTAATCAAAACCCAAAAACCATAACGAGAGGTTCATTAGAGAGGAAGGGATTTTGCACAGGATGTATGTGTGTGTGTGTGTGTGTGTGTGTGTGTGTGTGCGTGCGGCACGCGCGCGCGCGCCTCGCTGCAGCTCGTCTCTTCCATTGTTAGCCACTTTGAAATCGACCTCTTATCATGTCAGATGTGCGCACGCGCAGATGAAATTTGATGGCCCCTGAAAGGGCTCGTGTGTTGGAGCCAGAGAGCAGCGCAAAATCCTCTCGTCTGCTCTGCTCTGCTGCACTGGACTTTGCTCAAACTCTGCTTTGCTCAAACAAAATTCTGCGCTGTTTTGCTCAAACTCTGCTCTGCTTTGCTCAAACGCTGCTCTGCTTTGCTCAAACGCTGCTCTGCTTTGCCCAAACTCTGCTCTGCTTTGCTCAAACTCTGCTCTGCTTTGCTCAAACTCTGCTCTGCTTTGCCCAAACTCTGCTCTGCTCTGCTCAAACTCTGCTTTGCTCTGCTGGGCTAATAAGAAATCTGCTTTGCTACAAAAAAAACTCTGCTTTGCTTTGCTTTGCTCAAACTCTGCCCTGCTCTCGTCTCCCCCTTCTCGTCCCATTCTCCTCGTCTCATGTTCACAAAAAGCCGCCGCACCTGCCAAAACCGCCTTTGCCGTGTCTTCTCTTTGCAAAAACTCGATTTTTTCGCAGCACAATTTCCAAGTCTCGCTAAATTGATGCAGAAAGGTTGTGTTTTCAAGGCTCCTCGACACTTTTTTTTTAAAAAAAGAAAAGCTGTGTCTCAGCACGCTCCACCAGACAGTTGCGGTACAACTGAGTACTTGAACGATGCCCGGCGCAGCAGTGACAGCTGTCCTTTGGGGTATTTTCAACCGCCGAGACTCTCTCAAAGTGAATCTATGAGAGAGAACAAAAAAGCAGGCTGATTTTGAGGCATCCTGACTCGTCCAGACAACGACAGCAGCACCTTCTCCAGCCCCGGTCAACCCAAGTCCTCGTCCTCAGCAGTCATCATCACGAGGGAAAAAGTCAACTTTCCAGCAACTTTTCTGTCCGGCAGCTTCAGCGCCGACTGCTCCGCCAGACAGTTCTGGCCGCCGCTGTCTGGCGGAGGGAGCGGCCGCGTCGTCGACTCGAGGTCATTGTATTTGGTGTGGCAACATTGTCACATGACAGCGAGATACAAATCAAATCCATCTCCCTTTTTTTGCAGGCTGAGGCAAAAAAAAAATCAGTGTCTATCTGTTCTCTGCAGGCACACATATAAATAACATCTGTTATCCAGGCTAATTCCAATGAAATATGATTTCTGTGGCGTCACCGGCCAAGAGGAAAGAGGAGTTCTCAATGACTGTAACAACTCTCAAAACAAAAGTTGCTCGAATTTTTAGACACAGAGAGATAAGAAGCTGAACTCCCGGATTTTAAAGCGCCGCCAGTGAATCAATCTGATAAGGAGGTCACCAGAGGCTGTGGGAAGGAGTGTTTAAAGCTCTTGGCCGTTCTCAAAACAAGCCTTTCCAAGTCTGGTGACCACTTGAGGCCGGGGGAAATCGATATTTATTGACTTGGCAGTCACCAAAAGCGGGTCTCGACCAGACAGACACAGACTTTACGTTAGCTTTCTTTTGTCTCTGTCGGCAAATTGGCGCGTGTAAAAAAAAAATGCTATAGGGGACGGAGTGCGCGATTTTGTGTTGTCTCCTCGAGTACGCGGGTGTCTGGCCGAGTCGGTCTGGGTGGCTGCAGATAAGTGCGGTGTAAAGAGGGATTACACAAGAGTAGGGGGAAAAAATCCGTGGCCACTCGATCGGAATAAGCCCAGATATCTGGACGAGAATGACATGTAAGCGACGTAATCACATATGTGTGTGTGCGCGCGCTAAAAAACGGGACAATTTTCGCTTCACACACCCATTCTCATGGCCTCGAATAAAGAACGCTCGCTAAAATAATAATAATAAGGATGCTGGCATTTGTGATTATCAGCAGCAAGAGTATCATACAATTGAATACTCGGCCGTCACGAAGCGAAGTAGTATGACTGAGTCACAGTGGAAATATACTGGCAAAAAAATGTTGTGGGTTTTTAAAGAAATTTTTGGTTTCCGCTTGACTTTTAGACACTACCAAAGTTGTACGCGCACATTCGACTTCTTTCAGGCTTTCACTAACGGAACAACCAAGTCGCTCCAGGTGCGATGGGCTTAAAAGGCACAGTCACCCCCCAAGGCAAGCACGTCATGACGCGACCCCACATATTCCCCATCTCATGACTTTCCCCAACAGACCCGGAGGTCATTTTCAGCTGTTTGGCAACCCTGCAAGTGAGCTGGGACGTCGTAATGACGGTCAATGAAATCATTGTTATGGGGCTTTCACTGCCACTATTATCTCACGTATCCACTCATGTCCCAATTCATGCTGGTAGCTCCTAAACCGACGTTCCAGGTAAGTGATTGACGTAGTTTGGGGCAGATTATTTATTCAAAATTTGCGGATATGCCAAAAAAATTAGCCCCCAAACATGTCTTTCAGAAGGAGGAAAAGCGTTGAAAAAGGGTCAAATTCCCCTCCCCACCTACCCCGTGAACAAAAAAAGAGCCAGCAGCGAAACCATCACCAGTACGAAACTTATCATGAGTGTAATAACGGATGCCTGTGGCGGAACGGGCACGCACCACTTTATCCTAATCTCACAGGCTGAATTTGTTGGCAAAATTCAATGGGTTCCCCCCCCCCCCCGTCCAAATAACCCCGGGCCACAACAAAACCCCTTTGGACCGAGCGTCTGAATGCTTTTTCAAATTCCGGGTGCTTTTGAAATCAACCACAAATGAACCCGCTCCCTCGGCAGCCCCGAGGACAAAGCTCTTAATCTCAGCCTTGAGGTAGAGAGAAAAAAAAAGAAAAGTAAGTCGAACATTTGTTATTTGCTTTCTCTCCTTTATACCAGTAATTTAAGCTGGATTGGATTTCACTGCACTCTGAAGTCCCCGGAGAAATGAGCTGATTTCCCCCCCCCCCTTTTTTACACTACAATTTGTTTTCTTGACACAGAAAAGAGGGACAGCAAATGGAGAGCAGAAAATTGCGCTCCTGCACCAAAAAGTTTGCAGGTGAAAGTGCAACGTTGGGTGCGAAAACGTTCGGGGTGAGTTTGTGTCTCCATTTGGCTCAACTCTGTGGCTTGGGCTATGCAGGAGACGGGGGAAGCCTAGCTCAGGCCCAGCGCGGGTAGGCCTGTCTGTCAATTGTGCCTCGCCATACGGGATTCTTTTTCGCTCACACTGTATTCCCCCTCCTCAGAGGCGGCGGCACAATGTGCCACACCGAATTTCTGACGTGCATTCTCGCTCGTCCTAATTTTATTTACAAGGCTCGTTTTCTCTGTCTCCCTGCGTGTGTATGAATGCAGCTCACACGCGCGCACGCACGCACGCACGCGAGCGCTGAAAAGGGAGAGAATTATCTCTGGGATTTGGGAGTGTCTCTGGAGCAATTGACTGCCTGCATTGCACTTGGCATGCACACACATTCGACAACTACTCTGTACTTAGTCAACCGTCCTCGAGCTGCCACAGCGTGAGTCACAAAGACCGCGTCCTCACTTGGCCGGCTGTAGATGGGCCTGCCGTCTCTCCACCACCCCCGAGGGCTTTTCTTTGTGGCTCGCACTGCAGGATACAATTCAGAGAGGCTCTTTCTCTTACTGTCACACATTTACTCTTGGGTCACTGGGGAACAATTGGTTGTGACACGATGGAAGGAGAGGGGGCAGACTCATCTTGGCTTCCCTAACCTTTTTTTTTGCCTAGCAGAAACGACACAACTTTACTGTGTGTACAGGGTGTTGAGGTTTATTTGACGTGTGGCTTGACCCCCGGAGGCTGCTGCGGCTGCTGTCGCGGCTGCTGCCCCCCCCCTCCTCCGGGGAAGTACACACAGTTCGACTACGGAACATGCATGAAGTTGAGCCTTGTGTGTGATGTTTGAGTTACTTGGATATGTTAGATCAAGTGGTAAAGTTAGCACAACTCCCAGGACGACGAAGCAAAGACTCTGCCAGACAAAAAGACAAAAGCAGCACAACGAGGTCGGTTGTTACACCTCTCTCTCCATGTCAAACTTGGCACGCTACAGAACTTCTGCCCTCATTAGGGAATCATGATGACAAAGAGAATTGTCGAGAACATTTGTTGACTGAGAGGTGAAACTTGGCGAAATCAGATTATGCAGTTTCCCCAGCAAACTTTGACGAAAATTGTCTTTTCATGGAGAAAAAAAATCAGATCATGTCAGTGTAAACACTTTTAGCTCTCGTCACAGATTACTGCTGCTCTCTTGATCCCACAAGAGACTCTTAAACATCCAATCGAGGGTATTGAGTGGGCCTTGAGAGGCCTTTCCCATTAGGGAAAAGGGATCGCACCAGGGGATTTTTTGGGGGGGAGGAAAGGAGAGACTTTAGAAACGCTGCATGAAGAGTAAAAGCCGACCATCAGAGTGCGCCAAGATACCTTGAATTAGGGAAAAGAAACTCTTCAAGGCAAGAGTTTATTTTGGCGGTTTCCGAACTATAAAAAATCGTGAAGAGAAAGCGGAAATTCGAGTCTTTTTTTTTTCGAAAGGAAGCGGAGGTTGAAGTTCTCCCCAGGGAGGCCTCTAGAGCTGATTTCCGACGCATAAATCCACAGAAACAGATCTCTCCAGCTCTCCCCGCGTGCGTGCGCGCGTGCGTGCGTGTTGCAGTTTTGGAGCCATCGGAGAGAGAGAGAACAAAAAAGTCATACGAAACCACCAAAAAAACCCCATTGTTAAGCTTGATTGACTCTCTCTCCTCCCAGTGCACGTTTTGCGCTCAACCAGACAGCGATCAAGGGCCGTACTCCAAGTGTTCATACCCTCCTACGCCGGGAAGGAGGGGAAGGAGGGGGGGGGGGGACTCGTCCTCCCACCTCCCCCCGCGGACTGTGCAGCTTCAGGCACACGTGGCTTCCTTTTTGTCCGGTCGAGTTTTCGCGCACGCGCCAACCCCAAAAGTTTTGGAGAGCACCTTCCAGAAATGTGGCGAATCGAGCACCTGCGCAAATCTTTTGTTTTTCCACGGGGATAATTTTTCCTCCCCTGCCTTCATTAATCACTGACCACAAACTCGTCGTCGTCGTCGTCGTCGCTGTTGCCCGGCCGTAAATAAACATTGCAGTCGTCCCCACTTTGAAGGAGACGAAACAACAACAAAAAAAGTGTTATAAACTACGGCAAAGTCGAATTGGCCGATTCTTTCTATTTAAATGTCCCGTCTTTATTTGCTCCACGTCCATAAAAGCGCCGAATGGACCTTCTAAACGACGAACAGGTGCACACAGATCTGATTATATTGGGGAAGAGGGGAGGGAAGGGGCTGTTCCCCCCTCCCCCCCCCTCCCGGCTTAATTGTGCTCGTAAACAAAGCTGTGGATGACCCTTTCACGGTAGGTTAGGCATACCAGGGGGGACAGCGGCCGGACGAGGGCGCCCCTGGTCCGACGCGTGGCCGGACGACAGCAGCGACAGCGACGCGGGTGAGTGGCAACCCTGCAGACAGGCGGGCAATGAAGAGATAGTGTACAGAAGTCATTCTGCGGTGCTATAAAGTGACCCTTAGTGCCACCTGACCCTTTTTTTATTTCACAGAAAAAGTCTGTTTTGCCTACGTCATAGATTTTGCCAACGTTGCTTCCGCCGACTGAAGGCTGCGCAGCCGCCGCCGCCGGCGCCGCCACCCGCCCACCCCTCCTCCCCGGTGAGCAGGACCCGGAACCCCCTCACCCTCAAGTGCGCCATGTGTTCTGCTGATCCCGAGGGCGGAAGAATTGCCTTTTAATGCGTCACTTTGCATGTTCTTGAGAGATTCTTCCCCCCCCCCCCTTTTTTTTTCCTATCCACCCGCGTGATTCATCAACTTTTAATGGCTGGATGTGTTACAACCATATGCACTGATCGTAAAAAACGATTACAGCTGTTAGACAAGACTCGACCACAGCAGAGTCCAGAGCTTTGGTGTGTATTGTTCTTGTACCTGTGCAAGTTGCTCCTGTCTCTGTGCTGATGTGGACGAGGCGGCCTTGGGGGATGCCACGAGCTTCAAAGTGCTCTCCAGAGGCGAAATTCGGACAAGACTTTGGGTGGTTCGGGGGGGGGGAGACTCAACATTGACTGGAGGGGGGACGACAACAACGTAAATACAACATTTTTGTGGTCTTCCTTCCTCGACAGCCATAGCGTTCTGGGTGTCACTACCCCTACCAAGTTCGATCTGACCGAGTCAGTCGTGTTCTCTAGGGGTGGGTGGGCCCCACTTGGTCTCGGAGGAGAAGATGACGTCACCATGTTTCATTGAGCTCAGATTAAGATAGTTTGGATGTCACGTAAAAGAAGACTTTCGACCTATGTCTGTTGCAACAGTCGTTTGGCGCCAAAGAACAGCTCTGGACTTCACATGCAGGCATCAATCCCATCTTTCAGACTGACGTGGAGCTGACTCACCTGTCGATGACGACCGGGTCCGACGGGGTCTCATTCCTGTTTCCGCACGATTTCTTCTCACAACATCGACTGAAAAGAAAATGGTGGAAAGTTTCGATCGTTTCTCTCCGCACCTTTTTCTGGTATCGAGCTGAATAATTGATAGAAGTGAATCTTTGTAGCCCCATTTTCTCCCTCTGTGTGTGTTTGTTTGTAGCGTGTGTGTGTGTGTCCGTCCCTGACCCAACTCGTTCACACATCCTCATCTGTTTTCCTGATCTCCCTTATAAACGAGAGAGATGAAGGAAGAAGCCGTAATCATCACTCAACTGCTGCTTCCCCCTCCTTCATTTCCCCCCCCCCCTCCTCCTTCTCCATCTGGGCAATGATTCTCTACCAGACTCAGCCAAAAAAATCAACCTTTCTCAGTAGATATTGAAGTGTCCGAGCCTGAAAATGAGGCTGAATCCCTGGGTTGGGGAATGACTGGAGCAACAACAGGTGAAGAGCGCGCAGAACGCGGGACTGGCAGGGCGTGAGTCTCAGGGTGCGACCCCGACTCGGTGGGACATCTTTGTCCGGTCGAGTATGCTGCTCTTGGTGTGCATCAATAAGTCTTTCAGAGCTCGGCCAGACCTTTAATTGCCGCCCAAGGATGATCGAGATCTTTCCTGGCACCTACTTAAGCCACTAAAAAACTTCCCCTCTCGTCAGTGTGCAGCATAACGATTTGGGTATCACCGTCGTCGTCACCGCTGCCGCTGCCGCCGCCACCGCCGCCGCCGCCGCCACCGCCGTCGCCGCCGCCGTCGCCGCCATCATCATCATCATGCGAGGAGCAACGGCAGCAACGGCCGCAACGGCAGCAACGGCAGCAACGGCAGCAGCTCGTTCGGGGTTGGTCCCTTGAGACTTCTCTCCCCTCCCCCTTTTTTTTCTCTCTCTCTTGGACGAAAAGAAGGGAAAACAAGAAATGTTTCGTTCTCTCTCCTTTTATTGGCGGCGGCGGCGGCGGCGGCGGCGACGGCGAAAGTTTACGAAATTGCGGGAAAAAAAAAGGTGGATGAATCCTGCAGCAGCATACAAATGTCACCTCTACCAGACTTCATCGGCCGCGGGAGGAAGAAAAGTTAAGAAGTCGAAGTGGACAGTTGAGTGTTACCCATGTTACAAGTGCTTATTGCACTGATGCATGAGCCGCAGCAGCTGTTGAACCGGTGCTGTTTGCAGCACTGCACTGCCAAGATGCAGTGCAGCGTTGACTCACTCCTTGGAAATTTTTGCAAGAAATGTCCATAAGCAGTCATAAATCTGGATTACAGGGAACGAAAGTAGGAGAAGGATGAGAAGAACAGGAACTTTCTTTCTTTCCCTTCTTTTGTTTTTTTGTTCCCCCCCCCTTTTTTGTGGTCAAGATGAATCGTGACAAGTCACTCGCGTGGAGGAACTTTATCTACTTCCATATGGAGGCGCTCCCTCAGCAACCAGCACGCGCACACGCGCTCAGTGGCGGCCGCGCTGCTCACAGTCAAGATGGATTGCGACAGAGCGATCGAGCGAGCAGTCAGGATCAATAAGCAGCCGCAAACAACAATGCATGCATGTCATTTCCCTGTGTGTTTGGGCGAGAGAGCCTTTCCCATATTTGGCCGTCATCAAGTAAAGTGACCTGACGTTGTCATGCAGAGCCGGTTGAGGCCGCAGAGGCCGTCTCAGCTCAGCCGGTTGAGGCCGCAGAGGCCGTCTCGGGTCAGCCGGTTGAACCCACAGAAGCCGGATCGGCCGGTTGAGAGTCGGGCTGCATTGGCCAGGTGGGGCGGCAATAGTTCTCTTGTACACCTTTATTCTTTTATGTCCGCCGACAGAGTTGTTGCTCGCTGTTGCCTGAAATCTCTTCTTTCACGGCTTTGAAGATCTGACTTTAAAGCTCCCCGAGGCCAAAATCCCAGACTTTCAGTCAGTTGCTGCGAAGGTCGTCATTCTGACAACTTTTGACTAAGGGTGTTTTTCTTCTGCTATGCACAAAAATTCTGGTTTGGGCCAAAGTTTGGGCAAAGTGTTGAAAGACACCGAGGAGAAGATTCGACAGGAAGTTTGGGCGGCAAAACTGCTCAGCAGCTTGGAGAAACGTCGATCCTGAAGTAAAGTGGCTGCAAAGTATCCGCTCTTGCCGTCACTTTTTTTTGTGTGTGTGTTGTTGTTATTATCACTCCCCATTTCCCAAGTGATCACCGGTGGGAGGGAAGCTCCTCTCTAGGGGAGTGTCAGACCTCTCAAGGGCTCAGAGCTACAAAAATTGCGTACACCGAGACACCCTTGACCTAGAGAAACGTGTGCAGGGGCAGCAAATCGAGCCCAGTGTCAGACTGCAGTGACCATCACTCACCTGCACATGATCTCGTGCGTGAGCAGGACCCTGCACATCTCCGGATTTTTGTCCTGTCCCTCGTAGATGATGGCCTGGAAGAAGAAGAAGAAATAAATGAACGTGACTTTACCATTTTCCTTCCCTGGCCAAATTTTTCGAATTCTTTTGTGGTCAGACCATATGTGAGGTCACTTTATGGCCTCGTCTGAATGGAGGCCAAATTGAGCGGAAAGAGGACCATAAATTGGAAAGGAAGGGGACGAAAATATGTCAAATTTGGTTACTCGAGTCCGGGATCTTTCAGAGTCGGGGAGACTCCTGCGCCAAACATCACGGCCCTGAACAGGCTGCACTACACTTATTGCTTTGTCTCGAACTTAAACATAAACTCTGAGCTTTGTTTCCTCCGTCTTTGTGAGAGGCGCTTGGGGTCAGGTTAGACTTGAGAAAATCCGGGTGAAATCGGATTATTGGGTGTGTGTGCAAAGTTTTGGTCGGGTAGGGCATACCCACCCACACGTGTGCGGACGTCACGGTGGACATGTCGGCCACGCACACCACCCAGCAGAGTCAAAAGTTTTGCCAGTCCACCAAAAGTCCGATTTTCGCCGGAACTTCTCCGGGTGTCGACTCCGGAGCTCGGGAGTTCTCCAGATGCCGACACGAGCAAAAAGTGGCGAGTGCCAACGCTCCCTTAACACGAGTTCAGCTGTCAGACAGGGAGCGCGTTAATTTGATTCACTTCACAAACTTTCGCTATACATAATGAAACTTCATGTGTTTAATTTGCGAAATTCGTGCTAAACTCTCAGGAGTTGGGAGAGGAAAGATTCATGGTTTCTGCGGCTGAAAATCGACTCCACCAGACACGATTTATTCGTCGAGGCCCAAGTTCGGGCCTCGAGCCAGCGCGCGTGTCAGGGAATAGCAAAGGCACAAAAGTTTGCATGTAGCCGTTTTGATTGAAAATTGAATTTATTAATGACTCGCATTAAGTCACGATAATTTGCCTAATTAAGCACTGACGTTAAAATACGCAGAACAAATGGGCCTTGAAAGGTAACAAGATTGATGAGGCAGCGCATGAGTTGTTGTGTTCTTTTTTTGAGCACATGTAAAATTTAACGGGGGTCCAAAGTTGGCTAGGAAAGTTTGCACTGTTGTTATGAACCCAAGTTGTCCTTATCTCTGCCTGGCGTCACTTTCAGTGCCTGCTTGGATGGGCACTCGTGAATGGGCGCAGTTGGCAGCCCTGGAAAGTTGGTCGGGGGATGGGTTCATGGCAGCAGAGGACTATCCATTAATCTCACTGACACTCATGGAAAGATCCTCAAAGTGCAGTCACTGAGGGGCCTCGGCCGTCCTCTTCCAGCCTCCAGTGGAGTCTGTCCCAACGTGGCACAGAGGACACCGGGACGAGTCAACCGCAAAAGCTCTGGCCCATTTGCACCAGCAAGAAGTTCCTCCAATTTGGCCAGGGACCATTTAGAGAAGGGGAGTCTGACGAGAACAGAGTGGAGCTACTTGCCAGGAAACTTTCAGAAAGTAGCCACTTCTTGGCCATCGGGAGCACGCAGGGGTGCCAAAGTCAAGGACTTTCCAGCTTGGGTGCCTGGCACACAATGAGACCCCGCGGAACATTGGAATCCAGCGTTCCAAGGCCAAGTTGCCACACTCCGGACAGGAAGAGGAGGTCAGACAGGTTGGTCTCACTCACCACCTGGCTTGGCTGGAGCTAAAGCAAGTCCAAGGCTCTGTGAGGGACATCGCATCCTGTGACTGCTGGAGCTCCCCCTGATGGCGCCTGGGCTGAACAGGCCTGGGGAGGTCAGCGAGACCGAGCCCCAAGGAAAGTCAGGTTGTGACAGTCAATGTGGGGACTGAGTCACTCAATCAGAATGAATTTCTCCCTGGTCCCCACGCATCCGAGTGACATCTCTGTATGACAAAGACCTGCCAGTGTAAACACGAGGAGCAGCAACTCCACGGGGTCATTCAGATAAGCTGGGACTGACTACTTGCTCAATAAGGAGGAAGATTTAGCCCGCCCATAACTCTCCAGACCTGAACTACAGCTTGTGAGTCATTCTGTACAGGAAGGGGGGGGGGGCGTCTGCACCAAATTTGGAAGTCTTGAAGGCCTCTCCGACGGGGGTCGCAATCACCGAGGGGGACGCCGGCGCCGCCTGCCCCTTCCCGCTTGGCCAAGGCCATGGTCGAGGCCCAAGGTGGACGAAGAACAAAAACAGGGTGGCACATTACACATGCTGTCCTTGTCTCTGTCCCCCCCCCCCTCCCTTGTTTATGAAATCACCCTGTATCGCTCCTCCCTGATGACTTCAGTGACGAGTCCCGTCGTGCCTGAATCACCCTGTACGTGGCAGGTACTTTCGGCTCACCCTGTGCTTCGCAGACGGGGACTCGGCACTCACGTGGGTATTCTCCCAGAAAGTAACGTGTGTGCGTGCGCGCGCGCGTCCCACCCTGCCGATTTTCGTCACACGATCTTGGGTAACGCCATTAATAGGATTTCACGCCTGTTAAGGCACAAAAGCCGCCCGTGTGCAGAAAAGGATTTGTGTAAATACACGCGTGCTCTCGCTCTCGCTCTCGCTCTCGCTTTGCCCTCAAAATTTGTAGGAATTTAATCAGCTATTTGCATTCTCACCAGAGCCGCACTTGTCGAGTCACTGAGAGCGGAATTTTAGGTGATCTCCGTGAGTCGAATCAGCATTTGGCAGATTCCAGGAACGCAGTAGTGACAAAGGCTCCCTCCAGAGAAGACTTTGGCGCTGGGGATTTTCGACCATATCGGGATTTCGAAGGCTTTTCGGCCATTTTCGAAGTCGGTTTTGACCTTTTCGACATCGGTTTCGGCCTTTAAAAGGGTTGGCACTAAACTGCAATCTAAACAGCCTGTGACGGATGGGCCAAAGATGGCGATCGTGTATTTGTTCCAGAGCAGTTCCATAGAGTCCTGTTTGAGGCGAGTCAGACTCGATTTTGACTCGGATTTTGAATAGTCTTTTTTCAGATTTTGACTTTTACTTTTGAGACTCGAAGTCTCACTTGATATACCTGGAGAGTATATAATGAACCTTGCTCACTACTTTGCTGTGCAGCGAGCGGTAGGAGCCCAATGCAGGCCCGATTTTGCGCGTGCAACTAGGACTTGAGGGAGGAACTTTGGCACAACCGGACCAAGTCCGTCGTCTCCCGCCCCGGCGTCTGGGCCGCCTGGCCCGGCGGCGCGGCGGGCTAGTCATTTTAGTCTAAAATCCCGCTCCCTTATGAGTCACTGGAGTAAATAAATTTTCCTTTATATCTCCTCCTTATCTCGCCTCATTCCTTTGTTTTTGTCTCCGGCAGCCCTGGCAGCCCTGGCAGTCGTGGCAGCCCTAGCCGCGCATTAGCATTTTTGGAGAGGTCGGCTAAAAACATGAGCAAAAGGGGGAGGAAGGGGAGGGTGAAGAGTCTTTGGAGGATAAAGGAGAGGAGGGACTCATCAAAAATGAAACAGGTCTTATTTAATTCCGGCTGGCGGGCGGATGGCAATTAGAATCCGGAGCCTTAATGGCCGTGGACTCGTGCTACGACGACGACAACGTCTCCCTCACCTGCTTCGTGACCGAGTCGATCAGCCTGATGTAGATGTCCTGCTCCTGTCTGACCCCTGGAACGAGGAGAGAGAGGACGGAGTCCATGAGAAAAGCAGGAAAAATCGCATGTGGGTAATTGCGCCAAATCAATCGCGTTTTCTCTCTCACGGCATCTTACTTCTTCCCACATATTAGGACGGAGGAAAAGGGTTGCGACTCTCCGGGACCACAATTTTCAAAGCCTGCCATTATTAAGAGTCGGGGGGGGGAGGGGGGAATTGAGGTTTCACACACGCGCGCGCACACGCACGCAAAAGCAATCAGAGGTGAAAATCTAGCATTATTTTCTCGTGTCAACACAGGGGGGAGGAGGAGCGGGGGGGGGGGACAGAAGGGGTCACCGCCACTCGGCCAGACACAGGAGGACACTCGAACAGCTTCTCCTCCGCGCGAAGTGAGGCCGGAGAACCGCGTCTGCCGCCTGTCTGGTCGAGTCCGGGCCCGTCTGCCCGTCCGAAGGAAGGGTGTGGAATTTTAGATGAGTATTTGCTTTAGGGGATTGGAAATTGGCCTCTGGCGACTTTCACAGAAATCCTAGACTTTTAGCACTCGAGCTGAGTGCACGAAAGCTATAAATTTCGCACAAATTCACTTGGGTTATCACTGGCCAGAGCTCGGCCAGACTCAACTCACCGTTGGAGTACAGGAGCTGCAACCGGTACTGGATGCCGTTACTCGTCCGGACGCCGTCGATCTCCTGTTTACAGGGCGGACAAATGTTGCTCATTATTAATGGATTCCTGTTCATACAGGGTGAGTCATCAATATTAAGAAGTAATTAGGAGGGGGGAGAGAGGAAACAGTCTCATTTCGCTACTTTCCAGGCAAAAAGGGGACTCCTTTTTTTTTAAAAAAAGTACTTTTTTTTTCGTCACCTGGTCTTTCTCTATAAATGATATGAACGCGGTCCTCTCGACCTCGATGGGCTGCCCCGTCCGGTCGTACAGGGCGATGACGAAGTGGAAGAAGTTGGACTTTCTGAGGTTGGACGGCGGCTGCTTCTCGAAGTGCGCGCGACCGATGCCAGGGGCGACCCTGCAAGCGTCACACAAGTTGTCACACCCACCACATCTTCCTCGTCGAGGCCTCCCAGGGCCAAGACGTTAACAGAGAGGAAAACCTCGGACATCTTTGACTTCGCCGCCGCCGCCGCCGCCGCCAAAGCCGCAGCGGCCGCCGGTTTCGGTTCCCAAAACAAATTCTTCCAACGCTCTTTTCTTTTGCTTCCCACACAAAATGATGACTGAGTGGGGTCATTTTTTTTCCGTGTGTGAGGCCAAAACCGCTCCCGGACTCGCCCGAGTCCATAATTGGTCAGCCAATTTTCGCGACTCCTTCATTTTGCTCTCCTGGGAGGATTTTTCTTTCCTGGGAAAACTGACTCGCGTTGACCGAGGAGAGGTCGCGTTCTTTGTCTGGTTGAGCGAGTGAAAAATCTGTCCTTAAGCAGCGCTCAGACTTGCCAATTTCTCCGGACTCTTTTGCTCTCTCATGTCCAATTAGTCTCTTCTGATTTATCCCTCCAGGGTTGGAGAAAAAGAGGATTTTTTTCTCTCTCCTCCGTTTTCACAAATTATTTCTCTCGTGTGTCGAAAACATCCTGAGGAGGAGAGGCCAAAGTGTCGGGTTTTCTGCTCATTCTCTTGGGAACACCCTGTTAAAATGCGCGGTTACACATTACACAAAGCGGAAGCAGCTGAGAGACAAGCGTTAAACTGCCACATTTTGTCACACACGTCCCTTGCGCGTGCGTGCGGAGCGCCAGACATTGAGCAATGACTCCATCAGACATCATGATGGAGGATGCGCACAGCCCAGGAGGCATCGGTGCAGTGCACGGCGGCACTGACTGCTGCACCCAGGCCGTCTGGGAGGCCCGGGGAAAAGTTCGACCGAATCAATTTCTTTGTCAGGCGGAGTTCCCATTTCTCTTTCTCACTTTCCACCCAATTTAACTCATGTGAGGAAAGTTAGATGATCACCGCACACCACCACTTCCCAACTTTTATTTGGCCGAGAAGAAATAAGTAAATATTGCTCCCCTGAGGAGAAAACTGGCCAGAGAAGAACTTGCAACAATTGCCCGAAAGTTTGTCGAACAGTGGTGCTGCAAAGCCTTGTCACATTTATCTACAGGGTGTTACACCTTGACAAAAAAAACAGACAAATCCCCACGGTGGCAAAAAGTGCTGCCAAAAATTACTGCCAGCAGCTGCAAAGAGCTCTTTTTCATCGGGCCGGAAGAGGGAAAAATGTGGAAACAGGAAGCAAATATCCAAATTAGAAAGCACCAAAGTTTCTCCTAAAAAACTAATGGCGATCATAGTAATAAAGGACAGACAGAGAGCGCCAATCCCGGATTGCACCTTTGGGTTCTTGGGTCCAGCAGCTGGAATGACTTTACAGCTCACACAAGGAAGCAGAAAGCAACTTTCTTGAACAGGGGTTATTTTTTTTTCTTCTGGGAAAGACAATAATGGCTGTTGTTCTTTCCCTACATCTTGGTAATGATGGTCTGGAGATTCATTTGGTTGTGTTTGCTTGACCTCGAGGAAGGAATCGCTCTCCACACAGAGGTAAACAGATCGTGTTGTGCACAGGAAGATATAGAGGAGAGGATCAGATATTTTGCGTGCTGTCAAGAAATTCGTAGTGTCAAGAAATGGACTCTGAATCCCCAGGTTTTCAGCCTTGCAGCAGGGGATTTTTTTTTTGTTGTTGTTGTTACAAGGGGGATATCTACATTTTCACCCATTTCGCGCCTTACCCCACGTGTTCGATCATGGGCGCCTGCATCCAGCTCCTGGCCGCGTGGTGCAGGTGGTTGGCGGCCCCCAGCGGTTCCTCCTTCAGCGCGGTCACTGGACCTCGAACCTGGTGCAGCGCGGACTCCTGGATGCCGAACATCATCTGGGGCAGGGGGAGGGAAAACAAAAGAAAACAAAAATGTAGTAGAGAAGCTGTAGCTGAGGGCGCGTTTACACTGCCACATCCGTCCGCTGTGACGCAGACGGGTCTCTGGGCCAGTGTAGACCCGTCCTCAACAGGGTGCACGTGAGGTGTCCGGGGCCAGCGGCCCCTCCGGGTGCGCCTCAGGCACTCGCCCACTCACTCACCTTGTGACTCTGGTGAATGACCTGCTGCTCCCAATAATGGGCGGTCGGGGCCTTGAGGTCCTCCACCTTGGCAGATTTTCAAGCAATCACTTCAAGTCCTCAAAAAGCTGGTCAAATCGGGGCCTTTTTTTTCTCTCCCTCTCTCCTCTGGCTGGCGTCGTCTGGAAGAGTCCAAACTTTCACTTGTTGACCCCCTTCATCCCGCACCCAAATTCTCTTGTCATTCGGGAATTCAAAGTCTGCGAGAAATTAGCCCGGTTCAGAAAACCCCTCGGGGTTTTTCCAGGAAAACGTAGCACACACAATTCCGCTATATCCCCCAGACCCCTCAAGGCCCACACACGCCCGCGCACACGCACACACGCTGGGAATTTGTGCGCGCGCGCGTGTGGCGAAACTGTTGTTCTCCTCTCTTTTCCCGAGTTATAGCTCCGATGGGGAATTTTGCTCCCCTCTCTGTGGACTCCTTCCCAGTTGGCGGAGGACTGAAAGTCCGGGAGTTCCGTGGGGGAAAAAGAGGATCCGAAGGGAGAGAGAGAAAGAGAGAGGAAAGAGAAGATTCTTTCCCTTATTTTTGTGGAAGCGCAGGAAGCTTTTTTTTCTTTCCTCAGGCCTTTCCAAGTCCTGTTTTATTCCCGCCAACTGGGATTAGTTGGGCAAAGATGTGAAAATACGAGGGATGAAAGTTCTTTAGGGATTTGAATGTGGTCAGTCTGGGGACTCCCAATTCCCATATATCCAAATTGGTGGCTGGGCCGCTTCGGCGAGTGCGACGGAGGCGGCGGCGGCGGCGGTGGCGGCGGAGCCGCCGGAGCCGCCGGCCGCGCTCCAGCACCTGACGGAGGCTCCCCTCTTTTTTGTCTTGCCCGCCCCGAACTTGTGAGACAATTTTCTTCAGCCAACTTATTGTTTACCCGAATTTGCGGGATGCTGAGAGGTTGATGCACAAATAATTTATTTTTCTCTCCTCTCTTTTCCCAAACTGTCTTCGTATTATTCGCGTGGCCCAGGGGAAATTCCCTCGCTCTTCTTCCTTGAGGTCAACACTGCAGCAGCGGCGAGAATTCACTGGGGGAAAAGGAGGGGAAAGAGAGCGCGGGCTAAAACAAAAGTTGTTCCGCTTCTTTAATTTCTTTTCGCCTCCCTTCGGAGTAGTTAGGGCCGGGGAGGCCACGGGCAAGACGCCGGCCAAGGCGGGCGAGGGCGCGGGCGAGGGCGCGAGCGACGCGCAAAATGCCAGGCAAAAGTGCCTCCCGAAGATGAGCAATCGATGAGCGGAGATGAGGACGCTTGAAGGCGTCCTCGAACGCACACGGGACAGTCAGTGGCCAGGAGAAGCGACCTCGGCAGACAGTGCGAGGCCAGCAGAAGCACCGCGGGGAGGGAGGGAGGGATGGTGGCTGTCGTCTCTCTCTCAGACCTGTGCGCCGCCAGCCTCGGGGTCCACCACTCAGTGAGCGTCAGGGTCTGCGTGGACCAGGTGTGCACGTGCAAACGCGCCCTTAACGGACGCCATCGCTTTTTGACCTTTTTTTTGCACGCACACCCGATTGCAGAAATCAGGTGAGCAAAGAAGTGTGGAAGATGCATCGAGGGGGGGGGGAGTTCTCGGAGGTGGCGGCGGCCGCAGTCAACGGCCAATGGGCGAGAGCTGCCCCGGTGGCGACGGCGGCGAGAGAACGTCTCATTGGGCGGCGGCGGCGACGGCGGCGGCGACGACGATGGCGACGGCCGTGACGGCTGAAAGAGAGAAAGAGAGAATCGCCGCGCTTTTGTTATTCATTTTCCCTCCAGATCCACGGTCAGTAAGTAAACTTTAATCACTTAAAAGTCTGTTTTGTGAATGCGAAACATTGTCATTCGGGCCTCTCTCCTCACGTCGAAATCCGCCCAAACCTTCTCGCCCAAGTTCGGTGCGAGGAGAGAAGCCCATAAATGTGATCCCCCCAAAAATGAGGCCCACACACACGTTGAGTTGCCACGAGTCCTCCTCTCTACATGACTTGAATGGTCCTCAATTGAAAAAAGCGGGGAAAAGATCCTTGGGCTTGCTCGCAGCGGGCGTTCCGCCAGTCCGAGGACGTCCCTGGAGCGCCCGAAAATGTCCTGAGACTCGCCAGGACGCCCCTGGAGCGTCCTGAGACTCACCAGGACGCCCCTGAAGCCCCCAAAGTGTCCTCAGACTTGCCAAGACGCCCCTGGAGCGTCCTGAGACTCGTCAGGACGCCCCTGGAGCGCCCGAAAGTGTTCTCAGACTTGCGAGGACCCCCGCGCATAGTGAATTCTTACTCTCCCGAGACCAAATTGTTCATTAGTAAGCAAACACACTTTTGCTTTCGCCTCCGAGTTCGGACGTTTTGGCAGGCAAACAAAGCTACAAAGAGAGAGGATTTAGCGATTGTGGACGCGTCCACTCCGGTGACAGACATTGATTTCCCGCCCTTTGTGCACGAGTGGGGCTGAGGAGACGGCCAATACTTTTTGCCGACGCCACCTTTTGTCTGGCCGAGTTTGCTCAAAAACAATGGGATTTCCCCCACTCTGCGTGAGTGACGGCTCATTTGAATGGAGCCCACTTCAAACTGCCACTGGAGCCTCGACGGCACTCCAAAAAATTGGGCTGGAACAGAAGAGATCTTGGTCCACTTGTGGCGTCTCCCTTGACCGACCAAATGTCGGGCGAGTGCCACAAATGGACCAAATTCTGGCACCCTCGCGACCAGATCTTCTCCAGCAGTCGAACACAGAAGTGAGGAAAATTTGCTTGGAAGTTGTTTTTCCTCCAGTTTTGCATATGGCACGAGCAGAAGTCATCCCTTCCCCCATTTCTGAGGGGTCCGAAACCCTTTTCACTCTCTATTGGCCCCTCTGGGACCAGGCATAGGCCAGGGTTCATAAGTCACTCAGCTTATTAAGACAAATGAAGTTCTGTGAAGAGAAGAAGAAGAAGCTATAGCAGCATCTTATGCATCAGACACTCGACCAGACAAAAACTCGCTTTGATGGAGAGTGGGTAGCAGAGGACGCTTAAAAAGTAGGAAAGAGTTTTTGGGACGCTTAAAAAGTAGGAAAGAGTTTTTGTTCAGGCTGGGTCCAAAGTGCTTACAGTGACAACGGATACAATGTTCATGGCATGACGAGGCCAGATTGCTCTTCGTATTCAGTTATATCACAATCTCTAGCTGTGATCTCTTTTTGAGAATAATCTTTAGAACTTGTATGATCAGCTGATCTTCAACGTCAGGCAAAACCACCAGTACTTCCAGTGATCTTAGGATCTGCTCTTGGTGATCTTAGGATATGCTCAGGTCTAAATAGCCGATGAAAGCTGCTCTCTTAGGGCACTAACTGATTTCATCATACAAATTCAACGATAGTGCTTAGGTAATGTTACTATGAATGGGGATCAGGACTTCATTTACTCCTCAGTGGAGGCATCTGACATGACACTTTGCTCCAAATGCTTTTGCTTTGGCCTCAAGTTGCTTCCAAAAGGTCTAAACATGATTCAAACCTAAGGGTTGTCATTTAAGTGGATGTAAAGAGCAGTCACACTTATCCACTTGTACTCACAGCTTCGGCTCCGCACTAGTGAAGAAGGAGTCCACTGTAATAGATTTCATCTTTCGTCCATGAGTGTGCACTTGTTACTCAGTTGTCTGGTCGAGACTTCTCATTGTTCCCGACCCAGCAGGGGGTAGAGATTGCAACCGGGGGGGGGGGGGATTATTGGCAAGAGGAGTGAAGGGGAGGGAGGGGGAAGCATCTCTCGTTCACACCATAATAATCGCAGAATCTAATTTGGCCCCATCATTAATAACACTGCGCACATGTTGCTTTTTGCCCGGCCGCAATTTCTCTAAATGCCAAAGTGTCTGAGCGAGTAGCAGCCTCGGGGCAGCAGCGGACTCAAAGTTTGTGAAAAAAAGAATTTGTTTACGTTAGGGGAGAAACAAAGAGCTGCAGCAAGAATTCAGAGTTGAGTGACCACTTTAAGGCTAACATTCACTAAACGAAGAAAGTCCGGGGGTAGAAATTAGCACGAAAGTCAGTCCAACCACTAAAGTTTGCAAGCAAGTTGTTGCACGCGTCTCTTGTTTACCCCTTCCCCCCCCCCTTCCCTCAATATTGGCCACATTTCTGTTCGAAAGCTGCAGTTGGCGGACACTTTCTGAAAGAACGAAGCAAAGGCTGAAAGGTTTACAATGTGGCCACTTGTACGTTGTAACAGCCCCCACTGACAGACGAGCCGCTTGCGGACTGCCTGAACTGCACGTTGACCTCCTCCTTCCCCCCGCTCCTCCAGACGAGAGCAAATTGAACTCATGACTTGGCAAAAAGTGCAAAAGCAGGAAGTTCGAGCTTTTTTTTCTGCTTACATATGTATGTCAGACCCTCCTCGCTTCTTGCGCTTCTCTCAAGAGGATTGTCTCAAATGGGTTGACAAAAAAAAGCAGACACAGAATTGGCGAAAACAACGCGGCAATAAATATTCCAGGGGTAAAAGGAACTCGGCGATGAATTTTAAGAGGCCGTCGGCTCTTTAAGGCTGCCTCGAGCCCCCCTCTTGAGAGTGCCCAAACTCCACCGGACAAACACGCGCACGTCGAGTGACGGGCGAGGCGGTGGCGATCGGCAGCACCGACTGAGACGGCGACAACGACTGCGGAGGTGGCAAAAAAGTCCACTGGAGCCGGGTTGTGCCAGAGTAGACGGGTCTTCAGAGAGGCTTTTACCCGCTGAAAGGTGGGGAAATCTCCAGAGACACTTTGGCAAAAACTCCTTTTCTTGGGAGAGGGGGGAAAAGAGTGTACGAGCATTCCCATAAATTTGTTTACCGAATCGCGCTTGGTATTGCTACAAAACCATATTCAGAATGCCATTATGCACACACGCGCGGGAGAGGCAGCATTAAATATGAGACGGGGCGAAACAATTGAATTTTTATATTTCCCTGCACTTGGCGCAATGTAAACTTCTGCTCCGCCCTCCCCTCGTCGGCGTTGTCGTCCTCAGCTTGCCAGGAAACTGTTCTCAATGTCTTCTATGTGTTCCAGCTGCAAGCCCCAGCCTTGGAAGGCCTGTTTGACCGCCTCCACGTCTCCGGGACCGCACGTGACCGACGTCTGCGACACCTGCAACGAGCGGTGAGTGTCAACGGAGGAGACGGAGTGGACAAAAAGCCGGGGCATTACCGTGGGATCAAGGAACTTGGGCAAGTGCTTCCGCGCCGCCACCTTCACGTCGTCCAGCGTCACAGCCGCCAATTTCTTCACAAACCTTTAAATGTTGAACAGCACTTTGAAACTGGGGCAACCACAATAAAGTCGAGAGTTATCGATCTGCTGCGGTTTATTGCCTTGACGCAGAACCTGGGCACAACCTTGCTCGCCTCCAGCTCGGAGGCGGCCGAGAAGATTGGGGCAGAGGGATCGCTCACCAGGGGACTCGTCACAATAAAGAGGCCGGGCTGCAAGGGCAGCTCGGGCCGGGCCAGGCAACAATGTCCGCAGGCTCGAAGACATCCCCAATATAGACCGGCTCTCGTCGAGCCCGGTGTTCGGGGTCAAACAAACTTACAGCCTCATTCTACTGTTACAGATCGATCAACTAAAACACACGCGCACAATATGGTGAGGGGAACTGTTCAATGCTACCTCCTGTTATAGGTGGTGTCTGCTGTGCCTCTCAGGATGGCCTTGACGGCCACGCCGGCCAAGTTCTCCACGGTCTCCTCGCGCTGGGCCCAAGTGTACACCTGAGAGCCTCGGGCAGACACTGGAAATGTGAAGTTGGCGCTGTACAGGGCGAGTCATAGGTGGTGTCACGTTAGGCTGTGTGAACATGGAGTCACCACACTGCCAAGTTCGCAAAGATTCTTAGTTCGGAGGTCTCCTACTGGGTGAGTCATGAGAAAGATGTCCGATGGAGACAAAATGAGAGCAAGGGCGATAGGGACAAGGAGCTGCAGTCAGGAAGGGGACCCCGGACATCTTTGCATCATCACCCTGTTGCCCCGCACTAGTGATGAGGGCCAAACCTCAAGGGTGTCAGTTCATTCTTCATTCCAGTCAGAGTTCCCACCTAATAACATGTCGCTCCAGTCGGCGTTGGGCCCGCTGTAGTTGGCCGCAACCTCCCTGAAGATGCCGTAGGCGTCGATCAGGTGAGAAGAGCGAGAGAACCTAAGCTGGAGGCGTCCCTCGGTCACTGAGCCTGAGGCCGACGCGCCATAGGTCAAGCCAGGACCACGGATCTTGTTGTACATCTGGCAAAAACATTCTTCTATGAATGAGTCTTGGGACTCAACATTGGGTGTCTCACCTGGTCCGACAGGTACTGCAGCATGACCCTGACCGCCGCGACGTCGTCGTCTTCCCAGTCCCTGATCTCGTAGGGCACAGTTTGGCGCAGGTAGCACGATTCCGTGCCAGGAACGCCTGCAAATACGCACAGCTGAGGCTCTCATGCGGCTGTTCCATGCTTCAAGTTTTTGCAATGCTAGAGATTCGCATTCTAAATGCTGAGACACCCTGTGTGAAGTCCGCACCTGCAATGGCATGCCTGAAGGCAGGACTTGGGTCGGCAAAGCTCCACTCTGAAGCTGTGCTGAATCTCTGGGAGAGTCTTTTCTCGGAGGGGAAAGTAAAGCTCTTTCCAGAGAAGAATTCCGCCCACAGTTGCGATGCCTTCGAGCCCAACTTGTTGGTCAGGACCTCCAAGTCTGTGGCCAGGTAGAGGAAGACGTTGGACGGCTGGACGACCAAGGTCCGGAGCTCAGAGAGCTTGGAAAGCACCACTGCGGGATCTTTCTTCAACTATAGAGGGGCAAATCAGGGTATTGCGTGAGAGAGAAAACCACGGTAACGTAGAGAATCTTTCAGCAGTCCCAATTAGTGAAATGTACCTACAATGTGCAAAAGAAGAAACACTTCAACTTTGCTCACAGCTCTGACTGGGACGTTTTAAATTTTATGAAAACTTGATACACGCCTGTGCAATGATGATATAAGCACATCTCGCCAGTGCAGTGATCACACAACCAGATGCTGTGGTCCTGGACCAACTTGGACTCATCGACTGTCCTCATGCAGCAAAATCTCCTTCAGCTGCGACAAAGGCCAATCTTGAATTATTGAAAATTTTTCACAATGAATGAAAAAGAGAAAGAAATTAAGGATAGGAACTAGAAGTGTGTGCCACAAGCTCTGTCCACTGTGATTTTCACTCCAAGCTTTTTCAGCAAAGACAGTTGAACCCCCATTACTGTCCGATAGCTCTCACTGTAAAAAGACTGCTTTATCTTCCAATGTGGTCAACTTAGTGAAAGCATTGGGCACTGCTAGACCCAGGTTCAGGAGATGTAACTTCATGCAAAAAGACCAAGTACATCTGGACATTTTATAACCATTTAAAAATACTTTCTCAGCCTGTGTTCTCTCGACCAATGGGGAGAGAGTGGGTGACCCCGAGGCAAAAATGCCAAAAATTTTGGTTTCTACAATTTTCAACCACTTTGAATTTTCATGCCCAAGCTTTTTTGCAGCTTATAGAGGAGCGTTTGTTGCATGAGTACAATGGATGAGTTCAAGCTCATCCATCAACATGAAATGACATCAACTAACTCCATGACAACGACTAACTTGTGTGATCATTGCACAGGTGCATATGAAGCTTTATGAAAACTCAAAGAGCCTAGCTAAAGTTGTAAGCAAATTCTTAATGTCTGATCTTTTTTGCGCACAGCCTTCACCTTTAAATAACATGGAAATGAACTCGGTACTTTAATGTGTCCGTAATGACATTTCCAAGTTTGGCGCATTAAGATTTCATGTAAATAAACAAAGTGTTGAAAGAAGGTTTTTAAGTACAGTCGACCTCTGATTTAGTCAAGTTTTTCCTCATCACGAAATATTTCACAAACCACATACGATTTTGTTTCTTTTGTACCCTTTAAATAGTCACACATAAAATGTTAGTCCTGAAGATTTTTTCCCCATGTTGGATCCACAGACGCTGCCAAGATGGAAAAAGCTGCTTTTGTGCCTTGATTCCGGCACCTGGAGCAAAAGACCCATATTTGCATAGTTTGAAGAGAAATCAACTGGCAATCCTTGCTCTTCTTCATGGTTGACTCTTGGCCAGCCATTGAACGGACCCAGTCATGGCTTTGACGTGTAAGTGTGTGTCCAACGTGACCTTTCACTTGGTCGCAACTGGGGTTAGGTCCAGTTCTTGGTGCGACTCAGCAACATGACTAAGTCAAAGGTCGACTGCACTTCCATTCTGCATTTTTTCGTCAAGACAGCAACTCTTCCAGACAGCAACTACAATGAAGAAATGGCTGCTTGCTGAGCATGGATCATGCTGAGACTGCGTCTCGAGCCTTTCAAGGATGACTGTTTTCAGTGGACATGAAGAGCAAGACTAGCAGGACACCCTGTACCCTTTCCGCCCTTAGCTGCTGCAGCCACTCTCTCAAGAAGTTGTTGCAAACTTGGTAGAGAAGAAAGAACTTCTTGGTGGAAAGTCAACATTGAAAAGTCAAGTACCGTACTTACAAATCGGCGGAAAGTACAGTCACTGTATAAGGTCTGCCTCATTTTGTATGCCGTGCATACGAAGGCGAAAGTATTCGCATGGTTGGAAACAAAAATGACGAAGAGAACGTCGATGTACTTACAGTTACTAGCGATACAGTGACATGTGTACCTGCTTGTCGATCTGTTTGAAGAACTTGAACTGCCTGAGGAAGGACGCGTGGTGGATGTTGTTGTCCTCGTTGAAGTATATGTTGTCTGACAGAGCCGAGACGATGCTGGACGAGCTCAGCTTCATGTTGGGGAAGCTGTTGAGAAACTGGGACACCAAAACCTAAGAGAGAAAAAGTGTCTCCGCGCACGTTTTTTCTAATCTTTGCTAAGTTCGAACCTGCGTCCTCTCCGCAGTGAATTCAACATTGAGCAGGATCTCCTTGAGCAGCTGAATGCCTTCCTCATACTTTTCCTACGTGAGAAAGTAGAAAATGTAGAAATAGCCTTTGGAGAACCTTTCGCGGGAAAAATCCTGATAAGAACTGAGTACTTGTACATTGGATGCAACCAGGACAATTGTCGTAGTTCTTGAAAACACTCATATTTATATGCATCCTCTTACTTAAGTGAATTTTAGGTCTTTTCCAACTGTTTTATATCGATGGGAGCATAGAAATGCACTAAACGCCCTTTCCATTCATTCTCTATCCTGCAGTGACTGAGCAAGGGCAACATCCGGTTGGGGTTGGGTCATTCTCCGGGTTAGCTAAATGTCTGGATGAGTAGGAGCTCAACCAAGCTGTTGTTGGCAGTCATGAAGTACTATCAAGCCACCTGGTCGACTTGCTCACCACTAGGGACTCCACGTAGAACATGATGTTCTCAGACTGGCCCCCCGGGGTGAAAGTGGAGCCCTTGTATCCGAGATCGTTGTACATGGTGAGGACGTCTTCGGACTTCCTCCGCACCAACTCGTCCAAGGTGACGAAGGTACCGTCATCGAGCCTCAGCGGACTCTGAAGCCAGCTCTCGGTCAAGAGGACCACGTAGGGGCGGTCAGACGACTGGATCTTGGATAGATCCAGGAACACGTAGTACCTGTGGAGAACATGTGCACAAGGTGAGTCTCCTGTTGAGTCCCGGAGTCTTTGTTGGGACCAAACTATGGGCAAGGAGAATGGACACCTGAAGATCTGTGCATGGTATGGGTGTCTTGGCACAATAACCCCTCAACTTGTTCAACTCATTTTCTTCTCCAGAACCGACTTCTGCGCCAAGTTTGTCTGCTGAACGCACTCTTAGGTGTTCCATCACTTCTCAGCACATTCCAAACAAAAGTTTCGGATCTCTTCTGTGATCGCCGACCAGCCAAAAGCATCACTTGATTACCTCTGCTATTGATTTTCCTTGTATCCGACAAGGGGAGCCCCAAATATGGCCAGTGTAAGCGCACCTTTACCTGACGAACTGACTGTCGAGGTCGTCGACGTGAATTCTGAACGGAATGTCCCTGAGGGCGAAGCCCTTGGGCTGCTCAAGGCTGGAGAAGTTGTAGGACTTGAGGCGCCGAAAGATGATCTTGTCGACGTCCGCCTTGGGCACAGAGTTCAGTACGTGTTCAGGAGGCGACACCTGGCTCTGTAGAGCGGCTTCCAGCCTCGCACCGGCCTCCATCTTGCCCGCCGGGCCCAGGGCCACTTTCTGGGCCGCCAGACGCGACTCTTCCTCAGACTCCAACTGGTGATGGTAGGCGAGACTCGGTTGGGCCAGGACACGGACTCGCGGTGCTGTCAACATTAGAAAGACGTCGTCGGCCTTCCTGACATCAGTTCTTGCAATAAAGGCAACTCATACATACTCGAGAAGACGTCCTTCATCAGTTGGATCCACTCCTCAGCCTTCTTGTTCAAGAAGTGATTCTCATATTCCTTGGTGCCCTCATAGAGGAACTGCTCCAAGTCCTTGTCAGAATGCCTGTACAGGTGGTCGAGCACTGAAGGTGTGGGCACAACATTGTGAGGGCCGTTCTCCAACTTCATTTGGCTAGCCAAGAACTTGCGTTTGACTGAAAAGACAAATTGGCAATTCTGGCATTTGACAAGTACTGCCGATGTAGTTCAAGAGTCGGGGCACTAGAGACAAATGGGGGCTTCACATCAAATAATGATGCGAGACCCTAGACGCCGACCGCCATTGACGTACTGAGGGTGCGCATCCTGTCCATGTCAAAGTTGTCGACTGTCAGCTTGTCCAGGCTCTCCCTGAAGGCTTTTTCCACCTGGTCCAGCCTGTCCACGGGCACATTCTTAAACAATACGTCCATCGTGGGGTCTGAAAACAGTTGAAAGTCGAAGTCGACATCCGTGGCGAGGGGGTTCGGGATCTCCACCAGGTCCTTCATTAGTGGGGCCAACGACGTGGACGTTAGATACGACCCCAAAAGCTTCAGGCCGAGCAGGCGGCGGTGGGTGGCCCAGAGGTGCCCCGGCAGCCGCCAGGCTAGGGTGGCCCGCCCAAACGTCTCGTCTGACGAAGGGAATTGGATTGTCTGGTTGAGGTTCTCGGTCAGGTCCGGGTACTCGGTTTGGAAGGGCCTCACGAATGGATCCTTGACCTTGGTCTTCCTCAGGATCTTCTCCTCCGTAGACTCGAGGGCCTTGAAGATCTCTTCGGCGCCGATGCCGCCGGTCACGATCAACACCAGGTTCTCTGGCCGGTAGAACTTCTTGTGATACTCGCGGACCTGTCAAATGATTGCATATATTAATGTTGCAGTCCTATTTTCTCCTAGACAGCTGAGGAGCTCTTGGCGACCGTGCAGGGACATTTTTTTTTTAAAAAAAAATACAGTACTGTCTGTACTGAATAAGTATTCTTGCCCACGAAAGAGTTCGCCAAGTGCAATTTTAACGTAGAGGCGGGTTCCCACCCTGTCAGCACTAACCTTTTCATTAGTTGTGTTTTTCCTGAGGTTCTTGAGCTTCCCACCTGTCTGGACCTGGTAGCTGCAGGGACCAGGGTAGAGCAAGTCAAGCATTGAGAAGTACAACAGGTTGCCGGAAGTGTTTTCAACACCCTGTAGCAAACATTGGACACATATTGTAAACGTACACATACTGTGTAATAACAGTACCTGCATTTCAGAGTAGACAACACCTGCATCCTCTCCTTCGTCATTAATGTGGTGAACTTCAGTTATGAAGTCTTCGTCTCTGAGGAGTGGGTAAAGGATGTGGTCGAGGTAGATGGGCAGGATGGAGGCGAATCCATCTGATCCGGCTGTGTAGACGGTGTAGCAGGTGTGGTCCGTGGCCGTCCACGCGTTCGTGCGGTCCGCCAAACACCGGTTAGCAGAAAGGTCCAGCATCTCCTTGTAGGGATAATCCTCACTGTGATAATAGGTGCATAATGTGTATTAATAGACTGAGCGTTAATTCGACATTGACACGGGGAGTTTTCCCGTCACTGACACTGCGAGGGGAAAAACCTAACGAACTGTGTTTACTTTGCTCCTTGACCTGAACTACTAAGATATGCCTGAAAATGCACGGTTTCATATCTAAAAAAACTGAAATCAACAAATTTTTTTTATCATTCTTCAGCATCAGAATTAGAAATGTCACTGAAAGAGTCGCTCCCACTTCATTTAGCCTCAGCCTCCATATATTCATCCCCTGCCACCTCCTCCAGGTATTCATGCAAAGTGTTCAAATGTTTATTGACTTTTTTGATGCAACCTTGACTGAAATGGATTGAAAACATCTTGCACATGATTGAGAACAAAATGCAGTGTTGATCTGTCAGTGCTGTTCTATGCTCAACCTCACCCTTCACAATAGCCCACACCAACTGTATAGTGCTGAATATGTTATCATTTTAGCATGTTAACTAGGAAGTACGCACAATCTGGAAATTAGTTCCTAGAAGACTTCATCGATTTCTGGTGTTTTCACTTGTAAATTTTGGACATCTGAAAAATTGTAGCAATTTTTGCCCCTTGATGGTGTCGTGCGCTGTGAAAAAACTTAAGGGCTTTTCTCATAACCCAGGTAATCGATGTTTTGATTTTCCTGCCTTTTCACATCAAACACGTATCTGAACCAATCTTGAAACATTCAACACTTGCGAAATGAAAATGTAGAGCACAAATCCAAACTTCATCATGGCCGACTGGATGAGACCAGACACTGTGTAAGGCTCAAATGCAGCCTAAGAAAGATTATTTTCTTCATTAGGGAACACTAACACATAACCGATCCAGTCTGGACAGCTCAAGTATATCAGCACAGGTATTTCTGTACAAAAATGAGAGCAGGTTGGAGAAAACTTACGTTTAAAGTCATCAAAACTGGGAAATAGTCCTTCAGTCAGCCGTAACTTAGTGTTTTCACGCAACATAAGCGGATATATTAACGTGGCCCTTATTCTGTGTGAAGTTTATTCATTTGTCACCCTCTATAGGGATGCATCAAGTGGAGAGAAAGAGCTAAGCTGAAAACTGCACAATATTACACAAAGACTCTTCGTATCGTCAACGTCAGTACAGATAAGACCAATTTCCTTGGCTGAGTTCACGTACCTTCCCAGAAAAATGAGGTGCTCCAGTGTGTGTGGTAGTCCGTCGTCAGTGTGGGCCTCCGTGGCCAGGCAGAAGTAGCCGTTGACGATGGGCGACTCCGCCTGAGCATGCACCAGCGTGACCCCAGTCCGGGACGACCTGAACTTGTCCACCCTGATGTTCTTGCCCAAGGCCACAGAACTCAACAGATCCCAGTTCTTAACGGGACTGGTCTGGGCCACATAGGCCCAGGCCACCAACAGGCAGCAGAGCCAGAGACTCGAGAGGTTCTTCTTCATCACTGACTAAATTACTTTTGTCTCCGCTTGGTTCATCTTCCGGAGTGAAACTTTTTTGAACTGGTTTCCCAATACTTGCCTGACACACAAGAGAAATTTTCTTCCTCCTGCCCAGGGTGCGTTCGGGCCTGATGGGCCTGGCCCCCTACAAGTTTTTGTCTGCACCGGCGCGCCGAACGACAAAAACTCGGGAAAGTGAGGTCTTGTGTGTGTTGCGGGCCAACTTTGGTCAAGTAACCAAGCGCTCAAGACGACGAACGCCGCGCAGGGCACGAAGAGAAGCGTTCAAACTGGGCATGTTGGCCTTTTCAAGGCCTCTCGTGGACTGCAGTCACGAGCTGGATTTACCTTGACGAGAGGAATTGGCTTGGACGAATTCTTGGCCAGTACAGGTGGCTTCCGAGCCAAGCCTGAGTGTTGGTTGAGCTTTAAGTCGAGTCTGATCAATTTGGGTTGCGGGTGACTCAATAACTCGACCGCGATGCCAGTGACCCTGAGAAGAGAATGTGTGCACTTTGAGTAGTGATGCAGTAGGCGATGTCTGTAAAATCATTGCTAATCTAACTTAAAAAAATGGTTAAAAACCTTAGACAGTCCGCAGATGATGCGGATGCAAGTTGCTCAGACCCAGCCTTAGATCATCATGAGCCACCGCTCAAAAAAAAGGCCAGGCAGTTGAAATCTGCTCATTACAGGACTCTTTAAGTTGCATGATACTTTAGATATGAGCCAGTGCAATCATTGCCCAAGTCAGTTGTGGTCATCTGGGACCAGCTTGGACTCATCCATGGTACTCATGCAACGAGCATTTCTCTATCAACTGCAAAAAAGTCCGATGCTCATGAAGAGTACGCTATTAAATGGGTGGAAAACCAGTCCAAGGCGGAGCAGAAATAAATTGTTGCATATCCAACCTTAATTTTTGCCCTTCAGAATCCCCATTGCAAAAAGGATTCTGCAAATCAGAGCAGAGTTGCTGCATCGACAAGACAAACAACAATAATGCCTCCCCTCATCATTTTAAGTAGCGAGACAAATTCACTGCAGCAAGAATTTAACTTTGATAAACAAAAACTGTCATTTCTGGTCCTCTCTGAACAGGTTTTCCATCCATTTAACGGCATAATTTCAGCCACTGCGCAGCAACTGCACATGAAGTTCCATGGAGGTGAAAATGTTAAAGTTATGAGGAGATTTTTACTGTCTGACCGTAGTTTGGGCACTGTGAATGTTCAAAATCCCCCTTGATTCGTCCTTCTTATCTTTTCTCATCAAAGAATCACTCCAGGCTTAGACATCAGCATTTGAATGATTCATCTTCACACTCTCACACACAGTGAGATCTAGATTTAGCGTCTTCACTATTCAAAGTCAATCAATTTGGAACTTGACCACTTGGGTCAAGTGGCGCGAATGATGAAATAATTATGAGCCAAATTCAATATTGCTTCAGAGCAGCCACTGAGCGACGTGGGCAAGGACGACAAGTCTGGCACCAACATATCAGGGATTGTCTCGAGCTAAAGATGCTGTATGCATCCCAAGTGCTTGGATTATACGGGAGCGCTGTCATATCAACCGTGCGTGATGGATCAAGTGCGCGAACAGTGGATTCTCCATAGGACGATATCTAGATCAATATCAAGCACAAGAGAGCACATAAAGAGCAACTCGGTCAGCAACAATGTAGTTTTTAGCTATATGTTCCAACTGCTGTGAGGCAGGGCTTCATGGCGTGAGTTTTGTGGTTGCAACCCCGACGTTGTTCTTGACCTGCCCGGGGTACTTTATGCATTGAGGCCGATTGCCCGAGGTCCCTATGATTCCGAGGCCAAGTCAGAAAAGCGAGGAGTCTCAGCCCCAAAAGGAAGATTTTAAGGTCAACATATGGCGATGCAATTTGTAATTTGACAATCTGTCCGGCACAAGGATGTCAGCTAAGTGAAAATAGGCCCCAACAGAGGCCTTTTTTACATTGCTTCACGTCATGCACTCCTTGGTCCATCATTTTAACAAACTTTATAGTTCGCAGAATCCGTGATGCAGCTTTACTGTTCAATCTTGTGCAACAAACAGTGTTGAGGGAGGAATGAATAGAAAATTATAACCCTTTAAACGCAGAAAATCATGAAAGTAAAGCAGACATTTCGTATCAAATACTTGATGCAACATTTTGGGAATACATTATGTCCCTAAAGTCAGGTCCAAACTTCAAACTAACATGTCTCAGACACTGTTGTACCTGACAACGTAAGGACTTTCATAAGATTCTTCTCGTAGCTCAATGCAATCAGGTATCAATCCATTTTGGCTTCTCTATTGTCCTAATTTGTGATTTTCATCATCGCAATGACCTGATGAGAGTAATCTTATGAATGTCTTCTTTTTAGAAAGACCAAAATTAAGTAGGTGCAATAGTTTCCAAGATGCATTAATTTCAAGTTTGTACTGACTTAAGGGACACCCTGTACTTCTGATTTTTTTAGCGCGCCAGGGACCTATTTCGGGACCACATCAGCTGGGCAATGTTACAACTGTTTTACTACGCTATAATATTCTGCATTACTTCTGTGTTACTAAAACATTTTTGACGCCAGATTCTTTCTTTACTGTCTAGGTTTCTTACTTGATGTGGGTTTTTAACACATCAGTGAAAGCTGCAGCCCAGGTCAGCCCAGCCGGCCCAGCTCAGATTGCGCAGCATCAATGTGCACTGCACTTTCCTCGGGCTGTCAGACAGGTCAAATCGCCCCAGATTAATATATATATTTTGGCAAGATCAAAAACTTCAATCTTTTTTGAGGACATTCTAGTTGAGTGGAATGAAGGAATGGTTAGTTTTGGGGTTCTCCTCATAGTCTTATAAAAACACAAGAGTGTGTTAGGTCGGCCTGCTGAGTTACTTTCTCGATGCTAAACTGAAGTCGAATGAAACTGAAAATAACGTGTGTTCAGCTTTTCTGAACACCTTGTTAAGTACTGAACTTATGTAGTAAAACTTTGTTGCCCGAGAGGAAGGGGGATCAAAAAAACACTTTTTTTCAACTGTAACTAACAAGCCCAAATTCCATAAGCGGTCCAGCCTAAAGAATCTCTGTTACTCAATACTGACACAAGTTACTGACACAAGTTCGCATGTCCCGGAGAGTAGCCAACTCACCGACAGCGCAACGTGTCCGTCCGGGTGCCTCAGCTGTTGGAAGCGTCTGGCAGGCGACACCTGCAACAGGTAACTAAAGCGATGCTTTGCTCGTCGGGGCAGAAACAAACAAACAAAAAAGAGACCTGGCAAAGAAAGACCTTACGCAAACGCTGACTGTCGAGCAGACATTTCCTGAGAACAGCAATGCTTTCAATGTCTCTTTACTTGCTCGCTGCTGCACTCGAGAGGCAGAAGAAACTGCGCAGGGGAAGCAGAGGCAGCTACTTCACGGAGGACATGAAAGGGGGGGAACAAGAGGGGTAGAGAAATTTATGACGTAGTGAATCAGATGATTGCACTTCTGAGAATCGAGGGCTCCTCCCTTTGTGCTCGGAGAAGAGAGGAAATGTGAGAAAAAAAAAGCAACAAGACCTGTGCATGGCACAGTCGGAACGAAGCTGTAGGCTTATAGTTATGTTTACATATATAACGCTGTGACATTTTTTTCTTTGTTTGTTGCAAACTCCATTTGAATCCATTCTAATGAAGAACTATTTAGTTGTTTGGGTCCCCTCTCTGCCTTTTAACTTACGCAAGGATTTTACGTGAAAGTAGTCTTTCCAGACACTAAAATATAATTCAATGAACTCGAAAACAACGTAGATAGAGTTTTGCTTTCCAAATTTGAACACCGTATGTTCTGAACTCATGAAGTAAAGCTTCATTGGAAGAGAGGTGGGTTAACTACGGATGTCCTCTTCAAGCTTAAGGTTGTTGACCTAATATCCTGATATACAATGACTATATAGTGTAAAATGCGATAGGGCAAAGCTAGAAACACCTCTCCTTTCTCTACAGAGTCTTCGAATGATATCTAATTTTTGACCTTGATATATTAAACACCTTAACTATGGTGCTTGTCCGAATTGTCTCCCATGGAAGTGAAGCTTCTGAGGACAACAGAGGAGACTCAAGCAGCACTTTTCCACACGTGACTGCCATTTTTCTGGTACAGTTTGCGTACAATCTTGGATGTATACTTAGCTCAGAGAAACTAGTAGCTTTGTCCAGCTCAGGGGCAAAACAAGAGCACCCACAGCTAGTTAACAACGGCTCAGCAGTTATATTCTTCAAAAGAGGCCCAACAGGCCTTCACCACGGGGGTGGCGAATGCTTGGCATCAATCAGCACTAACCAATTTAAAAATCGTGACCAACGCTCATGTTTAAATAAATACTACATAATCAATCGTGAATAAAGATGCAAACGCACGAGATTTGATGAGTCGTCTAGTACGGTGCTTCCTCCTCCTCGTCCTCGGCCGTGGCCGTGGATCGCGGCCGCCTGAACAAAAAGGGCGAGTCCTCCATGCAGAACCCGAAGGAGTCGAGCTCGCAGCCACAGGCGATTTTGCTCACCTAGTAACAGATACAAATAAGTCAAAAAGAGTCAATGATGTCCGGAGTGCTGAAAATGGAAGTGGTTCTTGGGGACCAGAAATATGCGAATGAAACTGGCAAAAGAAGGGGGGAAAATTCGCAAATTACGCAGATGCAAACATGCAAATTGATATGGCTTCTTTTGCATATTTGATTATCGGAAAGGGTCAGTCAGTCAGCTGGACAATCTGACCGAAATACGTGTGTTGCAAAAAATTGAAGTTGGTCCTCCAGTAAATGAAAATTTACTCAGCGGCAAAATCTTGGAAAAATTGAGCTTTGCGCACTAATTCAATCACCAATAATGCAATATCTTGTGTTTACTGTATTAGTTTAAAGTACCACACATAGCTATACCAATCAGCATTAAAGTGATTTCGGAAGAAAAAGCGCCCATTCCCTCCCCCCCCCCCCCAAAAAAAAGGTGCACGTCCAGGTTGCTCACCGCCATGTTGGTAAAGGCTAACGAGCGCTCCGCGTCCCGGCAGCGGGTGGGCTGGTGCAGGTAGCAGAAGGAGAGCCCGTCCCGGGGATCCACAGACCGACACTGACCCGACTAAAGAAGAGAAGCGATCAACTCAACCAGACACGAAAGCATAGAAAGGACTCGGCCAGACGCTCGAGAGGGCGCATTTTCACCTCCACCTGGAAGCTTGCAACTGCACAAAGACCTTTGTAAGTACAGGGTGTCCTGAAACTGGGTTGCCCGGTGACACCTTGACCCTGGCTTGCACTGAGAGGCGTTGGCTCCAGCATGCCAGCATTTTGGCTCGAGCCCCCGAGGCTTAGGGAGCGTTCACACTTCCCATTTGTGACATGCTGCACTCACATAAGTCCTTATGGTTGTGGTCGTCACCACTATATTGGATTAAGGGGACCAAATATGAGATCTACTCGTGTACGAGCGAAGTTAGTAAAAAAGTAGTATGAAAAATTTGTTCCGCCTTACGTGATGTCTGCAATGATATTAACAATTCCAATATAGCCGAGGTAGAAGAGGACAGGCTCAAGTTGACTTTCTCCAACTTCAGCAACTCAGTCACCCACAATGACAATGATTCTCCCCAAGATACAAACTGTCACGCCGGGTCTCTGTCACTCAGCCAGGGGCACTTGTGTCTGGTAGAGGGGGAGCACTTACGATGACCCCAGACCTCCTCTGCCACATGAAGTCTGAGCATTGGCAGCGGTTGATCGTCGGGAACGGCGGAAAGTGACAGGCCGGAGGCAGAAGGCCCAAATCCACCAGATCTTCCACAAAGGCCAATCTGGTGCGTTCGTCCTCTTGGCCTGACACGGGCAGCACCGGCACCCACACGAGGAGAAGCATCAGAGGCAGCATCATGGACATCATCGCAGACGCAGGCTTCCAGCAAAGGTATGAAATGAGAGGCTCTAGGACAACACTGAACAAGTACACTTGAAGATTTGGTGCACTGACCAGAGCAGACTCAAGAGCAACCGAGCCAGGGATGGCAGGGGGCCTGGCCCGAGTTCATTAGTCCGCAGGCTCGAAGGCCCGCTCAGCCCGCATTCTCCAGCCCTCCAGGAGGAACAGCTGGTTGATAAGTCCCCCCTTGAGTTTGTGAGGCGATGCTGTGACCTTGCTGGTCACACACTAGACAACTCAAAGCAGAGACTTATTGACCCATGCATCAAGTGTTCACCTGGTTTTGTACCAAACGTAATATGACCACTGGTCACAGACTCCAGTCAGAGTAGTGATGGTTTCGAACATGGAAATGTCGATCTCGAGTACTTATCGATCATGAGGCATCAATCTCGAACAGTTCGCGAACGTGTTCGAAAATTCCCAGAGCCAAAGAACAATATAACCTAGGGTACTCTAGATCTAGTCTTTTTTGTGCAGCAAAGAATCGGGAGACTGATCATGAAAAGATGATCAGTTTACAGTACGTTCATATTTTAACTGCTTATACATTGGAGGTGCTCCAATGTTTGTCCGGGTACATGCCGATTTCAACTGATGTTCCATTGGATCAAGTCTGACGCTCCCACTGTCTTAAATGTGGGCAAACGTTGAACATCTCTTAAGTTCATTAGCTTTTTCTTTGGTGACACACCTTTCAAAATCATGATTCTTTTGTGAATGAACAATTCACAAAATTCTGATGTAGGCCTATTTTGAGGCCCATTTTGTCCCCCACAAGGCTGATTTTGCTGCACTTATGCCGTTCTCGTAAACAATTTCCCAGCTGATAACTGTTCGATGCTCCGAATCAGATACTTTTGAGCCTTCTGATCAGTCTGGTGGAGCAGGTGGTGGCTGCCCTGGTGCCGACCATTTCCTCCGGTCCCGAGGGTGTCCGTATACCCGGAGGTCACTGCATTTGCACACGGGTTCGGGGCCGGGCTGGGCCTCGTCAAGTTCATCTCGATTCTCACTTACAGCTCGACTTAAACTCACCTCGCCACCCCCGACACATCGGCCATCTGCATACTGGTACCGGCTGCCATGCTAAGAAGTTTAGGTCAACCGCCACGATGCTCGACATCGCTGGCCAGGGCTTCGGGCTCGGGCTCATCTCGATTCACCACCACCACCCAGGCTCGCAGCATAGCGCGGAAAAAAACGTTTCTAAGGCGCTCTCCAAGCTCAAGTTCAAATTTTTGCCGAGCCTGAAATGAGTTGAGCCCCAACCCCGTGCAGTCATCCCTTCCTTCCAGAAAGTAGTGATGCGTCGAGCCGATCCTCGGCTTGAAGACAACTTGTGCAAGCTGAAGTTAAACATTCAATGTATAACCAATGTGAGCCGACGTCGAGCCCCAGAAATAAGAAGTGCAAAGGATATAAATGAACCCATTCCACCCATTTACTGAGTGCTGCAGGTCAATTTTCTCATCCCGGGCCTAAGGGCTCAATTGACCACGTGACCACTAAGTGAATACGAGTCAGGCTCGATACATCTCTACTCCGAGGGAAGAAGACTTACAGACAGAGCGAATCAACTAGAACTGCCTTCTGCGAGATTAACACGTTCAACTTTCAAGCTGAGTCTGTCAGCTGTTGTGTGACCGGACCCCGAGGAGGGCGGAAAGAAGTAGTCCTTCGGCCTTAGGGACAGCTCCTGAGTCTGAGCCGCCGCGACCACTTGCTTGGGCTTGGGCCTGGGCCAGCCGAACCACAGCTCTTAAGACAAATTTGAACGAGGGCAGCGGTTTTCAATGCTAGAAAGTAGATCTAAGCACACCGAGGTTAAAACCGATGAAGCAAAACCCCGAACAGAAATGTTTGGGCTAGAATGAAAGTTCACATTTTTCAAACTAAGCAATAACTTTGTTTCATTTCTTTTAACCGCCGGTTCAGTACTGTCTGAGCGACCCGGTGTCCGGGCAAAGACCTCCCGAAAGAAAGATAGCCCCGAGGAGTTAACCAAGAGGGGGTCAAGATTTGACTGGGCCAACAAGAAGAAACTCAAGAACCTCGGGAACAAAATGAGCAGTTTTCCGGAGTGCCGCAGGTTCGCCAAGGACGGCGGTGGATCCGACGGCACGTCAGGCGGCGGGTCCAATTGCGAGTCCAATGGCGCATCTAGTCGCGAGTCTAACAACTCATCCAGCGGCGGGTCCAATGGCGAATCCAACAGTGCATCCAGCGGCGGTCGCCGCCGCCGCAGGCGTCACACCACCTCTCCCCTAGGCGAACGAAAGAACCAGCCGCTACCAATGATGAGTAACCTTCACGACTGGCCCGAGCTCATGCAGAAGAAGGCATCGCAAGTCAACGCGTTGGCGTCGGACGTACGCCGCGGTCGAGATAAAGGTGGCTCTGGGGACCGCCAGCAGCAGAAATTCACGGTGATCACGCCAAACAAAGCCGCGGCGACTCCAGCACCAGTGAGCTTGGTGAAGACGACGTCGAGGAGCAGGAAGAGAAACTCCTTTAAAGCGACCGCTTCATCAACCGACAGCAGGCACCATGCAGAAGTTCCCAACCCTCTCGAGGCTTCTAGCAACCCTGAGAAAACTAAAGAAGTTAGTTCTAACACTGCCATTATAGTCAATGCTTCACGCTCATGGTGGATCTTTTGGGACGTCTTTCTCCTTCTTACAGTCCGCCATATTTGTGGAGATGCTGCGCAGCTTCGACTGGCGCACGGCTGCGGCCAAGTACCTCTTTAAGGCCATGACCATGGAAGATTACCTGGCGGTCTACATTGACGCGCTGGCCAGCTACAGACGGGTATGCAGGGTCACGCTTCACGTTGGAAGGGAGCCCTTTAATTATTCTACAGTACTTTTGTGTGATCTACAGGTCCGATCTGAGCCTCTGGTAGACTTGGTTAATCTCCTGGTGCGGCTGTCAAAGTCCTGCCCTCATGAAGATATTTTACAGGTGCTCAACGGAAATTAGGCTAATTGTTCCTGTTGCACTAATTACTTACCTATACGAATTAACTCAGCTGAGCTTTTGGTCTGAAGTCTTTTTGCCTGGAAGAAGTTATAGTATGGTGCTGTCATATTTGTTGGCAAACTACTGTAATCATCCCCTGGCAGCTTCTGGGGCCTTTAAAAGGTTAGCAAAAGTTTTGATTCCTTGTTCAACTGTGTCAGCAGACCGCACTTTCTTGGCAGAAACGGATCTTCCTCTGCACCAGGATCACTGTCTCGGGCTCTCAAGGGGTGTTTGTTCCGAACTTCGTTGGCCTGCTTGAGCCTTATTGAACTGTTGTGTGGTATAGGTGACCTTTTCTCTTGCAGATCATGCCTCCAAACCTGTCTGGCTTGGTCAACAACCAGGCTGCCGGATACTCCAAGTCTCCCTCGCCCAAGAAGAACAGCAGCAGCGTAATCACCAGGACTGGCAGCAAGTTCGACGTCGGCGCCATCTTAGCCAGGTGTCCCAGTCTCTTCAGCGTGGACGAGGAGAACGTCGTCCACTACATGAGGCCCGAGGAGGACAAGGAGAGCGCATCCAAAAGGATCAGGAACATCCTCGTCGAGGGTCTATTCGTTTACTTCTTTGCCAAGTTCTGTCACGGGCCAACGTTTGAGATCAAGGTGAGCACTGCCAGACAATTTCCGTGGATTCGCCTCAGAATTACTGCATGAATCAGCCCCTGCTGTCTGGTAGAGAGTTGTTTGCACTACACACGTTCACTCTCTCGCCGTAGCATAGGTGTGACGTCAAGTGTTTGGTCGAGCGTCTAGTGGAAAGCTACGGCGCATTTGCAGTCAACATCACAACGAGTCTTGAACTGCCTCATTAATCCCAGTCACCTATTAAGAGGAGAGAGACCTACAGGGTTTTTCAAAAGTGGTGTGCTGTGATTTCTGGCGTTTCCAAGAGGTTTGATGACACTTAGAGAGAACATTCTGAGGATCATACAGCAAGGAAAAAGGATCATACATAGAGGAAAATAACAGCAGCAACAACGAGCAGTTGTTGCTGCAACACCTTTATCCAGGCCATCAACGCTTTTGAGTGGAGAGCTGTCGCCCTGTGCCGAGCTGCTGTCAGTAGATGTTTCTAAATATGAGTCCAATCAAACTCAAAGTAATGATAGTCAATGACCGATGTATGACTGTATGGCTCCAGGAGCCTTGAAATTATTCCTGACTCTCAACTCTTCACGGGGCTCATCTCTAAATCTACCAATGGGAGCGCCACTTCTAAGTAGCCGTGTTATGTTATCCTCGACTCAGCATCTCACAATTCTGCATAGTTTGTTTTTGGAACGCTTAAGTGTTATGCACTGCAAAACGCTGATCGAGGCAGCTTCCTTCCCTGTGCGTGCGTGCACGTGCATACATTGTCAGTGTGCATGCGCAGCATCTTTGTCTCAAGAGCACTCTCAGTCCCAGCTCTCCAGCAGGGATCTCTTCTGCTTTCTCCTCTCCTCTGGCCAGTCTTGACTGTCCTTGTCTGACCTTTCTGGAGTCCAGTAGTGATGAGCTGGAAGGATATTATGTATCAGCTGGAGATTTGCATGCGTAAATGTTGAGTACATCGTTCCACCAGCTGGGGTTCCATATGGAGGACCTCAATGTACTACCAGTTGCTGGTGATGAAGAAACAAAAGGCACAATTAGCCCTGACGAGGATCTTACCCCAACAACACCATTGCCGTTGTTTCCTCTACGTAGGTCCCATTCTACCGACACTGCGAGCCCATCCGCTCGGTCTTGATGCTCGTAACTGGCGACTCTGACGTTGCCTCCGCGCTATTGAAGTACTTCGACGTGAACAAAGAGGTCTTCATCTTCGACCACGATACCTCGATCCTCTCCCTGTCCATTGATTACTTCAATAAGGACCAAAGGGACTTCATGAAGAAGTTTCTGAAGTACGACGACCAAAGCTTCATGAGTGACAACAACTGTGGTTCAAATATGTTCTTGGCCGCTGAAAGCCTCAGTTGCGACGGGAGCCACGTGCCGGCCGCCAGCTTCCTCGAGAAGCGCAGCCCCTTCTGCTGCGACAGCTACCTTGCTGCTGAAGAGGCTGAACAGCTGCCGGCGTCGTCTTCGATGCCGTTCGCCGTCAGGTCGGTCTTGGACTTCCTGTTCGTGGAGGAAAAGAAGTCGAGCGGCTGCGACAGCCTGAAGAAGACGTTGACAAACTCGTTGGCTGTGGACGCTCTCATCGACAAGGTAAAGTTCTCCCCCCTTCACGGAGCTTCCAAGTTACTGTATTTCTTTTAAAGGCCAACCTTTCTTTATATAATTCTTTAAGGCACCCTCATTTCATTTGTCCCGGGACTTTTGTCAATGTCCCATTGATCACGTGCACTGAGATATTGCAACTTGTCCTCCGTCTTGAAAGTGTCGGCCTCGTAAAGGTTGTGACGTTTGCATGACATGACAAAGTCCCTCTCTTCTGGCAGATTGAAGTCCTGGGACATTTGGCTCTGGAGGGCAGGACTCGCATGGACTTCAAGCAGAAGTTGGCAACGCTGATCCAAGAATTCAGGCAACAGACGTAAAGGGAAGAAAAAAAAGCTCCAATCGTGTAAATGACGTTTCAAGGTACAAAGATTTGGGTCTCTGGTAGCTGAGGCATATGGTCCATTCCATTCCCCATTTTTCCTCTTAAATCTGCATACGTAAGCTGTATACACAACTGAGATTAGGTCGACTATTGCTTGACACTGGACTGCTTTCTTTAGATTGTATGTAACCGATATGAAACCAGACACCATGTATATGTGAATGACTTAGTTTGTGAACTGAACTTCAGTTCCTTTCGCCCATAAAAATATCGTTCAAAACGATAAAACTGTCCGGAACTTTTTTTTGGGTGTTTCTCTGCCCAAAAAACAAACCCACCCGAAAAAAAGAGTAACCCCCCCCCCATCCCTGTCATATCACCTTTTGACAGATTCCGCTGATGTCCTCTGCCTCAACACAACGTATATGATATATTAGGATGTATCCGTGTATTCAGAATAATACAGGTGCTTTTAGAAAACTGCAGTTTCACCAACTTTGACTCGTCTATATAAATTACATGTTTTGTCAGGTCAAATCACGACCCCCTCCGCGTCCTCCCCCATTGTCCGTGATCGCGCGAGCGTCCCAAAATATGCGAACTGCGAGCTCGGAAAAAAAAGTTTTTTTTTTTTTTCTCTCTCTCTCTCTCTCTTTTGAAAGGAGAGGCAGAGCGAGTGTTGTTCACTGCTCGTGGAGATGTCAAATTTTGATGGTTTCGATCTTGCTTCAGTCGTCCGTTATAGCCCATACGTGAGCGGACGGGGAGGGGGGGGTCGAGTTACCCTTGCGCCTGGGCTCGAACGTCTCTTCCAACTATGACGGCATAGTTGACATCGAGGATCCTCAAATCCTGAGTCGTCCCCCCCCCCAACCCACTGTCCCTGCATCACTGGGGACTCTCCAAAAGTACCCATTTTTTTCATGTCTGCCCAAAACCGGGAAACTTTTGTGAAGAAGCAGTTGTTTTTGTGATAACTTTTCCCCACTTTTCCGTGACGCACATTTACGCTCTATCTCACGCGTCAATCAGAGGAGCCCGATTTCTGCCGCCGCCCAAAAAATGGGGACCCCCATTTTCACTGCATTCATCCGTCTGGGGAGAGAGAGATAAATGTTTTTGTCGAGTGTGCGTGGATTTTCTGCCCACTTTGAGGCCATTTCTCATTCTGTCAAAGGCGGAGTTGTTCATTAGGCAGGAAATAAATGTGTTTGTGCGTGCGTCAAAACACTCACGATTCTTTGGGTGTTCATCAAGCAAAAAAGTTGGCTCGCTTTAAACGCTCCCGCTTCAAAAGAGATCCTTTTGTTGAGCTTCAAGCGCGTGCTCTAATTAATTGCCCAGAGTAAATTTATGTCTGGGACAGCAGATGCTCACTTGAGGCCGTATGCAAATTAGCATCCGCACTTCAGATACGATCGCGCTCAGCAAAACTTTCCAAAACATCAGGGGTTTTTTTGCCAGGGAGAAGAAAAACTTTCCCAGAAATGTTGAGAAAAAAAAGGTGCGACACCTTTTGCCTGCCAGGAAAGAGACAAAAGGGTCCCCCGAGAGACAAAAGGGTGAGGAGGGGACATTTCCCCGCCGCCCCCTTCCTCTGCAGAATGGTCATTTAGTAGTTCTGAAAAAAAAAAGTGGGGTGTAGAGAAAAATGTGAGCAGAATTGAGCGAGTTGACCAATTTTGGGCTGATAAAATACCGCTCGGAGGAGAAGATGTGAGGGATGAAGGTCTATATATTGGTCTGGCCTTTTCTTTTCCCGCGCTTTTTTTTCAGCTGACGCTGACGGGCAGCAGCTTTGGAGTACTTGTGGTGTTCAGAAAGCGGTGCAATTGGGGCCCCAACAGGAGCAGTTACGTCACTCTGCTGCCTTCTGGGCAGTTCAGGGCCTGACCGGATATGTCTGATGTGGTGTACGAGGCGTGCGTGGTCGGGCTGGGCGCGGTCGGGTGCGCCGTGGCGCGCCAGGTCTGCCTCGGCCACAGCTGCATCGCCATCGAGAAGAACTTGGATCCCCTGGATGAGGCCAGCGGAGGAAACACCGGACACCTGGCGACGAATTTCTACTTCGACGTGAGTGCACTCGGCCAGACAGTTGCTCTCCAGTCCAGTGGCGAGTCCGCGGGTTAGTGATGCGCTGACTCGCCAGTCAAGTCATTTTGGCCCACGTGAGGATGGATGGAGTCATGACTCCCACGCTTAAACGCTTTCATTGGAAAGTTGTCCAAAACTTGGAGTCTGCAGGAATTTTTTTCACAGGAGGGTCGCCAATGTCCGATGGAGACCGAGCTGACGCAGGTGGCGGCCGCCTCCAACCCGGCCTGGTTGGCCGAACAGCCCAACGTCCCCCGGAGGAGGTGCGGACTCTTGTACGTGGCCTTGAGCGCCGAAGAGATGGCAACCCTGGGCGAGATGGCGGCCAAGGCCCAAGTGGCGGGTGTCAGACTTGTCGACAAACAGGAAGTGGCAGCCCTGGAACCGGGAATAGACATGTCTGGGGTCTGTGGAGGGCTCATCTCCGAGGAAGAGTTCGTGGTCGACTCCTTCCTCTTGGCCCTGTCAAATTTATACTCAGCCTTGAAGAAAGGCTGCCACATGGTCACAGGCTGCAAGATGGAGGGAGCTGAGAGAGTGTAAGAGACATTGTGGTGAAAAATGACAAGCTGCAGGTTGAGTCTTCTTCTTCGTGCGTTCCAGAGATGGCATTTGGCACATTGCTACCTCTTTGGTCGGTGGTGAGAAGAAAGTCTGGAAGGCAAGGAAGCTCCTGAACTGCGGTGGAAACTATTCCGATCAGATTCACTCCCTGATGTTCAAGACATCACCTTTCAACATAAGACCAGCTAGGGGATCATTTGTGGCAATCCGAAATGACCAAGACGACAAGATCAGGCACATGGTGGTCATGGCTCCCAGCAAGGTCACCGCTGGCCCTTACATCTTCACCTCTGCTTATGGGAATGCCCTGGTGGTGGGACCTACTCACAGAGAGCAGAGTTCCAAGACAGACAGGGTTGCCACTGAAGATGAGACCAGAAAATTGATCTCTCATGGCAAGACACTGTTTCCCAAGGTGTTTGAAGAGAATGGAGTGAGGACGTCAACCTTTGTGGGCCTCAGACCTTCATGCCAGCACAGAGACTACCAGATCTTTGTGGACAAGACCAGGGAGGTGGCGACTGTGGGAGCCATCAGGTCCACTGGATTGACAGCCAGCAGGGCCATAGCTCAGTACGTGGCAGAGGAGCTGTGGGGGTCCTCAACGGAGCCCGCAGAGCCCGCAGATGCAGTGGTGATGCCCAAGCCTCAAGTTTCCAGGCCTGGTCACATCATGGTGGGGGAGTATGAGTTTAAGGTCACCCATCCCCTATCGAAACTCGGCATTTTCGGCTTCTGAAGGACACAACAGACGACTCCGACGACACCTTGGTGAGTAAGGTGAAGTCAGCGCTGACCTGGGAGCAGCCACTGCGCGCTGTGCAGCCGCCGCCCATCCACATGTGATACTTGTGCCAGCCCAGCTCGTCCGTATTTCCCACTAGACCTGCAGTAAGTTAGGTGGGGTCAGTGACGTTGTCCAATATATAAGCCATAAAGTAGTGGGTGAATGCAGTAAAAATTACAGATTGTCGAGCATTATAACTTTTCTGCCTGCCGAGAAGAAGCCCAAATTTTTTGCTGTAGTAAAAGTAGCCATGAGGAAGAAGTGGGAAAGTCTCTCAAGGGATCCTGGAGCAATTCTCTGAAGAGACTGCGGCAATTTGGGATGCATGAAGGGATCGTACATCTCTGTTACCCATATTTTTCTTGGCCTTATCTCGTGTTTCATTTTCAAGGAGCAACTCTTGCATAATGCTCAAAATATGCGGGAAAGCCCAGAACAGCAAACAAAGTGTGCAAATATTCCTTCCTCATGAAGAAACGCACTTAAATTTACCTCCTTCCCCCCAATTTTTTGCCTAAATTTGAATTCATTGAGACGGATCTGCTTCTAAAACTGGAGATTATCATTCAATCCAGCTTCTTCAGCCCCCAAAATTCTACTCTTTCATTTCCAATCAGCTGAAAGTCAACCGCCCAACTCGTCATCAGTGTGGCACGGAAAGTTTGTGAGGAAACTTGGGATTTTCATTTCTCCCACTGTGTCTCACATGTACTCATTCACGGCGGACAGGTTCGGCTGAAGGCGCGGTCGCACTGGCGGAACGCGCCGGCGGAGGACGAGGAGGACAGCCTGCAGGGCGCCCACCTCGCCGGTGTCAACCGCTTCTCTGGGGGGGGAGGAGGAAAGTCTGCTAGCGTAGGAGCGCCCTAAAACGCCTCTGACACGCCACTCACAATCATCAGACATTATGGGGCCGTTAATACCCATATTTTTTTGCTTCCTCTTCCCGAAAAAGCTTTCACGGTGAAACAGCTTTCATAATTCAGAGCCTTTTGAGGTCTCTGGTGAAATCAGGATGTGAAAAGAGGCTCGATTTTGTGGAAAAGGGGTTCTTTTCCCCAGTAGAGAATTAAAATCCACAATTCCCTCAGGAAAAGGGCAGAAAATGAAGAAAAAAGGAGCAGGAAAGTTGTTGATTTAGGGAATTTGGGAAGGAGGAAAAAATACGAAATGGATTGATGATTCTTCAACCAGACCAAAATGTACCAATAAGTGCCAAAGTCGTGGAGCTCCAACCAAATGTCTCTGATCTGTCTAACCTAAGGCTTGTTTGTTTTTTCCTTAAAGAATCTAGCATAAGAATTGCATTATTCTTGGGAGACCCTATTATTTGTCTTCCCTCACCAGGGGTAACTCGTACAGGGTGAAGCACGGAGAGGATAAATGTTGGTCGGAAAGTAATTTGGCCCTGGCTCGGACAGTCGATTTTTCTGCCGTCGGCCTTTTTGTCCCTGGGGGGACAGCCTTAGTAGGGCCAAACCCGAGCATCTTTTTTTTTCTTTCCACCCGAGGTCTTCTGGGAAAAGGAGAACAAATGATGCAGAGGAAAAGTAGTAGGAAAGTCATCATCATGAGGGAGAAGAGGGGAGGAAAGTCATCATGAGAAGAAAAGTCATGAGATCAACAACAGGGCGAAAATTAGAAAGCAAATCCTGCTGGTTAATTAAAACCATAGTCACGCCCTATTAAGCAGGTACTTAACAGAAGCTGTTGACATCACATATATTTCAATTTAAGGACCACCAGGGAGGCTCACAACATATTTTCAGTCGTCGTCATCCTTGCCCCGGGCGAGATTGTTGAGCATCTGCTCGCCGGCTTCGTCCGCCTGGCACACGCCGGACCCGTTGGTGTTGCTGCTGCGCTGGGCATCGAACACGGACTCGCAGATGGCTCTCACGACTTGGCCGGACTTTTGGATCTCCTCCAAGCTCAGGAGGTTGGAAAAGGCTAATCTGATGCTCATGGGCGGCAGGTGCACCTCGGCGTCGTCCAGGTACGCCGCGATCACCAGCGCCACGCCGCGTTCACGAGCCTGAAGAAGTGGTTCGGTAGCAATTACATGTGGAGCAAAACTTTTAGGCTACATCAGCGCCCCCCCCCCTCTAAAAAAAAAAGTCAATCCTCCAATAAGTTTCATTCACATTGAAATCTTGCTCAAGCTGCTGAGCATAGCGGAACTTGGAATTTTTTGCATTATCACTAAGTAACTGAGATTCCTGTAAGGACACACCAAAATATAGTCGGCCTAGAAAGAATAGGCCTCAAGCTAGGATTTTTAGGCAAGTTTCTCTCAATTCTGTTCCACATCACTTCTAACCTGGACTAGAACTCCCCATCCTCTGCTCTTTACCTTCACTACCACTTGATCCAGAACCTTCCTGTCCTGCTCTCTGGTCTCCTTGGGCTCCCTGAGCCTGAGGTGCTTGACGGGGGAGAACCTCTCGCCATGGAGTGAGAGGCCCTTGAGGCCCTCGAAGGCGTTGTGGGCCTCCAAACACTTTTCCTTCAGCTCGGAGAACATCTGGGGTCTGCGCTCCATCAGGTCCAGGGCAGTCAGGGCGCTCGCGGCCAACATGGGCGGGAGAGACGCAGAGAAGCAGTAGCCTGGTTATAGTGGTGGAAATAGTCTCGTGTTCTTCTGTTTAAAGCTAATGATTTACCTAGTCCTGCAAGTGTCTGGTGCTCGACCACGTACGTGGTGCCTGCGCAGAAGCCTCCGATGGAGCCGATCGATGTCTCCAGGCTGCCCATGATCAGGTCGATGTCGGTCATCTGTAGAGACGAGGACGTGTTTACATTAGGTTGATCTGCTTCTCACTCAATACAGGGAGAGTCCAAAAAAGCGACAAAGTTACACTGAAATCCCTCAAAGATTATATGTTTCTAAGAGCTTGCTTTGACTCACCCTGTAACGGAAGCACTTACTGAGATGTTCTTGTACTCGGTAATCCCCCTGCCGTGGTCGCCGATGGTCCCGAATGTGACGGTTTCGTCGATAAAGAGCCTGAGCTTGTGCTGGCGTTTGAGCTCGATCATCCGGTCAATGTTGCACAGGCTGCCGTCGTTCATGTAGATGCCCTCCACGACGAGGAAGCGACGAGAAACCTTGGCCAACTTGGGGTGCTGAAGTACAATACCAGATCTAAATCAGCCTTAACGCAAGTCCTCTTCGTATCATGACATATGAGCCTTGCTGTTCTTGCTGGCGGAAAGTATTCCAGCTGGGTAAATCCTGACTGGAGTCAGTACTTTCGGGAGCTACAATCTTGCCAGTCCTCTGAAGGACTTTCACCGTGAAATCCCGCTGCCCAGGAAAGTTCCCTCAGTGTTCCCAGGAGGGGGCTCAGACATGGCAACCAACCATGATTCCGGCAAACTTTCCCATTACATATTCGTCTGGGCGAGGCCGAGTGCCTTGACACCTGTGCTTAACTCTGCTCGACCTTTTTGTCATCCGCTGCCTGCTGCTCGAGCAGCTGCTGCAAGTGGTCGCAGTCGTTGTGCCTGAAGTACTTGATTTTGCTCCTGGAGGCGTCCAGACCCTTCTGGATCGCGAAGTTCACGCACTCGTCCCTGCAACAGGTTCTTTTTTTCTTTTGACACATTCTCCCCCGGAAAAAATGACCAAGACGTACACAAAGATGATGTCGCCCTTCTTGGCGTAGGCTGGGATGGCACTGGCGATGGTGGAGAAGCCGTAGGAGTACAGGATCGCTTGCTCAGTGCCGAAGTAGGAGGCCAACTTCTCCTCCAAGTGGATATGCACATCTAGTGAGGGGCAAAATACGCAGGGTGAGAGCGAAAAGGCCTAACAGGGATACCTGCAGCAACAGCAACACAGACAGAGTGGTGTAAAAGTCAAGGCGTGGGGAAGCAACAAAGAGTTGCTGCGTAACTTCTGGAAGAGACTGAGCAACGGCAACGCTGATGCGCACAAGGTGACACCAGGGACATGCTGGAGATCAGGCTCAAGGTTCAGCCCTATCTTTCTGCTTGAGCACATCAGCGTCATCCTAGTGCAGTCATGCTTTTAGGGATGTTTCACGTTTCGTCTTTTGACCACTCACCCTGTGGAGTAAAAACTTACCTGCTGTTCCATAGAAGGCCCTGGGCCCACAGGATCCCACCCCAAACTTCCTGATGCATTTGATGGCGGACTCCTCGACCTCCTCATTACCGGCGAACCCCAAGTAGTTGTGGGTGGCAAAGTTCAAGCATTTGTGTCCATTCACAGTGATGAACTTGGTTGGCTGCAATTGATTATAACTTACTGCATATGTGGTTAAGTTTTAAAGCCATCTTCAGGTGCATTCACAGTCGCATAGTGTCTCAAGGCCGCGCATAAGAATGCGTCTCATATCGATATCAATAAGCTCATACTGAACTACTGGTATCGATATCCACCCTCAACTATTGCTTGTCGAATATCAATGTTGATATTCAATAACTTCTATAGAATTCATTATCTGAGGTGGGGGACACAACAGCCACGAGGCCTTTGTTGAAGTCAGTCTCCCTTGGACTTCTGGACTCTACTAGACTGCATGGGAACATGGCAAAATGGGGACTGTTTGAAGAGGAGCTGTAAAAAATAGAACTGTCAACCTGTTAACCTAGCACACTAGTTAACACTTAACCAAGGTTAAATGTTAGGTAAGGTCATGTTGGTTAGCCAAGAGAAAAAAATGAAGAAAATATCGATTTCGTCTCGATCACTTCGATGTAAACATCACTACATTAATACTATATATAATACTATAGACTACATTAATATATCGCCTAAGCTTAACTTGTGATATCTGCCTACGTCTGCATGTGTTTCGATTGTGGACTTTTCACGGAGAGAACAATATGCTGGCGTTACCTTATTCAGCACGCTCAACACTGCTTGAAATGCAGAAGATGTCCCACCTTTTCGTTGATGATCGGCGCGTGCAAGGATGGGTGGTCTGGGTCCACCTCCGGCACCAGAGGCTCCGGCTTCCACTCCGCCAACAACTCCTCCTCCTCTTCCTTGGTCAACTTCTCGGCCTTGATCCTGCGACTCTTGTGTGACGCTCGACGAATGAGGAGCCAAAGGACCCAGCAAATCAAAGATGCCTCGAGCAGCAGATGGTAAGAGGGAACCTGAGAACACAATACTTTTCGATCATTCTCAGGCAAATAAAGATGAGCATCCTTAGGAATGTCTTCTTCATCTCGCAAGATGCAACAGGTGTCAGGGAGACTTTTGTGGGACCGGAGACGTTCCTAAGTCTCACTGAATCACCAGATGTGCTGGAAAAGGCTTAAGGAATCCTCCTGCAATCGCGCAGATATCGCACGTCCGTCAAAGTGAAGTTGGAGCATTGCAGTTTCAGAGCCAACAGGGGGGAGGGGGGCTCAGTCAACCCTTCTCCTGTGACAGCCCTGATAGGATCGTCACCTCAGTCGTCACCTGTGAGAACGTGACGAGCAGGGCCCAAGCCCTGGACAACAAGGCCGACGCGGATGCCGCCGACTCCTCGGGCGCTGCGAAGGACGAGGCCATGACAGACTTGTTGTGCGTTTCTGCTGATCTCACGTGCTCGTCGCAGTCATGTCTGGCAAAGAGAGAGAAACTAGTTTTCTAGCACAAGAACAAACACTTGTGTTTCCGCCTAACGATCTGAGTCAGAGAGAGGGTGGAGATGTTGATAAGGGCCAGAAGAGGCCCAGTTGTGTTGTTGCCCTCTACCTTTCTTCACTTGCTCAACCTCGACACAACAGAAGCGGCGAACGAGACGAAAGCGAGACACAGACGCTGTTGCTGTTGCTCGAGTACACGCACGGAGGACACCGAGAGAGAGAGAGAGAAAAAAAAAAAAAAAAAAAAAGAAACAACAGAGGTTGCGCGAAGCGATGCAGCAAAGTTCCGATAGCGACCGACGCGTGAAAAAGTTTGCAAAGGAGCTTCATGGTGTGATTGAACTTTTCAAACGCCCCTGTGGAGTCGGACGCGGGCGACGCAGATGCTGAACTTGAATACGGACATCATGGAAGTGTGAAGAGCAGACGTGCTCGAAAGTCAAGCACTTTCCACGACGCACAGAAGGCAAAAGAATGACAAAACAGCTGTTCTCGAGAGGCATCGGAACTTTCCGAGCTACAAAGTGAGAGGCTTCTGCTTTTTTTCATCTTTTATCAGATTTGTGTTGTTACAGTGAAGCCCGCTTAAACCGCCCAATTTCTTCCTGTGCAGGATTAAGCGGGTGTCACTGTACTTCCAAGGGGGGAAACTTATTTGCTGCCACAGCAGTTAATTCTCATCCCCAGCCTTCCACCTCCTTTGCTCTAAGTTATGTTCAGTCGAGCCTGGGCTAAAGTATACATTGTTGTGTGCTGCAATCTCAGCCTATTGATAAAACTTGAACGCTGGGATTTGGAAATGAAGCTTTTTACTGTGAGCTCTGTTGTTCAGCGCTCCATCCGTCCGAAGACAAGTGCGTCACGTCGGTTTTGAGGGCCTGATTATTGCCAGAAACGTATTTGCTGCATGCACTGCAGTGGAGCTTTTTCTTCGTGCCTCAGAGCACACATTTGCTGTGTGGGTTGGTGGGTGATAAAAATGGCATCTGGGAGTTGGCCATTTTTGGGTGTCAACTGGAGGGTATTAAAAAAGTTTGGAGCCACGCTCATTCGATCAGTGCTGTGACCGTATTTTAGGGCGCATTCACAGCTCATTGTGTTTGTAAACAATTCTTCAGTCGAATAAAATGTTTACAGACTTGATCGTGCGGGAGCCGCCAAGGCTATGGACGAAATTCCCCAAGATGTCATCCACATTTCCATGTAATCGGAGCTGAAGGTCAGACAGTTCATCCAAAACTCCGACATTCTCAGTTTCAGCAATAGCTGGACTGCAAAAATAAGACTAGTTTTGTATGATTTTCCTGGAAAAGTGGCCAAAATCAAAGCCTTTTTTAATTTTTCAAATATCTGGCCTTTCAATTTTGGGCAGAACTGTGTGATCTTCTGCTTCAATCTAATGAAAAGACCTCTCTGGCACCCTCGGTATTCCTCGAGTTCTTCACAAGTTTATGCGTTTCAGGACTTTGCGAACATTGTTTAAGTATGTGTGTACCACGGCATAAAACTTGTGTTTCCTAACTTGTGCAAGGGCCTGCAGAATAACGTTTTGTCAGTGTAATGATGAAGCACTAATAAAACAAGCTGAATTAGGTGGTCCTGACCTTGCAGAAGTTGGTGAAGGCTCCGTGGTACATGTCGGGGTGAGGGTGGAGAGCACGGACCAACTACCTTGTTATGCCAAAGCAGAGGGTGCAGACGTGGATGTTTCCTTTCACGTGCAGTCCCCGGGCATCTGGGTTAGCAATCAGCATCCTGGAGACTGATCAGCTGATGTCCTTTGCACTAGGACGTGGCCAATCTGTGCATCAGCCATGACTGCAAGAGTTCACCATTGCAAAGTTTTAGCTTGTCTTTGGTGGGTCGCATGGGACCAGTAGCATCAAGCCTCACCTGAGGACTTGTGCAGATTTTTGCAAAAAAATCTACATGAATAGAGAAAAAAAGGGGGTGAGCAAGAAAACTGCACATGTGAGGGCTGAGCTTGTAGCACCGGGGAGAAACCGGCAGAGGCGAGAGCAACGTCAGCGTCCGCCCTAGAAAGTCCGCAAGGACTTGGACAGGGAGTCCTTCACTCGGACTCTTCTCCCGGATCTGGTGGACGCTGGAGGAGCAACAATCCATCAATTTGTGGCATCAGCTCTCCATGAGGTCGTCGGGGCTGAGCTCATCTACGCCAATGGAGCGAGTGAAACGAGGGAAAAAGTGTCAGGGATCACGGGAGGATCAGAGTTGAACTTGCGAGAGAGTGAAGGACTGATTATTTTAGTCGAGCCTCAACCAAAATTTTACTTTACAAAATAACTGGAATGATCAAGGCACGTCAGTGAAAAAATGAGTAGAGAAACAGTGAAAACTGCTGAATGACAGTTAAAAAAAAAGGTCTTCCTTTCACTGATTGTCACTGAAAAACATCAATTTGTGAGAGGAAAGTTGCTGAAGATGGCCCTATTTGCTTCGAGGCCAAGGCGAAATGGTGATGAAGAGACAGCTGAGATTGAGATTTAGTGATCAAGACCACATATGAACCATCGAGACTGCTTCTAGAGACACCGCTGGAAGCGAATTGCTGAAATCCATGCAGTGCAAGTGAAGAAATATGGGGTTCTTGGGTTACAAAACCAACCTAGATCCGAACGTCTGATCTGATTGATCAGCATATTGTCCACTAATGTCCAATCCTGATACTCTATGAGACCTCAAACCCCCTCGGGACCTCTTCCACCTCAGCGGAAGAGTCAAATTTTGCAAAAAAAAAAAAAAAATAAAAAAAAAATAAAAGGCTGCAACTTGCATTGAGAAAGCTGCACCTCGCACAGTGGACTCCGCTTAATCGCGTTTAGGATAAGCGGGATTCTTTTTCTTGGGCGAGGGGCAAAGTATCCACTACGGAAAGAGTTGTGGTTATGTGGGGACTGCTAAAGTTGGGACCCTCTGGATACACGGGGATTCTTTTTGAACAACAGGAAAGACTCAGCACTGGAATGTAGGTTTTAGCATGGAAAACAAAACGAATCTGTCAAAATGCCCGAAGCGCCAGGATCTCGACTAGTCCCAAAAACAGGTCGAGGCCGTGGCCTCGATGGCCTCGACCTTTTTCTCAGCCAGGGCCTCTCAGCAGGTGATTTTCAGACCTGCGTAGGTGTAATGAAGTAAGTGTAGCAAAGTGATGCCCATTGTTGTCCATGGACAAAATTACACCATAATCGAGGCTTCAAGTGGACTTTTTGCCGAGCACGCAGTGATCACGATTAAGGACCCCTGTATTTTGACGCACCCGGTACTTGGACCTGAGAAAGAGAGGAGACCGAGCGGTGAAATGTCCACGGAAAGTTGCACGTGGTGGAGGCACAAAATAGCTGTCAGGATGGAAGTGTTAGTCCAGGCAGGGCTACAGTGCCAACCTGACAAGTGGCGCCCCCAGCGGAGGCAATGGAAGTTAGACTTCCGAGTTTTGTCGTTGTATTCACTTCGGGATCTGATTACCCCATAAATGTCCCATCATTAACAATCTTGGCACAACTCATCACAATGAGCCAGAGACAAAGGTGAAGCATTGCAAAAAAACCGTATGAGATTAGCAGAGGAAACATGGTGCTAACGTTGCTCTACGTGACTAAAACCAAGATAAACATATTTTACAATAGTGGAAAAAGGCAGTTATCAACGTAAATTCGACTCCTCGGACATATGAGCACCCTGTTAAAAAAAATCTGCCTTTTTTAAGCGAGTTCCGCTGTATTAACGTTAGCTCAGAAAGAAAGAAGAAGCATCTTAAAAAGAAATTAGGACAGTTCTTCTCAATGGCAGCTCTGAGGCTCAGCAATAGTTCAAATGTTGTTCTATTTCTGCAGGATTACCAGACAGGGAATGTCCATATGGCAAAAGTAACAGAGTGCCCCATTATTGCAATGGAAAAGCTATGTTTTTAGCCAGGACGAACCGTCAAGTACCAACCGTGAGTGCAAGCAGGATCTTTAGAACCCCCTCGTTTCTCAGGTTGCACTTCAAATAGGTCTGCCTCCTCCAAAGTATGTTCTGAAAATCTCTGTTGCTTATTCCTAGGCATTATGGGGCCTGAGGCCTGAATTGACGTCTTCATCTTGCCGGCTGTGCTGTGGTGGAGGCGTCGAAGAAGGTCACGTGTCAATGGGTCTGCTGTTGTCAGTGGCAACGAATGGCATTCCTGACCCCGAGAATCACTCTGCAACTATTGAAAATGTCACTGCATCCAAGACGTTATTATTTTGGGCGAAGAACAGGAGTGGAAGACAACGTGGAGACCTGTTGTTCGTAGGACTCACGCTGTTGTTGCTATGCTGTGAGTCCACGTGACCACAGACTTAGTCCACGGGCTACTACTGGAGCAGTAAGTTAGGGATGGATTCGGGTCCAGCCCGAGCCCGCGAGCCCCCAGTCCGAAACCTGCTTGCGCCCAGCCCGCACAGCCCGAAACCCACAAGACTAGCCCGAATTGCTATAGTTTCTGAGAATTGACAACGGGACAGGAAAAGGAACAGGATGAGAAAAACACTCGTCACAGTATTCCTACCATGAGTTGGTCAAGATTTGCAATAATCTCTGCAGAGGTTGGTTTGACACTTTGTCAACTCCGGGATAGTGGGATTTGAGATCTGGTCCGTGTGCCAGCCCGAAGCCCGCAGCTTCCCTGCCCGCATAGCTCGAAACCCGCAAAATGGCGGCCCGATCCATCCCTACAGTAAGTGAGGTGCGCCCTGCAGGAACTCTGCACAGTACAGGGTGAGGAAGGAAATCCCAGTTGTGTCCCGTGAGACATAGCCGTTATAACATCCTCAGCAGTCAGGGGAGCTACAGAGGCCCTGGGGTTTTTAAAATCGCCCATGAAGGCAAGCCAAAATCACAGTAATGTATGTTATGACAATCCCAAGGTTGTACAAGTTTGTACAGTACAGGTTGTACAGTACAGTGGAGCTGAAGCCCACGAGACTGCTGAGCCTGACGAAGCCGGAGCTGACGCCTTTGGAGCTGCTGAGGTTGAGGTTGCTGCTGATTGGCCGACGCACTCTCACCAGTCCGATAACATGTAGGACTCGATTCCTCATAATATTTACTCCATCAACTCACCATCTGTTTCTTCTTCAATCTCAGCAAATAGGCAGAAATTCAGGGAACGCAGAAAAAGGCCTTTAGCATTGCAAAAACCTATCCGATTTTCAAAATTCAAAAACGAGCAGAATGTTGAGGTTCCAACGATCATTTTGGCGCCAAGTGGCCCCGTGTAGCTCCACTGGCTGCTGAGAAAATCCCGGCGGCATCCGGTCCCTTCGCTGCAGCTGGCTGAAATCTTGGATCCCAGCGAGACTCCGGAGTTGACGGCAAAAGTGGAGCGGAAAAACCGCCTCAACTTTTGAGTCAGTTCTGCAGTCTCGAGATTTAATCCGCACTCAGGCCAAATGCGGACATTCTTGCACTTCAGCTCCGCGAGGGACTTGCGAAAGTCTCCTCTTGCTTGTTTGCAGCTGCTCGAGTCAAAATATCGACTCTGTTTTCATGCGTTCGACTTTCTCGATATTGAAAAGTACTCTTTTTTTGCTGTGCAAAACCCGACATTTTGGCTGGCGTCGAAAGCATCCATGTCTAATTTAGATTTGCCAATGTGATCAGAGAGTTGAAAAAGAAACAGGGGTGTTTTCTTTTTTTCGGAGCTGCAGCTGTTGAACTTTGTTCTTCGTCAGTTTCAAACGCTTCTTTTGGGGACACCTTATTTTTGCCAGTTTCCCACACTCGTGATTAATTTCCTCTGGGGAAATCGGAAGGAATGAAAAAATCTGCGAAATGGCGTTATGCTTCTTTCTCCTCCCAAATAACTCGTCTTCCAGGGAGACCTTTTCAGCCTCTTACCTGTAATAGAATTGTTGCTTTAGCAGACGGCCTCATTACTCTCCCCCCCCCCCCTTCGATTGGAGGTTGTTTGGTGGATATTAAATAATTTATATTCAGGGTGGCGCCAGGAGTGTTTGCTACCAACGCGTATGTTCAGGGCAACCCGGGTGGCCGCCACTTTTTAGCTGCCGTGAACCGGCCGGGTCATTCAGGTAGTTGGTAGCTTCGACCAGACAAAAAACACATGGAGACAAACACATTTGGTCCGGTGGGTAAACAATAAACAAACAGAGCTGTTGGACATGAGCGATTCTTCTGAATCCAATGCCCGGTGGAGGACGAGGCAGGGAGTCATCTTTCCAAGGCCTCTTGTCATGACCTTGCACTTCTGGCTGGGGTCGCCATCTCAGTCTGAAGGACAGGACTCAAGTGCCCAAAAGGGGACATCAAATGGGAAAGAAGATGAAGCCGGCAATCAAGTAGGCCTTCCAGGAGACTTTGGAGGAGATGGACAGCACCAGACGGATGTTCAAGCCCCGGAATGAACAGCTCCATCTGTCCTGCTCTCCGAGGCAGAGGCTTCAGTTTGCCAGGGCTCTGGTGAAGAAGTACATCATGGTCAGCTGACAGCGAAGGAAGAGAGGTCAAAAGTCAGCGGGCAAAGAAAGGTGAAGTTTTCCCTCATCTCTGATGAATGCCAGAGTCAGTGAAACGGATGGTACTTGGACATGTACCTGCACCAGTCAGAGGCAGTCTTGACCTCATTTGCTTCAAAGAGAAACTGCCTGCACAGCAACTTCAGCTTGCGTCTAGGATTTGGGCTCTGGAAGGAGTGTCTCTAATGCTGGAGGTTGTCCACTCGGTCACAGATGGCGCAGCGGCGGTGTCCAACTTTGGTTGAGACTCCCCCAGGGAGTGGCAGTAATGCCATGTCCATGCTGTCCACGGGGCCGTGAAAGATGTGCTCTTGAAAGTAATAGCTTTACTTATTGGCAGTCACAGGATTCAACTGACTGAGGCAAGTGAAGAGACAGGGCTTTCAAACCGAAGATGACAGGGTGGACAACCAAAGTTTGCCAAGATGAGAGGAGGCGGAAGAGGACCTTGAGCTGATGAGTGCTCTGTGTGAAGCTGTTGAACAGTCAAAACACGGGCGAGGACTCTAGAAACAGACATTCCAGAACTTCAAGACACCACTGGTGTGGTCATTGAGGAAGTTAGGACACTCTGGTTACTCAGGTCCAGGTCCAACTGCGAGAATGAAATCTTACCGAGGTTTTGTTCCAACTTCATCTTAATAATTTTCCTGAGACTGAGGCCTAGTGACCTTGCGTGAGTATCCATGAGAGCTCTAACTGCACTCTTTAAAAAGGGAATCACTCATGGTGGGGCTCTTTTTCTGACAGTCATTGTTGAATTGCACTGCACGTTTTATGCTGTTGCAGGTACGGGCTTTCACTCATTTGGGACTCACAGACAGGGTGGAACTGTCTCGTATGCCTGTTTGAGATATATCTTAAGTAATGTTTGCATTGAATGATACTTCTATTTGTTGCTAATGAATATTTGTAGGTGGTATTCTTCGTTGTTTATTTTAATTTTTTGGCAGCATTCAGTAAAATATTCAGTAACGTGGGAACTCTGATGTCTTGAGAGCAAATGTTAGACAAAATAAAGTTTCGGCAATCAGAGTGCCTGTGAAAAGCAGTTACGAAACAACAGAAGCTGCTGTGTTTGAGTCAACTGATAAGTTGCCAAGCAGACTCGAGCTTCTCAAAGAAGCTCTGCTGTCGGTACTAGGACCAGTGTAGAATCTGAAAAAGTGTTCTTTAACTCTGGAAATTTTGTGACAAAAAAGCCCTTTCTCCCTCCTGATGTTATGGTTGAGAATTGCCTTGTTGAAGTGACAAAGTAAAAAGAAATCGTTGTTCATTATTTGCAAAAAACACTATTTGTTATTCATTATTTGCAAAAAAACCACTATTTGTTATTCATTATTTGCAAAATACCCCACCATTTGTCATTCATTATTTGTTACCTCAAAAATTGCAGATCCTGATCTCAAGTTGGGCTCCTCAATTGCCAAGGCTCCAATGCTCATCAAATTGGAGATACAAAATGCAAATGTAGATCCTGACCTTTTCTCCCTCTCTTCTGCTCTGCATCCCATCAAATCTGCATTGAGACAATTGACAATTGCATCTGAGGTACAGAGATGCAGCTTTACCCTCACCAGAGGGAGCATTCCAGTTCCTGTTCTGTGCATTGGCAATGTGACATGACTCCATTAGCCAAGACCTCTTTTCTGCCTGAGGTCTTAAATTGAAGAGAAGAGACAGAAAAAATTGGTCTGCCTCACCAAGTTTCTTCACAATTTTTCTTCGCTTGAGGAGTCGTCACCAGATGCATTCTTCTCTTTCTCAAGCAAGGCCACTCCCATACAGACAGCAAAGACTCCTTTCTAGCCTTTTTGTGAAGAGAGTGAGACAGAACAGGGCTACGAAGAAGAGGCCCCACGAAAAGGCCGCCTAGAAGTCCACCAAGAAGTCCTCCTCAGAGACCAAGGTGGAAAACATTTCCAAGCTCTGTTTGAGGCCACCAGAAAGCTTATTCCAAACATCGAGTTGTCACACGAGGAACTGCAGGAACATTCTTTGCCAAGATGAATGATGGCTTAATCAATGCCCACTTTATTCTTAAGAGTCAATTTAAGATTGAGCAACAAGATCTCTGCACTGTGGAAATTACAGAGCTGGATGAAATAGAGGAGGGAACAGTTCTACCATAGTGGATCCAAGAGAGCTTTCTTTTTACCCGATGTCCCCAATTACCCGGGCAGTTCCGATACCTCTTTCCCGGAAAATAGTGGGGGTTCCACGTCAAATTGCCCACTCAGTCCAGGAATCTGTGCAGAAATCAGACCAAGTTGATGCCAAAACTAACAAACAATGGACTTAAATGATAGTTAAAAGTTTCAGCTATCAATGGCAACACCTGAAGTCGTCCAATGCCCCCTCATGACTGCACAATGCGGACCAAAAATACCGCTTAGGTGGACAATTGGATGTATAGTTTTAGAGTTGCCACTCAACAAACACTAGTCACAAAGTGACGACTGCAGAAGTTGCTTGACATCCTCACTCCATTTATGTGTCTCATTCCCGCCATATTTTTTCTGGACGTTGCTTCAAGCCGCCTCCCTAAAGCTTACGTTAGAGGCAGGAGGGGACAAGACAGGGTCAGGGTTGCCACTGAATGAGCTAGTGGTGAAGGAGGGAGTGAAAGCTCTTATCTGGCTAACAGGGCTTCGGGAAGGTCAACACCAACCAAGGTGTCCCATGACAATATGATGATGATGATGCTTAAGCTCTACAGGTCAGGAGGCAAGAGAAGGGGTGGGGGTAGGGCAACCGCTCTGGCTTCTGCTGCTTCAAGCACGTGGAGTCCATCAGCCAGGAGCTTATCCCCAATATCACGTCCCAGGCGTCTGAGGCCGATGTCACATCCGTGGCCAGGGCGATAATGGAGGCGGAGGTGGCAACCACTGTGGTTGAAACGACCGCGGGAGGTTCAGACAAGACCAACTTGGAACTCCACAATCCAAGACCATCGACTCTCAATTTGACAAATATGTCCTCTTCGACAGGCATGACACCTTTGTTACTTTTCTCTATAAATATAATCCTGAATTGATTCCTCCCTTAATAATCCCCCCTCCTACAATAACAAGGCACAGGTCATTAACGGAAGAAAAAGTCAGGTTTTTTTTCCCTATTCTCGGAAAAAAACACATTTTCTCCATGTCACTACGTAGTAGCACACTGACATACAACAGGAATAGCAAGACCAAACTATGACAACTGACAGCAGCAAGCAATTATTACGTCACTCATTTTGGCGTGTTCTCCTTTGCAGAAACTTATTGGGTCACCACGTGGCCTAGGAAACCTTGTTGCTGTCTCCTCCCAAGCTAATTTGGTCTCCCCTCACACACACACTCTGCCAGACAAGAACAGGAGAGGGGATTGGGTACTCGTCGAGACAAGTAGTGCATGCGACTGTGCTCCTGTCAGGGGAAACTAGGGTCAAAGAGGGGGGGGGGCTGAGTTGATCGGGAGCACCAAGGCCAATCCTACATCCAAAATGATGTTTTCTCAGCATAGGCAATGTTTGATTGGATGCTGTGGATCGACTCAAGAAATTTGCAATTCCTCTACCCACCTATAACCACCCACCCCTCCAGTCTCAAGTACCTGAACAGGTGCCTAGGACAGGATTATGTACAGATGCAAGTAACCAGCAAAAAGTTTATAAGAATTACTCTGCTTCGCGATCTTTGTCTGGCAGAGTCCACTTGTGCACTACATCCACTCACTGTATGCTGACGCAATCCCATCTACATGTGTGTTCCCCAGCAATGGGGCTTGAGGGGGGTCACCTTGAAGCCTTCATAGGCTTTGGTTCTCACAATGGAAGATGTTATTTTTAGGATTTGCTTAGACACTGATGCTTCTTCTTGCTATAAACACCCTGTATCACACGATGAATCCACTCTACGCTTTATGGAAAAATGTTCCTTCACAGTGTTTTCGTGGAAAATGAGCCTTTCTTTAGATGACCACGTTGGTGAAGGCGTTGACCGACTGACTGATGGTCTCATCGCTCTGGCATGACTCCAGGAACTCCTCCAAGGAGACGTAGCCATCCTTGTTCAGGTCCATTTTCTGTAACAAGGGGGATAGCTGTAGCGTCAAAGTGGTGCAATTGTCTGGTTGAGGCTGTCGAAAACTTTTGCGTACCAGAACATGTTGATTGTGCACGTCTAGCACAACACTTTAATTTTACGTGTAACAAATGTATGGTGGCATCAATGTACAATAAGATTTCACACAGATTGGATGAATCACCTCGAATATTTTGTCGACCCTCTGGGTAATGAGTTCCTCCTCCATGGCGGGCTCGCCAGTCCTGCCCATGAGGTCGAAGACAGAGCCCACGATGTCCTCCATCTCCTCCCTGGAGATGAGACCGTCGCGGTCTTGGTCGTACAGAGAAAAAGTCCAACGAAGTTTCTCCTCCAGAGTTCCGCGAACCAGAATTGACAGGCCGACTACAAAGTCCTGAAAAAAAAAACCCACACAATTCATTGCTTTCATACTGAATTCGACTTCACAGTCTGAGCACAACTACTTTTGCGGATAACCCAGGCTTGCAGACAGATCTACAGTGTAAGAAGCATCGTCTCCAGCTTTGCTTAATTTTAAGCAGTACGTATTAGTTGGAGTTGCAAATGGGACTGACTCCCAGTTGCAAATGGACCAGCAAAGGATGACATTCTCATGTCAGAAGGCGTCCAAATGTCTCGTCGATCTCTCCAGCCCTGATGAAGTGGACGAAGGTATTGACGTAGACGGATACGGACTCACGGAGACCAAGGTGGAGTCGAACAAGTCGGCGCCGTTGCCGAACAGGCGCATCACTTGTTCCAGCCTCCAGACTGTAGGAGAATCCATGAGTGACGCGTTGTGGCTTTGGGCTTTTTCCAGAATTTCATGACTATGGAATATTGTGAGGCTGCTGTGAATGTGCAGACGAGAACCACATCATCTGGGCCGTCTAAGTGGAGAGCTGTCAGCACGTGTTCAACGGCCTGCAGTAGATTCTGCTCAATAACGGCACCCTTGAGCATGGGCAATGACGAAATTCACTCTGTGAACTCGTCGAACCTTTCAAGATATTCCGACTCCAACACTCTCATCCTCATATGAGACAAAGCAGACGAAGCGCCACTTATGAGTATCCCTGTAGACGTCAACCCCTGACCTGTTGCCTTCTACCAAAGGCTCATCTCTGTGAAGCCGCTGCCATGAGGTCTGAGATCAATAGAGCGCGCTTGTCACCGGCTCTAATCCCCAGCCTAAAAGGCCGCCTTACACAAGGCTGGGAGGAAAGTATCGAACGAAAGAGGCGCCCAAGTTTATCAAGGTCAATTTCGGGGAAGCCGTGGTTCTTGCCCCAGGCACTGATCGACTTGACCTCGATCCATCTTTGGGATTGGCGGACAGTGAAAGAACAAAATTCCAGGAAAGGTACCTGCTACTTTCCCAATTTTGCTTGGGGGGAGGGAAAAAAGAGCCTGTTCCCCCCCTCCCATCAGCAAATAAGCTCCTCTTTCCCCTCTTTCAATCACCCTTGTCAGGATGCGCCAGAAAAGGCAATTTTCTCCAATTTTCCACTGATACAACAGGGTCATGTGAGTCCAAGCCTACTGTTTTCCTCTCCCTCTAGGTTGCTCTACATATGGGAAATGCACACACGAACTCTTCAAGAGAAACAAGAAAGGAGGGGAACAAAAAAGTCACCTGCCAGACAAAGAGAAGTTTGGGGAAAATTGAATTCTAAATTACCTCTCTCCTGTGCCCACTTGTACTATTGCAGCATGTAATGTTGTAACTACGAGACTTCCAAAGGGGGGAGAGGTGGAGAAAGTTACTTTCTTTCTTGAGTGTACAGGGTGTCTCCCTGCCTCAGGTGGCCTCCTTCAGGGACGTTCTACAGGTCTCTCCCGTCCGCGTGTGAGTCGTCGGGGTTAAAGGCGCCCACCCTGTAGGAGTCCATTATCTCGAGGCGCGGATAGTGACAGGATCGTGTCCTTCGATCAGTCTAGTTAGGCTCGATCATCTGGGCGCCTCCGGCACAGGGTGTGCCCGCGGAAATGCGGCTCGTGACGCTGGCGAATTCGGCAGACGATTGTGGTGACCTTGGAAAGGCCCTGATTGGTTACGTAATGTCGACAAACTGAGGATCCCAATACTATCGAAATTCTCAGACAACAAACGAAAATCTGATTGAGTTAGCGATTTCTTAAAAAAAATGGAGTAGTGACGGCGATCGGTTATTCAGCAGAAACATCCAGCAGACGTCACTCGACCAGACATGAGCGGAATGGGGGTCTACGCTGCTGCATTTCTGGCTTATTGGTTTTTTTTTTCTCCACGTTCTTCTTGTATCTGACGTCAGGCTGAGTCATTTTTGATAGAGAAGTTCTGAGGAAACCTGAGTGAAATCCACTCTGTAACAAAACTTCACAAAAGGCGAAGAAAAAAAATCTTCTCTGGTGTGTATCCATCAAGGGAAGAGCGATGGTCTGTCAATAAACGTCATTTGAACTGTCTCATCCGTTGAACTCGGCCACGACCACCTCGGTTTGCCGCGCGCGCGTGGAGGACGCAGGCGGCCGGCGCCGGCCCGCAGGTCAGGTCACGTGTCGGCAGGACCGGGGAGTGGCAAACGGGTACTTGGACACCAGCCCGACTCTCTCACTCCGGGACGGATGACTCGTTCAGGCCCTGGACCAGCGAGTGGCCCCCAGTCCGGTCCAGACGAGCCGGACTGGGGATGACTGACCGGACCGAGCGTGTCCTGCGTCCTTCCCCAAAGCTCGAGACCCCGTGGATGGGAAGGAAGTTGGACCGTGTGTGCCAGAAAAGGGAGAAGTGTCTTTTGAGTCTTGTGTCCGTCAGACGCGGGAAACATGGGGATGTTTCTTCATAGCTTTCCTGAACGTTTGAGGCACCCAGCGCAGTTCCACATTAGAGATCCTTTAAGTTGTGGAACACACAGATCAAAGAGATTTGCCAAGATTCAATTTCGAAGAAGTTACTTTTCCTTTCATTCGAGCCACAATGATCTCAGGCTTTCTATTAAAAGACCACAGGCAAAGGAGGGTCCACGGTGGTTCTGCTTTTCGTCCTTCAAGCACTTATAGTCACACTAACACTTTGAACGTTCTGCCCCAACCTATTTATCCGTCTTCTGTAGACTCTTATCGCTCATTCACTGTGATTCCTTTCTTCACAGTTTCACTACAAGTCGAACAGGAGCAAGATGTAGGAACACCTCAAATAAATCATCTAGTGGGAAGCCTCCCCCCCTCAATGATTTCATTAAAAAACACTGAACAAGTGCTAAATGACTGTAGTGCCTGATCGGTGGTCTCATCTGATGGTTCCAATGATTTTTGGGGAGTTCTTCCATCCTGCTGGTCCTGAACCTATGACAAGTGAGTCTATGGGACTCTTGTACTGGAGCTATCAGCAATCTGCTTGGTGATTATTTTGAGGAGTTCCTCCATCTTGTTACTGCTCCACTTGTAGTGAAGCTGCGAAGACAAGAATCACAGGGGATGAAAGACAAGAGTCTAAGGAAGAAAGATAGATCGGTTATGACAGACCATCCATAGTATTATTGTAAGTAGAAGCACTTGAAAAGCCTCCAAGGACAAAAGGCAGAACCTTTATGGACCTTTCTTTGCCTGTGGTCTTTTAATAGAAAGCCTGAGATCATTGTGCAATGATGCAAAGACAGGAATCACGGTGAATGACAAAAGAGTCTAAGAAAGAAGGATTCAGGTTATTCAAAGTATTATTGCACCTAGAAGCGTCCGAGGACCCGGAAAACACAATTGCCCTTGCCTTACAGGATGTGTGTGCATATTTGTAACCTCAACTGAATAAGGACGGTTGGTTTGGGGCTCCAAAAAATGAAGCTTGGACTTAAGAGCTGTATTTTTTCAGAGAAAATATTTGGTGAAATGGAAAAGCAGACGTCTTTCCAAAGAAATCACGCAGTGTTTTGTCTCCTGCTTGGAAATGACTTCCTTGTCACCTGACTCGCCATTCATGACTCCCTGTCACAGTCAGTATGTCAGCTGTATGAGGCACTGGTTGTAACTTTTGAGACTGGACTGAAGTTGTCAGCCAAGTCTGTGCAGCATTTGTACAGTAGCACTTGCAAGTAGCCAATGGGGAGAGTTGGACTCTCGTTCTGGGGAGTTGAGCTTGAGCAAGTGACAATGGAGTAGCGTAATGTCATGCTAAAGTAACCCAAAATATGCAAGAGAAAAAACACCAAAATATGCAAATCGCGTGTTTTCATGCAAATCTCGTGTTTTTTTCTCTATCAGTCTTGTCGCCGGCTGAGGGTGCGAGAGCAAATTGTAGAACTTTGACTTCAAGCAAGTCCGTTTTAATGAAGGACTTCAACGCTCGCAGCACTGACACTTCATGACTCCTTCTGCAACGCCTTGACCGCGTACACCAGTGGAACGAAGCACGTGACGATGCCTTTGGCTTGGACTCCTCCGCATGAGGTAAATCCGCAATCCTTTGCCTCCATCTAACCTCCTAGTGAGTCAACTTCTTTACTTTCTTTTTGAACACATCAGTTGCAGATGCGGCCAGCCTAGTAGAGAGTTAGTGCAACAAATGCAGCCCCAGAGTGGAGTATAACATTCTTTAAATATATCTACCATTTGCTCCCACACCCTGTACACCGACCTGGACTGCTTTTCTAACCCTTGAACCTGTCATATTCGAATGTCGAGCCCTAGACAAGTGTCCACATAAGCGTCTTCAACTCTGACGCCGTCGGGAAACTGAGCTCTTAAACAGCGTAAGGTCCAGGTTCGCGAAACAAAATGCAAATTCGCTTGTTCACGCTCAAGCATGAGAAAATGCAGCTTTCTCCGGCCAACGTGACATCATCCTACGCTTCGCTGGCCCTTTCCTACTACCCCCGGGCTGCTCAACCCGAGCCAGGCTGCACCCGGAGGATTGACCCGGATGGGGATGATGGGACGAAGGGCCGACCGAGAAGGAAAGCCACAGCAACAGGCGTGACTTCACCTTGAGCCAAGCAGTTGCTGATGCCTCGACCTGGTGAGATGTCTTCTCAACTGCTTTCCTAGTGCTGCACTGTAAATGAGCACTGTAATCTCCACCGCAAATGAGATTGACTTGCGACTAAGGCCTCTGATAAGAAGTTCAAGTAGCGTAAGATTGAACAATGTGAATGAGGCCGTAATGGCGAAGCGCCGCGAAGGCCGCAGCAAGGCCACGAGGCCTCCGCAAGACCAAGAAAGGAAATGACTTTTTTATGGCGGAAAAAGAAAGCTGCCGCGTGTTTTCATACAGAGAGAAGTTGCAGCAACAGTTTGTGCACCTCGCAATTTACTTGAACACTCTGTACCTACATGGAGTAGCTCATCACAGCAAGGAATTCGAGACTTTCTTCTTATATAATGCTCCGGAGTAACAGTCTGTTCCTTATCTTTTCATTTTTTTTTTTTGCTACACCAAAAATGCGTACATCTCGACACATGTCAGGACGAGTCTTGTATACAAAAAAGATGCACATGAGTAACGTTCGAGCATTACCCGCAAAAAGTGGTGCAAATAGTACTGATGCTTGCAGAGCAGAATACTAAGTGAAGGTTGCTGCCTGCTGGAGAAGGGGAACGTAAGTGCGTTTCAGTATAGCAAATTTGGTTGAAAAAAACCCCTGCTATTTTTGTGTAATAAAGAACCAGCTGCCACTCAAAATGTCAGCCAGGAAACTCCTTGCGAACACGTCAGCTTTAAGACACTGTTCTTATATCTACTTTGCGGGTAGGATGAAATTTTTTGTCAACCAAACGACGGACTGAAGCTCACAGAAATCTCTGCTGTCATGGGCCCCACGTCAGCAGAGTGCCATCGTTCTGTGCTCGTCATTCGGGTTCAAAATGGTCCCCAAAAATGGCCCCAACACAGTTTCGTAGCCTGGAGGTCGGGGTTCCAGTAGTTAATACTTGGGTGTGGGGTAAGCCCTCCCCAAAGACTGCCCATCTGATTGCACCAGCCCGGTCCAGCCTAGCCCAGCCTTGTTGCCCTTTCCTAAGGTTCCAACAAACAGAGTCGCAGCAACAGCTGAGCTTCGTGTGTGTGTGTGTGGGTACGTGTATGGGTGTATGTGTGTGTGTGTATGCGTGTATGTGTGTGCACAAACACCTGACTTTGCTTGGCGGACGACATTAGATATTTCCGAAGAAGCCCATTTATCACCCTCCACAGCACAATGCTAAGTTATTTGCCAATGATTAGGCAGATTAACCCTTTCCCTCACCTATAAGAATGCTGCGGTATTCAGCGCGAGCTAATAGAAATCGTATACATGTGCCTGTGCGCGCGCGTATGTGTGTGTAGCTCCACACATGGCAAACACAAACATGCACGACGATAACAATCTGTATGATAGTGTGCGATAAAGAGGGAAGAAGAAAGGCCAGCTCTGTCGTCTGCCTGCTTCCACAAATATTGACCCACTGATTAAGGCCCAATACAGCAGGCTGGCATTGTTATCCAACAGCGGGGAGGAAATGTGATGTTCCACAGCCAGCCAAGTACAGTGGGGGCCACAAGTGAGCGTACAGCGGCGGGAAAGACGGAAAAGTTGATTTTTAGGGCCTTCTTTAGTTCTAAAATGTGACCTTTTTTTGTTAAAGGGGGTCGT
>JAAUXU010018476.1_pt1 | contig 90561 bp, 111 predicted proteins | sample 7278151 | NCBI WGS metagenome assembly JAAUXU01 (sample SAMN14350113, study PRJNA611818) | marine sediment metagenome | isolation source: surface marine sediment (1.8m) | place: French Polynesia: Moorea | collected 2018-08 | reverse complement strand
GTTCAGCGGCAACTTGTGTTTTGCGTATTGTTATGCCAGAAGTTGTTGACCGCCTTCTCAATCGCAGCCTGCTGGATCTGGGGAGCGATGCCATCGCGAGTGTGGTTGCATAAACGAGAGGTAAACTTGAATGCCCCATTGCGGTAGGAGAAGCCGGTGAGCACGATTTCCTGCTTGTCGAACTCTTCACCAAAGAAGTAACGGAAGCAGGAGCCATGCACTACACCTTGGGGGGACGGGTGTGCCTTAAGCGCGTTCGATTTGGCTATGACAATGTAGCTGAAAGAAGGCAAAGATCAAAATGAGGACTGGCTGGCTGAACCTCGTTCACGCATACACTAATCCAACTCGGATTGATGGGGCAATCAATGAGCAACCACTCGTATGTGGGCCACATCAGGTCAAGAAAAGTCAGTCCAGCATCCGTACTGTACTCTAATCATGAGGACAACGTGTGCAACGTGTACACGGAGCGCACCACCTGAAGCATCTTACCCAATTTTCATGCTCCTTCCATCATCCATGGTCCACTCAGTCTGTCCATCCTTGAGAAAGATGATGAGGCCAGCGTACTCCGCACCATGCTCATACTTGTGGGAGTCCCAGCTCACATGAAGGGTGTCTACCTGATGGCCAAGGACTGTAAAGGGCATGATGGAGTCAAGTGTATGAAGTGAATGAGTCTGCCTTGGTGTCCCAGTGACTTCTGAATGTCACCAACAGTCAGATTCACATGCCTAATATACGGTAGCGCGGCCGAAGCATTCATGACGTTCTCCTGGTAGAAATACTCTGAAGAAGTACTTGCTCCTCCTGTACGACTGCAGACGGTAGACGACGTGGCAGAGCGCAGCACTAGCTGCTGAGGATCGGAGGATCGGAGGATGGGGTTTTTCAGGCTTCGAGTCCAAAGGTGGCGCGGACGGACAGGGCAGGAGGGTCCCTGAATGCGGATTATGTTTCGTTCTCATATCTGTAAGTGGACCTGGTGACGCAGATCCGACTGCAGAGGAACAAAACTGGTATCTCTCCGACTTGGGCATATCTTAAGCAGTGAAGGACTGCAACAAGCATGCAGACCTCACTGTCCTTGGACCCCTGTATCAGGCTGGCCAAGGTGTCAAAGCTCTCGAGGCTTCTGAAGTATGCAGTGATGCTGATAAAGAAAGATCAGGAGAAATACCGGACTAGAGCTTGTTCTGTCCTTAACATCGTCGATTGAGTAATGGATACGTAAACTACCTTGTTATCGAACTGCGCACCCACCCGCTCTCCCACGCCTGCGCCGGCACCACCACCTGTGCCTACGCCAGCGCCAGCGTCCTGAGATAATGTAGTAAAATACCGCTTCCATCCCCGGCCCAGCAGGACAAATAAAATGCAGATAGTGTTTTGTCTCCGGCTGCAGTTCTAAGGTTGCGGCGGACCCAAATGAGTCACTCGTTCCAGTCGTTTGCAATATTTTCTGGAGGTGTCGGGGATGGCGACTTCGACAAGGAGAGCGACATTGGCGTAGAGTCCCACAGCATTCAGGTGACGGCCACGACCAGCGACTTTTGCGACGACGGAGACGAAACCGTCAGCATGCATCCAGAAGTGCCGGCTTGGCGCTCCCTTCACACGGTGGAAACCAGACCAGCGGAGCAAGCGCGGTCATCCTCGGACTCGGGCACGTTCACGCAGCAATCCTCGGGTGAGCAACATTCTTCTAGGTGAACAAATTTCAGTCTCACATGTCCCTCCCTTCCTAGTTGCCCCTGGGTCTTCTCGCTACAAGTTCATACAACGACGTCACGACGGGGCCGTCAAGTTCAAGGTGTTTGAAGTGGATGGACCTGGGCTATCGCCTGCACGGAGTTCCCGAAGCGAGGCAAGTGGTTCGTCTGGACGGTCTCACACTTGGGGAGGAGACCCCAGGTGGGTCCTTGCCAGAGGTGAGGATGAAAGAGGACGCGATAGAGAAGAACCTATCAGCTACGGTCGCTTTATGCACCTTCTTGAAGTTGATGACGAATTGAGAGAAAAGTTTATTGAGGTGAATGTCATAATGACACGACATCCCTATGTTGCAAACTATTCTATATTCAACATTGCTGTCACAGGTCTTGAAGATCGGCACTCCCTTTGAGGCATATTTCTTTGAGACCCCATGCGTGACCCCCAGCAACGCCGAATGCAAACCCTTCGAGTTCGTCTTGGTGCCCGCTCCGACGCTCAGGGGTGTCAGGTCAGATGCGGAGACCTTTCGGGAGCATTTCAGACGGTGACAACTATACTTCTGTAGGATGAGGAGGAGACACGTACTTACGATTGTCACCTACAGGGATTCTCAGGTCGTGTCCTTCACGAATCGGAGCAGGGACGCCACCCTAGTGTCCCCTTGTCCCTCCAGGTCATACAACACTGGCGTCAACGATCACTGCGCACACTTGGCCAGCTTTGTCAGGGTGGGACACCCACGCCAGGTGAACGCTCTCTGGAAGAAGGTGGGGAGGACGGTCTTGGATGAGCTGAGGACGATCCCGAGCACAGAGCAGCTCTGGCTGTCCACGGCCGGCTTTGGAGTCTCATGGCTACACGTGAGGCTGGACGAAACCCCCAAGTACTACTCTTTCCGGGAGTATCGACGTCAGGCAGAGGGACGCGTGAAGCAGTGGACGGATTTTCCATGAATCCTTATTATGCGCACGGACGCCGCCGTAACTTCTTATTGGACTGATCAGCGAAGATGTTCAGTGTACATGAAGTAAAAGCTAAGTGCTCAGGGAGTACCTTGAACGCTCCAAAATGCTACTAAAAATATCGTATTTGAAAAGTGCAGCATTACGCAGCAATGCATGAATACATGTGTTTTGAGCTATACGAGGACTTGTTTTTATAATGTTCATTAGGTTAGGTGTTACTCATGTCTTCCGATAAATGATGCCTAATCTACATATCTAGTTGTAAGCTGTCCATCCAGCAGATGAACCGTGCAAGCAAAAAATTTAACTGCACCACCCTGAGTTCAAACCTTAGGGACGTTTTTGTCCTTAACTTGAACTGCGAATGACAGTGCTATTAGCAGAGTTTACTAACAGTTCATATCTGTTAGCTGCTCTTATATCGCTGAAGCTGCATGAGTGGTAGAACCAACCATCTCTGTTAACATAATATTGGTGAAAGTCATCGATGACCTAAAGGTGTGTTAAAGACCGAGGTGGAGCAATCACTTTTTGCACACTCGGTCATTTCCAACGTCTCTTGGCCAGTGGTGGACTTGCAGGATCAGGTGAGGCGTACCCAGGACCTACTGGATGCTGCTCATAACGTACGTCAGAAGTTGTTGGTGTCATGGGTTCGTCTCTGTCGCTATGAGCTTCATCAGATTATCGAAGTGTCGTGTTGAATGCTATGAGCTTCATCAGATTGTAAAAGTGAGGGAGAAGTTCAAGAACAACTTCTGCGAGCGCCACCTTGGTGAGGACGAGGAAGGAGCCATAAAGAATTCGTCACAAGAGCAATGGGAGGATGATGAAACTGCAAAAAAAACCCCTCTCACTGACATCAACATCATGCTTACAACGTTAATTGTGAGTCAATGACTCTTTTCAAGCGTTGTACACTGAGAAATGCGAACCATGCTGTAGGCATCATGTTTATTAACACACATCTGTCGTCTTTAACATATGCGAGCACCAATTACTTCTTGGCCACATTGTCGATGAAGGTGGCCAAGGCGACGTCTCTCTCGCTGAGGCCGCCGCAGTCGTGGGTGGAAAGGGTGATCTCAACGCGGTTGTACACGTTGAACCACTCCGGGTGATGATCCATTTTGTCCGCCTTGAGCGCGATACGGGTCATGAAGCCGAAGGCCTCATTGAAGTCCTTGAATATGAACGTCCTAAAAGAGTAGGCAGGTTTTCAGTTCTACAGTCAAATTGTGCTGTCAACCGCTCATGTGGAAAGGTCAGAAAATCCGTGATCATGGTCACATTGCCTCATGTCTTCCACAGTCCTCTGAGGCTTTGACTAAGGTTCTAAATGACAGCATTCGTTGCTCTGCCTCAAGATTTCTGGGACTGGAATAAGAAATGCGACCGGTAATGTTCAAGTTTTTCGATTTACACCATAGTAATCTTGGACGTTGATATGAGACCCAAATGTGATTGTGTCTAGTGTCCCTTACATCCTCACACCTACATCGAGACGTAGTCACGCAAAGGTGCACATACTTGGTGATGGCGTCACGGCCACCGTCGACCATCTTCCAGCCTGCTCCAGAAGCATCCAGCAAGGGTGCCAAGTTCGTCTTCCGTGCGGCCTCGTCCAGTTTGATGGCTCCAGCCATTTTCTTCAAGGAGCGGCTCAGTGAACACGATGGAGTCAGGTTCCTGGTCAAGATTGCTGCTGCTGTCGCCACTGAGCCCGAGGGCACCACCACAGGCAAAGGCATCAAGGCATCACGCACGCAGCAAGTCCATGAGAATGAGATCTGCTGAGATTGTGTAGGACTGGTTTTGCCATCCTGACAGACGTTGGAAGTCCTTATTTGCTAGGCCCGGGCCATCTCCAGAGAGATCAATAAGGAGAGAGCGCCTGGACGGCAACTGGCACAGCCCGAAAGAGAGGGCTAAAACTTCCAGCTGCGCTTGAGGTACCAAAGAGTTGGCGCAGGAATCAAGTAACTGACTCAGGAGTAAGCGAGTGGCCGTCCAGAGTCATCTATATACAGAACCACTGATCTGGGTGTAAAAACCTCGAATAATAATGCTCCATAACGTTAAAACACAACAAATTATAGTTCATGCAGTATGAACAATAGATGGTGGAACCACTTAGGCCTGAAGCATCAGCTGACTCTTTCTTCGTCTCTGTAGTAGCAGCCCTTCTTCTATGGGCCAGACACAAACACACGGGAAATGAAGTAGCCATGAAAAATTCCCCTCACAACATATGAGGCCGAGGAAGTTGAAATCGTGAAAAAGACTCAAACTTGCCCACCGTGAGCAAGAAGAACATCATTTGTTCCTCTTGGATGGGAAAAAACGCATTTCACGCTCTACACTGACTTAGGGCGACTCTTGAATCGAGGACGTCCTGCTTGCCAGAGCAGAATTGCTTCGTCCAGGTCTTCCCGGCTCCCGTCGGATTTCTCCGCCAAAACAGTGAACAGGAGCCGGAGCTCTGCACAGGGTCGAGTCGTGAAGACCAGTAAGAGGATCCGGAACGAAAAGTTACACACCGGCCTCTGCGACATGGCTCCCGCCGGTGTTGACCGAGATGGAGACCCTCCTCTGTGGGTGGACAACCTGTCTGAGTGGATTCTCGACGAAAATCGCGTCATCACGGCTAAATTCGTGTCTCGAGCCCTTCGTACCCACATCAATACCGCCAAGCAGAGGCTCTTTCACTTCTGGCAGCTTCACAAGAACGAGGTCGATGAGCAACGTCAACTGGAGGTCGTCTTGCTGCTGTCCGGGCGCGATGGCGGCGGCCGCAGATCCATCAGGCTCGTCAAGGAGTCGGAGGCCGCCGAGAAGGAAGCCAAATGCTACTCCTCTCTTTCCTCTAAACACGTCTACGCCCTGGCCAAGAAGGCAATGCTGGGGCCCAATGGTCTGACGCTGGCCGCCGTCATGCTGCAGACTGCCCGGGAAGAAGAGACGGAGCCGCACGCCAACTTGGGAGCAGTCTTCAACAAAGCAGCCGTACCCAGGCGCCGAAGACAGGAAGATGTCAAAGTCGAGTCGTCCTCCGTCACCGCTGCCCCCGTCGAACCAAAAAAGCCAGTTGAAGAGAAGACTCAGTCCACCGGCAAGAAGACCAAGGCAGACAAGGGCGGCGCCATTGCTGGCATGTTCGCCAAAGTTGCGGCCAAGAAAGTAGACACGAAAAAGAAAAGAGCTGAAGAAGACGACAGTCCTGGAAAAGAGAATAGACTCAACGAGGCCAAGGAACGAGACGATAGCGTTAAAACCAAGAGCGAGGTGAAGAAGTCGAAGAAAGTGGGTGACGGCGGCAGCGGCGGCAGCTCGACTGCTCCCAAGAGGAAGAGGATTCAGGTGGGTTTCTGGTGCAACCGTCAACCCCATGAGCGTGGTTCATCTCCAGGGAACTCCCGTGGACTGAAACCAAACATGTGTCATAAGAAGCTACTTGAAAAGTGGCGCTTATGGACACGAACGTCCAACCTCGTTGGACGTTGCCACGGGAGTTATTGATGTTTGGCGTTGGGCGGGGTTGGAGAGTCATGTCGAGCTCCATGCATAACATCAAAATTTTGAATAAGGAAGTCTTACTCTTGTTATGCAAATAGTTTGCATAATAAGATTTCATTTTTAGGGCTCACAAGTGACTGGCAGCATTGGTGTTTGCTGTTTTGTTCTGAGCACATTGGCATGAATAGCGCGTCGGTGCCACTTGACAAAGTGTTTTTTTAGGCCTAACCGCAAGTCATGATCAGTGATAGCGCCCAAATCCAAAGGCAAATGAACCAAGCTAATGGACGTGCCTTGAAAAGTGTCTTTGTTTTTACCTTTAAGGTGATGTCGGACTCTTCTGACGAAGAAAATGATGAAGACTCAAAACCTAAGGAAGACGTCAGGTCGGATTCTCCTCCGCCACCGCAGGTGAGCAGATCAAACGTTTTGTTCATAGCTCGTGTGAAGCATGAATCTGTATAAAGCAAGTATCTCTATATAAAGGCGGCACTAATCGAGTCAGACGATGAAGATCTTATTCCACCAACCCCTGAGGTCAAGTCATCCACAGCCGCCGAAGGCACGTCGGACCAGAAGGTTGGTGGCCGGCGCCGGCGCAAAGTGCGTAAGGTTGTGGAAAAGACTTACAAGGATGAGGAGGGCTTTACTGTGACGAAGAAGGAGATGGAATCTGCTAGCGAGACTGACGATGAAGACCAGGAGGAGCAGGCGGAAGAGACTAAGGTGGCTCTGGCACCATCTAACAATTCCCCAGTGGTGCCACATGCAACTGTGGTGAAGGCACCGGAGAAGAAGAGAAAGAAAGCCTCGCCCCCGAAGTCGAACAAGCAGCAGTCCATCATGAACTTCTTCAAAAAGAAATGATGCCTCGAATGTTTGCCACAGTATACACAATAAATTTTGCTCGTGCTTTGTCAGGAACAGCCTTGATCCGGACTAGCTCCTAATTTCTCAATCACGTCCATTGAGGTCTCAGCGTCCTACTGGAACACTTAGAAAAGCAATTTTCTCTAAGGTCCATGTTCTATCTGGACTTCTAAGTCAGTTTTGTCACATACTGTGTAAGTGTAGCTCAGACTTCTTTTGACCAGATTCAGCTCACTGAACTGAGGCTTTTTCAGCTCAGTGATAGATCCAAAGATGTGGTCAGCTGTGGAACACTGAAAAGCTTCGCTACAGCCACACTGAGGTTCGTTCTTGCACTGGGACCACCTATTTGTTCAAGTGTGTCCAACTGTTTTGAAGTAATCTGTGCTTCAGCTCATAACTTTGATCACCTACTGTAACATGAGTGATCCTTCAGTAAAAAGCACATGTGACTCGCTTGGCTTTCCACAGAGGCTTGAAACACTTCTATAGCTCAATCCAGTCAGAAGTTGCGTCTAAAAATAAAATCTCGCTATAATAGCCACAATGTTATAAACAAAAATATATCCCCCAAAATGATTCACGAACTAAATCAGTACCTAACGCGAACTAGTGTAATATGCAGCAAAAGAGTATTCGGCCAGATTAGGGAGGTCTGTCCGAATTTGAAATGGCCATGAAAATATCTTCAGTTTATTATCGTCTTACACTTGGCTCTGCTTAAGGCTAGGTCCACAGCAACTAGCAGTTAGCTTAAGCATTTGAGATACTCAAGGTTTAGTGCAGAAATGAGCAAAAGACACGTACGTTACTAAAAGAATTTTGGCACCCATCACGACGTTTCTGATGGTGCCGTCCACGGAATCACGCGCTGGCACCGCCTAAAATACCTGACGCACTCCAAGTTGGACTCCTGGTGCACGATGGTCTGGAAAAGAGACGACTTGCACTGTTCAAGAATAGAAAGGGATCAATTCTTATGGTACCTCCACCATTCCGGATCTTCGGAATTCTCGTCTAATGACCAAGTTCCATGGGTCTCTGATCCTGGTGGTCAGGACGTTCTCGCCCTCTTTGATGGTCACTGCCTGTAAAATAGCACGTTATCTCTCCTTTGCCTACTCGATTGAGTGAGGACTTACCGTGACACTCTCGGTGTTCGGCAAGATCTCTTCGTGCTCCTCGCCCAACAGAAGGGTCTTCTTCAGACAGTAGTCTCCGTAGATTGTGTACAGGCCGGTGTTGGTGTCCTCCTCCACCACGAGCTGGGCCGGCAGGTGGAGAATCCGCTTCCTCTTGAACCAACCTACGCCTGCAAAAGCGAACGACAGTTCTGAATTCCACATGCTTCACATGGGCCTTCCAAGTGCCGACTACTCACTCATGCACCTCAGGTACGCCTCGTAGTTATCCTGGTACTCGTACTTGTATCGACCGCTGATAGTAGTTGTGACGGACATCTGTTAACAAGGCCGTCAAAGAGAACAGATTGAAGCATCATAGTATTACCGTCGTGAGCTAGCGCTCCAACATCGAGTAGAACACTATGACGACGCACTTGCCATGGAGGAAGCAACTGTTGTCGCCATAAAGGATGGCGTATAAAACGGACTGCGTAGCGACTACTGAATTACGCTATATGACGCTAGTGGATGACAGTTACTATTTGTATCTGTCGCAGTGATTTACAATGTTTAGATTTTCTAACCTTTGTGTTCTGTGGACTCTCAGTGATGTCCGAAGTCACCAACTAGCATGCGGGTGCTGCAGAGGAAGAAGCCTGTCAAAGTGATGAAGATTGTTCACTTGCGAACGTTGCTAAAGGGACAGAGGAGGCCAGAGTCACTTACGGTAGAGTCTGCTTCGATGTACTCGGGGTGACTGTCAAGTGCCGGGACCAGCATCGAGAGCACGAATGCTGGAACGTTCTACCCTCTCTCTTCTCTTCGTGTACTTTGGGCTGCTCCTCTCCAATCCCCGCTCAACAGGCCAGGTGCTGCGGCCAAGTGTCCTGGACAATGTGGCTTGAGGTGTCCATCTTGGTCGAAGGGACGTGAATGCGGCGCGGGCGCGCGCGAGAGCGCTTGACAGTAGCTATAGTCGTCGTCGTCGCCGCCGTCGCCGTCGCCGTCGTCGTCGTCGTCGCCGCCGTCGTCGTCGTCGCACTAGTAGTTGTAACGGCGCACACATGCACGGTGTAGCGTACTGCGTACTGTACGTGCATACGCGATATCGTTCGCGTGTGCGCTATGGTTCTTCTTCGACATCATGGGCTCTCACTGGTGCTACCTGTGCTGCAGCGACGACGTTGCAGTCCTGAAGGTCGAGGAGGAGGAGGCAGCTTACGTGACTCGCGGGGCAAAAAAGTTGGCCAATTTTCTTGAGGCCCCGCTCACGTTGTGCCTGCACTCTTCGTCATTGCTTTGGACACGCTGTACATATCCATACGTGGTGTCTCAGCAAGATCAAGAAGCAATGAAGCTTCAGCAGTTGGCACTCGTGTTGGCCGTTGTGGCTCCCGCCAACTTCGTGACGTCCAGACCCAATAACCCTTGCGCAGGTGAGTCAAGAACGGATGTGCGGACCGATGGCGTCATGCGCTAGTCGTGTTTCTCAACTAGGTCTCCCCTTATGTCGGCTTAAGGGAGACACGCGGCCGCCACCTGCTTCTCGACCGAGGCCTCCGTTATTGCGGTCGGCGGCAAACCGTCGTCCGAAGCCGCAGGAGGAGAGCGGCGTCGTGCAGGAGGAAGTACAGCCACAGCCAGAGCGACCCGCCCCCGCAGTAGACGCTGCGCCCGCTGCGGACGACTCAGTTTGCGCCGGTCTGATCTTTTGCAAGCTGTCCACTAATAAGGATAAAAAGTCCGACATGACCAAACTGCCTCCTATTCGTCGACCTCTCCCTCCTCCGGTGGAGACAGCCCCAGAAGAGATTTCCTTTGACTTCTCCGAGGACCTCTTGTCGGCCGTGCTTAACGGGAACTTGGACACAGCCAAGGAGCTCATTGAGGACGGAGCTAACGTCAATCAGGAGGACGTTCATGGTGTGCTGTGACGAATGCACTCAAGACTGAAATGATGCAACGACTTATGATAGGTAACTCGGTGCTGCACATCGCTTCTCAGAACGGTCGGACAGACATCATCGACGACCTCTTGCTGAACGGCGCTGAGGTGAACGCCGGCAACAACCACCGCAACACGGCGCTCCACCTGGCCGCCCAGAATGGGTGGACCGAGATCGCGAGAAAGCTGCTCAGGCAAGTGAGACTTTAGCCGTGATCCAGATAATACTCATCACATGTGGACTTCACACGTCTCTCTTCTCTCTCCTTAGACACCGTAAGATCGCTGTTGATCGCACTGACTTGCATGCCAATACCGCACTTCACCTCGCTGCTCAGAATGGTCAGACTGGGGTGAGTGCTACGCAGTGACTGATGTCCGATTTCCATTCAATGCCCTATACTCACAACCTTGATAAGGTGGCGCAATTGCTACTGGAGGCCGGCGCCAACGTCAATCAGGCCAATACGCACAAGCACACGCCGTTGCACCTGTCGGCTCAAAACGGGCACCTCGGGCTCTCCAAACTGCTGGTGGATGCAGGAGCTGACGTCAACTTTGCCGATCTCATCGGTGAGTATTTCAGATGGAAGGAAAGTGGTCTGGTCGTCACGGACTGCCGCTATCTTTAGGCAACACCCCCCTGCATACGGCCGTGCACAACACGCACACCGACATAGCCCGGATGCTGGTGCAAAACGGGGGCGACTCAAAGAAGAAGAATCTCTCCGGACTGTCGCCATTCCAGCTGGGTTGACAGTACCGCTACATAGACGACGACGAGCAACGAATTCTGCCACTTCATCTATCATTTCTCAACAGACTCGCCCTTCATTGCTTCACTCTCCTGAACTGAAAGGTTTAAGCACTTCCCGCCATCTCGTCTTTGATCCACTGCTTGTAGTTGTAGACCTCGGTCAATCCCATGGGATGCAACGAGCAGACCGTGCCCCCGAAGGAGACGATACCGTCCTGCTCGTACCTATTGTTCCTACGACTGCCCACGAATGACCTGAAACAAACCGTTCTCTATCATATCTCCTTGCAAACGTCATGCTTTCTCACCCGGAGTCCCCGTTGCACGTGGATCCGTCGCCCGGGTTCACGCAGATGAATTCCTCATGAGGATAGTGGTACGAACAGGAGGAGTCCGGGCGTGTCTTTACCTCGGCCTACAGACGTTTGTAACAAGGGTGACGGCTGTAAGAGCCTACGTCTTGGTACAATTCCCTTCCCCCAACCGAACCCACCTTTTTGAGCACGTAGCTGATGCTTGGAATCTGATCGTGTGTCTGTCCCCATCCCGCAACCTCAAGCACAGCTCCGTATTCCGACGTCGACGCCGACGGCAAGCAGATGGTGTTCACGGATGGGGAGAGCGACGCCGGTGATTTTAGTCGCAACAGAGAAATGTCGTTCGAGATGTCATCACCAGAACTTTGCCATCCAGAGTGAACAATGACCTGCAATCACGGTCTGTCGCATCCATGGGCAGTCACATTCTTGGCCAATGAATACCTTGTCCACTTCCAGTTGTTGCTCGCAGCGGTTAAAGAGTCTCTCGCAGCCCAAGTAGGCGGTGATCTGACTAGGGTTGGCGCCGGATGTGCAGTGGGCCGCGGTTAGCACCCATCGTCGGGCGATCAGGCTGCCGCCGCAAAAATAGCCGCCTGGGATTGGGAGCATGAGACAATGTGACTGGAGGATCTCTTGACAACGACATCAACCGTTACCCAGACGAAGGGCCACCGTCCAGGGGTACTCGTCAGGCTCTGCGATCCCCCCTCCGATGATCCTGGAGCTCGTTGTTGCTGCGCGCCCGCAGTTCTCCTCTTCGCCATTACCGTCGTCGACGTCGTTGCCGTCATCGTCCGGCTGCTCGCATGGACAGGACAAAAGATCATCCTCGTCGTCAACGACATTACCCCAGCGGCCTTTTTCTCGCTTTGCCACTGTCACAGGCTATGTTAGGATGAATGAAAGAGAATATACGTTTTCTGCGTCATCTCCGTCGTCAGCCCCTGGTCGAGTCTCTCCACCTAGTCCCACAGCGACGCACTTCATGAAGGCGTTGTGAGGCTCGATGTTGAGGTCATATCCTGAAGTGAGGCCGCGAAAGTGGAGGACGCCGTTGCGATATAATTTTTCATCACAGAACCTCTTAGTCTGCAAGAGCTGTGATCGTCAGGACTGAGGTTGAATCTCCGGTAGGAAGATGAATCACCTGACTTCTGCCATTGACAGTGAAGATGAAATCTACGTAGGACGATCCAGAGCATGGTGCGTGCAAGTACTGGCACATCAGGTCCAGGTTGACATTTCGCTGAACTTGCAGGGTCCAGTCACATCTGAGCGGACGACGTGTTTGAGACTATTATGGTCCACATAACTTGAACAGAGCAGTTTCTTACTCTCTTTCCAACGTCCTCAGCAAGTAGCTTTCTCCTGAGTACACCTCCACCGAGGTCCCACACTCTTCGGGATCCAAAGACAAGGACTGCAGGAAGTTGACCGTCGGCCTGGGCTGGTCCGGGAGTGGTCGAAAGCGACGAGGAGGAAACGACCACGACTCAACAACTGAAGTCCCATGAACTCCTGTCTGGAGCTGAAGTCGTGGGACGGCATTTAGACACCTTCCAGTGCGTGTGTGACAAGAAGTGAGTCCTTACCAACAACAACACGAAAACAGGTCTCATAGTGAGGGACAAGATGTGAAAGCTCCCGAAGGCGAGGTTCAACGCTGAGGAGCTCACTTTTTATATGCCTGAGGAGACCGAAATCATGTAGCACCTCAAGGAGAAGATAGGCGGAATGCGCAAATTGCGCAAGAGTGCGAAATTCACGCTCTTTGCTGGAATTGGCATCTTTTTCGAAGTGAGCACACAGAGCGCTTGTTTACTCTGCACGATTGTCGAGCGCGTGTCAGACGTGGTAAGTGCCGCTGCTCACGCGTAAAGGTACAAGAGAACTCGCGGCAGCTCAAGACCGCCACGGAGGCCGACGTTTTCCAAGAACTCAACGGTAAGCTAAAAGTGATATCCTTTATTCTGATGGTGAATAGAACATGATCTCATACGTACTTCCAGGGCTCCATGAAGGTTACGTAAACTTCTTTAGACAGAGGGAAGAGGTTAAAAATTCATTCATAGCTGGAACAGCTTAGCTTAGACTTGTAACAAGCCAACTGAGGTCAGAGGCTATGGCTTTCAGGGCTTGGTCCTCCTGCGTCGCGCACTCCGCCACGGCGGTCATGTTGCGGGGGATGCGACTCATGACCTCATGCTGCCGGCGCATGGCCTCCCGCAGACAAGAGACGTTGGCGCTCAGGCGCCGGCTCAATGTCAGGGCCTGCCTCCCTGTGGAATGCAAAACGAGAGGCGCCAATGTGTCCTCGCTGATGCGAGATGGAATGGCAGAGTTACCTGCTCTCTGGCCATAAAGACGACGTTCTCGTTGTTCCAGTTTGTCAAGGGCGCGGATCAGGATTCTACCATCCAGCGGCGCGAAGTCCCCGATCTCCGTCGGAAGCTTTTTGACGATGGCAAAGAGGTGGCTGATTGAACAGGAAACAAAGAATACTGCTTAATGTTACCGCGGTGGTGGGACGAGGTCGCCGATTGTTGTTGCCCACGATACGCGCCAGCTTGGCCATTTCTGTCGACACCTTCCACCAACACGTCTCCGTGGACCCCTGAGCGCACGGAGTGGATGTACCTAAACATGGAACAGCTTCGGGACGTCCGCAGATGACCTCGTGCACTTCTGGCCTTACTTGGGTTAGTAGAAGAGGCCGGGATCCTGGGGAGGACGGCCAGTCGGCTCGACACGCGACAGTTGGCCTCGCTGAACGTCAGGTTTGTGGACTGGAACTTGACTCCAGGGGCGGAGACGAGTCTAGAATAGAAGCGTAAATGCTGTGTAGAACCTAACTTTACATGGAATCCTAGTCCTAACCCAGAGGAGGCCGTGGTCGACGCCGCGGCCTGGCGACCGCCGGGGCAGAGACGATCCTCCATGTTGATTTGATTCCACGCGCTCTCTTTGTGCTTTCTCTCCTGCAACCGGCTGCAACCGGATTGTCAAGCCTGCTCTTCCCGTTCATTCCTCCGGGTCCACATCATGCGAACATCGTGAAGTAAATGGCAACCCTGATTGACTGTCTGACCCCAGCTGATGCATTCATTTTGTAAACATTCATCGAGAAAGCTGAGAGGTTCAGCACGCTGTTTATGATCTTTTTCATGTCATTCGGCTTTGACCGTCATGCCTGACACAAATTCTTCGTCTTCCTCGGCCTCCTCCGGTCGCATCGATCTCGGCGACGTTACCCCGCACAACCTCAAACTCTTGAAGAAGGTCAACGCAGTCGTCTTCCCAGTCGTCTACCACGACAAATTCTACAAGGTGAGTTCGCCATCAGCGATCGACAAGACTAGGTGCCGCAATCCAGCTGCTACCTCTTATTTCTGTCTGTAGGACGTCCTGGAGGCCGGAGAGCTGGCCAAGCTTGCTTACTACAACGACATCGTGGTGGGCGCCGTGTGTTGCCGTGTAGATGTAAATCAGGAGGACGGCACTCGGAAGCTCTACATCATGACTCTGGGCTGCCTGGCGCCCTACCGGAGGCTCGGAATTGGTGCCACCATGCTCCGGCACGTCATGGATGTCGTCGAGAGGGACGGAAACATCGACTCTGTTTTCTTGCACGTTCAGGTACATACAAGGACGAGGCGCAATCTGTCGATACAGCTGTACCAAGTATCTGGGCCCGGACCTGAGGTCTTGGACTTGTTTTACCAACTGCTTTAGGACCTATCAAACGCACTTGCGCTGCTGACAAAGCGTGCACAATGCATGATGTAGCTGTTGCTTCTTACAGGTGAACAACGAGAGCGCCCTCAACTTCTACAGGCACTTTGGATTTGAGGTGGTGGAGACCAAGGAGCAGTACTACAAACGGATAGAACCTGCCGATGCGCACGTCTTAGAGAAGAACGTAAAGAGTTCCAAAGGTTCCATCAAGACAACAGTATCTAAGACTGTTAATGGAAGTGAATCTGATGGGAGTAAGCGAGAAGACTGAGCGAGACTGGTCAGTTCTGTTCTTCTGACGTGTTAAACTGAGTTCTGCCGTCGAAGGTGATCATCATCGAGCGAAGCGAGAAGAATGGACATGACACACGTGAATATATGACATCTACGTATTATACTGTTGTTACTCAATCGAGCGCGGTATCTCATAGAATTTGCTACCCTCGGGGTTGCTCGGGGTTGGTGCACGGCTTGGTACGTCAAGATGAAGTTCCCTTTGGTTTGCCCGTCCGTAATTGGTCTCTCTACTTGCTCTAGAACCAACTACAAAAGTAGGTCTGAACATCATCTCGACTCTGAACTTTGACACAGTTATGACTATGCAGAAGAAAGCAGGTATGGAGAGACTTCCTTCTCCATGGTAGTCATGACGATGAGAATCTACTGCTTAGGTCTTCAAGGGAAATAAGAAAGCTAGAGTGCACAAGAGTCACTCCAGGAAGTACTATACTTTCTGTCACTGTTGATTAACTCATACCTGTTTTTGCTGTGTGCAATGCTCTCGGCCGACAACGCAGAGATTGCTGGCGTTGTTCCCTGTGCCGAACTTGACTATGGCGCCGGCCTTGCTAGTGCAGTGAAACGATGCTGAGCGAGCAGCAGCCTTCGTATCAACGCCCTGTGGCGCCGCCGCCACCCCCGACTCGCGCCACTGGCGCTCTCCACTCCGCGTCCAGACACCGGCGTTCTCTCGGCACCACAGTCAGCGAGGTGGTGGATCGACAGATTGCCGAGGGTCAGGACAGGAGAAAAAGTAGTCTGCAACAGCCACATGTGAGCGGAGGCTACAGCCCCAGCTTTGGACCTCGACAACAGCAGCAGCAACAGCGGCGGTCTTCTCTTGGAGGCGCGACAGCAAGAGATCTGGAGGACGTGAACGAGGCTCTCGCCCACAGGCTTGTGATGAGGCCAAGGGGGTCGGGAGTGCAAATCGGGGATTCGCGACCAAAGGAGTTTGGTGGATATCAAAACCCTGCACCGCCGCCAACAGCATCTTCGGACGCACTGTTTACTCGTCCGTCAATGCCTCCCATGCGCCGGAGCCTCTCCACTCACGGTCCTGCCAAGGCAGAAGAAAGCGCCAGCACTCGGAACAGGGGGGGTGTTGCCTCTACCACCAGCAGGAGAACGTCTTTAGGTCTGTTCTACGGACCAATCCAGTCATCTTACGACCACAGGGCCAACACCACCGTGACGAGGGGCATCACTGGCAAGGCAGGTGTCACTGCAAGTCGAGGTCTAGTGCATGGAAACCAGGGAGAGCAAGTACTCGATGGCAGCATCGACAGTAGCTGGAGACAACAGGTAGAGGCTGCCAACGCCCGCGTGACCGCCAGATCCATTCTGAGGCCCCAGCACCGCCGCCCCAATTCTGTGGTGAGAGAGGACGACGGAGGATACTTCAAATTTCCTAGTGACTCCACCACCAGGAGAATCCAGACCGCGGCGGCGCCGAACACACTGACGTTGGACAACTGGTTTGACGCCGGCGGTGACGAGGGAGAACTGATGGGAGAGAGCGATCAAAGCGATCTCAACTTTCCTCAGATGCAGCCCAGAAGGCGGTCATCTGTGTCAAGTGACTGTTTGGCGCCTCTTCCGGACGTTGACGACGACAACGGTTCCAGCACGATGGAGCTCAGAGACTTGGACGAACACGAGCGTCGTCAGAGCCTCGCACTTGGGCGGCCTGAAGGATCGACGGCATTCATCATGCCTAAAGGTGGAAAAGGGATGACGCTGGAGCTGGCGACCGCGTTGCGCAACCTTATCTTCGGCGGGGTTGGCCGCACTTTCAGCCAGGGCTGGCTCAATCAGGGCTTGGAGTTCGGGTCGTTGGTGAAGTTTGGCCTCGTGCAACATCGCGGCGGACCATGCGGCGTGTTGGCCGCGGTGCAGGCACACGTGGCTCAAGCGCTCGCCTTCGGAATGCATGGCGTGGATGACACGACCAGAGCGGTCGACCCCTTGGCGCCGACGGAGACGGAGAGGGACAGAGCGTTGTCTGCGGCCATAATTGCTATCTTGCGCCGGTGCTCTCCTCAGAAGAAGAGCATCTCATTGGCGTTGCCCTCGTCGAAAAATCACTTCACAGGGATCGGCCGCTACCGCTCGGACGGCGTGACGGAGACCCTCGAGTTGCACGAGCTCCCCGCGGATGGTGCCGACCTGACGTTCATCCGTCGCTATCTGCACTTCTTCGTGGGTGGAGCCGGGGTAATAGCCATACTATTCTCGGCCTTGTTATCCCGCGGCGGCGCCGCTGCGGTCGCGTCTGACATGGATTCCGAGGACCTTCCATTGATGGGCGCGCACGGCTACTGCTCGCAGGAGATGGTCAACTTACTCCTGACCGGTCGCGCTGTTTCCAACACCTTTGACCGCACCGTGATTCTCGACTCGGCAGGCACTGTACTGCGAGGCGTCGAAAGCCGATCCGACGTTGGTCTCCTCTCACTCTTCGAACACTATGGCTCTTGCGCAGTAGGAGAGAATCTCAAGACGCCGGCGCATCCTGCTTGGGTGGTGTGCTCGGAGTCGCACTTCTCCACCTTGTTCGCCTTGGAGCCGGGAGCGGAGCGCAGTGGTCGAGCGGAACGGCCACCTCCGCTAAGGCTGTTCTACTACGATGGACTTGGTCGGCATGATGAACTGTACCGATTGACTGTGGACTGCTCCGCCGCCGGCATCGCCTCGTCCTCGTCGAGGGCCGCCAGGGAGCAGCTGGTGCCTCCGCTGGAGCACTGCATCCGGACCAAGTGGCGAGACGCCAGGGTCGACTGGAACGGCAGCGAGAAGATCCTGTAGCGGAGGAACAACCATTTTTTTTTCAGCCCAAACGGTGCTTTAAAAAAAAGTGGGAAGTCAAGGAAAATGAAGATAGAAATAGTTTCAATGGATCCAGAGAGAAGACAGAGGTTATTTGTCTCGATCAAAGAACGGCACAAAAGTACAGAAGACAGACTGTGTACGTGCGTGCCCATGTACTCGTCCATGTACGTGCGACACTGCCACGTGGTACAGCCGAGAGTCACCTGAATGCTGTCCTTGGTGTAAGTAACTTAGCTGAATACGACTGAATACGATCAGCTCCAACGCTTTGGGTGCGCTTTTGAACGTGAAATCTTTCATTATTTAGCTTTTGACTAGTCGTTGTGATGCTCGAGGTCCAGAATGCTTCATTTTTCATCTTTTAGGGTGTGTAAGTGTGTGTTTCTTAGCCAAATGGGCTAATTTTTGCCAAAATTCGAGGGTTAAAGGCGCTGTGTTCCTCTCCAGGACCCAGCTGCGCCATAACACGTGACCATTCCTACTCATATCAAGGTCTGCCCCACTGACCCACATCCGGGCTTGTCATTCATTACCTCTGCAACTCATTTCTCCATACTGGCATGCCTCATGCACAAGCCCGACGTCAGGTCCGACGTCATGCGTACAAGTGGAGCTCGTCATCATTCTGGTCTGCGCTCGCCAATTTCCTAATTGTCGACTCCGAATATTCGCACTCGATTGTCTCGTGTCATCGCGCCGTTAGTGGATCTCCTGCAGCCAAGCGAGTGCCAGATGAATCCTCGGGTTCGTCATGGCTACAAAAAGCTTCCTTGTCGTGAACACAGTGGAGTCCTTGTTTTTCTGGAGTTAAGGACAACTAGTAGGAAGTGGGTTCTTTTGTAGGTGGAAATCTCATCATCATCATCATCCAGGACTGGAAGCCCCAGCCAGGGCGTGTCCCTTGCAACACTCCTTCCCAGGGGAATATTTGCTTACTCTTTGTAGTGGAAGCGGCCTGGGGGGAGGAAATGGGTGTAGTCGTTGTTGCGTGCCTCCACGAAATCCACACGGAGAAGCACAATGCCTGCCTCCAAAAACGAGCCAGAGGAAAAGAATGACTCTTATACTCTCAGTCAAGTATCTCGTCAGTGCAGTGAGTGAAGCTTTCGCTGAAGCTCACTGCATTCGTTCATAATGCTATGATTCATGACTGCAATCGGTTTGGGGCACTGGTGGCAAACCTGTCCGCTTTGTTAGACATGTTAGTCCTGCCTGGGTGGAATCTTCTCGGCGAGGGAGGGCACGGCTTAACGGGTGCAGACAGCGAATCGTACTAAGTAATCCTTCACCACCCAGTCGACCCTTCGGGGTAGGTAGGCAGGTGGGTGGGGGTGGTTGACACCCCCACCCACCCCTGAAAGGTCCTGATAGCCAAGTTTTATAACATGAGCGAATTAGATTGCGGCATGAATGCATTTTCCTTGGCATTGATGAGCAACAGACAGACAGACAGACAGACAGACACTCCTCCTTGGTTGATCAGGAAAATCATCCTTCTCTATTATTTTGCTCTCTTTCTCTTTGCGGACAGCGGAAGACACGCGTTTATTTGCCCACGCTCATGGGCATGACCCTCCTGCTCCCCGCCGACTCGCGTGCCCACACGCTCGTCCAACGTATGTAGCGGCAGAAATGAGTGAGCAGAGAGCTTCCGTCGCAGCCAGTGTGTGCAATTCCACTCGGCAGACATGAGTTGGAAAGACGTGAACAATGAGATGCAACGCATGGAACAGATCGTCAATGAAATGGAAGAAGAGGAACAACTGCAGCAGCCACCGGAACAAGAGGAAGGTCAGGAGCAGGTTCTCCAGGAAGTGCTCGGTGCTGGAGCAGAGGAAGAAGAAGGGTACGAGATGGAAGACGAGGAAGACGAGCAAAATCGTGCTCTGATAGAAAATGTCGACGGTGACGATGCTGAGAGCCAGCTGTCTGTGCTGGACGGTGACGAACTGAGGGAAGAGCAAGTAGAAGCTCAGATCCACCAGGAAGCTGAGGAGGCGCAAAGAGTCTTCGAGGCGGTGTTTCAACCAGTGGAGGAAATAGACGACGAAGAAGAGGCGCTTCTACCCTCCCCACCTCAATCCGTGCCAGAGGAAGGACAAGGTGGATACGGACCACAAGTAGAAAACGACGACCCAGCGCTACCTCCGCCAGAACCTTCGCAAGTTGCTCAAACAGGACAAACAGCACAGCCAACAGCAGGAGATGAGGAAGTGGCCATGAGCAGCTCCCAAGCCACTGAAGCATCATGCTCTCTGACAGATACGACGCCAGCAATCGCTGGGTCTTCAGCCGAACCTCCGCAGCAGCCGCCCTGTCCAGCACAACCGCAACGGGACTCCTCGACCACCAGTTCGTCCTCGAGATCGGCACTGCCGCCACTGGAGCCTCCGCCGTCGACGTCGGTACCGGATCTCACGCGCTCTGAGGTGTCTTACCAGCGATTCCCTTCTCCTCGGCCTCCAAATCTCGTACTCGGCAGCGGCGAAAGCGTCTCTCAGCCGCCGCCGCCGCCGTCGCTGCAACATCAGAACTTAGAGCGGAAAGGAAGCGCCAGCGGATCTGGCATCCTTCGTCTTGACGGCAGCTACCGCAGTGGCCACCGACGAAGCTCGGCAGAACCAACTTCGCCTTCGCCATCCGCGGACCGGTTGTCGGTGACCTTCGCCGTGGAGCAGACGACGGGTGGGAGCGAGGCTGCAGCGTTGGTCACGGCCTTGGAGAAGACTGCGGATTACCATCATCAGAGGTCTTCTCCAGGCCGAAGTTCAATAACTATCGTAGAGCCGGAAGAGATAAGGGCCAAGACAAGGGCCAAGAAAGAGATCATGGACGAGGTTGTCGACCAACGGGCGAAGAAGAAGACGACGGTGGCGGAACAGAGGGTTTCGTTGGCCAATGGAGACGCTCCAGCGGTCGGTCCAGCATCCGCTGCAGGTACTACGACCGTCATGTCCACGGAATCAGTGGAGGATGAATACACAGACAGTATAATGGAAATCACCAGGTTAGGTAACAGAAAGAGTTGTATGCTGAGACCGATTAACCGATGATCGCCTCAGGACGCGCAGTCGCACGGGACTGACCACGACTTCGCGCCGACGGAGCTCCAACGTGTCCTCGTCTCGTCGTCTCTCAGTTCAAAGCTTCCTGCGCGGTCGTCGAACCTCCTCCGGACTCAACTCTTCCTCGGGTGGCGATGCCGAGAGCCTCCTCACCAGGTCCACGATCACAGACAAGGCGGCCGCCGCAGCCGCAGAAGCCGAGACTCTGAAGCTACATAACGAAGTCATTGAGCAGACAAAGTGAGTCTACTGTGTAGTAGTGATGTAACCGGGTCAGTTTTGATGCAGCCGGGTCAGTTTTGATGCAGCCGGGTCAGTTTTGATGCAACCGGGTCAGTTTTGATGCAACCGGGTCAGTTTTGATGCAACCGGGTCAGTTTTGATGCAGCCGGGTCAGTTTTGATGCAACCGGGTCAGTTGATTTCGTCCTTCAAAATAACTTGGTGTACAGTACCAATGCTTGCTTTGCAGTAAAATTACTCACTCTATGTTAAGATAAGGGAGACATATTTTCTTGGCCAGTAAATTTGCTTGGTGTGCAGTGTGAGAACTCACTGAATGGTACTTAAGTGATAAGTGTACAGTACTAAACAGTGATAACTGTACAGTAAATTTTCTCCCACCACGAAACACTGACTAACAGTAAAAATACACTAAAAAACATGTGCCAACCTAACTCTGACGACCTGACTCTCTTTTCACTCCAAAAGTCTTGGCTTTGGCTGATGATGGTGCAGAACAAAGCCCATAGGGGAGGCATGACCCTATGCAGTGATGGCAGACACAACATGTACAGTTTGTCTCTGTTCAGGACTCCCCAACGTTTACCACTCAAAACTGTTGACTAAAACTATTCCCAGTCATTCTGCTTAAGGCCTCCTTGAAGGCTGCAGAAGGCATCCAGACCTTCAATGACAGAAAGGCCATTAAGCGTAGGTTCATTTGACTTGGCACTCATACATTGTGACTCATCCTTGTCTGCGAACACAGGTACATTCTGTTGGGCCGACTTTGGGACACCAGTCCGGAGATTGTGCAAAGAATGTGATGCTCACTGAGGGCCTCAGAGGGATTAAGGCCACCCTCTGACAAGCCCAGTCGTTGGAACCACGGAGGAGCAGATCCAAGAACTTCAACATTCGACCTGTTTAAATCGCTCGATAACCCGACTCGAGTCATACCAGCTTTTGCTGACTCGGACTTGAGTCGGACACGAATATGATTGACTGAACAGTTGAACTCTTCCGTGTCCATAGCCAAATTCCGTGTGTGTTTTCCTCACAGGTACCAACTTTGGCCTCTGGACAAAAAACTCCGCGTGATCAAGACGGCCAAGGACTACGTTCGACGCCACGAGAGCGAGTTGCAGGAGAAGTACGCTCAGAGCAGGACCTTCAGCAGCTACGTGCAGCAGTTCCAGCTCTTGATGATCAGGTTTCTGCAGGTAGGACAGCAACTTGGGGGCCTTTTGATGATGAAAAGCAAGTTGGACTGTTATAGCTGGCCTGGAGGTTCATCCGAGAGCTCTTGTCAGAGATCACTCCTTGGCAGCAACGGATCAAGGACATCGAGTCGCATTTCGGCTCCGTTGTCTCGTCTTATTTCGTTTTCCTCAGGTGGTTGTTCTGGATGAACTTCGCCATCACCCTCGTACTCGTCATCTTGGTCATTGTACCGGAGGTAACTGATGACGTTGGCGATTGCAAAAGTGAGTATGTAACTAGTACACGTCTTAGGTTTTCGCTGCTGAATGGAGCAATACAGGAGCTCGCAAAAAGATGCTGCCCGTGGAGAAGCTGTACGCGTTCAACTTGAAGGTCATGTGGGATTTTGAAGGAATCTTGAGGTAAACCTATGGCTCGTCTCCTTGCTGTCAAAAAAACGTCTTCTTGGCCAGGTACTCGCCCATCTTCTATGGGTTCTTCAGCAACAAGCCGCAGACGAAGGCCGGATATCCTATTCCTCTGGCATACTTTTGCTCGGGCATGCTGGTCTACGTGTTCAGGTTGGAGTCGCTCGACTTGTGTAGTACATGTGCACGTGCATGGAGTTCATGTCCTACAGTTTCGCAACGATCTTGAAGAAAATGGCCCAGAACTCCAAGCAGAGCAAGCTCTCCGAAAAGGGCGACGAGTGCACGTTCACCTGGAAAGTCTTCGCCTCGTGGGATTACGGCATCGCCAACGTGGAGACAGCACACAACAAGGCAATTTTACAGCAATCTCAACGAAACTTTTAGTCATGTCTGTATTTGCTCCTCTAAGGTTGCCTCGATTATCATGGGGTTCCGCGAGGCTCTGGTGGAGGAGATGGAGAAAGAAAAGATGGCGGAGAAGAGCTGGAAGATGATTGCCAAGAGGGTGTTTGCCAACTTCTTGGTGCTTCTCATGCTCATAGGTTCCGCATATGCTGTAGTGAAGGTCATATTTCCACGTATGCACTACGTCAGGTGCGTGACACTACTACGCGATGTTGTTGCTCAGGTTGTGGAGCGCTCGACAGCCGAAGAGGCCGAGAACTCCTGGTACCGTCAGAATGAAATCACCATAGTGATGTCGATGATCTCAATGGCAGTGCCCAACTTCTTCGACTTGGTAGGGCTCTTGGAGCAATATCATCCCAGGAAGGCGATGAGGTGGATGCTGGCGAGGATCATGGCGCTCAACTTGCTCAGGTACGCTACGCTGAGATATGAATATGAACCTCTGCTAACCACGTTCCTCTTGTAGCTTGTACACTTTAATCTTTGCGCTCTTCGCCAAGACCCAGGGGATGATTGACGCTCTTAACACCATGGAAGCCATGAATAAGGCTGGGACCAACTACGGCCTGGAGACTTTGACGACGCCGCCACCGATCGAGAAGAACTGCTTCAAGGTCCCGATACCGTGCGAGCTGCTCTCCAGGTACAGCGCGCAGAGGTGGCATTACACGTTCGTGGGGTGCATTGTGACGCAGTACCAAAGCAAGCATCTGCTTTTGCAGGGAAGAACCGAGTCTCCCACCTGTCTTGTCCCTTTATTTCGAGTTCGACAATGACTACGATGGCGGATTACCCAACAATGGAACACTGGACAACGACACCACCACCATTCCCTTCTTCTACAACTTGCAGCCCTCGCAGAATCAGACCTCAAGGGATGCAGAGAACACCACTTCACTGGCCACCACAGACGACGTCACACTGGAGGAGCAAGGTGTGTGTACAAGTATGCATTACTTGTACCGCATACTTCACCTAACTGTTAAGGTACCGCTTGCGTACGTAAGCTACAATGTATTTATATACTTACAAAGGCACAGAGGTTGAGATTAACGAAGAGAGTTTAATCCAACTATGGCTGAGGAACTTGACCAGTCGACATCCTGAAGACGACTGCAAATCCTGCCTGGACCGCTGCGGGCATTCATGCTTCGACGTCTGCCATGTCCTCAGGGACTGTTCGGACGACCAAGAGGCTGGCTACAGATCAAGTACTCGTGTCACAGAAACCGTACTAGAATTAGGTACACCGATTTGTCTTTCACTTTCCAGACACCAACCTAACCACGCTCATCATGTTCTTCCGAGGCTTGCTCAACTCCACCAATCTGGCGGACGTCAGCTCCCCCGACGAATTCCAGGACTGCTACGAGTGTGCAAACAGCTTCGGCGATCAAGACTTACCGAGAGAGAAGGATCAAGTCCGGAAAGAAGACCACGTGGACAGCGAAGTGGAAACTTTTGCAAAAGATCCGGGGAGCGATGACTCAGACCGACATTGTACCAAGCAAATCTGCAGGAGGAGGTTCTTTGGAAAGATCCGCCCCGTGCAGATCCAGCCGCCCAAGGAGACCTGTGCCACTGCCGCCAACAAATACGAGGTAAGGATGAGGACTTACCCGCAATCAGTACTTGAACCAATGCGTTGTTCATATCTGTAGAATGACCTGCGTGAGAAGTTGAAGTTGCGCAAGCTCTGCTGGGAGACCATGTTCGGTCAGGAGTTGGTGAAACTGACTGTGATGGACACGGTCTTCACGCTCATGACGACTTTCGTTGGTGACTTCCTTCGGGCGGTTTTTCTTCGGGTCATGAACCCCTGCTGGTTCTGGGACATGGAGAAAAAATTTCCCAAATATCCGGACTTCAAAGTGACACGAGAACATACAGTAATGGATGAGCTCCACCTGTAGACACGTGTACTACTTGCAGGTGGCGGAGAATATCCTGCATTTGGTCAACAACCAGGGAATGATCTGGATGGGCCTGTTCATGGCTCCCGCTTTGCCCGCTATCAACCTGATCAAGTTGGCCATCATCATGTACGTGCGCAGCTGGGCCGTCATGACTACTAACGTCCCTCACGAGACAGTCTTCAGAGCTTCGCGATCGAACAACTTTTACTTCATTCTATTGCTCATGATGCTCTTCCTGTGCACTTTGCCAGTGAGTGGTTGCACGTGATCAGCTAAGCATATTACCAACATGATCACGTACTTAGGTTGCTTACTCGATCGTTTGGCTCAAGCCAAGCTGGCACTGTGGTCCGTTCTCTGGCCATAGGCTGATGTACCACGTGCTCACAGAGAAGATATTCCAAGTGCTGCCAAAGAAGCTGCATCCAGTCATCGACTATTTCACCTCGCCGGGCGTGGTCATTCCCGTGTTCGTCCTCCTCGTGCTCATCATCTACTATCTGGTGTCTCTCACGGGGTTGCTCAGGGAGTCCAATGAAGATCTCAAGAACCAGGTGAGTATGTTCTACACATACTCGTAGCCCTTATGCGCACGTACCTAATGTGTGAGTTCTTGCCCGACAGTTGCATCATGAGAGGACTGAAGAACGGAGGAAGCTGCTCCAGGGGAAGCAGGGAGGAGCAGTCACAGGAAACATCTCCGAGAGGTGGAAGAAGCTGCTGGGGAGCGCAATGTCAAGTACGAGAGCCTCCTCAGACTACAGGGCACAGAGTAAGAACGTTATCGTGCATGTACATGCTGCAGTCGATGCAGGAAAGATATGTACTTGTGGCGCACGCAGGTGACATTACGACGCGTCCAGAGGCTATAGACGAGGAGGGAGGGTACAGCGAGCGCGCTATCGACGTCCCTGGCGAGGAGAACGAGATCGCCCGCAAGGAGGCCGCCGCCGCAGCCACGCTCTCTCGGGTCCTCAAAGCCAGGGTGGCCGCCAGGAGGAAGGCAAAGGCTGATGCCCTGAAAGCCGAAGGAAAGACAGAAAATGGAGCCAGGAATGGGTTCAGCTCCACATCTGCGGGCGTGCAGAACTCGTTAGCTTCCGAGTCTGCGACAACAGGTGCCCCAACTGCGTCGGTGTCGCGGCCGGCGACAGACATGGGCAGTATGTGCAATCGCTTCCCCATGGAGACGGAGTCGTCGTCCTTGAGTAAGGCAGAGGACGACGAAGAGGACGAAGAGGACACTGCCACCTTCGATGAGGAGGGCAATAGGAAAAGGCCACCCAAAATCTGGATCAGCAAATCCGCCAGCATGGAGCATGATCTCGATTGAGCATTGATATCACTCGAACGTTTTTTAAGAATCGGGCCAAGCCCTCGCACAAATAGTCATGCAATGTATCTTGGACTAATATCACTGATGGGTTCCCTGATATGCGGATCACCTGGGTGCGTCCTAGTTTTAGTACTTTCTCTCAAAAGCATTTACACTGGCTAGACATGAATTGGCAATGACACCAATACTAAGTACTGGGTGCGATTTATTTAGCTTTACGTTTTGATGCCTGACTCACCAATGCGAAATGTTCAACTTGGTCAAGAATCATATGGTCAGCAAGTAGAGGCTCGTGCCCAGTTTGGCTGGTAAAATACCAATTTATGTGTTAGCTTAAAGCACTTTAAAAAGAACTGTCTGACGCTGACTTGGGACCTGAAACGCCATTCATTTTACAGCGAGTACAGGCAGTTACAGGCATGACCAGAGAAATTGAGGTGAAGCTTCTTAGCTTTTTTAAAGAGTTTTTCAACCAGCTTTTTTTTAAAGAGTAATTTAACTTTAAGACTATTGGTTACTTTCCGGATTAGTTTCTGATCAACCGATGCCAAAGTCTGACAAATTCGTACCCGGACGCTGGAGTTTGAAGCTGTTGAGCTATGTAACACGCACCCTGTAGTCCTTCCACAGTGATCTGCATATCTTAGCTTACTATAACGGTATAACACTGTTAGCTAATCCGTACTAGGGAAGAAAGACTGGCTTCCATCATACGTTTAGAAAGTCAACTCTCACTGTCAAGTTCGCTCTCTCGCACAACTTTAACGTTCCTATTTTCGAATGTACAGCAAGTTGTACGTACACTCTTACTCATGATAATAAGGATTGTTTAGTACTCTCTTCCACGGTACGTGAATAAACCATACGTACGATTCTCTAACGCATTTCGAATCAGTTCTGGAAGTGTTCTCCTTACGACTTTAGATGAATTCCGAGACCAAGACTGAGCCAGACAGACTGTCTGGGTTGTTTTCCAGACCGGGCGGGAACTTTGGCTGCTCTCGCTGTTGCTCTTGAGGTGCCTGCTGGTGACTTTGGCCCTGCTTCTTTGGCTGTCTTCTCATTTGAGAAGTGAGTGACTGTTGGAATACATTTTGTGGTCCTGGAAGCTTCTGATGACGGACTCGCGGCTGCTGTGCATAAACCACGTCTCCTCTTTTGGCCGGTGGACGAGGCTTCGCAGCAGCAAAGGAGGCGGGAGTCGCCTGTGGGACTCGCTTCTCCACCTTGACCTCGTATTTGGCAGCAGATTTCTTGTTCCGTCGTTTGGCAGCGGCGACTCCTTCCTGGCCTTCTTCTGGGCGGCCTCTGCCGCCTTCGCTTCTGTTCCTATCGTAACAGATCGCAAATTATCAGAAAATGTGACCTTAAGAACGGCCGAAGATGAGGTTTCGTGGTCACAGCACTAAATATTGCAGCGTCATCAGTTGCAATGAGTCAATGGGTGGAAGTGTCATGTCCGTCCTGCTGGCACTTGCAGACCATGAACGTCTCGATGCTGTCATCAGTACCGTCTCATGTTGCTTCAGAAGAGTTCATAGGAAAGTACAGGACAGGATTTTGCAAGACTTTCACCCGATGAGTCATTGAAGAAGAAAAAGTAAGGTTGTGCAGACAGACAAGTACGTACGGTGACTCAAGTCATTTTGGACTTGGTTTGGACCCTTCCAGGCTGGTCCTAACTGATGCAAGAATCCATGAAGGGTTGGGTAACAAATTGCAGCTCACCTCCGCTGTTTCTGCCGCCATCGACAACAGCACCTTATCAGAAGCACCAGGGCCAAGACTAGCAGACACAGCAGCACCGACCCAGTGAGCTCGAGCAAGAACTCTCCACACTTGTTTCCATAGGGGTAGGCATCCTTGGCAGCGAAAACATTGCGTAGGAAGAGTGTGAGCAGCGCAAGGTAGAAACCGAGGGTCACCGTGCAGATAAACAGCCTGGCAGCCAAGAAGAACAGCTTCTCCTCCCTGTTGAGCGAGCCGAGGCTCACGCGGAGGAACTCGAAGCCGCCGAAGAAGAAAGTGCAAGAAGCAACACCTGTGGCGACAAGTTTATTGAAATATGACGTGACTTGCTCGGCTCACAACAACTTACCTGCTAGACACCTGGGTATGTAGGGCTCGGCGGGGCAGTGGCTCCAAAGAAGGACGCCCAAGATGATCAGCGAGAGACATGAGATCAGGTACGCGAGACCGACGTAGCAACGCCAGGTGTACTTGAAGGGCGTCAGTTCTCTTGCATCTGGCCCTGGTGGTGGTGGTGCTGGCGTAGGAGAATGCATTTCCTTCACAGCGTGGTGTGCGCCGGCACGATGGACAAGGGCTACGCGGTCATAGAGGATGTCTGACTTCGAAGCCTTCTGGTCTCAGGAAATGAGTGATCGCCTCACAGGTACGTCGGATATGCACGTGCGTCGTCGTCATGAGGGAGAGTAGCACGCCCTCTGTCCAAATTGATTTTTCCTTCACACCCCACCGGGGTACGACGACGCCGCAGAAGGGTGCGAGCGCGGTGTTCTTGGTGGAAAGGGTCTCGTTGACTGCATTTTTGACGGAGCAAAATCATACCTGGATCGAGGGTTGAAGATGACTGCGTGTACGTACACAATCCCTGCCGATATCGATCCAACTTCTGCTTTCTAAGGTATGTGAGAACTTACAACACAGTAGAAAGTTGCCCTAAAGATACATCTTATTCGCCACAATCTCGCAGGCAGCATTTACAATGTTTCTAATAGTACTTAAAGAACAGCTTTACTCTCACGTACTTGAACGTACAAATGTCCGCACGAGGCAGAATCTGCAATAACTCTGACGTGCAAATAAAAACTGGTGCTTTAGTTGTGAACTAGCAGAGGTACCCGGAGTTGCTCGGATTATCATCAGACCCGCCCCGATCCCGCCCGGCCAGCGGACTCGACCCCCGCTTTGCTGGGAGTCTGCCCAACTCCGGACTGCTCAACTCAGGCCTCTCGCTCAACACGGAGTGCACCTGATCTCGCCCTCGAAGCTGATCAAGCCTCGACTCGAAGTTCACCTCGTCCCCGAAGCTGATCTCGCACTCCACACTCACCATGCACCCTGCATCCGGATCAGATAGATCCCCCTTTGCTTCTGCTGTTGAAACTGGCTGATCCGGATGTCCATCTCTCCCTCTCGTCTCCAGGGTTGCCAAGTTCCATCATTTTTGAAGGTATTTGTCGAATTTTTGTACTGTAGTTGATAGTTTCTGGTCAGAGCGTGGCAACTCTTCTCACCTCACTCTTGTGTCCAGCTTGTAGTGATGGCAGCGGGCCCTCAGCTCACGGGTCAAGCTGCAGTCTGGCTTGGCTCACTTTCCACTCCAACTCACTTCTTCTCTCCCCTCCTTTTCCCCATGGACAGCTACTGATGCTGCATTCGGCAAAAATGCCACTTGGAACCTCGATTTTGGCCTCAAAGTGGCCTCAGACCTCAAACTCGACGCGACCACTAGCGAGTTTGTGACGATTAGCGTCTGCAGACGAAGTTTGACGTGACAGACACGTCCCTGTGCATGAGGACCTTGGCGCTTTATGTTTACAGATGTGCAACACTCGGACCCTCAGAAGTTAATTTCACACACCTTTATTTGGCTTTCACTTACAGTGCTTAACTGTTGTACAACACATAGACGCAATGCAGAAAGACGAAGAACTGTACAAACAGACTTGAGATGAACTTGACTGAATCACCAAGAGCTGAAAACCATCAATTCGAAACGGTTGCTCCCGTTCTACGCGTTGTCAGCGGCTTCTCTGTAGCGTGACTTGTTCCTGGCCTTGTTGCAGAGGACGAAAACTGCAAGGGCCACGATTGACTCGACCGCAATGAAGATGATCACAAAGATGGAGAAGACGTAGAGCATCTTATCACAGTGGCCCCGCGCACCGCCCGAACGAGTGACGAACACGGTCAGGGTGATCAAGCAGACCTAGGAAGAATCACCAATGTGTACAAGTATAAGAGTCTGGTCTCGTCGCTGATTTCAAGAATCTGACGTTTCCTGACCAGCACTTCCGCTCCTAGAATGAATCTGAGAAGGGGGTCGACGATCCGGACGTAGAGTCTGTCGGGGTCCACGCAGAGCTTGATCTTGTCCACCATGATCAGCAGCAAACATCCGCAGCCGGTCACTGAAACACCAAGGACGACTGTCAATATGCAAAAGGTCCCGATTGAGGACGTTTCCTACGTCTACGGCAGCGCGTAGGCGTACATGTAGAGGCACTCCTTGTACACCCTGTCCAAGTGTGCCACAGTTGGCCACGGCACCTCCTAACTCTTTGCTGCGACTATAACTTTCAAAACTGAACATCTTCAAAGATCCTACCTAAACGCGTGCACTTACAGGTAAGACACGTGGGTATGAAGGGCTCAATGGGACACATGTTCTTCTTGATGACGCCCAGCGCAATCATGGTGATGAAGATGGTGCCGCTCACCATCTCCACCAAGAAGCGGAAAGGGTTCGACGGCGGTTGTCTGCCATTGCTGCCTCCGCTGTCAATGCTGGCAGCGGTCCGGGGCATCTTGGTCAAGTGGCTCTTGTTATCAGATCATGACTGTCGTATTCCAGGACCACAGCAGAAAGTTTTGTCCCCTTCTTAACGTCCACACAGGTAACTTATCTTCCTACTGTCCTACGTTGGGAGCAGAAAAGTGCACTTTGCCACATAGAACGATATTTGGTGCGTCAGGCAATGATATCTCTCAATCCGGCGCACCTGCAGCAACGTTGTCACTCAGTGTTGTGTGTCTTTGGTGCGCAAACTTCCTTCCTGCGTGCTTTCCATCGTCACCTCCTGAACGGACGTAGAACGGACTAACAGTGACTCACGCTGTCACAATCGGACGAGCACACGCGATCTCAGTACAGGTATTATTCTTCTGCACATGTGCAGTACGTAGAAAGCTTCGACCTGCGTACACTACAGGTACGCGGAGCGTTGACTTCTCTCGGCGTCGGCGGCGTCGGTGGACATGAGCGGGTCAGGCTTGACTTGCTGACATTCTGTCTCAGTCTTGAACGACCCGACGGTTTATCTGTCACCGGTGCGCTCATCTTCATCCCAGCGCGTTTCGGTCTGACTGCCAAACTCTGCATGTAGCCAGTTTTTGCACTACTTCTTTGCTTCTCGTATCCTGCTGCAAATCTTCCTCCAGCCAGCAGGTTTTTCGCCTTCCTTCGTGTCGATTGCTCTTGTTTGTGACGCAGAAGTGTCGGCAGCAACGCAGGTAAACGTTAACGGCCCATCTTATGCAACTACAACGTGCATGTTGACAGGTACTATTAAGTAAGTCTCTCTGTCGTGCCCTATGAGTGCCCCACACCCACTGGAGCATGTGTGTCAGGACAGGTACAGGGAGACTCTGCTTGTCGGGCGCGCTGCTACACTCAGCATTGTAACGGGGACGAGGAAATGGACCGTGACAACGGGCACCGCAGAGTGCGGATTCGAGTACCCCCCAAATAAGGTACTCTATTCGGTATTCAGTGTTGAACAGGACATCCGGGAACTCAGACATAGGTTCGTATGAGCTTCTACACGGTTGGAGGTGCATTGATACGTGCCCAACTTTTACCTTATCATCGGTAGAAGCCATGGTATTACACACCAAGTCATTTTACCGGCTCGATTCATATTAACTCATGATGCTTAGTTGATGTTTCTCTCTTTTTAAAGCATTTACTTGTAACATGAATCGGAGAAGATCACTTTGCATGGTGATATTGTCATGAATAAGCCCATGTTTCTGAGTTAAAATAGTGCCAAAAAGTGTACCATGACCTTTTGATCAGAAATCTCTTTGACTACGCACTGACAAGAGCTGAGGCTTATTTTTAAGCCGCCACCGCCTAGAATGAGGAAGTCGACACAGGAGAAGCAGACTGACCCGAAAAAAGATCTTTTCTCCACCTATGATTGTCACTAGATCACTCTCGACTTGCAGTGCACAGGTACTGCCCAAGGAGTCAGGGCTCAGCAATGTAGTGACGCTGCCCACGTTGAGGACCGCGGACTCCTCAGCCAAACAACTCTCCGCTCCTTGGACTAACGAGGGATGTCAAGGTCCTCAGTGTGTTAAAAAATGTGGCGACCATGAGGAAGTCATCATCTCTCCTATTTGCTTCCGTGACGGAGCCTGCGGTGAGACTGAAGAAACTCTGGACAAGAGGAGAATCTGAAGGAAATGATCTCGACCGTAAAGAGAAGCTTGAGGATGAAACTGACGAGGATCCGCATGAAGAGAATCGAAAGGAGGTCGATCAGCATGCAACGCTCGAAAATAACTGGGAAGTTGGCATCACTCTTTATCATGAGATCTGTGTTTTCTGTAGGAATGTGCTGTAGTAACAGTTAAAGGTTGCGTCTTTGTTCATCACTGGCAGGGTCTGCAGCTGGCTTTCAAGTCCGCGTAGACCTGCAAAGTCTGCTGGATCTGCTGCATCTGTCCACCTGCCTGATGTCTGGACAAACTGGCCAGCTTGGTGGAGAGAGCATCCACGGCTGATCTGCGACGGAACGCATCCTGCTGCGCGGATACGAGCCTCCTCTGAAGGATGCGACGCTCCTCAGAGACATCTGGAGAGAAGATACACAATGTGAACAACCTGCAATCCAACGTACGAGGCTTGCATTCGTACCTCTCGAGTACTTGCGGTACGACTCGACGACGGCGTCCACGCCTGACCAGACGTTGTTGCTGCTGGCGCAAGGCGCGGTCCTCGTCACCGACGCTTCGTTCTTTTTCGACTCGCTGTCAAGGATCACCATGGGCTTTGTGTTGTTGAAGAAGTCCTGCCGGGGCAGCGGGAGCAGGGTCGATAACAGGAGAGGCAAGTGTTGAATGGACGATGCTGAAGCAGTGACAGGATCCATTCGACTTTGCTTGTGGGCTTTAGCATTGTCGTCTTTGTCCTCGTCCATGAGCAAGTAGGGCTCCAGGAAGACTGTGGAAGACTTGCTTGCGGTCACGCTGTTTGAGCAGTTCTTTGTGTGCGCCTCCAGCTGTCGCAGCTTGGCCAGATACGCGGTGGCGGCCGAGAAGGTGTTGCGCCGAGCAAGTCGCTCGTCCAAGATCACGTTCCACGTGGACTCGTATTCTGGAAGGAAACAGCAACTCTGAGTCTGGTTCACCGCCAGAAAAGACCAATCGTTGTCACCTTTCTTGCTTTCCTCGCTGACCCTCCACAGGCCCAGTGCGCCCATGAACATGGCCTTGGCGGCGCTGGCCGAGTTGGCGACCTCTTCCTGAAGTTGCCTGACGGTGCTCAGATTTGGCAGAGGAAGAGAGGGCTCATAGGTGGTGTTGGAGCCGTGGCCTTCGCCAAGGGCAATGTTCATCGTGAGCGGAAGAGGGCTGGGGGATCGCTCCAGATAGCAAGTCTTGCGGCTTTCCAGCTTGTCAACCTCCAAGTTGTCTGAGGAAGAGAGGTAGTAGTTGCCAGTGATGGCACGAACAAATGCATCGCAGGTGTCATACCACCATTATTCTTCTTGTGCGTCACCAGCCTAAAGTATCGCAGGTAGCGCAACTTCTCCTTGGACGCTCCTGCGCAAGTGCCGTTGACCATGCTGCCGAACTCGGTCGCGTAGGAGTTGTCGTCGTTGTCGATCTCATCCCCGCCACTCTGGAAGACGTAAACATTCATGCATGTTGTGCAGACGCACGCGTATTTACAGCTGTGCCACCTCTCTCATCTGGGTGACCACCTTGTTCTCGACTTCCGTGACCTCGTACAACTTTGGCGCAGGGGACGACAGATTGCCGGCATCCTTACGACCGTCGTCTTCCCCAGCGTCTCGTGGTTCCTTTGCGCTCTTCTGATCACTGTCGGTGACGCAGTTGGTGACATCACTAGCCCAAACTGTAGTCGCATCAGAGTCCTCCTTCTTGGGCTTCTTGGAGGCGGCTGTGGCGACGTAATCGTCCTCGAAAGGACGCACGAAGAGACGCCTCTTCCGGTCTTTGGCGTCGTCGCACTTCTTCTTGGCCTTGCCGCTGCTCACCGTCAAGGTGCTGGTAATGTTGGCCGCACTCGTCGCCGCCACTTGAGAAGGGTCGAGCGGTTCCGTCGGGAGTCTAATGCCAGTGCCGACTTCTCCGCCGTTGCAGATCACAGGAGGAGGATTCTTGGGTGAAGCACTCAGCTTTGGAGGCTCGAAGAATGGACTTGCCGGAGACGCCAGCAACGGCGCCAGCGGGGGCGGCGGCAACATCGATGGCAGGGGCGTCGCCAGTAACGGAGAGGAGAAGGATTGGTGGGAGGGGCCCAAGAAGGAGTGGTCCGAGGGGGCAGAGGCTGCAGTGACTGGTGAGGCCTCGCTGCTCACTTTACGTTCTAGAGAGACAGAATTTGATCAGCTGTCCGGGCCGGTCAGTTATCAAGGATGGCACTCACTGTTTAACTTTTCCCCCACCGACTTCTTTTTCTTGGCCACCGTCGTGGCGGTGGCGGAGGGCATCGGCAGCGAGACAATGGGGGGCGCCGACAACAAAGAGCTGAGGGAGGGAGACGAAGACGTCGACGAGGTCGTCTGTGTCCTGGTTGCCGTCGTCGTCGTTGTCGCCGTCGTCAGCGCCGCCGCCGCCGCCGCCGCCACCGCCGCCGCCCCTGTGGTTGCAGTCTGGCCCACTAGTTGCGGCGGAAGTGACGGATAGAGCAGGGGATGATAGGAGGGGGATGACACTGGCAAATGAGGCGTAGAGCGACCGAAGGCGGCCGCCGCGGCTGCCACAGCGTAGCGCTCTAACTGGGCCGCGCGGTACAGGCTGTCCACGTCCAAGCTGTAATAGGAGGACAAGACCGTTCGTGACGGATTAATCTGCTCGGCGGAAGAAGTGGGCGCTGTCGGTCACTAAACCTCGACCGACCGACAGCCTGGCTGCTTCCGGTAGGGCAGTGAGTCAAGCACGACTTCATTCTGCCTGCCCGTGACTCACCCGTAGTGTGCGGCTGGCGGGATGGCTCCGTAGAAGGTAGGGTGGTGTGGATATCCGTAGGACGACGCCAACTGGCTCGAGGCCAACTGGGCTGACTTCTCCGAGGGAGGCCTGTAAGGCTGGAACCCCGACGAATAAGGAGACTCGCTCTGGTACTTGCTGGTAGGCAAGGGTGTCGTCGACATTGCCGAAGTCGCCCATGCCGACGATTCAGCCGTCGATTCCGATGTGGACGTGGCGGACGACGACGATGACGAGTGCGTGGTGATGGTTGACACACCGCGGTCGAAGCCCTGCAGAATTTTCTTTGTTGTGCTACTGACACGGACGTGTACGTGGAAGCATGAGGTACCTTTCTAACGTCCATGAAGGCCGTGGCCGACGACGCGACGGCTGCAGCGTGATGGCTCCTGATCATCTTGTCATTGTCAATGTTATTGTTGTTGTTGTTGTTGTTGCTGCTGCTGCTGCTGCTGCTGTTGCTACTGCTGTTGTTGTTGCTGCTGCTGCTGCTGCTGCTGCTGTTGGCGTTCTTATTTGCCAGGTTCCTGAGGGCGGCAGCAAAGCTCGACGTTCTGCTGATCTTGCTGCCAGCGACGTCTCCGCTCGAATTACTTCCGCCGCTGTTGCCACCAGCCTTCTTGCTGGTGGCCAACTTGGTCGTTGAGGATGGCGTCGGGGAGGAAAATGGTGCTGCCGCCGCCGCTGCCGCCGCTGCCGCCGCTGCCGCCGCTGCCGCCGCTGCCGCCGCCGCTGCTGCTGACGGGCCTAAGATAGAAAAAGTGTGTAGTTGAGGGCTAACACTAGCCTAAGACATTTGCAAGCTCTCTCTGGTTTTCTCAGCATCTTTTCTTATTACTTGGAGGACGCTGTCGTCGTGAACTTCATCTCCTCCTTCCCCGTGGAAATCCTTGTCTTTCCGTGGTCTCTCCGATCCATTACCAGCCACGGAGGATCCACGCATGATTATTGGCGGATCATTCGAGAGGACTTGAGCTTGCTCGGAGACTGCAAAGATCCTTACTGAGCTGTCTTTTTTCTACAACTCCGCCGAGACCTCCTTCTGCCTGCTCTCCTCCAACATACGGCACCATATGAAAGTGGCGTATGTAGTGCAGAATGCGATGGCAGTGGGAGAAAGTGAAGAAAAGATGAGGGGCTTTGAAGAGAGAGAAGAACCTGCACTCCTCCTCCTCCTCCTCCTCCTCCTTCTCCTCCTCCTCCTCTGCCCAAAACTTCTCTGATTCCAGAGAAGACTCGAAAGGAAGAAACGTAGGTGACAACAGAGAGGGGCAGGGAGAAGATACCCCAATGGCTGAAGCAGAGACCGAGGAGAACTTGGATCAAGAAGCAAACTTGGATGACGACGACCACCAGCACCGACAACGACTACGACGACGATGTTCCTTTCCTTCCTTTGCAGCGCAAGGAAACGACGCATCCACCTCGGCCGTCGCCGCCGCCATCGCGGATCAAGAGGAGGAAGAAGAGTAAGTCAGCAAGGACCAAACTTAGAAGAGTGGAGGAGAAAGGGGTGGATCTGGGGTAAGCCTGCTGGGAGGGGGTCCCCCCCCCCTCTCTAAAAGAAAAGAGTGACAAAAGACCAGAGTCGACGTAACTCCCCTGGTGAATCTTGACCACGTCGAGCCCGCCACCCCCCCCTCTTACCCCTCCCCCTTTTTTCATTACATGTCTTTCACTAGAGCAGACAACCTCCATCCCATCCTCCTCCTCCTCTCTCTTTCTGGCGAGAAAAGGGGAGAAGAAGAAGTGGTAGCAGCAGATTGGAAAACATCCGTGGAATACCAAGTGGCGGGCTCTCTCTCCTCTCTCTCCTCCTCCCTCTCCTCCGCCTATAACCTCTCTCTCTTTTCCCCCGCCTATAACCTCTCCTACTCTCTTCCAGCTCTCGCCCATAAACTGACAAAGGACCAGTGCGTGGAAAGGGAAGAAAGGAAGGAAGCACGCAGAAGGAGAGAGAGATGGTTGCAGACATGCTGGATGAAAATGAGGGGGTTGAGGAGGGGGTTATACCCCCCTCCCCCTCCCCCCTCCCTCCACAAAGTGTCACCTGAGTTGGCAGGCATTCCGGGTCGGGCCTGTGGAGAGCGCCAACGAGATCACCAGACAAGAGGTCTGGGCTCTCTTTATGTGTGCGTGCTTCGTCTTTCATACAGGAAGGCGAAGGCGCCCGTCTACTACATTGTACTCTACTCTCGTTACATAGTTCCTACTTCCCCCACCATTATGCTGCTGCAGTCTCAGCCGCCGTCATTGCTGCTCCATTGAGAGAGAGATTGCGGTAGGGGCTCCCCCCCCCTCCTCGTATCCCCCCCCTCCGATACTACCGACATTCTGCAGAGAGGAAAAGAGAGAAGGAGAGAGAACCTTACACATGCTTGCCTTCCCCCTCCTCTTCCACCACGTCTATGGTTGAAACATGTCTGTCTGCACCAAGCGGGGGGTTAAAGTGAGTAGTCGAGGGGGGGGAGGGGTAAGACTTGGCATATTATACTTCAAGACTGACATGACGACGTCGCCCATCCCCTGTGAAGTGTTGTTGGCGGACGACGTGGTGTGGGCCACCCCCACCGCCACCCCCACCTCTGCAGAGATGTTCGTCGACTGCTACTATGTCCTACTCTACTTGGTTGGTCGCTTGGTCGGTGGTGGTAATGCATCCGAGCGAGGAGCGAGCAGTCTGGTGTCAGCGGAAGAGAGCGCGCGCGTGTGCGTGTGCACGTAGCACACGCGCACCATTATATCTAGAAGTAGTACGGGTAGTAAGTAGTACTACATAGTGGAACAGGAGGCTTTGGGTGCCAAGAGGAGGAGGAAAGTCCTTTTTGGCCATAGAGAAAGAGCTTTGACGGCGTCTGCTCACATGGGTGAAATCGTGCACGCTGTTCGGGGGAAGGGGACTATGGGGGTATCTCCATAAATACACGCTGCTGACTGTGTCCGGGACGGACGGAGGCAGACACATGTGCAAGTCACTGAGGAGGGCGCTCCACACTTCTGCCGCCGGACACACGACCCCTACCTTCATCTCTGAAGTATGCGGCGTTGGACCTATTGATCACCCCTAAGACTCACATGTCGCTCTCTCCATAAAAGAACAGAGAGGAGAGAGGCAGCAAACGAACCGAGAGGGGGGGAGGGGGGACTTGATCAGTTGACAGCAGGGGAGGGGGGGGGGGGAGGGAGGGGGATACGCGGGTGCCGCATGTAGCACCCGCTCACACGCACGGAGGTGACAAAAGTCAAGTTGGTGGCAGACGCGGCTAATCATGTTCTGCACCGACCGCGGTACATGAAGGAGGAAATGGTGAAAGCACGATGGAAGGAGGCGCTCGTCTTGAGCGCCAACTCCAGTCAGTCCGTGCATCACGGGGATGGCTGGCTGACTGGCTGGCTGGCCACCCACGACCATATGTTATGCGTCACACCATGCCTTACCTAGCCCCGAGGGGACCGGAGGCGGCGGGAACAGACCCGTGAAAGGCGTCCCCGACACCACTCCATTGACTCCCGGACTCTGTTGCTGGTGCAGAAGTGTCTGCGGCGGCGGCGGCGGGGCGATGGCCGCGGGGATGCCGGCTCCGGCGGTCACGAAGTCCATCACGCTCTAGGTGAAGACGAGCACCACCACCAGCATGTTGGGACAAATGTTCCTCCACGCAACAAAGCTCGTTCACTCCGCATTCGCCTTAGGTGGCTCTGGAACTGACTGAAGGAACGATATGCGGACTATACACGTGTATGTGCTTCTCGCAAAGAGAAGCTTCCACCGATCATGATGGCACGAGAAGACCAGCAACGGCGACTGCTCGCTGGTTCGCCGGTAAAGTGCTGCTGGCCCGGCGGCTTCTCTCTCCGTGCGTATCAAGAGCGAGAGAGGAAAGCAAGTTGCCGACAGCCAAAGTAATGTGCGTACACTGTGCGGAGTGGGAACGCTCAGGGACGAACGTGATGAGAGAGTCCTACGTCATGATGGGGGGGGGGGGGGGGGAGAGGTGAGTCTGACGATACGGCCAAGTCCCACCTCTTCAGAGGGGTCTGCAAACACGGGCCAAGGTGCGTGCAAGTGGCCAATCCGTCCACTGCACCGTCTGGGTCGTCAGGCTTCACCCGGGCTCCTCCGGACGCTTTGCTTTTGGTCTGAAAATGACGAACACTCTGTCGACTGCCTGAAGATGGATAGATGTCAGTGCCGGGCTAGGCATCCGATAACCCGATGTGGCTCGTAGGCAGACTCCGCCCTGGTCCTCCATGGAGGCTGTGTGATGGCTCTCCAAATTGCCTCCCATGGACATTTGTTCACATTCCACCTCAGGTCCATCAACTCGGCCGCCTTCACGTTTGACACCTCGACCTTGTGGGCGGGGACGGGGCAGGCATGGACTTCTGCATCAGCATTGTCGATGCCAACGCGACATCGCTGGGATGATTTCTTTTGAGGATGCTTCACACAACTGCAGGAGGACACAAAAAAGTAGGGATGGCGTTTGTTTCGAACCGGGGACGTCGACTCGAATGGAATATAAATTTTAGGCTCGTGCGAAAATTCGAGTAGAGAAACGAGCCAAAAGACTTCGAAGATGCAAATGCAAAATTCACTACTCTGGCAGAGTTTTTAGCACATACCATTTGACTGCATTGTGAAAAAAAAAACCCCAGCAAGATTCTAGAGCAAAAGTACCTATGAATGTTCAGTTTTAGAGGGACTTCTGAGCTTTCCGTAGAGGGGTCAATCGCTTCTGTAGCTCAATCCAGGCAAAAGTTGTAGCAAGTTGTACACTAACTATACTTACTTCATCCAGTATACCATAAAAGTTGGAGTAAAAAGTGCTGAGAGTAAACGGCCTTTCGTACTGAAGGCTACAAATGTTTTGAGCCAAATCTTCATACTTGAGCCAAAAGCCAAAAAAAAAAAAAAAAAATCATTTTTCAAAAAGTACATTTTTGAAGTAAACATGATTCTAGTGTAGAATACCGACTAGCGGAGGTCACGGAACCCGGGCAAACTTGAGGACCAAACTGAACTCTGCATGTGTTCTACTCCTAGCGCTTCACCCGAGTCAACTGTCTGAGGCAGAGTAACTGACTTCTCTTCAAGACTGCGGGCTCAAAGTTGTACACGCCTTCCATCAACTCCGCGCTGCCATCCCTTTAGTACATGTTCTTTCGCTTCTAGAAGCACCTCAGCAGCGACCTGAGACTGAGCGACAGCTGCTGTGAGGACGTCATCAAGTTGAGCCTGAATCTAGGCTTGAGAAGGTTGGAGGAGTTCCCCACCCACCCCAGGATGACGTTGGTACCCCCCAAAATTCCCATTTGGGGCAGGTTGAGGCCTCCAATGAAGAATGTTTATGAAATGTGAAGCATCCCTCAAGAGTGGATGAGGCTCAGACCTGGCCTCAGAGTTCAAGTTCGAATATGCTATCTTTAGCCTCAATGACCTTCAAGGGCATGGACTTACACGTCACTTTTAACCCAAGCAACGCTGGGTACCTCAGCTGGTACTACTGCATAGCATCAGTGGCTGACAGCGTTTAGAACATGTCTGGGGACACCTTTGCAGGCTGCGGCACAGCAGGTACCGCGTAGACACCCGGTACAGGATGTGCAGTGTAGGTCGGCGCTACGCAAGTTGGCCAAGTCCATGGACGGACAAGACATTTCCATGTAGAACGTGAACTTGAGAGCAGATGAGACGTGTCGGGGCGAGGAAAAGAGCACAAGTCCTGCCATTTCATCGCTACGGGGACAAATGAGCGGCGGCAGAACTGAACAGTTTATAAGAACAAAGCATAATATCAGTACCTTAGTACCTACTACTGTAAAATACAGTAAAAGCGTTCTAGGCAGGTGCACAGTAAGAAGAGCACAGTCACCGTGAAGAAAGTCCACCATTGCGCGTCCATTGACGACGATGGCAACGTCGACTACGCTTGCGCTCATGCTCATCGTCGCCCCCCGGTGCACTCGTCCCCGTCGTGGGAGGCCCAGAAAGAAGCCACGACCTCGTCCAGCACCACTGGTTCCTCCAGCCTCTCCTGTCAGAGGCCCACCTCGCACAGCGCGCGGTAGAGGTCGGACAAATGAGTGCAAATAACGTCCTTGCGTGGAAAGCAGGAGCGGGGATGGGAAGGTGGAATGAACGTTGAAGTAACTTTTTACGCCTGCATGAGCCATGTAGCGTATATGTAGTACAATGACTAATTTCCCCAAGAGCAAGCAGCTATCTTTTGCCTGCCTACGAAATTTCGCCCGCCTCTCATCTCCTCCGCGGTGGCGAAAGTGTGTCTGGCGGTTATGGACTTTCTCGCCTCATGCTCCTCCTGACGCCACTTACTCACGGCCCGGTGGAAGGAAGGGGTGTCTCTCTGGATAGTCACGTTGCTGTAGATAGGGAAACACCAAAGACGCGGCCGCGTCGGCATGCCCAGCCTGGCACTGGACGGAACGACCAGTCTCCAATCCTCGGTCCTCAGGTTCACTTCGAATGCCGTCATTTCCCATACAAGTGTCGGCGTCAAAAAAATGTCTTCGCAGACTCAGCCCAGGCAAAGTTCCATTTTCTCCTAATGAAAAATAATGTGGCAAAGCGCGAGCGGCGTCTACTCTTCCATCTTATAAAGTGCCCTCACGCCAGATGGATTGAAAACGCTCTTGATCCACCAGCGATCAGAGATGTGAAGAGCTTCCAGTCGAGGTCGGGCGCCGATGAAGTGGAGAAAGTGCTCGACTGACTGAGAATCCCGAAGGCGACGGACGAATCAACTTGGAGATCTGATGAAGTCACAAGAGTCGGTGGCAGATCACTCGTTGGGTGGGATGACGTCGCAGCCCAAGTTCTCGACAGACGGAAAGGCGTACCACGTGCCTGATGGGGAGTTGCTCAAGGCGACGGAGATGAGCTGCACGGGTGTGATGGGTGCATCACTTAAGAGAGTCACATTACAGCATGACTGCCGGCAGGTATGTACAGTACGTGCATCGAGTACGGGGTGGCCTTGAACGTCACAAATGCCATCTTTTTGTCAAGAAATTCGGCCGTTTGCAAAGTCATAACTGTTCTGCGCTCCCGTAGCATCCGAGGAGCGCTCCTCTGATGGAGGACTCCTCCTTGGCAATCCTAGAGTTGTGCCGAGGAATACGAGAGCAGCTATTAACAGTGAAGGAAGGTCTTCCAACTCAAAAAAGCCTCCATAAACTCTTGCTTTCATATTGTGCCAGATATAAAAAGAGGTCTTCATTCATTTTTGTCTTATCCCTGGGTTGCCATAGGCCTGATGGATGCGCCGTAGAACTGCTAATATTGACCAGACCTTATAAATACAGAGGAGCTCGTTTGCGGCGAACACCTTGAGAGCGGGAAAGACCGTTTGCAGTATCTGAGATTCACAATGAATTATTAACATACCACGTATGCTTATGTCAGCATTCACGGTTCAAAACTATCGTGCAGCTTCAACGGTTTTCCCCGCCTCATTATTCGCAACCCACGCACGATTATCGGAATATTTCCCCGCTCAATTACTCTCTAGAGGGACATATTCCTGCGTGAGTCGTGACTCACTTTTATGCACTGCATTTCCCATATTTGTACTTCATGTTTTTCAATTTGCTTTGGAACAGAGAAATTCCGCTATTCCAAGCATCAGGCGTTAAATTAAAAGTAAACGATGCATAATGTGCACTCATGTGTACCCTCCTTGGACTTGAAGGCACTCGGATCAGTTTATATGAAATATTTATGGTCCTACAAGTATTTGCTAGAGTACATTTAGTACTACAACACGTGTCATTAATATATATAGATGTATATAGTTCTGACCGGCCTGGCCCTTCACCAAAAGTGAGGGTCTTCACTGAACACGATGCAAAAAAGGCTGGGAAAATTGGTCTAACAATTGACACCAAAAATAGGGATCCAATAAAAATCGAAAAATTAATCAAAGTTTCATCTATCCGAGGCGAGTGACTACACAGTCGATTGAGAGGCCTTCTCACACATCTAGTACATCCCAGTTCGTACGAGCAGAATCCGCTTGTGCCAACACCATTGGCAACCATGCACAACCTCTGAGCTCCAGCTTCAAAAGCGGGCCCTTCTTTATCCGAGTTGACTGTGAGTGAGGTCCTCCGTACAACTGAGCTATGCTGTACTCCTAGATCCAATCCTAAAAAGACTTCTGAGACATTGAAAGGCAGAGCATGATTCATTACTGCTGTATTTGCCTCACTGGAGGTGATCTGGAAGCATCTCCGACTTGAGCTGCTCGCTCTCGTCCACCATTGGCTTTGTCTTTGTCTCCGCCACGGAGCAATGAGAGCAGCCAGTTTATGTGTTGTTATATGTCCATCTTGGCACATAATCGTCTGCCGGGCCAATTCGGCCCAGTCAGCCCCTAGCGTGTCCTCCTTCACAAGGCTCAAAGGTGGTGCTGGGGTCAACCTGGGCGAAGAAGTACCAACGCAGGATGGCCACTCCGCTCAACAGCTGCCTGAGTTAAAAGACCGACCGACGCTACAAAACAGACTAGGGATGTGGACGACGTCGTGCGTGAGGACGGGCCCGCCGGTGTCATCCGAATGGCCGCCTTCGCCGTCCACGGCGGTGAAGTCAGCCGGGGACATCTCGGCGATCACGCAGCGGTCAGTTAAGTGACGAGATCGAATCGGGACTGCAGCGCGAGCAAAATGGAGATCGAATCGGTCCTCTCTGTCGTCATCCCTACGCTCAGCGCAGCCAGGGGCAGCAAAGAGGGGAGAGGAGCAGAGGAAGGCTTCCCCGAGTCGCTCGGCTCTCCCTTGGCCTGCCGGTGACTGTTGATTGTCTCGGCCTCGGTCGCGTCGCGTCCACTTGATCCTGATCACTGTGGTCACTGTCGTTCGCGACGTCCTCCTCACCGTGATGGAGAACGCCGGTAAGAGAGACGCCGGAGTCTTCTTCACCCTGCATCCTGATCGATCGCGATCTCTGCTTTTAGATAAAAGCGACCAGCCGCCCGGACAGGCCTCTGCTAACGTCGGCGGTGGTAACATCGACGGCAACAAGAAGTCGTCCGAGACCGGGAAGAGCTGCACGATGACCGAAGCAACCGTCCCCGGCGACGAGGATGCCGGGGCCGCGAGCTCCAAAGAGGGAGGAACGGCTACGGCGGTAACGGTTTCGGCAGCGACGCAGAAAAGAAGTAACGACGGTTCTAACGAAGACGCTAGCGAAGATGGCGGGACGGCCGCCAAAAGGAAGAAGCAGCGAAAAGACGACGACTCCGTCAAGGGCAAGGGGGGCGGCAGCATGCCCAACTCCGCCGTCAACAGCCCCAAAAAGCAGGAAGATTGCGGCGACACCACCGGCAAGGACCAGGAGGAGGAGGAAGAAAAGAAGGTTCCCCCGCTGAAGATCATCTTGTCTGGGAACAACGGCTCTCCTCCAGGAGGGGGAGGCGAGCAAAAGATGACCGAAAAGGACCAGGTAGAGGAAGAGAAGGCGTCGGACGCCAGCGCCAGCAGGGTCCCCGTAAAAGATGAGAAGAGGGCCGAAGATAATTTCGCCATGACAAAAGACACCACCAGCGAAGCAGATGCGGCCCCCAGCGCGGTGCCCATCTCCGGCGTGGCCAGTCGGATGACCCGGAGCAGAGCCAACAACCAGGGAGGTGGTGCGGTTCCAGGAGGCCCCATGCCCGGAGATCAGGGCCAGGGGGGAGGAGCGTCTGGGACTGACTCGTCCACTTCGACACACCTCGAGGTCGTCGCAGCTTCAGTCGCTTCTGCGGACACCACAGGCAAGGAGGAGAAGAGCGGGAACACCAGTTACACAGAGTACCACGTCAAAAAGAGAAAGCTCCGCACTCAGGTGGAGGAGAGCAATCAGGCTGGTGGCGGCAATGGGATTAACAGTGTTCCTATTGGATGCGGTACCGGGGTCGTTGGGAATGGAATGAGGGCTGGCGTGGTTGGCAGCAACGGAGTTATCCTCAATTCCAACGAGCCGCTTAACGACATCCAGAAGTACTTGAACATTCGAAAGCAAGTAGAGCAACGGCGGAAGAATCTTTTCCCAGTGCACCCAAAACCGCCGCAGGGATACCGTGACTATCTGATGAATCGCAAGACTTACCTATTGGAGGGCAATGCCAATGAGCGGCTGCGCTCTATGCCAATGATCCAGCCACCACCTTCACTCGAAGGCCCCATGAGAGAGCTCTTCATCGAACAAGAGAAGGCTCGCTATGGCCTGCGTAAGCGCCACCTGGTAGAAAAGGAGAAATTGGTGCTGACGGTGGAGCAGGAGATCATCCGGGTGCACGGGAGAGCTGCCAGGGCACTAGCCAATCAACCGTTCCCCTACAGCGTGTGCACGATTCTACGTGATGAGGAGATTTACACCCCCATTGACTCGCAACAGGAGGAGAAGAACCGTGACATCCGCTCCAGATACAACGGCAGACTCTTCTTGTCCTGGCTGCAGGACGTCGATGACAAGTGGGAAAAGATCAAGGTAGAGAGAGCTGTCTTCACTTCATGATGGGTTCGGTGACCCATCATTAAGTGGTCCGGTGACCCGGTAATTGATCGTACTATTAACATTCTTCTGACTATCATTAGGAGCAGATGGTCCTTCGCCACCACAACGAGGCCGAGTCCTTGAACGCCGTCCAAAAGATGGACTGGGAATGGAAGCTTAGCGAGATTTCCAGCAAGTCCATCTCTTCGTCTATAAACTCGGCTACCGCAACCTCAGCGGAAGGGCCCAAGAATCTACAGATTGACGACTTATACATCCCCATGGTCCACGTCTCGGACGACTTTGATCTGGCTGACAACAGATGATAATTGTTAGATGTCGGTTTTCTTACGCGTACTACAATGCTACTGGGTGGCAGCTTTCTGCCCTGTTCTTTGCAGTACCTCATGCAGTTACGATGATTGTCAATATGATCCATATTGTGGACATGGCCGAGTAACTCACTTTATTGTATGCGCGCGTGGTCAACTGGCTCTTGAGGATCTGCGCACGAAGATTGAGCAGTGAAAAAGCTCGTTTATCACAGGCAATACTGTAAAATCTTGCCGCAATCGTGACTTCTCTTTCTGAATGAATACTGGCTCCTTCCACATCTTGGTGATGATGGGAATCATAACGCCGTCTAACCTCAGAGCTCAACTTTGGGTCTTAGTCTTTCCCAGCTGGCTTTTCTTCGTCTCGTACTCTACCCCGACGTCAATGTCTCTGCTATCGCGTTTCTCCTCTTCAGACAGCCACCGGACCTTCTGCGAGTGGCTCCTCACCGCCTCGTCCACCTTCTCGAGGATCATGTCCCTGGTCAGGGTGCCGTCCTCAGCGGCGTAGCCGGCCGCCTGCCAGGCAACTCCCAGCTTGGCAATTTCACGCCCACTCATGCCGCGAGCGCGAGAAGCAATCTCGGAGCAAAGTGCGCTGTAGTCCATCTCCTCCACCTAAAACGGACGACGAAATGTGGAAAACCTCTGGTTCATGGAGACCTGGACAGAGTCACCAAATCGAACCCACCTGTAACTTCCGCCCTCTTGTACTCCCTTCAGCAGCCACAGCCGGCTGCAGCACGTACTTGTCAAAGTAGAGTCTGACCAGTCGCTCTCGCTCCTCGTCCCCAGGCAGAGGGAACTCTACCATCTCGTCCAAACGGTCGTTGATGGCCCAGTCGAGCTGTTCTGTAGTCGATCGAGTAATGAAGTAATGAAATAAGTAAGTAACGCAGCAAGAGTGCCCAGACGTCAAGGACAAGAAAACTTCACTTGCCTGGAGTGTTGGACGCCAGGACAAGCATAAATTTGTCCGACTGGTCGCCCGTGCGATAGAGAAAGGCGTTGAGAGTGGACCTCAGATCCTCGCTGATCTTCTCGGAGCTCCTCTTCCTCAGGAACGCATCCGCTTCGTCGACGAATAAGATGAGTCCTTTCCTCGTGGTCTGGGCCCAGTCAAACACCTTCAAGAATCAAGGTACTTTGGTCACCATAAGACGCATGACACTCCAGAGAACAGTCACTGCCCACTTTGTGCATCGCGGTCACGCCGTCTCTGCCCATGGGTGCGATGTCTCCTCCGGTGAGGACGGCGTATTCCATTCCGCTGTGCATGGCCAGTTTCTTGGCGAAAAGAGTCTTGCCAGTACCCGGCGGTCCATAAAAGAGCAGATTCCTAAAGAGGCCACCATTCAGCTTGGTGTTCTTAGTGGCCAGAGCCACATCTCTCAGCCGCTGTTCCAGGTGCGGCTCCAGTACCACACCAGAGAGTGCATTCTCGGAAGACTGAGACAGGAACTTCTTCTTGACGGTCTGTAAAAAGATGCACTCACACCCGTGGTCCCATGTCGCACTGTTCCTGTACACATTACCTGTACTGGATGTTTCACCGTCTCAAAGAGAGACGCCCTGGACGTGTCTCGCACGAGCGACGGCTTGCCAAGTCGTGCCTCCACGTAACTGGCGAGGACGCCGGTGCTCCGCTTAGCTCCGTACACTCCGAGTGCCAGAAGGGATAGTCCAGCGGCCGCCGCAGTCACCTTGTCCCAATCGGCCAAGAAGGCTTGCGCGCCAGCACCCAGCACAGATCCGGCAGTGCGGATCCCTTCCATGACTGTGGACCTGTTCTCCTTGGCGCGCAGCCGAATCTGCTCCAAGTAGAGGTCCTGCCAGCGAAAGAGCAACAGTTCTATTCACGTTGCCAAGCTTACAGCGTCGTTCGTTAGACTTTACCTGATTCTCTCGCTCAATTTTAGCCTTTGCCGCCGTCTCGGCCTCGATTCTTTTCGAGTCAGCCTTGGCCCTCAACTCCATTTCGTGCTCCAACGTGGCCTTGCGAAGAGCTTCTTGCTTCGCCACCGACTCTTCTTGCTTGCGCAAGTTTTCTTCCTATGGAATGATGTCGAGGACTCTCGTGGTACATACAGTATGGTGTATACAGATACTGCTGTATCGCAGCTTAGCAACACAGACACAGTCCGCTATAGCCTGGGCAAGGATTTCTGTCTCTCACCTGCATCCGGCGCTGTTGCACGAGCTGGTCTTCGTATCGTTGTCTGGCCAGCTGGTCCTGGTACTCGGCCTTGTGCTTGGCAATGCGCGCTTCTTCCTCAAGGTACTTGCGCTTCTGCTCGCCGTCCACCCGCTTTTGTTCAACTTTGAGCTGGTTGGAACACAGAAATGTTTATTGCATCGTGACGAGTGCAGCATTTGCCACTTGGATGAAGAGAATTCTTTGGATCTCAGGTCTCGATTGTGCTCATCTCGCTTACCTGCTCCATGTGAGCCTCATACTCCTTGATTTTGGCCAACTGCTCGTGTTGGCGAGTTGTCTCCTGCTGCTTGGACAGGTCAAGGGCCTGGGAAGCAAACTTGGAACGCTCCAGCTCCTACAAGCATAAACTTCATGAGCCTTCGTGTCCGTGCAGTAGAGCTACGAGATACTCGCCTTGGCGGCCCTGGCCGCGCGCTCTAGGGCGGTTGAGTCGAAGGAATAAGCCTCGGAGCGGTAGCCGCCGTTGCCGCCGTTGCTGCCATTGCCGCCATTGCCGGTGTTGCCGCCGTTGCCGCCGTCGCCGCCGCCGCCGCCACCGCCCCCGCCTCCACTTACTTCGTCATCACCGAGCACGGGCACCTGCAGCGGCGGGTCCGCGCCTGTCTTGTTCAGTCCAAAGAGCCAAGACATTCCGCGAGAGTAAGAAAATGTGGGCCCAAAGTGTTCGGTTGATGCCGACCGAGTTAGCTTCCTCCTCCTTTAACTCGTCTGAGTGCCAGTGTGACTTCCCATGTTGTTTTGTTGACGCTAATGCCGATAGCGGAAGATTTGTGAGTCGTCACGCAACCTCCTCATCTTTTTTTTTCAATGCGTGGAAAGGTACAGAGAAGCTTCGATTCACAGCTCACCAGGGACCGAGTTAAATGGAACGTTGACTGCATTGATATGTACAACGAGGACCACGGGGACGAGGCCTACAAGGGGCCTACAAGGGGCCATGCCAATTCTATGGCCATTTTTATACATTTAAGTAAATATACAATAGATGTTATGCAGTAAGCCAAGCATAGCAATGTGTGCTAAAACTGTCGAGTTGGACAGTGTATCCGTCTCGGTTGCTAGCTTCGCATAGTACGTACGTGCTCTCAGCTCTCCTCGCCAGTCACTACGACAGGGCCTTTCCCTACTCATTCGCCGCCATCTTTCTCGCCTCCGGGTGCGGCAGTGGCGTCGCCTGCGTGGCCGGCGTTGGCGTTGGCATTGGCGTTGCTATCGGGTGGAGGGGTGGCGGCGGTGGCGGCGGTGGCGGCGGCGGCGGCGGCAGCAGCGGCAGAGCGGGGCGAGGAGAAGTCGTCTGCCGTGTGTCATCAACGACGGCGTCGAGGCGGCCAGGGCCAGGAGACTCGTTCTGTTTATCCAGCAGCAGCCAGGAAGAGAAAGAGCAAATGGAGAGCAGCAATCACGGCTGAGCTGAAGTGGTGATCAACTCCGCGATCGAGAAGAAAGAGAGGAGGAAAGCCCACCCTCATTAGAGCGACTTCTCCGTCCTGCGGCCCTGGAACTTCTTCGCGGGAAGAAGGCACGAGAGACGTGAGTTCTCGACATCTGGAAGGCGAAATTCGTCCGCGCCTACGGGGTCAGTTGGCCGACCCCTTTTCCGGCGCTCGCGTGCGGCTGCGGCCAGTGCTAAGTAGGCCGTCGGCTGAAAAAGTGAAATCTCTCTCCTTCTCCCGGTCCGTGCGAGCGGCGAGCCCGATCTTGCCTCCGCGCCAGTCGTCGTCGTCGTCACCTTTCTCTTAGAGTCCACTTTTGCTTGAGAAAATCCCAAGTGCAGTCCAAGTTGTCGCCGGGAGTCTCTTCTGTCCTCGGCGACGGCCTCGTGAGTCGCCATCCTCGGTCTGTGGGGGAAGCGAAGGTAACTCTACGATGAACCATTTCCTTGTTTGTTGCGGTACAGACGTGGCAGAGGGAGTCGCAGCCACCGCTCGCCCGTGCTCGCGCGGCCGTCGGCCGTCACCACCACTTCACTTTCCACCTCCTCTTTCATTCGTGTCAAGTACCTCGATCACGTGATTCTCCCCGCGGTCGTTACAACCTTTTGTGATAACTATGCGACGCCTTTTCTCTCCTTTACTTCCAGCCAGCCAGCTCCACCATACCAAAATCTACCACTGAACTTACCCTGATCACCACTAGAACTGATCCTAAGCCAAGAAACCACCCATCTTCTCCAACGAGGCGACCGCGCCACCATCACCAAACACCAAAAAGTCCATCCACCAAGAACCATGTCCGACATTGATAAACCTCTTCCCGTCGACGCCCCCAACGTGACCCTCACGATTAGAATGATAATGAACGGCAAGGAAGTAGGCTCTATCATAGGTAAGGGCGGCGAGATCATAAACTCCATCCGGGAGGATTCCGGGGCAAAGATCCACATCACCGACGGATCCGTGCCAGAGAGAATTGTCACAGTCACTGGGCAGACAGACAACATCCTCAAAGCGTTCTCCATGATTTGCGGCAAGTTTGAATCAGACGACAACAACGGTGGCGGCGGCAGCACGACCCCGAGGCCTCCGGTGACGCTGAGACTAATCGTTCCGGCGTCTCAGTGCGGATCACTCATCGGCAAAGGGGGATCAAAGATCAAAGAGATACGCGAGGTCACGGGTGCCTCGATCCAAGTAGCGTCTGAAATGCTGCCAGCCAGTACCGAACGCGCCGTCACGGTGTCCGGAACCAAGGACGCCATCGCCCAGTGCATCTACCACGTTTGTGTCGTCATGCTGGAGTCGCCGCCCAAGGGGACTCCAGTACCGTACACGCCAAAGTCGGGCGCCGCCGGACTGCTGGCAGCAGCAGTTTCTTCCGGATCACGCGGCGGAGGGAGCAACCGCATGTTTGCAGGCACAAGCCCAGTGCAAGATAATCCTCTGGCGAGTCTCTTAGGTTTGGGTGGAGGCGGAGCCGGGGGAGCGTCCACCTTGGCCGCCTTGGCCTCGATTGCGGGTTCACAGATCAGCAGAGATAATCGCGGAGGAAGCCACCATCGAGATCACGAGAGAAGCAGTAGCAACAGTGGCACTCAGACCTATGAGATGTCCATCCCCAACGAATTGATCGGCTGTATCATCGGTAAAGGTGGCTCCAAGATTGCGGAGATAAGGCAGATCTCAGGAGCGATGATCAGGATTTCCAAGAGCGGCGATCATGCGGAGAGTGTAGGAGGCGAGGGCGGAAGTGAGAAGAACAACGAGCGGCAGATCACAATCACCGGCAACTCGGACTCCATCGCATTGGCCAAATCACTCATCAACATGTCCCTAGACCTACACAAGTCCAAGTTGGAGGACAGGGAGCAGCAGCAGCGAGAAAGAGGCGGGGAACATCATGGTAGCAGCAGCAGACCATCCTCATCGCGCTTTGGCTCCTCCAGTGGAAGCGGATCTGATCTCTCTCTAGCCGCGCAGTTGCTTGCCAAGCCCGAAGCCTTGACCACGGCCCTGACAACTTTGGCCACTTTTGGAGGACTGGGAAGCCTCGGCGGTCTCGGGCAGGTGGCTGCAGCGGGACTGCTCGGAGGACTGGGAGGAGGGGGAGGCAACATGAGCGGCCCCGGTCAGGTAACTGGCGTGCACAGGTCCAGGGGAGCCGGCGGCGGCGGCGGCTACGGAGGAGGAAGCAGCGGAGGCTCCGGGAGCTCTCGAAGCAGCAGAGACGAGGATGGCGGCGGAAGGGGCGGAAGAGATTCCAAAAGGTCTAAGTTCGCTCCTTACTGATGACAACTTCTTAGGTCCTGGATCGCACGACTGTCTTATGATTTTTAAGTTTTGTTTTAAACAATAAACAGGTAAGTTAATCATGTTGCAATAGTCCGGATGCCTGCGGGATCTTCACGCAGCAGGATCATTTTTATCATGTTTATGTACCGTATGTACATATTTATGCACAGGTGTTCACCCCTTTTACTAATAAAGACGTGTACCTCTCTTCCCCCTGAGACTGAGCACGTTGGTCACGTACGACACGTTGACTACCGACATACTCGGCTTCTACTGCAATAGCTACAAGCTAAGGTGGAGACCGTGCACACGTTGGTCACGTACGACGCGTTGCATGTCGACGTACTCGGAGTTTCCTACGATAGCGCCCGGACGGACACTTCAGTGCAGAACGTGCGCACGTTGGTCACGTCCGACGAGTTGCATGTCGACGTACTCGGAGCTTCCTACGATAGCGCCTGGACGGACACTTCAGTGCAGAACGTGCGCACGTTGGTCACGTACGACGAGTTGCATGTCGACATACTTGAGGTTTTCTACGAATGCGCCTGGACGGACGCTATAATGGAGAACGTGCGCAAACTGGTCACGTACGACGAGTTGCGCGTCGACGTTCTCGGGGAGGATGTGTGTGCGTGGTCTACGATAACGCCTGGACGGACGCCTCGATCAAGATCACATACGATGCGTTGAACGTGTACCTATCCTAGTTCCTAGACGAGAGCTCCTGGCCATGAACGAGAACGTCGCCACGCACGTCACTTACGGTGCGTTGACTCTCGACGTATTCGGGTTCTACTACGATAGCCACTAAGTACATCAGAAGACATCACCAGGTTACATCCCTGTATTTCGTTTACTTGAGCGGGATAAACCTGGACGAGTGCGTGGCTCCAATACCCGGTCTGCCGTGCTTGACCGGCTTGTACGTGATGGAGAACTCGCCGAGGTAGTGGCCAATCATCTCGGGCTTGATCTCAACCTGGAACAAAAGAACCCTAATAAATGCTGGTGTGCGTGCAATGAATGCGACGCCTGCCTGTCTGCCTAACCATGTCCGTGCTTCTCAAGTGAGACGTCAGCAACATCTACGCAGCCACTCACCTGATTGAACGTCTTTCCGTTGTAGACGCCGACGATTGACCCGGTCATCTCGGGCACGATGACCATGTCTCGGAGGTGCGTCTTGACCACGTCGGGCTTCTCGTTGACCGGGCACTCCTTCTTCTTCTTGCGCAGCTTCTTGATCAAAGCCATGGGCTTGCGCTTCAGGCCCCTCGAGAACTTGCGCCTGCACACACGAGAATAAGTCGTTCAAGTCCCGACCGTTCTCACACACGTCTGAGTCGTGGATTTACCTGATCCTGCAGGGGAACAGCTCCATGAGTTGCTCGTTGTTCATGTCCAACAACTGGTCGAGATCGACCCCGCGGTAGGTGAACTTGCGGAAGGTGCGCTTCTTCTTCACCTCGGCAGCCTGGAAAGAGAGGAAAGGGCGTGAGATGTGAAAGGAGGACCAGTTACTGCACATTTCTTACTTGCTCGTCGGCCATGGTGACTATTTACTTTCGACGGTCGACCGGAAAAGGAAGGAAGAGGGGAAGCTGAGGATCAACCTACAGCTGATTCTCCTCGTCGGTGACTTCGGAAAGCTCTTGGAGAAAGTCTCGCAACCTCCCAAATGCACTGCAGGCAGAAGGTACGTGCAAAGGTTGAATCGTTCAGTTAGTTACCACTAACCACGTACAGGCGAAACGCGTGCAGCAGTGACTTGCTCGGTCACAGAGGTGCGTGCGTGGCCCTCATGACTTCCCTTTCCCCTGCCGAGGCTGCAGTCGTGGCACTTGGTGAACGAGGACAAGTTCAATGTCCATTGGGGGGGGAGGGGGGATGACGTGCGAGTATGTGGATATGGCTTTCCCCTCGTTACGACCGAAGCTTCTGTAGATGAAAATACGTATAAAGCTGCCTCCTTCTAGGGGCGCCAGTAGAGGCCATGCTCATCCTCCTCTCTCCGCTCGTATGTACTTTGGACCTCGCCTATTTGTCCAGCGAGGCCGGAATCGCGGCCTCAATCATGTCCCAATGACCTCACGAACGAAGAAAAAGAGATAGAAACGAGCGTGGTCGGCCGGGTCCGCGCTCATTGTTTTGGCGCCTAGCGCTATGGGGACGGGCTCGAATGTCACCCGTCGTACTACAAGTCCGCTGCATGGTGGCATGATGCCTTTCTCGCCCAAATATTGACCGAACACTGTACTACGTCCGTATGTGCGTATGTCCGAAGGACAGTACAGATGGAGGCATCAATGACTCCGCCGAGGGAGCGTCGTCGTTCTGGCAGCTCCTAACCAACAGGCTGCATCTTCTTCAGCAGAGAGGCAAGGTTATATTTTCCTTTCTATACGCGCTACAGGACTGCATCCACTTGATCGGGAGCCTGGGATGCACAGAGCAGCCTTGTGTAGTACAGAGTGTTAAGCGTATGAATGCGATATTACTGACATGTAGGTAGGGTACAGCATTGGAGAAGAGCAGGTGCACGTGGCGCCCGTGCAGACGTGCGCACGTACATGGCAATAGCAACAATGAAATGTGGTACAGTAGGCACTCTTTGTCCTCGATTGGAGTGAAAAAGTATCTAGCGAAAAGGATCTGAGTGACTGAATCACGACCTCGTCTGTGCTGGCATTGAGAGAAACGTTGAGCTCATTGTCTTTGATCAGAATAAGTTCTACGAGAATGCGGAGGCAACTTCTATTGCAGCACCATATCCGACAAACACGCCCACTCAGAGATGACCCCTGGATGTACTCGCCTCCTCCCTCCCCCACTCTCTCTGCCTCCTCCTCCGCCGCCACCGCCGCCACCAGCGCCCTCGCTCTCTCTTAAGCCAACCCAAAAGAAGAAGAGCTGCAAGTGGGGGGTCTCAGGCGCTCAAGCTGGCGGCTCCGGCGGCGGAAACTTTGCAATAAAGTTTCGAAAGCATGTCTCTCCTCCTCCAGGCGCTGCCTATGAAGCACTAGTACTGTTTATATAGCAGAAAAGAGGAGCATAAGCAGCAGGAGCCGAGAAAAGGGGCCTACGGAGGGATCTGGGCATTTGGGGCGCTTCTGATGGGATGTGCACCTACTGTACAGAGTGGTGCTGCCGAACGTGCGGGCCCAGTGCGTGGAGGGGGAGTGAAAAGCGGGAGGGATGATATGCAGCAAAGTGGGCTGGAAGGCCTTCTGGAGGGAACCACGACACCGTGATTGTCCAAAGTGGCGCGGATCGATTTTTCGTTCTTGCACACGTCACCGAGGGACTTCTTGGTGGCTTCACACGATCCTGGGACACGATTACGACGTAGTTGGCCAAGATGTGCAGACGGCCTAGGAGGAAGAAAAGAAAATATGCACGCCATTTGGCCTTTTCAGTGCAGCCCCACATTCTTTTAAATGGTGAGAATGAAAAATATGGCAAAGGAGAGGGGAGAAATCTCGAATTGGGGGGAGGGCACGCCAAGCCGGAAAGCACTGAAATGAGACACAACTTTGGTGTGTTGCAGCTTGAGCGGGAGGAAAAAGTGTGGCAGCAGCACCGCCAGTGGCGTGTCCGTGTTCCCCAGCGAGCTGCATGTCTGGGGACCTCCCCTTCACGGGTAATCTATGCCTTGAACGGGGTTCCCCATTTTTTCTCTTTTCCTTGACTTTTTTTCCCCTCTGAATGGGGGAAAAATACGGGAAAAGGCAATTAGCCGTGAAAGCTGCCTGCACGCTCGTTCGCTCATTCACACCTGAGTGGCTGCCTGATGATCCTTCTGCCCCTCTGGAGGCTGTTGTTGCTGCGGCTGCGGCTGCTCCCTCGGTTGCTTGTTGTTCTCCGTGATCACCTTGACCACGATCATGTTGTTGGACTCTTCGTTGCCGAGTCCGTCACCGCCGTGGCGTTCTCGACCCCTCTCGATCAGCTCGTGGGTCTCTGGGTCTTGCTGCAGGGCAGACGATTCAGCCTCTTGTTGCTGTTGTTTCTCCATTTCTTCAAGGATGGAAGTGATCATCGGGATGTCCTTGGTGTCCTTGTCCTGACTCGACGATGCCGGCTCCGGCTCCTTCCAGCAGAATGAGAAGAACATGAAGATGAAGATGACGCTGACGTAGATCAAAATGATGAGCGAAAAGAGGCTGTCGCTGATGGTGGGCATGGGTCCGTCGGTGTGCTGTGGCGGCGGAGCCTGCTCGGGCTTGGTGGCCGCCTTGTTGCTGAAGAATGGGTCATCGTCCAGGCCGTCGCCCCCGCCACCCAGCAGCGACCTCTCATTGGCCTGGACCAAGACGACGCCAAAGGCACAGGTGATCACCACTCTCTCCATGACGGACTTTTTACCGCAGCAGCAGCGTCTGACGCTGCCCACGACGACGTGGATGAAGACGGCAGCAACGCGCCATCTCTCGCGCTTGTCCTCCCTCCTCCTCTTCCGTCTCCATTAGCTCACACACCTCTCATTAATCACTGTCTCCGTCCTCTCCTACTCCTTTGGCTCGCTCTTCTCCCTCCTCGTCCTCATTAGTGGTTTGGTACCCTCAAGGTAAGAAAGTCTCAACCCTTTGGCAAATGATTGCAGTTGTGCTTACGTGCGATGTTATCTGGCCCCCTCATTGACTACGAGTGAAACTAATGCCCAGCTCTGCTTCTTGCAGACGGACACCGGCTTCGGAAGGCCTGAGCCAGCGAGGCCCACCCGTGCCTCGCTTGCTTTTTCGGCGACGCTCGAGAAAAGCCCCTCTTCTTTCACTTCGCTGCCAAGGACTACTAAGCTACAGAGGAGCTCTCTCGTTTTCCCTCGTAGGTGCTGTTGAGGCGCTCGAGCCTTTTCTCCTTTTTCCCCGCGCTTAGCTCAATAACAGCTCGAACGACGGCGGCGACGGGGGCGGTTGCAGCGGCGGCGACGACGGCGACGACGGCGACGACGACGGCGACGGCGACGACGACGGCGACACTGCGGCAAAAATCCTGCCGCTTCCTCGGCTTTCTTGTTTGTGCCATGAACATTACAGAAGTGTGCTGGCCATGAACAATGCATGCTTCCTTCGTGTCGACGCAGTACAAAAGAAGAGTGACCAGTGTTTTGGGTCTTATGCAGGCTGGCGACGCAGGCCCAGGAGAGAAGGTCTTGCACCAAGTCCGCGTGCACCGCAGCACAGAGCTCTTAGCCACAGTGTACTAAGCTAACGTGCGTTGACACGGAGCTCTTAAACACACAGTAGTGAGCTAACGTACTTGAACACAGAGCACTCGGTAGTGAGGTAACACACGTTGACACGCAGCAGACGCATCAGTGGTGGATAATGACTCAATGTTCAGCTCTAATAGGGCTCATTATCCACCAGCATTTGTCATCGGGCTGCCCCGGCCCCAAGGGTTAGCGTCACCGTCTCCATGTTGCTCTCCTGGCTGTGCTTGGGTGGGTTCTAGCACGTCCACGACAGCGCCAAACTGTTCAGACGTCGTGCCAAGGAAACAAAAATGCCTGTTGTATTCACAATGGATCAAGAGCCATGGTCTTCACGCCCCCGACACTGGCTTAAGAAATGATTCAGTCTGTCCAGGGATTCTTGTCTGCCAAGCAGAACCACAGCCTCTCCAACTGGAAGACCACGGGGTGCACCCACCAACGCCAGACGCAACAACTTCATGACGCTGCTGAAGACGAGCTGCCGCTCTTGGCAGAAGGTCCTAAGAGTCCGGGTCACTTCCTCGGAGGACGGAGAAGTTTGCAGCGACGATTGCAGACGCCCCGAAAGATCCCAGAAATGACTCAGATCGGTATCTCTCAGTTCGGAGACATTTTCAGCTGCAGGAGCCGGGGTAGACCAGAGAAAGCGGAATTCCTCATTGCTGATGAGATCGTGGAGAGAAGTCAGGCGGTCTTTCAGGCCGTCAAGGTAACGGAGGATTCGGTCGTCGCAGACAGAAACAGCTCCCACGTGCTGGTGGAGCAAGCCTCTGACCTCCTCCAACAAGCTGGCCTTGTCGTTCTCCAGTCGACGGTTCAGTACCTGCCATGCACGACATGCACACATTTGACTTGTGTCGATACTTGTGATGTTTGCTAGGCACCTGTCGATTGTAGTCCCGCAGCTTATCCTCATCCAGAGATCCAGGGTGGTGGCTGACTCGTTCCGGAGAAAAGCTTTGGACCAACTCTTCAAGCGACCTCAGGGTGTTACTCGAGTTACAACTCTCGAAGCCGCCTCCTGAAGTAGTGACGTAGTTGCACAGGGCCTGCGGCCAAAACCCCAGCTCTCTGTAGTACTCCACAGTCGCAGCCTTCTCTCCTACACACACATACACAAAGCTGACCTTCGACCTTCTGCAAGCAAACTTTCGATGGCAACAATACCTGATCTCTTGCTCAGCTTTGACCCGTCCGGGTTGACGAGGAGCGGGAAGTGCGCAAATGTCGGAGAAGTCCAACCCAAGGCGTCGTAGATAGCGAGGTGCTTGGGCGTCGATACCAGCCACTCCGACCCACGAAGGACGTGACTGATTCGCATCGCGTGATCATCCACCACGTTGGCCAGGTGGTAGGTGGGAAAGCGGTCAGACTTGACGATAATGAAGTCGCCTTCGTCGAAGGACGAGGAGATGGGGCCCAGAACCATGTCTTTGAAGCAGCGGGTAGTAGGAGTGACACCGCTGTTCTGGCTGCATAAAGTTCAAAGGCCATATGAGCTAGAATTGCAGCATCTCTGCGTACATGCATACATGATGACCATGGCATTCAAGTTCAACTGAGTCAAGTTGATAGCTCTGAAAACATAAAAACAGCCGGCTGGCTCTGGTCACTGCGCCCACCTCTGAGAGGAGAAGGCGAAGCGCAGCGTGAAGGGCTCCCCCGCCGCCGCTCTGGCCGCCGACTCATCCCATGACAGTCCTCTGCACTTCCCGTCGTACCGGTTGATTTGCCTCGTCCTCGCGGCCTCTTTCTTCAGAAGTTCTAGTCTGCGCTCCGAGCAGAAGCACCGGTACGCGTGCCCCGAGGACATCAGCCTGTCAGCGACGTCTGCATACAGCTGCAGTCGCTCGCTCTGTCTGTAGGGCCCGTAATCGCCTCCTACTGAGGGACTTTCATCTGGAGCCACGCCGGTCCATGCCAGGATCTGCTCAAGTCTTTGCTCGGCCCCGGGGACCAATCTGGTCCGGTCGGTGTCCTCCACGCGCAAGACAAAAGTCCCCCCATGGCGACGTGCAAAGAGGAAGTTGTAAAGCGCTGTGCGGAAGCCACCGAGGTGAAGTTCGCCCGTGGGGCTGGGCGCAAACCGAACACGAACGGGTACACGAGCGTCAAGGATTGCTGCCTGATGGCTTCCACGACTGAGGAGGACGAGAACGTGTCCGTCTGTTCGTCGTCGTTGCCACAGCAGCCTCATCCTAAAACAGAAGAGGACGCAACAAGTCACACTTTTCTTCTTCACAATAATCTTCTTCTGTTCACTACGTACATATATTTCCCTGATCTAAAACATGGTTATGAGAGCAAAGACTGCATAGAGCAGCGCGCACGGGTACGCAACGAGGAGCTGCTGTCTCTCCATGTCGAACGCGGTGACAAAGAGCTTGGACGCCGACAGCGCGCACCACAGAACGGCGGCCACGGCCGCCACGTTGCCCACCATCCCCTGCAGGGAGATCACGACGGAGACGGCGGAAAGCAGAACGATGGGAAGGATGCAGTAGCCCAACACTGACACCACGACGGTGAGGTGGACGCCGGTCGAGGAAGAGGAGTTGGCCATTAACGTGAGCAGAGCGTACATAGCCACGCAGCCGAGAGCCCCGATTCCGTAGATGTAGTTGAAGTGAACCTTGCCCTGTCCCAGGAGCAACAGTGCCCCGAAGGCCAGGCAGAAAGCCAGAGGTCCCGCCAAGTCCGCGTCGCCGGCCACATCTGCTCGTAGGTTGGACCGGAACGGATTTAACACAGTGAGCGTCTTCTGCGCGATATGCTCCACGTTAATGCCGAGCTCCTGCAGCAGCGGCGGCTCGTCGTCAAAGCTGTAGTTGCGGCCGTCAAAGTTGTTGTCCGGCGCCGGCTCGGCCGGGGTCATAAAATGCGGCTGCGGCTGACTACCGGCGTCGTAGGAAGAACCATAGAAGCCAGAGGAAGTGGAAGAAGTGCCGTAGTCAAAGTCGACCCACTCCGAAGAGGAGGCGGCCATGGCGGCGGAGACCTTGCCGACGTCCTTCAACGACGGGTACGACGTCACCGTATTTAGATGGTTCTTCTCAGCTGCCACGGATCGACTCCGACTGCCGGTTCAAAATCGTGCTCGAGCTTCCTACTGCTCGTTCGTCTTCCTCGTGATCGAGACTCCGAACGACAACATCCCGATCGCCACGCAACGTAGTGACGTAAACAAAGTTCACCACCATAGACTGCTCAGTGCCGCTGGCCGACTTCAAGCTGACTAAATTCGTGACGTGCTGCGACTCAGCCAGGCTTTCTACGGCCAGTGATTTTGCTCAGGGCAGAGCTCCTGGCGTCGCAGGTCTCGCTGCAGCCAGCGCGCCCTGCACAAGGAAAACAAGTGAAGAAAGATAAGGAAAGGGTGAGGAAGAGGAGGAGGAGGAGGAGGAGATTGACAAGATGGAGTCCGACCGCTTCTCCTTGGATCGCTTCGACCCCATTCAAGACCATCACCAGTTGCTGACAGCCCCATCTCCACCGCCGCCGTCACTCGAGTCCTCCAGAACGTCGAGGGTGACGCACTGTTCTGCGCCGCGGAACGATCCCGACGATATGGAGCAGCACGTCTTTCACTGTTACGAGTTTCTCTCGTTGAGGTATTTGGAGCGCCTGTCGGTCGAGTTGCCCCGCGGGGGCGATCCCGACGTGTGGGAGGAACTGACGAAGGACATTGAAGACGACAACCCTGAGTGCGGCGCTGGCGGTTGCTTCCAATGCCTAGAAGAGCGTCCCCGACACCTCAGACTTCTTCGCCGCCACGGACACAACGAGTGGTTCTTGGCGGTGTTCGCTCAGGAGGCGCGATTGAGGCTCAAACACTTCTTGGCCAGGCGACGGGGAGAGCTGCTGGAGGATGAAAACGATTTCGCCGCGCTCAAGCGGCCGCCGCCGCTCGCCCAGTACCTGTCGGCCTTCAATTTTCGTGAGCTGCACTTAGACAATGTCTTCAAGATTTCCTTCAGCGACAACAGGACCACGGCTAATTTTGACGACGGCGACCAGCAGTGTCGCTTGCCTACAGAACTCTTCCGTCACTGCCCCAACGTGGAGGTGTTGTCTTTGAGGAACAACTACCTGGAGTCCCTGCCACCGGACATCGGTAGATTAAAGAGATTGAAGAAGCTCTTTCTGACCAACAACCGCTTGCAGAATCGGTCTCTGCCTCACGCTCTTGTCTTCTGCACTTCTTTATGCGACCTCTACCTTGACCACAACCTTCTGGACGCTCTGCCAGGATTTCTTCTGCAGGTACAACAGGCTCTATAGTTTCGTTTCTGATGGCCAATCCGGAACACTTGTCTGACGATGACGCTTTTTTTCCCCACTAGATGTCCAGCCTCACCACTGTTCACAGGCATGGCAACCACAATTACTTCAAGGCCACGTTCATGTGGTATCACACGGACGTCAACGACAGGATCCTGGAAGACCGAGGGATGCCGGTGCATAATAATCATCAACAGCAAGATCCACCCTTCCAGCAGGGGTCGCTCCAGGAGCTGGCAGCCAAGGCCATCCTCTCGTCCGGGCTGGACTTCTTCTCCTGCGACGGCGTCCCTCACAGACTTAGGGAACAACTGTCCGAGGCCAGCGGCATGGCGCGCTTGTGCGGCAACTGCCGCGCTGTCCGTTCGCTCGAAGACCCCGGATTCAAGGTGTTCACCTTCAAGAACCCCTACCTGGGCAACACCTGCGTGCCCTTTCTGCACTGGGCCTGCAGCCGGGAGTGCGCGGAGTGGATCGAGATCCCCGCTCGTCGCGAACAGCTGACTTCAGCCCAGGAGCAGGACAGGCTGTACCAGCAGTGCATCCGCGAGACCGTGGCAAATCTGAGGCCCAGTCAGAGGTCCATCTCTTCTGTCGACTACTACTTCTGTAACAAGGCGAGCGAGACGCAGTGTTGCAGAGACGAAGACGAGGATGCTCCCACAGCGTCGTGTTCCTCCTCATCTTCCACCACCTCCATTTGTCACATTCTTTGATCTGCTTTATTACGGATGACATCTTATGATAAGGTATATTAGAGAGCAATGTAAGTTACCCATGTCAGTACAGCGTGATTGGCTAAAATACATTCTGGAAGGGCAGTAATCACTGCTTATTGTTAGAGTGATGGAAAAAGTCGTCTTTCTGTGGAGTTCTCGGATGAGTTAGCATCAGATGTGCTTCGTGCACCTCGAGTCCGGCGCCATCTTGCAGGAGGGACACTGCCGAGTCCGCTTCGGACTGCCCAAGGTCTGTGATCACGCCGTTGACGTCCACGAGAGCACCGATATTGCGGATTTTCATCAGGCACACTGCGTAGAACTTGGTGGAGTAGGAGGACATGACTTCCGCACCTGTGGAAGCTGCTGTGGCAGGTGGATCGATAAGTAGATGAAAAGTGGTAGAAGCCCGCAACGAGCACCAGGTGTAAATAGCATTAAGCCAATCCGCAAATGCTCCTGTTATCGTCATGCATCAGCATGATCTTTGCCGTTCCAGCTCCCTATGATTCTGTTTGAGCATATGCTGATCATGCTGGATGCAGCAAGGGCAGCGGAGGGGCCTGGGTATGCCAAGGTGCACATGTTCAGCGTCCTGTCCAAATTCAAACTGACCTGAGAGCTCAACACGTGAAGAAACGTTTTAAAGAAATGTCACATGTATTACCTGATGGTCTTGAGTTTCACTTTGGCATCGTGTTTCCCATGGATTTTCAAAATGTCCCAAGAAGCAGCAAACATCCCAGACCTTGTCAAGAACTCTTTTGAGTAGCAAATGTCCTGAGCCTCCTGAGGAATTCCTTTTACTTGCCGGATTTCCTGGGAATTCCTATGATTTCACGTTTTTTTCAAAATTTTGGGTGACAGACGCTGAAAAAAAGACATTGCTCGACGTTTCATTGTTGACTTTTATAATTCAATCTATCCAGACAGCAAGAAACGAAGTAAGAGAAGTCCCTTCAAGCAAATAATAGCTATTTATTAGCCGTGAAAACGTAATTTGCCATTAGATGGCTTCATCGAGGTGAAATGATAAAAGTCTTATTTCACGGCTAATATTTAATATTAATTTAGTCCAATCTGGAACAACAGATGCGAACGAATGAAGGTTTGTTGCACAGTTGGCGGCCCCTGCCGGAGCCTAAGTCGGCTTCGCAAGGCGCGTGGACAACGCGAGGCCCTCGGACTGCGCGAGGCCCGCGGACTGCGCGAGGCCCGCGGACTGCGCGAGGCCCGCGGACTTGGCGCGTGGACTTGGTGAAGTTACATTTACTACAAAGGCCATAGACCGTGGCAACGACTTGGAGGGTGACGTTCAGGACCACTTGGAGAGAGCGATGGTAGCTACGGCGATGGTGACGGAGCATAGAAACCTTGACTAGGTCAGCACTTTATTGAGCTTGTCTGCGTACAACGAGTCGTTCAGAAAGCTATTCAGTAGTAGTCGTATGTGCCGTACACTTGGTTCACTGCGTTGCTGCTGGCGGCCGAATCGACCCGTGAGATTGGCCACGTCTTGGGGTCGTCGCCGCAACAGTTCTTGAGACAGTAGCATATGCAGAAGCAGAGAATCATGACCGTGACGATGGCGGCGGCGGCGACTCCGATGACGATCCACAACTTTTTGTTGGTGTGCTCATCCCCGACCTCAAAGGTGCAGTTAATCTTTGCGATGCACGGTTGTTCCCAGCGGAAGACGCCCAACGATAGATCCTTATAGTCGACCTCTACCCACAGGGTGTCGTCGTCCTCCATCTTGGCGTCGGGGTGTCGACTGAGATGTAAATACTCTCCATTACCGTCCACCACCAACTGCGCGTTGCTCGCTATTGGCAACATGCCGCCCACGGGCATGTCCATCTGCAGCACGATGTGCCAGTCGATGGTATTGGGGGGCGGAGCCAGGAGCAGCTTCGTGCCGGGCGTGTTGGCTGCGTCAGCAAGCGGTGAACAAATGGTCATGTCCAAGTAGGTTGAGGTTCACTACTCACCTGTGTCCGCATAGGATGTGTTATAGCTGATTGCCTGTGGGCAGTACTTGGTGACGTCGAGCCAACACTCACACACCGGCCAGTTCACTAAGACGGGGTCGAACTTGTACGTGTTGTCGTTTTGGCAGACGCGCCTCCAGGACGATTTTCCCTTAAGTTAGAATCTCCTTTGAAGCACACTTACGAATCCCACAATTGTGGACTGCAGCCTTACGTCGAACGACTTGGCCCCCGGGCACGACAAGTGAACAGCATGGTCGACTGGTACTGGCGGTCCTCTGCTGGCCGTGAGGCCGTACTCGGCTTTGACGCCCACGGAAGGGTCGGAGGTGCAGCTTTGGGCGCAGGATCTGGCCACAAAGAGCAGCAGGATCACGAGGGAGGCCATCTTTTTTATGATGTGTCACCAGCAGCGGCCCTCGAGGGGCCCACACAAGGAGTTAGGCGCAGACAGACAAGACAAACGAAAGCGATCGATTAATAATTGGGCTTTCGTTTGCACAGATCTCCCCCGGCGTGATTTCCCGTCACACCAGTGACTCCGGGAGCATTTGCAATGGCCATTGGGCAATCACTTTCCTCAACGGGCCTTCGTCTCTAGGCCTAGGCACGCTCAGGCGTGGTCAAGAAGTACGACTCTACTGTGCGGGCCTCTTACGGAAAAAAATGTGTTCTTCACTCCTGGATTGCATTACTTGCTTAAATGCTTACCTTACAGACGGACGGACAGGCTTACACACAGACAGACGGACAGATAGATACACAGACGGACAGGCTTACGCACAGACAGACGGACACACAGACAGACGGACACACAGACGGACGGACATTCAGACGGACGGACAGGCGTGTCGAAAGTGTTGCAAAAAAATCCGCTCAAAGACTGATTGGCCAGTGAACGACAAGAAAAAGAAGACCAAGGCCAACATCAGGGACATAATCGGTCAGGAGGCCTCTAACCTTGCCAAAAATGAAGATTAACAACTGGCAGTCAGACATTAGTTTTTTGCATTCATTATTCATTGACTCGGGTTTTTTTGCTTTTTGCTTCTAGAAGATTCAACCCTAGCTTGAGGCTGCTCATACAGATCGCCACGGAGGTGTCTTTATCCCTCTGACGAATGAGAGAGGAGGCTGGACCACCTCAGGAAGGAGTTCAGGGGTCTCTCCACGTCCCTCGTCTGCCACGGCATGTACGGCTAAGCCTCCGGTCACGTGGGAAAAAAGTAGCTTGGGCAAGCAAGACCCAAGAAACACATGCCAGTTTAATCCCCAACCCCTCTTTTAACTCTCTTCACGACCCTTCCTTTTTCCCTGTACTCTCAAGTACTTATCCGTCTTGCTCTCAGGTACTTTTGCGTCACTCCAATCTCTGGTCGTACCTTGCATTTTAGACAGGTCAAACTAAGCGGACCTAGAGGGATTTGCTCGGCTGTAGAAGCTTCGTTTACTTCAGTTATGAAGCATTGTACAATTGTATATAGAAACATAGAATCTTGACAATTGTCCAGATTTTGAGGAATTTTGCCATCAGATGAGGTTTTCGCAAATCTTCAGATCTCTCCAAATGGCAGAAGTGAAGAGTTGCCAAAACAGCCCGCTAAAAGCCCACAAGTTGGTGGTCATTCAGACGTGAGGGTGCAGCGACTACAGCATCCACCCGTTATCGAGAGTGATGCCTTCAAGCTGATGTCACACTCGTGTCATTCATCGTCATCCACGATGACGTCATAGGTGTCTCCCCCCCCCCCCCATCGCCAAACACAAATGCACACAAGTTTTGAAGAGACAAGCGACAGCAAAGATTGGCGCCTTGGCTGTGGTCAGAGACGACGACAACGACGACAACGACGACGACGACGACGACGACCGCGTCAAGCAGCTGCTCCAGGCACCAAGCCATCATCAGGTTGCTGTGACGTCCTACACGCTATTGCTCCTCTGAGACAGCAGGAAAGTCAACGTCGGCGGCAACAATGTCGACAGATCCTGGAAAAAGTTGTACGGGTGACAACGAGAAGGACGGTGACACCTTCTTCGCCATCGCCCATGCTCGACCCGATGACTCCGAGGAAATCGTCGACTACCTGAACACGGTGCAGGCGTCAGACTCGTGTACGGCGTACTTGTACGGTGCGTCAGAATAATAAAAGAATCTTGGCGCTCCAGATTGGCGGTGAGACCGACAACTTGTCGTTCGGCGCCGGCGCCTTCCACATGAACGCGGCCGAAGAGACCCGTATGTTGGAGCAGTTGCGTGACCGGCGGTCTGGGTTCATCCTGGTGGCCAGGCACAAGCAGACCGGGGAAATCATTTCGGTCAGCGGTTGCATATCGAAGGGAGGACGCTCCAGGTACATGATATAGATGCAGCAGGTCACCCTGTCCATCTTGATGCTCCTCACGACGTTACAGACACGTATTCGTCGTGAGCATAACCGTGAGAAGAGCCTATTGGCGCCTCGGCGTGGGGCGCGCCGTCCTGCGCCGCATGGGTCAGGACGCCGTCGGTTTCGGTGCAGAGAAGCTCTCACTCCGCGTCAACGTAGACAACGACGCAGCAATCGGGCTGTACTTGGATCAGGGATTTCGACACGAAGGAAAGCTTCGAGAGGAGGTAGAAGTCCACGGTCGAAGGCTGGACCAAATTGCAATGGGAAAGATGCTGCCGTGACCCTGTTCTGTCCATGCATATGAGGTGCTTGCATCTTTTTACAGTTTTTATCTTATGCAATTTCTTTGGCTTGGTTTTGGGCTACAAGTTGATTAATCTGTCTTGATGCATATTTAGTCAGTCTGAATTTTTGGCAGGTACAGGAACGTGGCCAACAAGACCATGTTTACAGTGTTAGAAGCTTATAAGCTCAAACCCGTGTACAGATCGTGCAGTCTGACGACGTCACGAACTAGGTTGCGGGCCAAGTGGAGGCCATGTAGGCTGCGGCGGACGTGGCGAAGTTGTTGGGCGTCTCCAAAAAGTCCGTGAACGACGTGATCCATGCCTAGCGTCTTGATGTCATGGAAATCCATTGAAACTTGTCCACTGGCCTAGTATAGATAGATAGTACGCAACAATAGCATAAAACGTAGGAAAAAATAGTAGTCATAATAACGTCAGCGGTGTCTCTGACCACTAGGACAAGGGGCATCAGTCCGACGCCTCGGACAGGATGTGTAGCCACCCATTGCGGGTCATCGAGGTGCGACGAAGTTCAGTCTCACTCGGCACGACTCCCTGAACTCCATGATGACCAGAATTAGCTCGCCGTCTGTCACTCAAGATCGTCGAAGCGTTGACGCGTGCGACGGCAGCGGGATCAACCTGAGCAGCAATCTCAGCTCGTCGGAAGTTTCTCTCTCAAGCACAACTCAATGTGTCATTTCAAAGAAGTGCGGCTGAAGCTGATCTCAGCCTTCCCCAAAGGCCTCGCCCAACTTTGCTTTCCTATTCACTTTCGCCACTTCTTTAGTACAGGCTTACAATATGAAATCACTTTATCGGCGCCAACTGATAAAACTGCACAATAAAGTTTTATATTTTCTCGTTTTGAGGACAATAGATCACTTGACACCCTTTTTCTAGTAATTTTGGATACTGTACGACGGTCACACCACAGCGGACCCCGCTTACAAGAGACACTTTGGGAATGAGAATTTCCTCCTTAACATCCGATGGCAGACGATTGGGATTTCAGGACTCGTCTCTGATAAGCGGGGTCCACTGAAGACAGCTCAAACGGTTATTTCCACCAGGCCTGAGTTGCATAGCAGCAGTTGCAGAGACATAAAGTGGTTGCAGCGGGTCGTAAAGTAGCAGCTGTTGCTGTTGCGCTATTTGCCCGACTAAGACTAGAAAAATCAAAGCTGCCCGTCAACTAGAAAACGGGCGTTAAAGGGCGTCACAAACTGAGATGAAATTAGAGCCCCAGAACGTTCTTAGGTGATTTTCTTAAGAGACAATTCTAAATGTGAGTGGAACTTATTTGGAGATCCTGGAGAGATGCTTGAGTCTGGAAGTGAGAATGACCCTTGTGCCAGACAAGTGCTTCACTTCTTGCTTGCAAGAGTCATTGTTGATTGGCTCTTTGCTCACTGTCATGAGCACGTTGTGTTCCACAGGTCCCTCTTGTGGCGAACTTTGGTCATGAGGAGATCAGCCTCATATGAGCTCCAACATTGCTTGATCAGTGATTTGTTCTATTACTGACATTGAACCAATGAGGTTGTTGCATTTTGTGGTAAAAGACAGTTAGTTGGTTGTGGTTTGTTCTGCTCACAGAAGGAAAACGAAGCCAAAATAGTTCGCCAGACTCGCAATTTCGCCGTGATTTTGCATCTCAGACACTGGAAGGATGATTGATGACATGATTTTGGCGGAGCGTGAAAGTGCCAAAATGTGGTCACAGACTGCTCAACACCAACGCTCTGCTCGTGTTCAAACCAGCGGATTTTCTTCAGTGCGCAGTCATGAGGAGTCTGTGGTGAAAGGTGCACTTTTTGCGGGCTCTCGACCATAGAGTAAGTAGCTCCGCTAAGAGGACCGACTCCAGGCTAAGCAGTGAGCGCAGTGCACACTGTTGCTCTCTGCTGTGCTGAACTGACTCGCGCTAGAGGGCGACAATGTGCACTGCGCTCACTGCTTAGCCTGGAGTCGGTCCTCTTAGCCAAGCTGCTTACTCTATGCTCTCGACTGACGGCGAGCTCGTTGAGTACAGTGACGACGTCCGCGTTCAGAGGCAACAGGTCTCTCTGTACCTGGCCCTCAGGCGATGTTGCCGTTCTCGCTCCTGCGCATGTTCCGGCCCGCTGTCACATGCGGTGAATCCAAACACACCTCACAGTGCCGGTAGCAACATTGGGGCTCGCACCGACAACTCTTGGACTTTCAGAAAAAGTTGTGCAGTGGAACACATCAATCCATAGCTATAAGAATCAAAATTGCAATCCCCGAGTCAAACAGCCCCTTGTTATGCAGTACAATTTGTAGCAGAATAAACACTTGCAGTCCTTGTAAACCACCTAAAAGTTTACTGGTGAGGACTGTGACCTTCCTGGTACTTCTGACACCGCTGGAAAGTCAAGACTGAGTAGCCTCAGGATGGATGGAGAAGACGCATGAATCACCAATAACTTCTTGACCACGTCAACTTTGCTTCGAGGTGACGTAAAATAGCCGAGACCATTTGCTACTACAGAAAAGACCAATGCGGTGTGGACGTGCTGCGTGTGTGCTTGTGCTGTATCTTCTTGCGTGTGTGTCTTCGTCGTCACCCTCGTCGCATGCGTTGTCGTTGGTCCGCCAGTGGCTGGAGTCGTTGAAGGACTTTGAAGCCTACAAGGCCAACGTGGCCGAGAACGCAGAGTCCTACGGAGAACTCACGGCACCTTTTCACAGTCACTTCTCCCCTGCTGACGTCAGCCATGACCAGGCTCAGTTCGAAGGCCAGCTGGACGAACACGGGCTGGCGGATGGACCTGGACTTCTTTACTTTCCGGAGCCGTCAGACACTGGTATAAAAAGTTAACTCGGTCAGTCATTTTTGAGTGTTAAGTGCATTTTGTTCAGTTCACTCATGTAAAATTGTAGTCGTAGGCATAGCATAACTTGATGGCAACCAGTGATCTCAGGCGTCATTCCAGAACAATGCGGGCAAGTCCAGTACTTCTGCATCGAGAGCAACTTCACCGAGGGCGTTCCCCGCGGGACCACGAGGGGGCAGCGCTGGGACGGCGGATGGGCCGTGGAGTACTTTCACCTGGTCGGAGAGGGCGTCCCACACGGGCTGCACGTGGAAGTCTCCGGACCAGCTCAAGACTACATAGTCGTCGAGATGATGCTGAATGGCAGCCCGAGTGCTGACAAAGGCTCCTGGCTGAGAAGGCACAGCGTCATCAGCTTTGCCAAGCCGTCATCGTCGCCAGAGACCCTGTGGATGCACGCCGACCTCGCTAAGTGCGAACCGGTGGTGTTCGACACGTCCCTCTCAGTCATCCGCCGGGTGGGCAACGTCAGCGCCTGGATCGAGGACGGCTATTGTCAAGTTAAGTGGACCACTGGGCAAGGCGAGCTTGACGATAGCATCCAGATCCCCCAACACTTGGGCAAGTTGACGCCTAGGGAGAAGCAAGAGGTGCTGGCGCATTTGTACGCCACGCAGTGCGAGAAGAACTTCCGGACACCCTACCAGAACTTGGTCATAGACAAAGAGTTGGCCATGAAGGAGAGTCGAGACATTGCACCTCATGAGACTTTTTATGTAAGTACATGTTTTCTTTGTGCAGGTCTGTTCAGTCCTGGCCTTCAGTTCAGTTTGCTGGTAAGTCCTGAAACCTGTGAATATTTCAAGGACCACTGGAGGTGCCAGAGAACCTTTTCCATCAAACTCAAGCTGAGAATCACACGGCTCTGGCCAAAGTCCCATTTTTGTAGAAATGTGTTCAAGAAATTAGCAATTTAAAATGTGCACGCGGTCTCTGCCTTATGGATCTGAACTATGCACCCAAGGGTTGTTTGTGGTTCAACGCAAGGCTGGACACTTATTGCATTTCTCCTATTTCCCAGACCAGACCGAACGTTCGCACTCAAAACCGTCTCACTGGCAGCAGAAAAGGTGTGCAAAAACTGTCGTTTTGCAATTGTTGCCAAAAATTGAAAATGCTGGATTTGGATCAGGTTTGCTGGAAGCCTCAGAGGTCCTTGAGTTCTGCACCGGCTTGTAGGTTTCAATAACAGACTGTTTAACTTTTCTATGTCAAACTGTAGAATTATCCCAAAAGCACAGTGCTGGTATCATTTTTTCAGCCCACAGTCATGAAGATTGCTGCGGACCGAGAGCTGACTCTCGGCAAGAAGGACCCCGCATGCGTCAAGGTCCTGAGGAAGGTTCTGTTTCCCCTCAACGGTTCCGTCCACCGTGTCGGTCTGGTGTGTTTTCCAGGATCTGGAAGCAAGTGGCTGGAGATGCTGCTGCAAGATGCCACAGGCTTTGGAGCCATGGCCACGTGAGTCAGACAGTCGAACTCGCATTTAGTGGGCCCACCACAGCCAAGAGTTATGCAAGCGCCACAACAGTGGCACCCCCCTTTTTGTAAAGGTGGGCCCACCACAGCCAGTTGTCGGTAAAATGGAGAGTCTGTCCAAAATCGAGGCTAGGCGAAAGGTGCAACTGCAGGGAATGGAACTGTTCCACTACGCTGCTTCTAGATTCATTACAGACTCATTAGACTGGTTATTGTTATTCTGCTCTGCTCTAGAACTCTGCTTCGAGACGCTCGAACTTGTACAAGTCGCTCTTGGAGTTGACGCTGTTGGTCTGGCAACACTGGCACACGGCAGCCAATGCTGTCAAGCACTGAGAGGCCGTCCCACTGACTGAACACTTCCAAAAAGTGCTGCTCGTGAAACTTTGCAAAAGCTGATGTTTTCGTGAATTGAAATTTTTGTAATTTTTGCTAAAATCGGAGCATGACCATATATAGGTATTTATGCAATGTGATTCGTGTGAAATACGTTTACCTCTGGAGAACAAGATTGGATGAGGCAACCAAAATACTGGGCAACCCTGGCGTAGAGGGGGAAGCAGGGCACGGGTGAGCTCTTATTCTGGCAACCCTGACTCAGGAGCCACAAAGAGAGGACATGAGAAGCACGGGGGAGCAGAAGGGACTTGATTGCTACAGGGTTCAAAATCAGTTTTGTGACACCCTGTGACGCCACTTTTTCCAGGTTTTACCCCGGACAAACCGCCGCTGGGTTGATGCCCCACGCCGGCATCATGTCAAAGCATCACCACTGCCGTCGCTCTTACATCAGCTTGGCCCGACGCAGGAAGGTTCCTCGTCCTCAGGAAGACATCGAGGAGAGGCTCTGGTTCCTCTCACAAAACCAGGGTAACACTGACGTTGAGACTTCGGGCTTACTTTGACCTTGTCCGTGTTCTTCTCCCTGTAGGACGTACAATTTTGCTGCTGCGGAATCCATTCGCTGTCATTATTTCCTGGTGGAATCATCAGTTTGACAAGGATCGTGAGGGCGCTGTGGAGGGTGTGTACGGGCCCAAATTTGAAAAATTTCTTCTCCAGGAAATCTCCAACTGGAGAGATTTGGCCCTCGACTGGATCACGATGGGCGCGGAGGTGTTGGTCGTCCACTACGAGAGGCTGCGGGAAGACTGGGAGAGAGAATTGAGAAAACTGCTGAAGGTGCTCAAGTTCCAGGCCGATGAGGGCAGAATGACTTGTCTGAGGAGGAATCCGTTGGAGAGATTCAAGCGCCGGGGTTGGGATTTGCCAAAGAGTCCGTACACTGCTGAACACGTCGGTGCCATCAACAAAGTGATTGATGAAGTCAACGGCGCTCTAATGGAGGCAGGCCTGGAGGAGTTGCCATTGGACTTGTACACTGAGTTCCGGAATAACTGACAAGCGACCCACCACTGTTTCACATACGTATGGCACAAAGTGGTGTCCATATCCTGAACCACACCCCCAACATTCTGACCCCGTGCAGATGCATCTGCTACACTACGAGGACGTCGGCGTGCATGATCTGGAGTACGAAGTACGAAGCTGTGATCACTGGCGCAGGGAGAAGCTTAGCAACCACTGCGTCTTTTACATGTCTTCCTTAGTAGGAGGTGGCGATGAGATGGATGATCTCTGGCAGCTGCTGCGATGTTGCCATTGTCGCGGTCATTGCTCTTGTTGATGCCGCACTCCATATACTGGACTGGACTTCAGAATACCAGCTTTATATTATCTTATACGAAAAAGAAAAGCAGGATTCACTGAATGAGCAGAGCTCCTCAACTGAATCGGCGTCCTCTTATTGTCCATGGATTTCGTCTAGTAGGGTTTAAAGAAAATATACAGTACTGGAAAGTACTGTGCATACGTGCTTCGGCCGGCAGTGTGTGCTATTACATGGTGAGTACGTATGACTGGAGAGCGTAGCAAAACGTCGACGGGAGCTTAATGACCAGAGTGCATGTGCGATCACTCGCCTTTAAAGAAATTCGCATAAAAAGCATGAAAAAGTTGCGAAAAAGTTGATTTTTCTCTTTGCTTGTCCACCTCTGAGATGCGCTGATTTTGAGAGAATCGAACCTGTGGACTGATGATATGAACCCCATTGACTACCCAGTCGAGTTCACAGGCACCAGCGCAAGATGTGCCAAAGTTATAGCAATGAGTCTTAACACTGGACTAAAGTCGTTGTCTGCAGGTGCTGAACTGGCCGTCAGCCTCCTTTCTTTAACAGCGTCGTCGTCCATTGCGTCGCCATCGCCACCATGGCGTGGCTCTGCTTGCACGTGCGTCGTCGTCAGGTGAAATGCGTTGGTCTCAGTTGACGTTACGAGATGGGTCGACGACATCGCCGTCGCCGTTGTCGTCGCCGTGGTCACCGTCGTCGTCACGACTGTCGCCGCAGAGTTGCCACCACTAATGGCACCACTAGCGGGATGATGGCTGGCTACGGATGTCGATGTTGGCAATAACGGGATCTTTGCAGTCGCCTCTTCCACCTCCTTGACTTGGCTCACCAGACTCTGGTCGCAGGATATGGAGAAAGTCTCGTCCACCTGCATGGCGGAGTCAAATCCCGGACTGATTCCATCAGGACAAGGTCGGCTGTCGCCAGTACCGACGAAGAAGTGGAAGCCCCCGATCTCGGTGGCCACCACCCAGCCGTCCTTGTTCAGGTTGCCTGTGAACAGATGGTGGAAGGTGACGTGCACCTGCCGATGACTCCGCCAGTTACCTTGCTTTCTAAAGTACAGGTAGGCATCAAACGAGCCGTACTTCTGCATGTGATAGACCGGGCGGCCGTTGAAGGCGGTGGCCATCAGGTCGTACCTGCAAGCAATGGACCGAGATGAGCGCTCTGCGTCGGTACTGCCAAGGTTGGATGGACCTTCCAAGCAAGAAGTCTCGAGCCACGACCCTCACCGGCCCCTCTTCCGCCGTCGAGTTCACCCACACGGAGAGGCAGCAGTGCTGGGAGGAAACGTCCAGCATGGGGTTGTGACACTCCGCGGAGAACGAGGAGTCGTAGACTTCCGTGTAGGAGTCGTAAGCGCCTCGGATTCCGTCGGGGCAGTCAGCAGAGGAGAGAGCACCGGCGGCGTTGTTATGGCTGGTCGTGATGTAGATGGAGTTGCCCTTCAGATCCCCTCCCACCATCCATCCAGAGGAGGTGCCACTGCCACCTTTGAGTAAGCGAGAGACATTGACTGAGATGAGCCATGCACCTCCTGGCTTGACACATCTGTGTGCATTTACTGGAAATATTGACTTTTCTTTCTATAATCGTAGAAAAGGTCGAGCTTTGGTTGAGAAGGATCCTGTTTGTTGGCCTCAGTTTGAGGCCTTCCCCCCAGATGTTGAGTCACAGCCTGGAAGTGCAGCTTCTCCACCAGCTTCTCAACGTCGACGTTGCTGAATCCGAGAAGTCATCAGAGATTTTGGTACAACCTCAGTGGTCTCAGCACAGTAGTTGTCCCCACCTTTTGTTCTTTAAAGTCTCATTTTATATGAGTCACAGACCGTTGTGTGACTGCCAGCGGTCACTCTCACACATGCATGCAGTTCTTTTAAGTCATGGGACGCTTTCAAAGCCAACTTGTGAGATCTTAAGAATGGCAGATTTCCGCATGCTTGTGTGACAAAGGTTGGGATTCATCACCGATCTTCCTTGAATCTTGAGTCAGCGATGCATGAAGAGTGTCTTTGTATGAGGACTGACGAATTGATGAAGTATCGTGATGACAGATAAACGGAAACATTTGCTCAGCATCATATCCCACCGCAATATATTGCGCTGATGATAGCATAACATAAGTTTAAAAGACCCTCTCAGCGTCCATTTACTCTGGCTGAGTGCGATGAGGACGTTCTCCAGGTCATGGTTGCAACTGCGTGCTGTGATTATCTTCACATTACCAAAGAGAGGCTGGCTATTGTAGTGTTACATAAGTTAGATGAGAAACTCTAGCTGACATTTAACTTGAAGTAAATATAGAAGAATGGAAGCAGCATCAGATCACCTCAGTCCAGATGGATTCCAGACATCTTCAAACTGGTTTACACGCACGTGGATGTGAAAAGGATTATTTAGGTCACTTGCAAAAGTGCAATTTGCAACTAAATCCTGTGCATCCAAACTTTTAGTTTGCATACTAAAACTTCTCTTGAAGTCAGTGCAGTAACACTCAACATTGAAATCAAGACTCGGGGCCGCCCGGCGGCCGGATCCGGCCAACAAACTGATAGCCCGAGCCGACCCAAAGCCGGCCCGATCCACCCTCATTGTTGCTCGACAGTGCAACCGCCCTATCAGGGTTTTTCGACCCGCCCAGTGAGGCAACCACTGGGAAAAAGCGAGCTAGTTATGGAGGTTTCTCTGTATCGACGCACGCAGCATGCATAGATTGCAAAGGCTTCTTTCTCCCTTCTCGCCGAGGACGCGCGCAGAGGCCACAGCGACCTCGGCTTCGTGCAGCCTCGCATCTTGCGTGTCAGATTGGCCGAGCGGTCTAAGGCGCCAGATTTAAGCTCTGGTACACGTAAGTGTGCGTGGGTTCGAACCCCACATCTGACAGACGCGTTGCATATTTTTCTCTCGGCGCCCACTTTTATCACTTCTTAGGTGAGAAATTGGCTAATGTGTCCGGCCGGCTGTTTTTCACCCTCCAGCAGGCCTAATTGCGAGGAAATTAGGCCTATTTTTGTTTCAGGCCGGGCGGCGGGGTGACAAAGGCAGCCGGCCAGCTGACCGACCCAATTGGGACGTGCTCTGACATGACCTCGTCAGACTGTGAGGGCCTTCCCACAATTAGGCCTAGCAGGCGGCGAAACAGCCGGTCGGACACATTGGCTTGTGCGTGTGCTTGCACCCTTACCGCCCTTCTTGAAGAAGTACAGGTTGCTGCGGCCGTTGACCGACTTGGTGTAGTAGAGGATGTCCCCGAGCATACCCGTCCAGTTGTAGAGACCGAGGATGCCCTCCTGGTTGGTGGCCAGACCTTCACTGGCCGACAGGTACAACTGGTCGCAGCAACGGTCGACAGATCGTGGCACTAGCGATGGAGAAGGATAATTATGCGTACATAGAGTGCACAACATTGATAAACTTCCTCCTGCCAAGTGTCACAGCATGGTGGCGGCAGCAGCGAGGTGGACGTCGCAGTCGTTCTATCCATTCAGCGCCACCTAGAGTTTCAAGGTGGCAGTTACAAGCTCGCTCCAAGCTACTCAAGTATGTTATTGGTCATGCACTGTCATAACACGCACGCAGGCCACACACGACAAGCCAAAGCGACGACGCACCTGCTCGGTGCGTGTTCAGGGTGCAGCAGCACTCCTCGAGCAGGGAGGACACCACCACCACCACCGCCAGGACGGACGCGGTCGTGTGCGTCGTCCTCTTCCACTGTCTCGTCATCGTCAACAAGCCCAAAAGCCGAGAGCGAAACTGAGTGGCTTTGTACGAGTATCTCCGTGAAGAAGACACGAAGGAAGACAGATTTTGAGCAGACAAGCGTCTAACGTAAACACGATCTCTGTGGTGTGTGTATATATAGTTCTGCAGGCGCCGTCGTTGCTGCTCTACGTGGACCTGAAGTGAGCGCGCGTCTGTCCGCGATTTTGCTAATGCCTCAAGCGAGAAACAGACACGGTGAACATTTCTAGACGATTTGGGCGTCTTTTGCGGATCTGTTCAAGCGAGGACCTCTTTTCCTTAGCCACATCCGTAGCGAGGACGAGCAGGCCTCTATACGGCCAGCCCTGGGTCCAGGACATACAAATGTGGCAACGTCGACTGTGTAGGAGTCTGGCAGCAGTCTGACTCCGGTGGCGGCGGGCTCAAGTCGGGCAATCCCAGCTCACAAAGAGTGCGTGAGGACCCGGACGGCGCCGAGTAGTCGGTACCTCCTTGATCGTACTGACCGCACTTGGGCCTGGTGTTTCCAGAACACTTCTGTCGAGACTGCTGCCTGATTGAGGCTTTACGTATCGGTCTCAACAAAGGCTGAGACCCCCACGGGGGGTCTGGTTATATACGTTTCTTTGCCCCTCTCACACACACACGCGCGCGCACGCGCGCACGCACGCACGCACAAATAAAGCAACAACGCTTCTTCTCGCTCTGACCGAAGTAACATGTTTTTGTAGCGTCAGCATATTCACTATTAATACAACAATGGAGCATATGTGAAAGTGGCGTCCGTGAAGTTGTGGCTGACGTAGCAGTAGCCAGTTGCGTCTCCAACAGGAACATGAATGGTTCGTCATCGCATCAAGGTAAGAGCCAAATAGCAAAGTATTGACTTTTGTACAGGGCCGCAGCTGCATTGCAACGTTCTCAGTCCTCAAAGTGAGTCTGCAGAAAGGCGGCAGGAAGTGAAAGTACTTGTGTACACTAAGCGAATGGCCACACACGTCCAACGTCTTCGACGGCCTTGCGGGCCGCCAGTCGACCAGGTGCACCCATGACGCCGCCGCCTGGATGGGCTCCACTGCCACATAGGTATAGGCCTTTAATGTGCGTCAGTCGCGGGCCTTCTGAGGCAGCGGCATTGGGCCTGCTGAAGAACAGTTGGTCCAGAGACATGGAGCCGTGAAAGATGTTGCCGCCCGTGAGACCGAACTCGTTCTCAAGGTCCACGGGGGTGAGCACGTCGGGTTGGCCAACCACGCTGGCCTTGAAGCCGGGTGCGTAGGCTTCCACATTGTCGAAGATGAGACCAGCATAGCGATTCTTGGTAGCAGCGTCCCATCCTGTGGCATAATCACCATCTGAGGGCTGCAAAGTGCATGAGGCATATTTACTGCGTGACACCTGTGCAGCCAGTTCACGACCATTGGGGCTGACTGACAAACCTCACCCAGTTGAGGTCCTTGAGCAAAGCACCGTACGTACAGCCTGTTGCATGGAAGTTCACACTGACATCTCTTCTGCAATTGCACTCTTAGGTTTGAACGACTTGTTCTCTATTGACTTTTTCACCAGCTTTGGCCTTAAAAGGAACTGGGTTCCACATCAGACTGTGCAGTGTTGTTCTGCTTTTGGTACACATTGCGCAGTTATGAGGAAACTTTGCACCATTGTAGGTTGAAACGTTTTGGTGCTTTGGGGGCCTGATTTCTGCACCCATTTCTGATCTGAGGGTACAAGTTGATGTGGAACCCACCCACCCCCGTGAACAAGATTGACTCATGAGGGAGCAGCAAAGTGGCTTCAGGACAGTCATCCCTCGAAGAGATGTGTAACATGTCGAGGTGCAAGACATTTGAGGCTGTCTTGACGGGTCAAGGGGGAATTTGTTGAAATCTCAGTAATAAATATTGTCGCCAGTGCCATCATCAGTGTTACATTGTTACTCAACTGAAACTACAGTTTGCCAAGTCAACTTTGGTGGAGCAGGCTGTAAACGCCGTGTTGGAAGCACTGTGGAGAAGCATGATGGGATTTTACTCACAGAGAACGGAGTGAACTGCGTGAAAAAGAGACAAACGTGATGTCCCTCGGGGGCCAGAGTCCTGTCCAGCGAGGAGGGAATCACCATCTCGATCATGGGCTTGGCGGAGACGCGACCACACTTGAAGTCTTCGAAGGCCTCCCGGAGAACGTCCAAGTTCTCACAGTTGAGGTGAATGGTTGCACGGTGGTGGGGCATGATTGCTCCTTCGTGGTCGTTGGGAGCAGCAGTGAAGTTTGGCATCCTGTTGCAAGAAGCAAAGGAGTGACCTCCCCAAATGTGTCCTGCTGCTTTACATCTGACTGGGACCACTCACTTGTTCACGGCCACGTTAATCTTCGTGACGGGCGATGTGTAGTCCACCGAAGCTTCAGCGTCCAAGAACTCCTTGTCGAAGTGCCGCTCATCCATCAGTTGTCGAAATGTTGTCCTCGGTGTTGCGTTGCTCAGCACTTGTCCAGCGCGGATGAAGCCCCCGCCATCTTTGAGATGGACACCAAGAGTCACCCCATTCTCCACAACAATTTCTTCGACTTGGCAACCTGAGGAGAGACAGACTGATACCAGGTGTCTCGTTGCGCGACTCTGCGACGCGACCTGTGACGATATCAGCCCCAGCCTCTCTAGCACTTGCAGCCAGTGCATCAGAAACTGCCCCCATGCCTCCTTCGGGGTAGGCCCACATGCCGTGCTCACCACCTTCATCAAGACTTCCCATGACGTGATGCAGTAAGACGTATCCTCCTCCAGGAGTGTCTGGACCAACGGCTGCTCCTATGCATGCGTCAGTAGCCAAGGTGGCTTTAAGTACGCTACTCTCAAACCAGCGATCAAGGACCTGAACAAAGTAAGATGAATGAATGTCTCTGGGCATGAAATAATGGATGCCATATTTCATCATAAAGCATAGAACGCACATGCATATGATATAAAGACATCGCAACAGAGATACTTCTGAATGAAACAAACTTTCTTCATGATGAACTTGGAGAGGATGGCAGCAAAATTGGCACCGTCTACTCCTTGCCGATACTTGGTACATGGAAAATTATACCTTGCTGATAGGTGCTGTGACCAACTCGCAGAGCGCAGCTAAGTCTTCCAAGGAGGTGTCTCTGGCAGCCTTGGCCAGGGGCCTCAGAACCTTCAGCATGTGTAGCTTCTTGGCAAAGTGACCGCGGAGAAAGTCGTGCATGTCAGCAGGTGAGGAGTCGAGCAGTGGCTCAATCAGGTTGGAAAATCGAGACAGCTGATAGCAGATGTTACAACAGTTACTCATATGTCCGTGATGGACATTCACTATTGGACAAAAGTCTGCAGATAACTCCCATTCATCGAAGTGTTTCATGTGATGGCAGATTCTAAAGGCAGCAACTGACTTTGTCAACCAGACATTGAGTAATAAAAAATGACTTGTTTTTCTTTGGCAGAGAAGCTGAGACTTCAGCACCTCAGAGGTTGTTGTGTACCTTCAAGTAACAATTTTTTGTGTATAACAGCTTTGTGTCTAGGCGGTGGCTGATGCCAGAATGCTCCACATGTCTGGTTGACAGATCAAGTGAGGCATCTCAGGGTCTTGAGTAAACACACCTGAAGCCACAGAAGAGTCTGTTGCTGACCGTGAATGGCGGATACTTGTGAGATTCCAGCTTGCTGCTCTGCAGCCATCACTGTTCAAGAGGCATCTATATTTTGGTCCAACAGTGTTGTCAGCAGGCCTGAGAACTCACGTTTGCATCAGACACCATTGGATGGCAAGTGAGCATTGAGCAAGGTCATAGGATCTCCTTCTCCAGGGAAGAGACTTTACATTTTAGCAACTTTCTGAGCAATGTAAGCTCATGCAGCCACAATGCAGTAGCAGTGGGAAGGAAGAACAGTGAAGTCTGGAATCGTGGACATAAGAGCCAAGGAAGGTGATGAAAGATGCAAAGTCACCAATGAGCGCTTCATGTAAATGCAACAAACACTTTTTGTTGGACATACCCTGGGAGCAGAGCAGAAAGGGAACCCTTTGGCATGCAGTTCAGGGAACGTCCCAGGAACAACTGCTCTCCCACAGGGTAACCGCAGTCAGGACTTGAAAGCAATGAGATCAAGTCAAGCACTTGGACTGAGACTCTCTCAGTCTGAGTGCCTCTCAGACTTCTCTTCTCAGACTGTCAGACTCAGTCTTGGCCTGTGTCAAATGCAGTGACTGCCACACGTGACCCAGGCAGTCCACAGAGATTGCGTGCCAAGACCAGCAACTGGGCTGTGCTGTCCGGGACCATGTGCAAGTGAGAGAGATATGAACACAAGCAAAATACCTGAGCTTCATAGGCAGCAAAGCGAGCAGCGTCACTGGATGAAAATGTTGCAATCTGCAATCGACAATCCAGTGGTTGGACAGCAACAAGGACAACGAAATGAGTGGCAACTGATCATCCCTGTTTCTTGTTCTCCTCCGGACTCTGACCCAAGGTCAAATGCTTGGTCAAGCCCCTGCTGTCCAAAATGGGCGTGAATGAGCTCGGATCACGCCGAAAGAGGTTGAGTCCATGCCTCTGGAGCTCCAGCTCGCGCATGATGACCGGTCGAAGCAGACTGAGCAAGTACGAGCACCTGCGGGACGAGAATGCAAGTCAGGAATTCGTACAGTAGAATTCGATGTGCAGTAGTGACAGAATTTAGCCCTTGGTTGAGAGGTGATGAAAAAGAAGACATGGGCTCAACCGCATGAAGAACAATATCGGCTACACGGGCCGAGGGTCTGCGTTACGGAGAATATTCGTGTTGTTGATCATGACTGTGACAGCTTTTGGCCACTAAACTTGGCTGGATTCAGCAGGGATCTCCTTGAGATTGGAGTTGTTCCGTTGTTGCTAGTGCTGGCTTCTCACAAAAGAAGTTTGAGAGGACTGAGTTTCTACATCAAATGTCTCTCAACACACTTGAAACAACATTCAACACTCAATGGGACTCGACCACATGACTCCCCCAGCCTCCACCAATGTCAGCACTTGAGCCCACCTGGAAAATTTATATCCCGGGACGATCTCCTCGGTGATGGCAGCCCCGCCGACGCTGCTCTTCCTCTCCAGGACACAGACAGAGCGGCCGCTCTTGGCCAGGTAGGCAGCGGCCGTCAAGCCGTTGTGGCCGCCGCCAACCACGACCGCGTCGTACTGCTTAGACACTTGCGAAGAGAACAGGCGGACTCCGGGACTCATGACGGAGGCAAACATTTTGGCCATCTGTTTGCCGGATCTTTTGGCTTATGGACACGATATATGAGTTAGGTTATATTATTGTGTGCACTGCAGTGCCTGACCTGTCATGGTTTGTCAGTTGAACGTCTGTCCACAGTTCTCAACCTATGTCTACTTCTTGAGTAGCAAAGACTCCCTGTTATAACATCTGATAAAGTCAGAACTGGTTCTCCACCGGCTATCCAGGGCAAAGCGTCTTTTGGTTCTATTTTATGCTGCAGAACCACTAGTTTTAGGCACAAATTTTGCTGCTGTGTGGTCGACATCCGACAGCATTCAAGTGCTTCAGCCGACTTTTGTGTCTCATGCACTTGTTCACGGTGGTCAAGAGTGAGTTCAAGACCCACAGTGTTCCAGCACTGAGCTTCCACGTTCCACAAGGCAGAAAGGATGACGAACTTCAGAAAAAAAAATGGTTCTTTGGAGTATTTGGACGTGAACATGGTAGAAAAACCACCAAAATCTGCACACCCCTCAATGGTGATTGCAATATACATTGAAGACTGGCATTTTTGTATAACTTCAGGTTTATTCATCACAACATAATTAAAATTTCTCTAACTTTTGGGTGCATCGTATGTCCTGGTGCACATTTTTGAGGCCTTTTTCATCATACGTTGGCAAAATGCACGAGCTGGAAGACAAAGTCTCCACGTTAAGTCCAATCTCACCTTCAACTTTCACTATAGCATAGCTTTTGACAAGGAAAGCACAAAAGGGTCAAGGCAAGAACGTATTGGGTAGGAAAACTACAATTAAATTAATGCAGATTACAGATAAATATATTTTGTCTCTCGAAGGCCAACCTGGCCTTCTCCATGGTAACTATAACGTGCTCGTACGAGCTTACAGAAGTGGGGTAAGCGACTCTGAGTGCTCTGCTACAACAACCCGTAGGCTCATGGACCCTTCTGGTCAAGGTCCTCCACCGTTCTAAATGCTATCCATAACAATGACGTTAGTCTTTCATGGCGGTAATGTACAAAGCGGTAACAGTAACCCAAAACAGTTCTGATTACATCACAGCATTGTCTTGTTCAGGACTTCGGATCTGGAAGAGAACTGACGCCTGCAGCCTGACGGATCACGCGTTGGAAACCGCGCCACCTTCTTCATCCTAACCAGGAGTCCTTGCGTTTCTGTGACAGGAATCCATGAGAAACGTCATCCAGCTTCTCAATGAGCCAGTGCCTCTTCGGCCTAGCCCAAGACTGAGAACCCATTTTCTCACAGTCCCCGCCATTCCTCCACCACTCTGTCATGTCTTCGTACACTTTTGGAGGCTCCGTCTTTGAATGTAGCTTCTTGCAGAGATCACACATGGACTCTGGTTTGTTTGTGCTTTTGTGAACTTGATAGTGATCTTGCCACCAGAAGTAAGACAGGTACTCCTCTGGGTTTTGGTCAAGCCGCAGTAGGTATTCAGCAAGTTCTTTGGGAGTGGAAAAGTCGGCAATGTTGATCACAGCATGTGGAGGAGCCACTCCATTGTCATACTGAGCTTTCCCCATGACCACGGGTACCACATTCTGAGCCAGGCGACGGAAGAACTTCTCTGTCACATACTCATTGCAGAGCGAGTTCTCAAATGAGAGGTAGAACTTGTAGTCACGTTCTAGAGCCTGGGAGCAATTGTCAAACTTTTCACGGTGAGGTTTGTCACATTTGACGTCGCCACAGCCACCGAAGATGTCAACTGCAAGAGAAGTGACTATAGCAATGCATGGACACATCACAATCCATGGCTGCTTCTGCTTACCTGGGATCTCTTTTTGTAAAAGTTTTACGTAGTCCTCACGTCTGGATGAAGTGTGACAATTTGATACGATCCAAGCCACCAACTTGGGTCTCTGAGCCCGAGCCAAAAATGAACTGTTGCGAAATTTCAAGGATTCCTTGAACTCTGCCTCGTCATAGGGAAGCCACTTTGGCTTTGGCTTTTCTCTCCAAGGAGCATAGGACTTTGGAACATTGTTCCTCTCAATCCACCCATAAGGTCGAGGAATATCACTGTCAGATCTGTATGTCATGGTCCAGTTGAAGAACCCTGAAATAGCAAGCAGCATGTCAACAATGCCACCGTACAAAGGGGGTCCTGAAACATAAACGTGGGTTACTGCAAATGCCTCCACTACCTTTCAGTTTGTCGTAAGGAAATCCATCGTTCTCTGGGCTCTCCATCAAGAACATCACATATCTTTGCTGAGGCCTCCTCTTGCTCTGGTTTGGCACCATGAGCCTCCCATGCTTCCTTTCCATGTCTCTCATGTGGAAGAGAATGGCATCAAAATCTGCCAGGGATGGCAGCAATGAGCGATTATTGGTCGCGTAGCACTGGTGCACAGGACAGTTGAAAGTCACAAAAGGCTCGTGTCCAAAGCCAAAAGCAAAATCCTTCATATCAAAGTAAGAGGTGAAGTAGAGGATTTTCTTTGCAGTTGCGAAGTCATAAGAGTCGTCATCCTGGAGGTCATCTGTTTCACCCTCTGTTGATGACACATTGACAGGAGAATTGGTAGTCTTTGGGGCTGGTTCCTCTTTGATTGTCACTGATTCTCGCTCAATGGTATCAATATGGTCCGACAAGTCATCGGCCCCTCCGGGTGTGTAGTCTAATTGTACGGACTGCCACATGTAGTCAGTCTCCAGGTAGCTCAGCTTGGGTACTGGCTGCCGATTGGGCGATGACTCCTGCACCAAGTGCATGCGCAGCCTGTAACATGGACAGATGTGGAACAGTAGCTCCGCGTCAAAGCTCTTCCACTTGTACCTGTTGCCATATCCATCCTGTTGCCTGTCGTAGAACACCAACAGTATGAAGGTGAGCAGCATCAACGCTAAACAAATGGACCTCCACGATGTGGCCATCATAACAGGCCACGTTCGATCATCTGGTGGAGATGAATGCCTGCGTACTCGGTGTGCACCACATTATGGCAGCCTTTGGCCTTCCGTGAACGATATGTTGATCCATAAGATGCTCAGTCGAACCGCTATCCTTCAGTCATGGCCACGACAACGAAGAGAACCACACACAGCCTGGACCAGACTGAAGTGATTCCCCCAGCGACTGCAGCAGGCATGAGTGAACGTACACAAACCTCTGGTCTTCTTCACTGGTCGCAACGACAACGTCGCTCGCAGCAGCGCTAAGGTACAATCAAGTCAGGCCGACTGGTACGTCATTCCTCCCACCTTCTCTGCCATCTATGAGGGGAGGCTGCAGCCATTAGCGACGGCGCTCGTCTTCCCGGCTTAGCTCAAAGAGAATGAAAGATCGTGGCTTAGGGAGTGAGCACATCAAGGCTGAGAGGTCGTGATTTGAGAGTGTTGGCATGCCAGGCACGCCTGTGGTCATCATCGGTGACGCCAGCGTAGAGGTCAAGTATGTGGTTGCTGGGGTCAAGTACAAAGGCTGCTAAGCTTCTGTAGTGTGGAGATATTTCTGTTGAGTTCCTTCAAGAGTCTGGCAGCGCTGTACTCTGGCACACCGTCGTCCCCATGGTGTTCAGGAGCCAGAGATCACTGCGCCCTCTGTTGAGGAGGAGCAGGCGCATCTCGTCAAACCTCTGGACACATTTGGTAGCGTCAATTCTTGAGGAACACACAGCCCCGAGGCACGCACGCGCGGGATCGGGCAACGATTGAGCAGTCACTGACATGTCGCACCTCTTGCCACTTACCACAAAGATGACTGATCTGATGATGAATTGGGCTTGGTGCAACCAGGCGCAAGTGTTTTTCACTCAAGTCATGTTCGTTATTATAATCAACACCTTGCTTTTAATACAGGGCATATTGACATCTGCTCCCTGTGCTCATCTTCAAGAGCTGTCAGCGTATTTGGGAAGGCCGCCGGACTAATGACGGCATCCTGAAGATTGGGAACACAGTCAGGAGCGTCGTCACTTGCATGGGATCATGGACAATGTCTCGTTCATCGGCCTCGTGGGTCTGTCCTGGGCAGAGACAAGAACTTATCTCTGGTCCTGGGCCGATTTCCAGCTATGCAAGCTTTCACGCGGCCCAGGTGATGAACGTGGAGCTCATGTTGATTGCGCGAAGGCCACGTGTCTGCCGGCCAGACCCCCCTCCTACACACACACATCGTTTGGCATTTTTTCCTCTATCAACCAAGTGGGTAGCGAGTAAGCGCTATTTTCTATATAATAAGAAAAATAATCGAGAATCAATAAAATCACTTATTAATCCCGAGGGTAACTTACGAGAACACGGCCGCCAGCAGCTTCTGGAAGGCAAAAATGTGCATTGGAACATGTGATGCACCCGGCTCAACAACAGGTTCGTTAAACATCATGGCGAAAAGCTCAATCGAGCAGATTCAAAACAAAGTCATTTTGCCCATGGATGACCCCGAAGTAATCCTCCATGACCTGGTGAGTCTCCTCCATGTGCCCGACCAAGCCCTCTCGAGTCTTGAACCTGAGGGAAATCTTTTGCAGGAGCTGCAAAAAAGTCCGACTCAATGAGAAGTACCTTCTTTTGCAGTCCTCGTAGAAAGAGCATCCGTACTTGACCGTCTCCCCGTCTTCAAACATTGCCTCGGGCGCCAGCAAGTCCTTGTAGTGATGCAGGGCCAGGTGCACGTCGAAGTCCGAGCGACGGACGAACTTCACTCCGCAGCGCAGGCACTGGGTGGTCAAGACTAAGGTGGGAAAGCGGGAAATGCCAACGCAGTTCAATATGCACATGAGGAGAGCAGGAATAGTCCCTCATCAGCACTACGTAGACTTCGTTGCTCGGCAACGAAGACTCCAGACAAGACTTTTGAATCTGGCTGGTCCCGAGGGAAAGCATAGATCTTTCTAAAGGGTCTCTCCTTTCCTTAGGAACCACCCAAACCATCGGAATTCCATCACTCAGACTTGTACAGTGACTCTCCATCTACCCCGTCTTCCCCGACTGAAGCAAACATGGCAACCCACCTTCACCGGCTCTGTCGTTCGGCACGGGCATGAATCTGTTGAAGGCGGACGCGTATTTGTCGCCCAACTTCTTGGCCAGGAGCTTGTGGTCGAAGGCCAGGTGGCACAGGTAGGCGCCAGTCTCGCTGGGCTTGAAGACGCGGCTGTTGACGCAATGGTGGCATCTCGTCAAATCTAGGAGGGCAACGTGCAACCAACAATTGACTGGATATCTCGCACCAAACACCTGTCGCGATGGGCTCGTCCAGTAAGTACCGTGCGTGCTCCAAGACCACGTGCTGCAGTATGACGTTGTAGTGCAGCCCGTCACGGCCGTCCATGGCGTCGCAGAGCGGACACAGCCAATGAACCTGAAACGTCCTAAGAATTTTGTACTGGTCTTTTCATACTACACAGCAAGCGAAACCTCTTTGGGCGTCCTGGGCACGGGCGGAAGAAGAGGAACTGGAGGAAGTTCTAGAAGCAGTTTCTCTCGTTCGACTTGCCCAATTCGATCTTCCAGGACCTGGATCGTATGGTCCTTCTTGGACAACTTGGCTTCCAGACCGTTAATGATTTCATGCTTCTCGACCAGTTTTGTCTGTAGTCCGGACACTCGCTTCATCAAGGCCCTCTCTTTGTCCAGAGATTCCCTGACGTTGACCGTCTCGTAGCTCGGGGCTTTCACCGGGGCTTTCCGCACCTTCACACCAGACATCCATACGAGTTACTGCTTCAGTGAAGTACCTCAAGGACTACCTTAGCTTCTTCTGGAGTGTGTTTTCTGCCCTTAGGTTCCTTCCTCTTCTCGTTACTCTTGTCAGGCTTCCGTACCTGAAGACAATGGATTCTCGGTAGAAGATCAAACACAGGATCAGCGTCCAAATCCCCAAGTCTCGATGTAAGGGATAAATTTCCCAGTCTAAATATTCACATTACAAGATCAGAGCTTTCACTACGAGGTCAAGATCTTTAGCCATCAGGCTCCAGAACTAGTGAAAGCTCGGGCCAAGAAGAACCTTTTCATCCCACACGGAGGAAAAGGAACCACGAGGGAGAGACTGACCAGGGAGAGCTGCCAACTGTTCTCTAGAACAGTCACCTGTGACCATTTGGTGACTCACTTCCTTAGGTTCCAGTTTCTTGACACATTTCTTGCCCTGTTGTTCCTTGGCGCTGCTCTTCTCAATGCTCGTCGTCGTTGGAGCGTTCCTTTTCTGCTCAGAAGATACTCATAAGAGTACATTAGAGAAATATCTACTTCTCGGCTACCTTAGATTGTCCCGGAGCGAATCTGTCGTTTGGATGAAAGGGATTCTTGATGCAGACGACTTCATTCGGGTTCGCCGGGACGGAGACCTAGGAAAGGTCGAATGAGCGAGCACAAAGACTCAGATTTGGCCGGCACTTGGACAAAACGAAATCTGCAATGGCTCGGAGGGTTTTGCCTCCTCATTGTCATTGTCAAGATCCAGAAGTCCGGAGACCTCGACTCTTCACTATCTGGACATCGCTATGTCGTCTATCCAGCATCCGGCCAGCCGCTGAGTCTGCTCCTTACCGCACTTTTCAGGTCTGCGAGGATTTTCAGAGTCTTTCGCTGGGACAGCCTCTCCAACCGCACCGAGCAGCGCCTCGTCACCAGGGCCAAGTTCGTGGCGGAGACGGTCGGGGACATCAGGACAAGTCGTCAAATGGTCACCATGGGCCTGACACCGGGCTCAGCCGAGCACAAAGCAGTAGCGATGGGGCCTGACGCCGGGCTCGACCAAGCAAAAAGGAGTGACGACGGGTGGATCCCATGACTCGGGCTCGACGGGCTCGAGCCCGTCGACGCTTGGAGGGCTGGGACCACCGATACGTAACCTGTTTGCCTGTCGATGGCTCGGGCTCGAATCGCTATCGGAAATTAGTAAGCTCAACTCATCATTGATGAGAAACAGTACGGCAAAGGAGGCCCACCAAACCCGATGGCTCGAAACCCGGCTCATATCCTGACTTTGTCGCCCGGGTCAGTATCCCTCAGGTAGTGCTAGGAAGCCCATGAGCAGACATTGACTTTTTAAGTGACGATATGAGTTAGAACACCCCAATGTCTCTGGCTTTGTATGATTTGAGGCAAGGGGACAACCGTTAACCCCATCCTAGTTCTTATCCTTCATTTATTTATTTTGCCAACTCTTATCTTGACATGACTCTGTCCAGGATGGTAACAACAATGGGGAGCTGCGATTTTTGAATCGGTCGAAAAGAGCCCAAAAATATTAGGTATTTATGGGCATGTTAAGTATGTAGAAATGTGCAAACTCGAAGTGCAATGAATAAAAGTATGATATTTCTTAGTTGGGCATTTGAAAAGGAACACAGAGAATTGGTCACAATATGGCAAAGAAGAGTTCGAGCATCATGAGCTTTGCTTATGGAGCATCCTTTGAGGACTATGACTGCAAGGACTGTCGTCCATCTTCATGAGTGCTTCAGTCATCTCAGTTGACTGTGAACGAGTACTTCTGAATAGTCACGGACCTACTGAGTAAGACATGGATGAGCATGACAGAGTCCCACCTCAGAGACAACCAGTTGCTCCAGGGAATCGTGCTGTTCCAGACTGCGCCAGCTTTGGGCGTATTTTGCACCCTTGCCTCACTGTAACTACCTTGTTCATGCTCATGAAGGAGCAATAATATGGTCAAAAGCAGTCCCTTCTCATACTGAAAAGCCCACAGGCCCCGATCCATGGGCCAAGCCTGTGTGCCGTGGCCCACGGGCCAAGCAGTATTGGCACTGATGATCCCACCCCACCCCAAAAGAACCCAGCCCGACCCACCTCTAAGCAATATCGGCCCAGTGATAGCTCGGACTTAACTTGTTCGTTGCTGTTGAGCGAGAAAACTCTGGATCATCCTCTGACTCAGACTCAGGATGACCTTCAGTTATCTGTTTCGTGCCATTTCTTCTATTTATTATTAGAATTAGTATGAGAGTTGCCACAATCCCCCTGGTGGGCGGGACTGCGGCAAGTCTCGTACCAACCCGAGCAACGCCTGGTACCTCAGCTAGCTCTATACATAGAGAAAGATAGAAGTTGATATCTGATGATGAGGTATGTTAGAGAACAATCAAGTTATCCAGGTCAGTACAACGAGGTTGGCTGAAATACATTCCGGGAAGGCATTAATCACTGACGGCGGAAGATCTTGAATATGCTTCCAAGCTGGTGGTCCAGGCCACACTAGTCCCAGAGAGCTACATGACAAAGACGCAGCAGGTATGACAGATTC
>JAAUXU010075831.1_pt1 | contig 90662 bp, 110 predicted proteins | sample 7278151 | NCBI WGS metagenome assembly JAAUXU01 (sample SAMN14350113, study PRJNA611818) | marine sediment metagenome | isolation source: surface marine sediment (1.8m) | place: French Polynesia: Moorea | collected 2018-08 | reverse complement strand
GACGACGACGACGACGACGACGACGACGACGACGACGACGACGACGACGACGACGACGACGACGACGGTGATGATAACATTTCTCTCAGATTTTCTTCTCGCGGTCCTTTTTTTGTCTCAACGACCAGACACAATTATTAAACGTCAAAACGGCGACGCTCGGAGATACCTTGCATTTCATCCCGGGCTGCCCGGGCGTCGAGAGCCCCCGCCAGTGGATGATGGCCGAAATTCATAAACGGCGACTTATGGCTTATGAAGAAAGCATAAAACAGTTTGCTGCCCGTCATGTGAGAGCCGTAAAACAGCACTCAGATTACCGACTTGCGAAAATCACTCCCCCAGCTCGGCTGCGGTGTCTTCTGCATTCTTCAGGTGGAAAATGGGCTTTTAATACGTGGATCCCGTCACAGACGCTGTCGGACGCGGCCGGGGACAGGTTCGTGGCCCCCCTCGTCACCTTGTCTCAGTGCGTCCTCCGCACTAGGACCAGGGGTGTCAGAACATCTTACCTTCAGAAGCGTGTAGAATCTTGCCCCGGACGAGGCCGACACGGCGATGAGAGACACCCAAGATCGGGGCTGAACAATCACTGGGGAGTCTGCGGGATCACCAGGGTGCTGGGACAACGATCACCACTGGGCAGGACGTTCTCAAGCCACTGATGAAGAGTTGTCTCTGCACTTTCCTCTTGGCCAGACCATAGCAACTTCGCTCAGTCTCAGCAGCACCGACAGGAGAACCGCAAGGCGTCAATGAAACAACACAGGCTAGAGATGTGACCGCTCCGAGAACACTCGAGCGACTGAAGAGCTCCAGGCAGCAGTGGTGCACGGCGCACACGCCGGCGAGGCAGCGAGCGAGCGAGCGCTCATAGAAGAAGACGGTCTAGAACACAGTAGCTGCGGCCACAGACGTGTAGTGTGATATGTACTGCGTCTCGGGTGTGCGTAGGGGTGAGTGAGAGAATTTTGCATGCCATCTGGTACTAATGCTGCATAAGCACCAGAGTAGAGCAGAGAATTGAAAAGACTGTGCACAGACAGCGCTGCACCTGCGGCAGTCAATGGAGTCACCGTTGCTCCGATGACAGGAAAAGCCTACTGCATAGAGCAAATGCACCGACTACGTGCATGGGCACAGTGTTCAAGGTGTCCTGCATCAATGTGGTACTATTGGGACTGGGTCCAGTCCAACTTCAACAGGACCAGGGGGGCTAAGCTCCGACAGGACTGATTGTATGTACTTAGTATGTCACCACGTACTCAGTGTATAAACAGAACACGAGACCAAAACAAAACAAAGCTTTGGAAGTTGGCTGATTGTATCAGAGGTTTGTCACCTGAAAACAGCTGGTACAGATGTCGTCAAATGGTTTTCAAAAGAAGAGCCCCCCGTTTTTAACCCCCTTCCCCTCCCTTGCGATAACGTTTCACTGCATAAGTTCAGTACAAAACAACATGACTAGGAAGGCAAAGCTAACCACACTTTGTTCTTAACTTCATATGACTGCAGTGCTTCAGTTCAGTATCTGAAACGTTACTAAGCAGGTCCACATCACATTTGGAATGTCACCCTAACATCCTTATTCACTGTCCATAAAACTTTGCAGGCAGAGGGTGGATCCAAGAACATGTCATTTCTTCATTCCATTAGACTATTAGAGTGTCTTCAAATGGATTCTGGCAACAAATTTAGCACAATGGAAGCGATCAAAAAAACGTGTAATAGTCTGATATGCATATACTTTGCGTCACATAATGGGCATGTGAATTGAGCTTTATGGCGCACGCACTATTGATAAAGGTCATTAACGTCAATAAAGAATGACGTTGTGGTGCTAAATAACCCTGGTTGTGACTTTTTGGCCCAAGCTTACGTTCCCTGACAAGCATATTTGATAAAGTCACAAATTTTCGATGTGGCCGCAATTATTCAATATAGTCATAATTATGGTGCCGCTGTGATCACGTGGATGACATCTGCTCCATTGCACAGTAGAACGCGCTTATAGGAATCACTGGATATAAGGCTGAGACGCTTCTCAGGCTCATTTTTCCAGGATGCAAACCTCATGGCCATTTTTGAGCAAATAAATCTCCACCGTTCATCCTTTATAAGCGCGTTCTACTGTATTGGCATTCGCTACAGTGCAGCGCAGCACACAAAGTGCACCGTGCAGTGCGTGCCAAGGACGATGTCGTCCAATCTTTCGTTGAAGTCAGCATAGACAACGCAATTATGATGGCGTTCAAAGTCACCGTTAAAGCCACGCTGGCTTCGGTGGTTGCGTGATTCTGATCTCATCTTGAGATGCCTTTCTAAGGAAGAGCGGTAGCAGTGACTCATGGCAAATCGTGCATGTGTATTGCACGCAACTTCTGCAGGATGCAGCAGAATTAGCTAGTCTGTAAGTCCACGAAACAGCGACTTCCCACGCTCAAGTTCATCGAGATCACTCTGGCTATTGGGGAGAAGATCCGAAATAGCATATTATTGAAAAATGGCGTGCGGAGGCAAGCAGAGTAAACACAGTCCGGCGCCAACCATCCAAATGTCTCTCGCATTTGTCAAGAGCGTTGTCGGGAGCGACAACGCTGGGTGCAGTCACACCTGCCATTCTTTACAGTCCGGGATGCAAGTGACAGTGGGAGATTGACCAAGCCAGCTTGATGTAGCAATCTTGAAACTGTGAGGCAATGACTTCATCTTGAGCGGCGAATACCTGTGTGCAACGGGCTTGGTGATGGCACACGGAGTGCCAAAGCAGAAACCGACTTGGCCGACTTTGTGTGTGACCAAAATTAAAGACTTCTGGTTTCACGCAGGTAGCAACACCATTGCTGCTGCTTGGAGGCCCTCAATTGAGGAAGGTTTTCCTCGTCGGCAAATCATCAATGACGTTGTAGAGGAAGTTGGAGCCATTGATGAGGTGATCACAAAAAAATGGCAGGGTTGGGCACCACACAACACCCACGTGTCGAACTCAGCCCTCGAGGAAGCATGCCAAAGCAGAGGTGTAACTTTACCAAACTCATCTAAGCCTGTGACAACGTTCCAAGATCGAGTGCTGCAATATAGCATCCTCAATGCCATACAGGGAATTAATTCTCTTCACAGTGTTAGAGAAAGGTCAACGCTTTACAAGCACCCTGTGACTCCATTTGAATGGGGCTTGCAGGAAAAGGCCGTTGAGTGAAACCCTTTCAACAGACAATATCCATATTATAGCACACAAGGTTATTCACTGGCTGGTTGTCTATATAAGGCCACTCGAACTGTTTCATGAATGAAAATGGGCAGAATGGTGCTGAGCTCGAAGAATGCTTCCTGTGGAGCCCACATCACCAATGTTGCTTGAGTCATCTCAAGCAACAGTTCAGGAATTATAAACACCTGAGACTGCTGCCCTTGCCCTGGAGTCAGACCTCAAAGATATGGTTCTGGCCAAGTAAAACTCAGCTGAGAATACACATATTCTTTTTCCTGGAAGAACCACAACATCCTTACCTAAACATTAGCAGCACTGATAAACAAGCATAGTAAGTTACTCCTCACCCTCACTGCTGAATTTTTCCCTGAAAAACAGAGATTTGGCCCACTTTCTAAGTAGAAAACAGAGCAGTCCATGCCTCGGCTGATTTTTTCAGTACTTGTGTAGGCTTCGCGTCACACTTGTGGAAGGTTTGTAGAGTTGTATAAGGGTTTTTGAGTCGGGACCGCAATTTTACGCCTCAGACAGTGAGCCAAGCTGGGCCTGGGCTTGATGCAGCTTCTATTAGGCTAGGTCAATTTTTTTAATCTCTTGCGGCGTCCTAGATTTGTTGCAAGAATCCATTAGAAGACACTTTAGTCAAATGGAATGAAAAAATAATGAGTTTCTGGGTCCCCTCTCTGCCTTCAAAGTTTTATAGTCACAGCACATAAGGATGTCAGGGCAGCATTACAAACTTGATACGGACTTGCGTAGTCACTTTCTAGATGCAAAACTGAAGCACCGCAGTCAAATGAAGTTGAAAAGAAAGTGTGTTTAGCCTTCCAAATCTGAACACCTTGTTACGTACTAAACTTATGTTCTAAAACTTTATTGCAAGAAGTGGGGTTCAAAAAATTGCTTTGAAAACCATTTGACATTAGGTAACAAACGTAAGATGCACTCAGTCAAATTCCAAAATTTTCAATTTGTGACATAGCCCTGCTCCTATGCAAGAGAATGCTGTGAGTTCGCATGCACTGATAAAAGTAATGCATCTCAAGCATTTGTGGTGAGTTGAAAAACTCCAAGCACATCTCAGGTAATGGTGACACGAGCCCCAAAGCCAAACTTATACTACAGTGGGCTTGTGGGTTTGACTCTTCAGTTCCATCGTACTGCACAATGAGGATTAGTCGTGGTTGGTATTTTCCTATGAGTCTGAGACTGAAGTAAGTGAGGAAGATTAAAAGAAGCCAACTTTGAGTGAAAGTCTAGTCCTTAGTACTTGTGCCAAAGGCAACTCCATGACCTAGTCAAATTACAGTAACAGGAAAAATTACAGTAACAAATATTTTGTGTATATATTGACTTTCTTCACCAGAAATATATTGAAAAAATCACATACAAGAATTTTATCTAGCCTAGAAATTACCTACAAAAAGACACGAGAAGTAATGTCTGCTTGAGATATTGTCATGAAAGTGGACTTAAATCTAACGTTACTGCTGCTGAGACTGTGGTCACATTGACATCATGTGACATAGGACAAGGCAGGAAAGTGAGCAGAAGGTAGAGCAGAAAACTTAGGAACAGCTGATGGCAATACTGAGTAAAGGTGCCCTAAGTGTGTCAGAGAAGGACCTATTGTTACCAGAAAACAGTGTCAGACGTGGTTGATCGCAATTTCTTCATTTCATACATGACTCCACTCAATGAGGCCAAAACGAGCACAACGATTGTGTCAATCAAGGTGAAACCTGTGGCAGCTGCAGCGTGAACAGCCGGCCTCCTACTCCGTCAGTGAATGCCCCGGGTAAGACAACCCTCGATGACCAGGGTGGGTGGGTGCAGGGGCTCCAGGCCGGTCCCAGTCACTTTTTTTTCCGTAATGCACATTTTCGTACACACATCTCTGATGGCATGTCTAAGTTACATTGGTATGTTACAAACAAGTGTTATGATAGTGTGACTGCACCCTTCGTACTGGTCATAGTGCACCTAAAAGGAAAAGGGCGTTGTACTCGCTCAAGAAGAAGTTTGGCGTAGCTGCCGCAGTCACCTCCTCTCCCTGGCTGCGCCGCAAATTGCGTAATTCTTGCTGGCAAAATGGGCAATGCGAAAATGGGCTTTGCGCCCATATCAGCACGTCTGGTCGCCACTGGCCCTGACCTGTCAGCGGCGCAAAAGAAGATCGTAACGTATGAGCGTCTGCATGGTCCTCGCGTCCTGGGCACTCTTCGGGGGCTGGGTAGACGTAACTGTACATGCCGTACATGAACCGTGCACAGTAGGAGAGGATGAGCTGCGTCTCAGAACAAACCAAACACCAAATCTTGGGCGCTCACTAATCGTTGAGAAAGGCTACCCGTACATCTTTGAAGCAGTGTTGACGCGGGATACTTTAAATGTGCTTCACTCGTTGTTTACCGGAGGTATCTCGTGTACGTGAGACACGTTGGAATTCAGAAAGAAGCCCTCTTTACGTGATACTTCGCGAAGTTGCTGATAGATTGTGTCTCTTCGTCATAAAAGTTCTCCTCGTCGATGTTAGTCACGCTCTCTCTGCATCCGAACAGCTTGTCCAAGCACCAGACTGAGCAGCGACCCCTGCTCTTTGCCGGGCGGCGCCGCGATACCGATTCGGTGGCTGCTGCCGTCGAGGTCGGGGCGGAACTTCTGCCGTAGCAGGTGCAGGAACAGATGCTCGTCTTGTCCGACCCCCCCAGCTCGTCGCCGCCGGACGAGACAAAGATGTTCCTCTCCGAAGTGGCGGCGAGTTGCTGACCAGCAAGCACGCGTCCGTTGACGGCCAGGAGCTCTCCGTCCAGAGTAACGACGTGATGGTCTGCGTCCTTCATGTCATCTGCCTCGTCCTCCTCAAGAGAGAGGATCATGAACCGCAGCACCAGGAGATTGATGGAGGAGGAGAGCGCCGCCAGTCCAAGCAGCAAAAAGATGAACGAGCACACCACGTACCCGGGACGGAACTGTGCAGCAAGGGAATTTAACAGAGTCATCATTAGAATGCGTCCTCATACAGACCCTGTATTATAAGCAATGTACAATAACGTGAAGAACAGAATCCTACGTGTACAGTTCTACGCGTACCGCTCAGGTTTGTGTACGTACGTATCTTGTGACTGTTCGTACACAACATATTCTTGCTCACCTGCAGTGCGGCCTGCGAGTGTCCCTGCAGGGCGACGAAGTCTCCGAAGCCGATGGTAGAGAGCGTGATGAACGTGTAGTAGAATGAGTCGAAAAACGACCAGCCTTCCTGAGTGTGGTACATTATAGCTCCGCTCCACACCACGATGCTGGAGGTGATCCCGGACGCAACGATCAAGTCAAACTCGGTTGCGTCGTTGCGGTGGTGGCCCAACCACGTGCGAACCTTCTTGATGATGACGCTATAGAACTTGTTCATCCTCTCACCTTCACAAAGAGAGGTACGTCAGTAAGCATCAAGGTTGTTCTTACGCACGACCAACTTCATGCACCTCACCTATGCTCTGAAACATGACCATGGCCATGGGGATTCCAGCCATGGCGTATGGGATGGTGAAAGCCTTTCCAAGCGCGGTAGCTGGCGTAGAATGGCCGTAGCCGATCAAGGTGAGAACCACCAGGGCGTAGTAGAAGGATCCCGCAAATTTCCACTGGGGACCGGATTTATGCGGCTTTTTTTCCATGATGAGCAATTCCATGATCTTGTAGTCTTCTGGAGTCACGTTGTACTTGTTTACGAACTGCGTCCTGTTAAGGATCAAGAATCATTTACACTCAGCGAGTTTGGGACTCGGCAGGAATCACACTGGAGAAGATGTTTTTGGTAACGTTAGTACGATAGAAAATAAGCCTGCCTCATCGTGGTGAGCGCCTCCAGCGACTGCTCGTTATGAGGGCCTTCCAGGGCGTCGAAGACTGCGGCGCCGATGAGGAGGTAGGTGAACGTGACGATGATGAGCGACAGCGTGCGCACATTCCGCCGCCTCATGGTGCCGGAGGGGACTGTGCACAGATCAGCTACAGAACGACGTGATCGGAGGCTTTCTCTTTCTTTCACATCCTCAGCTGGAAGAGATCGTAGAAAGCCAAGCACCCACGGACCCACTCACTTCCTATATGTGCCTCCCTTGTACCGAGAGGAGGCACGGAGAGCAGATAGCATAAAGGTGTCGTCACTGTAGCCGTGGCGTGTCTTGCTGCAACCTCACGTACCTACATTGCATTGCTGTACTGGTCGGTGAAGTCCACGATGGTTTCGAGCCTGTCGGGTAAGATCTGTTTGGTCGTCTTCTTTGAGCTTGTCAAGCCACAGGCATCATGTACGCACGCACCTCCGCCCTTCCTACTGCTCTCAGACTACAAATGCACGTACATGTACTAACAGTAGCGGAGTCCCGACAAGTCCAAGGTTTCGCGATTGTCGTTGCCGAAGTTGCGACGCACGTCAAGATCAGGGTCATCAGTGGAAAGGTGTACAACGGAGTGTCCATGTGCCAACCGTGTTTGATACATCTCAATGCACAGTTCTTTCCCCAGCTCGGGGAGTGAATGAATGAAGTACTGTATTTGCTCATTGCGTAGGTCTCGTGGAAAAAGAGTTTTGGAGGACCACAACCACAGAGGAGTGGATGACGTGCTCCAGGGCCATCCATTTTCCAAGGGGAAGCACAAAACAAAGCTGTATGAGGACTCTGACGAGCCGGAGAGGATCGGGCGCGGAGTGGAGTGCGTGGACAGCGTGAACGACGCGGAGTCCATGGACCACGTGAGCAAACAGCGCCGTGAAGAGTGATGTCTGCTGCACCCACAGATAAACAAACCGCGAGGGTCATATTTATGTGTATATGTGCCTGTCTGTCTGTCTGTCCGCGGCCGCTTTCCAGCTTTACCAGCTTCTTACGCGTCAGGAGGGAGATGCAGGCAGATGGACACATACGAAATATTTTTGGTATTCTTGCCACCCAACTAAGTGAGCAGCGCTTAAGCGCTATTTATACATAAATATGTTTTTGTTTAGTCTTAAAATAACCTGAATAAATTCGAGTTTCCTCACCCAGCGAAGGTCGCATCCACTAGTATGAATTTCCAAGCGAAGGCAGCAACGGCGGGAGGTGCGGGCTGGAATGGCCGGGCTTAGCCCGCCAAAAATTTGAATTCTAAATGGTCGCTCTCCTTCATTATTTGTGAAAGTAAGTTTTTAACTTTCGAGACTGAAAACGAGGATGGCCTCGGGTCACGATGACAGTGACCATGAGTGCTCGTTTATCTGGGACCTCGGCGGCGACGGCGATCCCGCTCACGTGGATATTGTGGGAGGATTCGCTTTCATGTCCTTCTCCATGCGACCAGAGGTCGCCGCCTGTGACCCCTGGAAGAGGAGTGAGAGCGAGTGGAGGAGGAAGGTGGAGGTGTCCAGGGCTGAGAAGAGAGTGAGGGTCTTGATGTCAGTTTTTTTCGAAGCATAGATGACTTAATCTTGCTTCTTAGGAGAACAGAAAACTCCTCGACCAGCGGATCGAACTACAGGGCAAGCTGCACCAACTGCAACTCGAGAACGCGTCACTGAAGACCAAGTGTGCACACTTGCGAGCTTCAAAGGACCCGAAGTTCATGACATCGCGTCCAAGGAACTTTTGCATCAGGAATGAAGGAGACTCCAGTAGGACTGAACGAGATGCCATCTCGTCGAGGAAGTCGCCTCCCTCAGAGCTCGAGCGCTTCGAACCACATACATCGGCATCCCTGATGAGGCGTCCGAGACTGCCTAGACAAACAAAGAGTGAAGCACACGCTTTATTGAAGGCATGGACAGTAATCGACGAGCTGGGCTCCTCACAGTCCGACTTCCGGGTGAAATCGCCTTGAATGTACAGTCATCCATCCCACCACCATGTGGTATCACTATAATTTGTTACCTCTCCCTAATGCTGCAAACCAAGGAGTAACACAAGTTAGTTCTTCATCTTTTTCCACAGTTCTCACTTATCGCCACTGACATCATCCATTGCTTCTCTCATCCTTCTCTCAAAGAGCTTCTTGGAGTCGACAAATCCCTGCTTTGTCTTGCCAAAGGAGTTCGGCCCAGACGACGTTATGGTCTCTCTGCCCACGTTGCGCATACGCATACGTGCCTCTGCTGGGATCTCCTCCTCATCGTCATCATCCGAATTGCCAGCGAAAACTGCAGCAGCAGAAGATGGAGCTGGTCTCTTAGTGGATGCTGACAGTGAGGAGGAAGGTTTGTGAGATGAGGATGAACCCAGTTTTATGGCCAGAGGCTTCTTGGATGGGAGGATCGAGGCTGGTTGCAAAATTGACTTCACTTTGAGGGGAGGAGGTGATGGCTGCCGCCTCAGCGGAGGTGACGGCAACCTCTTCATTCTCGAAGATGGTGGAGGTGAAGGTGAAGGAGAATGTGAAGGAGATCTTTTCTCTCGAATGAGTGGGGGCGACTTTGGAGAATCCTCAGATGACCGCGATGCCGAGGAAGGCGGTAATGGGGGAGCTCCCTGGGGTCTGAACGGTGGTCCCGACGGCAGACGAGGTGGTGGCGGAGGAACAGTTGACAGTCTCTTTCCCGGAGGCGGAGGCGGCGGCAGGCGCGGAGCATTGGCTGAAGTCGTCTCCACAGTCGTCCTCTTGGCATCGCCTCGACCCCTGTCATCCCACCTGCGTCGCTTGGTCTCGGGAGACGTTGACATCTCTTCGGGTGCTGTAAGCACAGAAACTGGCCACGTCAGTCAAATAGCAATTTCTCATCAATTTGCTGCCGCCTCCGCCTCCGCCACACACGTTGCGACCGACCCAATGGGGTTCGGGTCCGGGTCCGTCCCGGACCCCTTCCCCTTCTCTAAGCTTTTGCACTACCCACCTGTAGTGAGTCTCAGCCTGGTGAGATCGTGTAGCACCTGCGCGTGTTTACGCTACGTAACGTCCATACGTCCTTGCACTCGTACAAATATTATTGCACTAAACATACGTGTGCGAATGCGGTACAAACAGAAGGTGTTGCTACGTTATTCACTCACTGTCGAGTAAGTTGCCGCAGTCGGGGATCGTTCAGTTCTGTGGAGGCGCCAGCGTAGATGAACTTGCGACGGTTGAACAGATCCTCAGGGTCACCGACGGCTGGAGATCCCTCGATCTGCGGACACAAGGCTCGACGTCCACTTCCTGTAGTCCACCGAGCCCACCAGCTTATTGTTTTCTTCGTCACCAAGAGGGCAGCAGAGCCACACAGAGAACTCTCTGGATCACTCAGTGAGCTGTGAGCTGTTAAAAGACCAACAGCACAGCAGAAAAGCGGAGGAAATCAGGGTTGCCAGGAAGCAGCAAACCTTGCGGAGGAAACAGAACGGTTCAGGTCTGTACGTGCAGATACAGCGGAACTCCAATCTCCTCTTATATTGATTTTTAAGATATCAGTTGAGCCCCAAGTCGATGAAGGCTACAATTTAAAATACAAATAGGTACCTGGCCGAACATTACGTTTATCCAGTTCTAAATGTAACCAAAACAAACACAAAACTTTGTGAGGAGCTATCGAGGCTGCCCTGAGCCTCTGTAGCCGGGAGCCATGGAGCACACGGAGTGTGCGGACAGCTCAGAGCACCCGGACGGCACGGAGAGGAGAGCTAACCTCTCCGTGAAAGAAGGACAGACATTGACCAGAGTACATGAGGTCATATTTTTACATCTTAGTTTGACCTTTATCCCGGGCAAAGCAGGGTGGGTACCTTCGCCAGTGCTTGCGCAGAATCCGACTATTATGCAACCAAGGACAATTGGGGACTTTTTCCTGCAACGTGTCAACTGTGTGAAGACATCCCTGCCTCAGCTAAGCTCAGCCATCTATGATAACCCTTTGGGTCGTCTGCGACTGACGTAAGCTATCTGCGACGCCTGACCCTTGGAGAGTCCCGATTCTCACAGTCTGCACAAAACTTTTACCGAACTCCTGCAGAAACAGAATCAGTTACAGGATCTTAATAGTCTTATCTTTATGCAGAGACTTCTGTTATACAGACGCGAAGAAAGCATAGCGCAGTTTTGTTAGATGTCAACCCTGCTGTTGATAAAAATGAATGTGAAGAAGGGAAGCAAAATATGCGAAACAGTGCACAGGTGATTTCTATTCTTGATTCTCGTCTATTCGTTAGCCCACCTGGAAATTGAGAATCAAAGCTAGGGGAGGTAGGGATGGATTTGCTTCTTCCACCCGAGCTGACCTGCACACCGCTGGCCTTGGTGGCCTTCGTCGGGTTGGACTTGGAGGCTTCCAAGCAACACTCAGACCTGTGGCAGAGGTTCAGCTCGAATCGTGGACATGATCGAGTGCCTCTGCGGGTCCGTCGGGCCGCGGGGGACCTCTCTTGGCCGGTCATGAAGCCCCGCCGCAACACCTATGAGTGGTTCATCCCCAAGGGAATCCTCAAGAAAAATTGGATGGCGAAGCACTTGTATTATCTGCCGGCCGTGGTCGTTGTTTTCATGGACCTTGATTGGAAGGAGCCTAACTTCAACGAGAAGAAACTGGAGTGCGCCAGCAGGGTGCAGACGGTCAGGTAGGGAATCCCAAACGAAGCGTGGAATTGTCATGTCCACTTGTGTTCGTCCTATTTAGGTCGACTCTGGCTGGTCGGGCAACTAAGGTAGCCGTGGTCTTGATCCAGAGAGAGACGTCTCTGCCGTCTTCGGAAGATGTGACCACCTCGGAGAGAGCCTCGGCGCTCTGCTCAGCGTGTGAGCTCTCCAACAGGTAAGACATTCGAACATAGAAAAGAAAGATGTGGTGGAGAGGACTTCTCGATCTAAAGTGCTCTAATGACAGGTCACTCTTCGTCTTGCCTGTCAATGCTGCTGACAGTCTGGACGGTTACGTCATTAGGCTGGAGAACGCCTTCTACGAGCTGGCCCAAAATTACTATCACCAGGTAGACCAGATTCGTCCTTTGGCCCTTCGACGTTCCACTTAGGTCCTTTGATTTTTTAGGAAATTCGCTCGGTGAAATCTCATCGAGACTACTTGAACAAGACCACGCACCTCTACCTCTTCGTGCGTCACCAATTCAAGATCGGATTTCTCAACGAACTGAAGCGAGACTACCATGCGGCTTACAAGCACTACGGACAGGCTTACAGCCTTCTGATGGAGGTCGACCGCTTGACATGAAGCATCTACGAGTTGCTTCAAATCAAGTGCTTCATATCTTGTGCCTTCCTCCCTCAGGTTCGTGCTACTGACACCAATATCATGGAGGTGAAGACGGTCGGCGGGTTTATCTCCTACAAAATATGCAGACTGGCGTTCAGAGTGAACTTGCCGCGCGACGCCATCACCCAGTTCAGGAAGCACATGGACATTTTTCAGCAAAAAGTCGGGATGGATGGTAAGTAGCTACAATACGTCTACTGTCCGGTACCTTGCACGACAAAATGTAAGGCTCGCATTAGCTATACCTTACTATCCTGCATTCTTCTTTTCTCATTCACGTAGTGTTGGCGTTCGAGCATAAGGGCTGGCAGTCCAAGCAGTGTGAATTCTTTGCCGACGTGTTTACCGAGGCTATCAAGAACGGACTTCCCGCGATCCAGACGCAACATCCAGGGCTGTACTATCAGCAGGTGAAATCACAGGCATGCACGTTATACAATGTGGTTGCACTGTCAGGGGCCGTCATTTTCAGGGAGCTCAGTACGCCATTGCAAGGAAGGATATTGCGGAAGACCAATGTGCCGAGATTGCCAAATATCCTGACCCAGATCCTCTGATAAATGCCCCCCATCTCGAGTTTTATGGTCAGAGGTAAGAGTCGAGTTTCTCTTAGCACCGAGCCACACAACAGTTCTGCGTTTGTATTTCAGGCCTTGGAGGCCAGGCAAAGTGTCCCTTGAACCTCCGGACATGGAACTGGAGACTCGAGGAGTCGAGGCGTTACTTCACGTGGAGAAGACCAAGACAGACCACTCATCAGCGATCGTAGACTTGCTGCAAAAGGCCATTGCACAGTTTCGCACATTTAGATCACCTAGAAGCGAGTCTCATCTCACGGTTACTATGGCGGAGGAGCTCAAGGACTCTAAGAAGTACAAAGAGGCTCTCGACTTGTTGGAGCCTGTGATGCAGCATTACCGGTCCGAGAAGTGGCGGACTCTCTTGGATGCAGTTCTCTCGCTGGGCATGAAGTGTGCCTTTCTCCAGGCGGAGGATACTGCCACCTATATTAAATTGGCGCTTGATCTCAGCGCCAAAGAGTCTTCCGTCAATGCTCAGGAGAAAAGTCGGATTATGGAGAATGTGGCTGGTCTATTTCAAGGCAGAGTTCCCTCTACAGAACCTGGTAAGTTGTTGCCACGTTGTCGATCACCTTATGTTGAAATTCAACGTCTATCGTCGTGTAGACGCGGACAAAGATTCAGAACAGCATTGCTGAATGTAGTGGTTACCGTTCTTCCCCGCCTTCCCCTTCGAGTGTGCACCCACTATAAAGAAAGGGGGTGTAGCCAGAGTTTCGGTTTGAGAATGTACACTTCACCACCGACATCCCTTTTTGGCCCCCCGGCTGGGTGGGGAACTCCATCAGACGTGGTCCCCGCCACAGGGTGGCTGATCCCGAGGGTCGACCCAGTCATAGTCTGATAGCCCTTGCAACGAAAGTAACTATACAGATCGAGTATTCTGTTTTGCAACGCAGGTCTGATTTCGAAGTCAGAGCGTGCAGCGGTTGGCGAGGCAGCTGCCAAGTGGTCCAAGCTCATCGGCAAGAGGGATGTTCTGGTCGACCTGTCGGGCCGCTCGTCCGCCATCGAGCTGACCCCATCCTTCTCTGCTTCCAAGGATGATGCCATCGAGGCTGGCAAAAAGTCCAGTCTCATTGTTGCCTTGAGGAACACCAGCAGTCACAACTTCCCACTGACAGGGATCAACGTGGAGCTGAGCAACGGGGTGACCCTAGAATGGATCGGCGAAGTCCTCCTCGAAGGCAACATGAGTCATAAGCAACAGTTTGAGTTCCTACCGGAGCAAGCCGATGTGAACAAGAGATTAAGCGTGAAAAGTGTGAGAGCGACGTTAGGTAAGAAAGACTTCTTTAGGGCTGTGATCACAACTAGTGTCAGAGCAGAAGAGTCGGATTATGCCGTCCGCGAACTCTTCTTCAATCCACCCACCAGTTTGAAGTCGGATGAGGAAGCAATGGAAGAAGTCGATCTGTTCTCCCCACCGCATTCGTCTGTGGAAGTAAGCCAAAGATCTCCACGCTTGAAGATGTCCCTGCAATCGTCTCCACCTTTGCTCGTGGGAGAATGGTTCGAGGTGGACGTGGTGCTGACCAACGAAGAACCCACTGGAGAGGCTAAATCGGTGGAGCTGAAGGCTTCCCTCGTAGACGCCTTTGACCTCATCCTGGCCGACACCACGGCTATGGCGTTTGATGCGCCTCCAAGCGCCTTGGACGCGTCCGCTGCTCCTCAGACGCCGGTAACAGCCTCTGGAGACGGTCCCAGCTACTCAGTAGCGGTCAAAAATTTGGGCACTCTGAAGAAGAAACATGAGGAGATCAGGCAGAAACTTGTCATCCGCGCCTCTACCACGGGCACCAGGGCCATCCGGATTGGCGCAACTTATTCAGCCCTTAATGAAGATGGAAAGGATTGTCTCTGCTCGCTCACGGAGGTGCTCTCGTTGGAGACGGTGGACCCTTTCTCACTCGAGACGAGACTAAGGAGTCTCAGGCAGCGGCAGCTGGAGCAAGTGTTCACGGACGAGACCTTCCTGCTCATGCCCAGGCTCTTTAGTCTTAGTCCACACCCGCTGAAGATACTGGACTCCTGGCTTGAGGCGAGACATCCTTTCCGCCAGGATGGAATCGATGATCGGCAGCCACGATTCCCTTCCCAGCTGACTGGATGTAGACTGTGTCAGGATGCAGAAGGTCGCGAGTGCTTTCCTCTAACCGTGAGCAAGAAGGATCTGCTGCCGTTGACTTTGGAGATGCAGGAGTGCTCGCTGGGCAAGTATGCAGTCCGCTGGACCAGGGATGACGGCAGCGACGATGAAGACGATGACACCGACAACAGTTTCGTGTCTACATTCGAGCTGCCTTCGGCCAAGGTGTGCTTGAGCTCTCTGCATGTGTCAGCGTCTCTGCCGGCGTTTGGCGTGGTGAGGACGCCAATGGCGCTGGTCTTCACACTTAAAAACCGCACGACGCGCGTCCAGGAGTTCTTTCTCTCTGTGGAGCCCAGTGAAGCCTTCATGCTGTCCGGCAACAAGCAGCTCCACTTCAGGGTGCTGCCGGAGAGGGAAAAGGTGAGGCAGGCACCCTTTGTGATGCCGATTACTGTTGCTCGAAAGATCTGTCCTGTCCCTCTAGATCCTTCGATACGTGCTCTATCCCCTGATCGCCGGCGACAGAGTAGTCCTGCCCCAGCTGAAGCTGGCTCCCGCAAGGATCGAGCACCAAGTAAGCAGTTCTTTTATTCACTTGTCTTATCTTTATTCGATCATAAAACCTTTGTACAAGTATAAATTAATATCTGGCGAGAGGAACTACTACTGTTACTTCAATCCCACTCTGCAGGCCCAGGATGCTGGTGACGTCTTGGCCAGGTTGCTCCCTTCCACCATTGCTGTCCTGCCCAGAGTCAGAGAGGAGACGGCCAAGAAACCGCATGTAGCCGAGCAAAACTACTACGAGGTCAAGGAGCCGATCGTGCTCAAGAACGTCCCCATCAGGATGGGGGGCAAAACCAAAGTAGTGGCCGTGAAGTAGTGAACATAGCTATTCCTGCATTTACCCTATCTCCACATGTGTGCAAATGTACGTCGTCCCTCTTGTTTTAACGTCCTGGTCGACTAATAAATAAAGTACTTATTGATGTTTTTGCGCAGTGTGAGTCGTGAAAAATGTGCGGTGCGGACATTGCCATGCAGTGTGAGAGGTAGAAGCAGAGCAGTTGTCGGAAGAAGTCGGTCCGACATCTTTTGGCTCACATAGTCCGGATTAATGAACAAGGATGAACAATATTACGGCATTGCTTCAGGTTGCATTTCCTCGGTGATTCAATCTATTAGGTTTGCATGTTTCTCGTGCCTAGAAAGATGTTAGGATCCTGCATCTCGGGCAAGTGCACAGATCCATCTCTTAGGCCCGGTATCACGGGACGATGGGTGTCGGTCGGCTACCATTTGGCCTTTGTTCCCTCTACCTGATCGCCGCTTGCCAAGGTATCAGGTGCATGCGTACCCTGGACACTGTGTGTACGTTCTAGTACATGCTGAGGTTTCTGAACTCGTCAGGGATGGACATTGCCTGCGTCAAGCGGTCTGACAGCGGATTCTCCGGGAAGGTTTGTCTGGCGACGTCGCCACAGGTCATCCTCCCGGAGGCAGGAAGGAGCGCCACCAGGAGCTCCTCCGAACTCTGCACCGTGGTAACTAACGGGACAGAGAGGAATGTTGTTCATTGACTCGGCTTCTCTTGTACCGTGGGCACTCATTCTAGTCCATCCACTCACCTTTAATGAAGATCCGACGTCTGTCCGAAGCCTTCTCCCACGCGTCCGAGGACATGACTTCCTTACTGGCAGCCTCCGCCATCTTACAGCACTTGACCTCGAAGAACGTGTGCATCTGGACACCTCTGTCGGTTGCCTTGGACGAAGGAGGAGCACTGTAATCTAGTTCAATGCCATGTCCTTGAGCACTTCAGCACATCTGTTTGCACAGATTGTACGACCAGCACGGCGTGGCCATGACCAATTTTGGCTCTCTCCTGGACCTGTTGCCCATCGCGGACTTAGGCCCTGAACGTCGGCCATTGGCTCTAGCCTTCGGTGTGAGTGTTTTGTACGAGAAATGCTGAATACGCCGGATCTACTTTTCTGAGCAGATCTGGAAGGGGGCTCGGTCGCATTGACAATCAAGTCATCTGACTCTGATCGCTGCCTGTTGGCCTGCGTGGACGGCATCCCGCCAGACATCATGGACAGTTTCAAGAAGGCCGACATCGTCAAAGTCTTAGGGGACTTAATTACACATCAAGGGGTCCATGACCCATGATACCCTTGACGTCCATTAGACTTGTGTGGTATTAAAGCAGTAATAATACTCGTATAGTCCTCATTGGTTGGTCGAAGAGCATTGAGGAAGTTACGATGGTCGGCATCTGGATCTATTCCTCTGCGCACAGTTAGCTTGAGCCTCGGCGATGTTTGTGAGTGTGTCTCCTGCATGAGCAAAGTCAAACAACACGTTTATGGTGTGTTGCGCTGGAGTACGAAGACTTTTGAACAACATTGTCAATGTACTCTTACTCGTTGGTAGTGGCTAACAGATAAGCACGACAGAACTCGTGATGCCTGCACCCGCAAAGGTAAAGATGCTCTAATGTCCCAGTTTCCGTCTGAACAGCGACGTGCGTTAAGTGTAAGAGTGGGTTAACGTGGTCGAGTATGAGTTTCGCCACTGCGTTCTGTGTGGCTCTGATCTGGTCAGTAGCGGAATCAAGTGTCGTGGTCGAGACGAGTGGAGGCCTGGTCAAGGGCAAGAGCGAGGTCACCTCGCTGGGGACAGGCTTCACGTCCTTCAGGAGCATCCCGTACGCCAAGCCGCCGGTGGGACAACTCAGATTTAGGGTGAGCGCTGTCCAAGGGGTGAGTAGTGCAGATTGACCCTTGGGTCTTTCAGCCGTCCGAGCCAGCCGATCCGTGGGATGGCGTCCTCGACGCCACTGAAGATGGCCAACCCTGCCTCCAGATCCCTCAGCTCACAGAAGAGGGGGTCATCGGCTCCGAGGACTGTCTCTGGTTGAGCGTATTCACGCCCGTCCGTTCCTTCAGCAACAGTAGCATAGATGGTATGATGAACAGAAAGTATCAGCAATGAAAACAACAAAAGTGTTAATATACGAATGTAACACGTGTACACATGTACAGCATACAGATAGACTTATGTATGTCCCGATCTGAAGCCCAAGGCAGCAATTTTCCCGTGCTCTTCTGGATTCACGGCGGCCGAGCTCTGGTTGGGTCAGCTCGCGAATCTTTCTACAGCCCCTCTGCATACGTCATGGACGAGGGCGACATCGTTGTCGTCAGTGTGCAATATCGACTTGGCGCACTGGGCTTTCTCTCCTCTGGAGATGCGGCGGCTCCAGGAAATTATGCCATGCACGATCAAGTAAGAATGACTTGGTCAAGACTTTTCACTTCCTGCAGAAGTACAAGAACTGCTACTAGTGATACAAGTGATGGCTCCCGTCCGTCCTTCTGTCCGTGCAGGTGCTTGCCCTGCGCTGGGTGAAGCAGAACATTGGCGCATTTGGCGGTGATCCTTCCAGGGTCACTTTGGTGGGCCAAAGCGTCGGCGGCGCCTCAGCTAGCGGCCATCTCTTCTCTCCTCTCAGTCGCGGACTCTTTCACGGAGTCGTGTCCATGAGCGGCACGGCCAACATGGCTTGGGCCTCTCGCTTCACGCGTGTGTTGGGTCCGAGGAAATCCCTACTGCAGGCAGAGCTGGTGGGCTGTCCAGGGAGTGATGGAACGATGGCCTCGTCCACCTTGATGATTGAGTGCTTGAGGGGCGTGGATGCCGAAGAACTGACGCGCAGTCAGTCAGACTTGCATTCCCACTTCAGGTTGGTCCGCAGCCCCTGCCAAGAGTAACGTTCATGATCGCGTTCCTTAGGCGCTCCACATCCAAGATCCCACTCTCTACGTACATGATGATCTCACCGGAGCCACCCACTCCTGAATGGGAGCCCTTCTGGCCCAAGGACCCCCGCGAGGCACTCCGGGACAGAGATTACGCTTCTGACATCCCCTGGCTCAACGGCGTCACCTCCTTGGAGGGAGCCTGGTACAGCTCGACCCTGTTTGGGAAAGAGAGCAGACTCGCGGAGTTCAATGATGACAGGGAGCAAGCATTCTACATGCTGACTTCTGAAGAGTTCTTCACTCCAGAGGTTCGCTGAATGAGACTGTGTGTAGTAGTGCGTCTTGCTGTTGCTTGAACCGGTGATGACAAACCGTGTTTGTGCTGGTATAATTGCCCAAGATCATTGTAGGATCTTGAATTACCCCCTCGGATTTGATCTGATTCAAAGCACGTCAACTGAATCTCGATCTCAAGGTCAAACTTGGGATTTACATGGCATAAAGTTGGAGCAGAGTTGCCTTGGTCCAAAGGACTCAGCATTGATGCAGGACACCTGAGGTCATGACAGAAAATGGATCACATCATCCTGAGTTTCGGATATTGCAAGGTTCAAGGCTTGAGACACTAGATCTTAAAGAATTGAAAGTTATGGTTCCAAATCCAGACGTGGATCTGGAATCACTAATCTGGAATCAAGGCGCACACTTTTTTATCAGCTTCATCCCCTTCTGTAGCTGCTGTGCTTTCTCTTGCACGAGCTATTAGACTTTGGAATCATAGTGTATGAAGTTTGGAGACAGAGTGTGCCTTAAGAGATTTTGAACGATATTTTGATTAATGCATGAGTGTCAACAGATCAATTGCTTGTATGTTGATTTGGTCACAAAAACAACTCCTTAGAAATGGTTCTGGCTGGATGGCATTTTTCGTAGCTGGAAAAGTGATTTTCTTTCCTTGTCAACTATGACTTGTAGTGAGCAACAACTGACAGACGGACTCCAGAGTCTACTTGTTCTTCTGATGGTCCTGGGGCGCGTACACAACAGCCCTATTTTGCCAATTGGTCAAGAGACGAAGGTGTTGGGGCAGGCCACCACCTTGCTGACTTTATAGATCTCGTAGACCACGCAGCGGGACCGCTTTGGGTCATTGCAAGATATGCTCATGATGCTAAACTTTCTAGGAACACTCACTGCTGTACTCATTTTACTTGGGAGACAGAAACATCACCGGAGAAGACGCCCTGGCGTTCGCAGAGCTCATCAGCGACTACTTCTTCACGTACGAGTCACTTCACGCGGCATACCTGCATTCCAGGTGGGTCAGCCTTTAGCTTGTGTCGGCATTACTTTGCATCTGATCGTATCAGGTCCTTGGCCATCGTCTGAGCTCAACATGGACTCCCTCCCTGTCTTGGCACTATGGGTCCAGGCATTGTGCCTTGCATTGATGAAAGTCTTGTTTGCAGAGTGCCAAATTCAGCGCCATTTTATCAGTACCGGTTTGATTACCGGGGCGACATGACAGTGACGAAGTTGTTCGACCCGACCAGGGACTACGGAGGCGTGGTGCATCTGGACGACCTCCAATACTTTATGAAGTAAATGCAACCTTTGTCACCGGTGACATTTCGTACTCATGCTCCTTTCACTTTTCGTCCTAGGCCGGGTTTCGCTCCCAAGAAGCCGAGTGACGCCGACTTGTCCATGGCCCGCCGCTACACCGGCTACATCGCGCAGTTCGTCCGCAGCGGCAGACCCAGCGCCCACGCAGACGACTGGCCCCGGTACGAGCCAGGCCACGGAGTCTACATGATCATAGACGGAGACGACACCAGGCTGAGTGGCGCACCTCCGTTCCCCAAGGCGAGGATGGACATCTGGAGGAAGTTGCATCATGTTGAAGAAGACATCCTGGAAGACTTCACTAGCGCGGAAAAAGTCGAGCATTATAAGCAGGAGTTGTAGTGACGCAGGTCCACCAAGGAGCGGCCTTTCTCTGGCCACACGATCCAATACAGCTCACGCACGTTCGGTACAATAGCAGAGTCGACGTTGAGTCGGTCGATGCTTTTTTGACTCACGTTGTACATGCACGTCGGGTTTCTCAAGTCGTCCCTCATCTCCTGGCGCTCCAAAGTGAGGGGAGACGTCTTGCCTGAGCTGCATGATACAGAGAGGATCAACTTCTCTGACGTTGGAGAAAGAAAAAAGACTTTGGCTGATTGATTTGGAAGGAGAAAGCAGACACATTGTGTTAGGCTTCCATCGAGAAGGAGATCGAACACATGTCCACGCAGATTAGCCCGGAGAGGCTGAAGAAGTGGCACCGCTTCCACTCCTTCTTGTTCATGACGATGACGCACAGATTATGCTTGGTCTTCATGACCGTGGCTTTAGGCACGATCACTGAAAGCTTTCACTGAGATTTTGCCATCCTCGCTGCTCTCGTCGACGAGCGAGGTTGCTCCGCCTCCGACCGGCCGCCATTGGCCGAGAGAGGGATCTTTCCGTCGTCTCCGTCCTTTTGCTCCGGCGCCGCCAACGATGAAAGCTCCAGTTAACCAGATGCCCCTCGCAGAGGAGGAAAAACTCTTTGACTCCTGAGCTCCATTATTTATTAGCGCACGAAGTCACCATCGCGGCGCTCCCCCTCATTGCAGCAGTGACGTGTCAATGCAGTGCCGGACATGACGGAGAAGAGTGAGCCCGCGGCGGCCGCCCCGGAGGTCATGCCGCCGTCGAGTCACCGCACCACCAACGCAAAGTCCCTGTCCTTCTCTATCACCAGACTGCTTAGGGAGGACAACAACAACAAGGCCAAGAAGGAAGAGTTGAAAGAGCCCAAGGAAGAGGCCGACGACGATGACCGTGACGAGGAGGAGGAGGACGAAGACGAAGACGAGGAGGACGAGGAGGAGGAGGTCGTCTTGACGGCCGCGGAGCCTCAGTTCGCGGTTGGAGACGACGCAGATGACGCCGGCGCAGCAAGGACTGTGATTAGAGTGCCGGCGCAGAGGCCGGCGCAGCCTGCAGTCTCGGCGCCGCTGAATCAGCCGTCGCCGAATCTGGTCAACTTCTCCCCATGGCTCTACAGGCCGCTGGCTGCTTTCTCGGCCGCCGCCGCCACCGCCGCTTATCACCATCATCTGCCGCTGCCACCGAACATATTAGCTTCCAAGTTAGCAGGTACCGCGTCAGGTACTTGTACTGCTGGATGCAGTTCAAGTCGTTGACTTTTTTCGACCTTGTCCATTGCTTTGTCCCCAGGTCCTTGTCCCACCACTCCCAGGCGCATTGGTCACCCGTACCAGAACCGGACGCCGCCGAAGCGCAAAAAGCCCAGGACCTCCTTCTCCAGGATCCAGATCTGCGAGCTGGAGAAGCGATTCCACAAGCAGAAGTATCTGGCGTCGACTGAGCGGGCGTCTCTGGCCAAGACGCTGAAGATGACGGACGCGCAGGTCAAGACGTGGTTCCAGAACAGGAGGACCAAGTGGCGGTGAGTGAGCCACGCCTGCCACGCCTGCCACTTGTGCATGCTGCACGAGCAGGAGGCGCGCGAGCAGCAGAACCAAGATCAGCCTGGCAAAAAAATCCAGAAAGTTTTTATCCTTTCCGCGTATGCTTTCCTGCCAGCCGCCCTCGCCTCTGCCGACTGCGGCGTCGCTGCCGCCGTAACCGAATTATCGGGATGATAAATGCTCCTGGGTAATGAAATAACTCCCCTTCGTTTCTCCTCTTTGCCATTACACGTCTCTTTTTCCTCCCTCATCTGTTGATGTGAATAACGTCGTCTTTTGCGCCGTTAACAAGGGCGGCGGCGCTGAAAATGGGCGCAAAAAGGGCGCTTTTTATGGCGGCGGCTGGCGGCGGCGGCTGGCGGCCGCGGCGGCCGCGGCGGCCGCGGCGGCTTCACTTCCCCCTTCGCTCGCCAGATTGACTTTCCGATGCATAATATATATCTGCCTGTCTCAGAAGAGAAAGAGGAACATGGTTCTGCTCTCTTCCGACTGATCAATTATTCACCTCTGTTTGGGCGGGTGTAAAGAAGTAGAGACAAAAAGAAGGATTTCTACCTAGATTGACGGAGTTAAAAAAAGGAGAGAAAGAAGTTGAAGTTGCCCAGGATCGAGCTTCCAACTTTGCAATTTTGTGAGACTGCACAACAGCGACTTCACCAAGAAGTGCACGGACGCCATGTGCGCGCCCGTGCACACACACGCACACACACAGACGAAGAAAGATGAGCTTCACTCTCCGATCCGAAGGTATCTCTTTATTGCCTACCATAACCAACCCTCGCTTTCTCATCTGCTACACATCCTCAAGTACTACAAGTGCGAGGCCATAGCGCAGTCGTTAGATCTGGCACTGTCAGTCTCGCTCTCTTCTGGCACCTCAGAATAAAACGGATGTGTTTTTCACCCAACGAGGGAATTTTACTGCCGACCTCGCGCTCGCCTACAGCCTCTTTATATTGGCAGACGCACAGAAGTGCTTCTTCGGGAACGTGAGCAAGTTATGGCCCAAGGGCGAGGAAGCGCACAGACAGAGGGAATGAGGGGAAATCATCATAAGACGTCTCTTGAGTCGAGGCTGAAGTAGGACTGATTCCTTTTTCATTCACCTTCAGCCGACAGACGGCCGAGGAGCGAGACCAGGAGAGGCAGCTACACACCAAGTACATCCTGTCCATGCAGCTGGGCTCGATGCCGCCACCGCCGCCACCGCCACCACCACCGCCACCGCCACCGGCACCCGCATCCGCACCGACGGCGCCGCCGGTGGCGACGCCTGCGTCTGGTGCGACTCTGGCAGACGCGTCTCAGACGAACACTCCCGTGCTACCGCTTCCTCCGCCTCCGTCAGAGACGGCGGCGGCGGCAGCCGCCGCCGCTGCCGCTGCCGCGGCGGTAGTGGTGAGCAGGGACTTGAGCCTGACGGCGGCGGCAGCGGCCAGCGACTCCTCCGCCATCTCTGCCCTCGAGAGCCTGAGACCGTGGACCCTACAGCAGCCGGCGGCCAACAGCGGTGGCGTCTGAGACGGCTGCCTGCGCGAACTGCCCGAGGTACAGACGAAGGCTTTGATCCAGCCCCACTGCAAGGAGGAGCAACTGTTAAGATCTCACCTTTGCTATTTACCTTTGTATATACATATATATATTCTGCTCATAGTTAGTTAGCACCCCAATACATGCTTCTCTCCTTCCACTCTTTGTCGTGACAAGCATGGTCATTGGCTCCTTGTGCCAAGGTCCTGATGAAGATTGAATTCACTGCTGTGCCTTTGGACGAAACCATCGATCTCTTTATCCTCTAACTCAGTTATCACAGGATTATTACTCCAACATTAAACGTGACTGCAGCCTTCAGCCCATCTGTTGAGCCAATCAATTTAGCCTCCTGTAATGAATTTCCCTCAGCAGTAACGAGGACTGGTCGGCTGAGCCGCAAACACCGCGACGGCGCTCACGCTGTGTCCATTTTGTGCGGCTCGCACGACCGTCGAGTGTATGAGCGATGGGACTCGTCCGTATAATCGCCTTGGGACCCATTAAGCTCAGTTCACTCCGCCTCATTGATCGCTCTCTCTCTCTCTCTCTCGTTCGCTGGCTGGCTCTCGCCCTCGCAGTCCTCGAGGCTCGAGGGCGCTTTCCCGAGCAACAACGGCCCGACGCTCGTCCAAACGCCGTTGAAACCCTTTGAGGGATCGGCGTGCCCCAGGTCCGGACACAAGTGGAGCGCGGTCACGGTCAGTAGATCCGCTGTCTCCATGGCTCCAGCATGCATGCAGAGATCATTTGGCCAGCATCTGGGGACACTGGGGATGCTCCAGAAGAAGGAGGAGATGGAGACAAATGATTCGCTGACGAAGCGATCAAGATTTATCGCCCTGCAACACGAGGCGGGGTGGAGACTCAAGCAGCAACTGGAGATGACCTCGCATTCCTTGGGGTTCAGCAGCAAGTTCGACCAGTTGCAAAAAAAAAAAAAAAGGAGACAGGGGGAATTGCCAAACCATCTGGTGGTGGAAAATTACTGTATGGTCTCGCTAGTGAGAGAACAATGGCGGTTAATCTTCGTTTGCTGACTGCCCGCAACCTTTTTTGTGTGCTCCTCTCCTCTCTTTTTTCCTCTCACCCTTTTCAATCATGGAAAAAGTTTTCACCCGGAACAGATACCGCTGGCAACCAGTTTCACTTGTGATTGCACTCATCATTACGCACCAGGGAAGTCCGAGGCTAAGATACCCCCCTCTCAGTTCGGTAATTTTATGGCACCACTTTTGTCAAATGGCACTTGGGGGGGGGGGGAGGCAGAAGTGGCTCTCTACTTTCACTACCACTCGAGGAGCATTTGTGGCCAGAGCAACATTAAACTGCAGTTGTGGAGTGTCCCTGAAGAGCGTGTTGGATTTTTATACTGTTACGACGCCGACCCAGGTCAGAAGTTTGGGCATGAAGTCAGCCCAAAGTGGCTGCAGACAAGTATGCAGTTTCCCATCTTTTTTTTTCTGCTTTCCCCATTTATCATTATTGTTTTCTGCGAATTTGTGTCCTCGTCACAGCTCGCATGACTCATTTTTTCGGCTAAAGATCCGGCTTCTTTCTTTTGCGCAGTCATCTCTCTCTCTGCCACTTTAATGTCCGGTGTCTGCAGAGGCTAAATTGCCCTTCCTTCTTCTCTCTTTCTGCACTAACTCGATTGTCGGCCTCTGTCCTGCTCCTCCTCGTTTGGACTGTGCCGGAGGCAGCTTGGACGGACGCACCCGAGAACCGGGGGGTTGGGGTGGGGTCGGGTGCAGTCCGGGGTTGCTGGCCGTGGTCGACAGCAAGCCACGTCGGCCCCTCTGTCGTTAAGCTTGACTGCACAGGAGGAGACAAATTTGGAGGAGACAAATTTGCTGCAGCTCGTGCTTAGGACTTAATTACGTGCTGGCAAATTGGTGCAGTGCAAAGACTCGCTCCTATTTACTGATCCACAGAGTGAAAAGCTGCTCCATTGGTCGGTAAAAAGGGGAGGGGGAGAGCAGGAAAAAAAAGAGGGGGAAGGGCGAAATGGGAGAATAACTTGATTTGGCCTCCCTCCCCCCCTTGCTGTTGCCTTCTCCGTTGTTGTTGTTCTTGTTCAATGTGTTGCGCGGAATTAGTTTGATGGGGACGGAGAAAGATTGGAGAGAAAACTGTCTGGGAATTGAGGGAGTCAGACCGGACTGAAAGTGATCTCCTTGAGCTCCACAACAGCAACAGCAACAGCAACAGCAGCAACAACAACGGTTCTAATTGTCGTTCCTTGAGGCTCATTAGAGTCCATTTCTCTTACTTGTGATGATTAAGGTCGCATGGTTATTTGATTGGCCGCAATAGGCAAGAGAGGTCCTCTCTCTAATGAAGGATGTCATTTAGTTTGGCTCTCCCATGGGAGTGGCAGAAGGAGAGGAGGTAGAAGAAGTCCTCCCCACTCGTCTTGATTAAGTCGGCAGAAACCTTTTCTGAGGTACCTGTGCAAACTCTCCTTATTGCTCGACAACAGATGTGGACACATCTAAAAGTAGACGTGGCTTGTATTTACGTGCTCCTGGCTCATGGAGAAGTGCGTGGACAAAGAGTTCTTCTTGCTACAGCTTGGGAATTCTGTCTTTCAGGGGCAGGTTGGAGATGAGCTCCACGTCCTCTCTGGGGTCCGAGTCTCCAAAGAGGCCGCCCGCGAACTCATCCACGGTCTCGGCCAGCGTCGAGTCGATCTGCAAGAAGACGCGAAGCTCCATGTACGTGTACCAGGTGTCTTCGACGCAGGGGGGATGTGATTCATTTCAGTGCAAACATTTCTCTACGTCCGTACATACTGTATACACTTGATTTTACGAATGGACTTGGAAATCGCGTGCAAGGCGTGCATGAGACTTTGGCGTAGGGACTTTAGACGAGCTCCTCGACGTCGCCTGGTTGATATTCGCCGTAATCGGACTCGGAGACGAATCCAGGGTTGCCAGCCTGAAAGTCATCAACGCTGATTGTGCAGATTGACAAAGTAGAGCGGGGCGGCGGCGGCGGCGACCGCCAAGTTACGGCTGGTCGCAGCTCACCTCTACCATGACCTTGTCTGTCATCACCTACCCCAGCCACTTGATTTTTACCCACCTCGTCCTTGGCGATGCCCAAGATCTTGTCGACGTCGATCTGCAGTCCTTTGCCGTCGTCGGCGTAGTTGCAGTCGGAGTGGTCAACCAGGTCAAAGTCGTGATCGGGCAGCTCGTCGTCGCTGTCGGAACCGATCTTTTCGTTCAGCAAGTTGTGGAGCTGAGGACAACAAAGGGTCTCTCTACTAACGTCATTCCAGCGCGCTTATTTGATCGCCACTACCAACCCTTTGTGACACTTCAGGGTCTCTGATGGGTTCTCTCTGCAGGATGGTGCAGGACCGCCTGTGGAAGGTGACCAGGCTCAACAGACTCTTCTCCTGGCAGGTGCAGAGCAGCGCGTAGTTGTTGTAGTCCGTGTCCATCACCACGAAGGAGGAAGGTCCCAAAATGTCTTTCGGGAAGAAAGAGGAGGTACATGTAGCACATGTGGATCACCTAGTCCACGAAGCGAAGGAATGACCTTCAGCGCCACGACTACTCACTGAGCGGGAACTGGACGGCCATCCTGGCTGGCTCCGCAGCGCTGGGCGCTGAGATTCTGCCCTTGTACTTGTACTTGTTGTCGATGGAGAAGCGCTTCAGACCCTTGAGGACGCGGTTCTGCAATAAAGCGGAGAGCAAGGTCAACGTCAGCACCAGATACACGCACTGGCTGCACCTGCCAGTACCGACAAATAAGTACTTGCTTGGTCTCTAGCATCACCTGCTCAACGAATCTGAAGCCGAACTCGTCCTCGCCAAAGTCGTAGGTGAAGCACTTGGACTGCGTCGTGTCGAACTTCTCCATGGCGTACCAACGGCCCTCGCGGAACTGAGCAGAAATGACAAGTTGACACGTTGACACAACGACCGCGTTGTCCCTTCTTTTTGACTGACTGCGCCTTTCTCACCTCGTTCCAGTCGAAGCCCTCCATGGGCGAGAAGTCGGGACAGTTGCCCAAGTACTCGTCGTGCGCGTTGGCGCCGCCGCAGCACAGCAACACGGCCACCAGGACCAACATCGGCAGAGCAGTCATATTGGACATGATCAGTGAATTGGAGAAATGAAATGTGTGCCACTTTTCACGACGGCCACTCACATTTATATCAGGTTCTCCCGCTCGTCCGCCCACGCAGTGCGCAGGCACACGCGCGGCAGGGGGGCGGAGGGGACGGGAGCGTGCAGGTGTGGACCGACACTCGGACAGACAGAGAAATGTAAAAGCGCGTGAGAGTCAGGCTGAGTGAGGCGGACCCTGCCTGACCAAGACTAACTGCGGTGTCAGATCAACGGTGACAAGAACAATGAGTCACGAATACGCAGAGACTTTCGCCATTCTGCGTCCGCGTATGAACGCGTTCATGCAGATCTCCAAGTCGGACTTGGCATATGATTTGGCAACTGTATCAAGCATTTTTCCCAGTAAAAAAAAAGATCACAGGAAGCTGACGGACGAACGTACAGAGCTGAGGTTTTTCTGCACAAGCTCGAGCTGCCAGATGAGTCAGGAGAGGATTCCTGGTAGGAAAGCGCTCTCCTGCATGCAAGGTGCATTATTCCACTCGGTGCTGGAACGTCCGTCCGTCGACTTCAACGGCGAGTGGCGGCGCATTCGCCGGTCGCGCACAACTTGCGGTCTCGCTTGGCTGCGCAGCGAGTCTCCGCTTGGATGGTCTCTCTGTCCATGCCTCCACGGGAGGGGGGCGGGGTGGGAGTCGGAGGGGGGGGGGGGATGACGGCTCGTCCTTTGTGCAAACACTTGTTTGTGCAACCTCTGGCAGGTGGGTAAATCTCTCCTTGTCCACCTTCAACACCCCACCGTGTCCACCCCATTGCTGTTACCTCGCTTTCAACCGCCCTGAACTCCCATGGATGGTTGGGACAATGCGCCGTAAGCTGAGGGCCAAGAGCAGCCACCTTTGTGTACAAACCTTGTGGTCTTCAGTGGTGTAAAAATGAGAGTTCTGGGACACTTGAACTGCGCTTGTGCTGCATTCAACCGCTCTACTCAGTCAATGAGACTAATTTCCAGTGAAGTTCTACACTCGCTCGCTTGCACATCTGAGTGTCATTCATGACTGCGAGAATGCGTTCACTTGACGTTCCAGGGTTGTTCCAGAAAACAGTGAGGTTCCCTCGTGGCTTCTTCAAATGCTTGTTTTACTTAAGCTATTTCATCACTGAAGCACATCAAGTGACATTGGAGCCGAACAGTTTTGGACTGTCAAAGCATCTTTGTGTCAGAAATATGAATGTGGCATTGCTTCCTTCCCCAAGTATCACTGAAACGGAATTTATCACAAACAAAATCATCCAAAATCATTAGAATATGTTCACTTGAATCTAAGTCATCAGCGTTTACTGTATTGCTTGTATCGAAAACAAAATTACTGTCATTATCTATGAGCTTCACTTGCCGATTTTGAGTATTTTTCTTCTTCAAGATCTTTTGCAGTTACATACAATTTACTCCTAGGCAGAAGGTGATCCATTAAGTTGAAAAAAGGATTTGTATTTCCACAGTCTGGAGGCCCACATAATAAAATTCTACTGGGAGTTGCAGGAGCGGAGGTGTTTGGAATAGGATAATTTGCTGGGCCATAACATTTTTCATTTTTCTTCCATCTTAAGACCTTCGGCTTTTTTTCATATTGTCTTCATCTTTTGTTTGTAACAATATACCTAAAAAATGGTAGCAAGGCAGGAACAATCACGACAGACTTTGCTCGACACACTGTACCTTTGGAACTGATGACCTGCGGCAAGCAGATTTGGTGGAAATGAATGAACTAACAAGTACAAATAAAAAATACAAATGAGTTGATTCCATCACTATTCCTCTTCTCCCCAGTGGTGCCAAGATTCCTTTTTTCGTTAGTAGGTATCCGTTGTGTAGTAAGTTGTGAGTATGACACACTTTGTGGTCGCGGAGTCTGGCAACGCTTCTTCTTATCGTCTCTTCCCTCCCTCGGCACCATCTTTTTTTTATAAGTGAAAACGCATCACGTGATTTCAAGCAAAGTGATGAAGAACATTTACAAGAAGCAGAACATCATCTTGGTGGACGTCTTCATCAAAGAAGGAGGACAAACAATACTTAGGGAAGAAGGCAAAAAGTTCAAGGTCCCTCACCGAGAGGGCCAGACGATATTTGGATGAAATCCAAATCGGATTAAAATGCCCGGTCACCGAGATCAATCATTGGCGTCCACCTTTCAAGTACTCAAGACTTGGCATGCCAAGATCCGAAAGTTCTTCTAATTAAGGACCCGGAGTGGAATTGCGTGCAGCAGATCAAGGAGTTGTACAGCGGTACGGAAAGAGGCCGAGCAAGTACTGAAGGAGCAAGGATTTTGTCCTCTATGCAGTAAGGAAGGGGCATTAGAATGAGGAATAATTTGACTCTGATCATCAGTCGTCGGGAGGAGCTCTCCCGGATCACACCTCCTTTCAAGGCAATCAGCCAGCTCCAGACACTGTCTGTTGCTCCTCTGCTTTCTCATCATGGTCTAGGCTGTTCAAGCCCCTTCAGGCAACCTCTTTCCTATGATAAGACAAGTTTTCTTCCTGAATTGTTGGGTTGAGTTGGGGGAATCCGCTCCCATTCAGTTGCAGATTGGTTAGGTACACATTGTTGGTCTAACTGCCTTAATCTTTGATATCTTGTGTGCCCCCTCCTGCAGAGTAATAAAGTATTTCTTTCGTGAAAATCGATGGTCTCAGATCACTGAGTAAGTCCAAAAAGATCTATTTCAGCCAGTGTCTTAATTCTGAAACCAGGGCTAAGTATTATGTAAGCGATGAATAGCAGCCAAAATGGTTACAATTCTGTTCTACCATCAAGCTATACTTGGTTGAAAAAATGAAATCACTTATTCTTCCATGGTTGAATTAAGTCGTCACCAAATTTGAATTTTGACCACGAATGTGTCTGATTTCAAAACTACCTGTATCGAACAATGTGCTTGAACGGCAGAACTAAGGCAAAACTGCGTAGTCTTCAGAATGTTCTGCCCAGAGCTGCCTGTGTACAAGGCTGAGTCACCGGGTTGCCAAGGGGATTTCCTATTGCCCGTGGCTCAGAAGGAAAAGGCGCACTCAGCCGGACAACTTTGTCGTTTTTTGTCTCAAAGAGAGGCCGGAATTGACACAGTCCTGCGTAGCTCATGACCTTCTGCAGTCCTGTGACCCTCTGGGCCAGAGTCCGACGTCGCAACTCTGTTACGCAGTCTCCACTGTACAGTTGCGGTCGTGCACTTTTGATTCTTGAAGAGCAGAGAAATGAAGCAGATCGGCCACCGTGAAGTTCCAAGAACTGGACTACTGTGTACGTTTAGTGCGTGGTCGAGGCATTGTCAGTATTTTGCTGGCTTCTTAGAACTTTTCTTCAGCACACAATCGAAGCTTGCGCGCGAGCAACGTGATCAACTCCTCATGCTGGAGGAGTCTGAGAATGCTTTTATCAAAGGAAACTCTGGATGTCTGGAACGTTCCAGCTAAATCTGCATCCCTTGACGTTTGTTCTGAACCTTGCGATGGAGTTGTGCATACGTACAACGTGATGTGGAGTGCGCACACTCCGCCATGGGAGGTTGGGTGACTTGCGCAAGGTTGGATCCCCCGAGCGCAGTGGTCGGGACGTCAAGTGCATTCGGGCTGGCGGTCAATGCTGAGCCGTAAAACCACCTGAGAGCCATGGGGGGGCCATAAAACGTCTCTAGCCTCTCTGGGGGGGACGTGCAGAAGAAGAAGAAGAAGGGGGAGAAGGAGAAGAAGAACAATTCTGCTTCCTCCTCTAGGGGTTGCCACAAGACAACTTGAGCGAACTGAACTTCAGGCGTAAGGAAAACATGGGGCAATTGTAAAATGATGTTTGGAAAGGCGGAGAGTGAATAATGTACGAAAATAATGAAAACTTTCCCTGGACACTTTTGCTACGTCCGGAATGATCCAGGGTCTTGAATCCAGTTTCACCTTGATAACCTCGAGTGGGAGCTCTTCGAAGCCACCTGCGCTGCTTATCTCACCGTCAAAGAGGAGCGTCAACTCGACGGCCAAGTTGGCCACGCTCCAGGACCTGCCCGCGGACGATGCAACAGAGAAGAAAGGAAGACAAGAAAGAGAGAGGACGAAGAGTTTCGAAGCGACGACGAAGCTCCTCTCCTTCGCCCCGTGATGTGCGGAAATTAAGGTCGGCACCGTCGCTGCCATGTCCACCCCTTCCCCCACGCCGGGGGGCGCCCCTGTGCCCGGCGCAGCGGCGCCACCACCGCCGCCGCTGAGGTCGTCGCCTCACCCTTTGAGAGTGAGTCCTTCTGACCCACTGAGGGACCTGTTCGAGGCCTGCAAGAGCGGCGACCTGGCCAGAGTGAGGGATCTCGTTAACGGCGTCAACGTGAACGCCAGGGATACCGCGGGCAGGAGGTCCTCACCTATGCACTTCGCGGCCGGTAATTACTTCTTCCATTTAGCTCCATAATGGTCTGTAGCTTTAACTCGGACATTCTAGGTTACGGTCGCCTGGAGGCCGTTGAACACCTACTCAACATGGGCGCGAACGTGCACGCTCGAGACGATGGAGGCCTGATTCCCCTGCACAACGCGTGCTCCTTTGGCCATGCCGAGGTTGTAGCACTGTTGTTGAGCGCCGGCGCAGACGCCAACGCCCGAGACAGCTGGAATTACACTCCGCTGCACGAAGCCGCCGTCAAAGGCAAGGCCGATGTTTGCGTCCTCTTATTACAACACGGCGCAGACGCCACCGTCAGAAACTCGGAGGGAAAGACCCCGCTCGACGTAGCCGACGCAGCAACCAAGCCTGCGTTGACAGGTAAGAACGCTCTCGTCTGGTGGATAAACACTACATTGCTGGACTTGCATTCAAATCTTGACATTTCAGGCGAGTACAAAAAAGACGAGTTGCTCGAGGCCAGCCGCTCGGGTAACGAGGACCGTCTAATGGCTTTGCTGACCCCGCTCAACGTGAATTGTCACGCATCCGACGGCCGAAAGTCCACCCCGCTCCATCTGGCTGCTGGCTACAATCGTACCCGAGTAGTTCAGCTACTTCTGCAACATGGTGCCGATGTCCATGCCAAGGATAAAGGCGGTCTGGTGCCATTGCATAATGCTTGCTCCTATGGTCACTTCGAAGTTACCGAGCTTCTTGTAAGGCATGGAGCCAACGTAAATGCTATGGACTTGTGGCAGTTCACACCCTTGCACGAAGCCGCGTCAAAGGGAAGGACTGAGGTAAGATTCGTCTTTTGCTCGTTGTTGTTTGGCCTTGAATCATATGGATTTTTCACCATCAGGTTTGTTCTCTGCTGTTAAGTCACGGAGCCGATCCTCTGGCCTTGAACTGTCACGCCAAGTCTGCCCTGGATGTCGCCCACTCGACTGAGCTGCGCGAGCGCATGCAGATGGAATACAAAGGCCACCTGTTGCTCGAGGCCTGTCGCCAGGCTGACCCTTCCAGAGTGAAGAAATGTCTCTCTGCAGCCAACGCCAGCACTGGCATCAACGACGGCAATCCACTGGCTTTCAAGCACCCGTACAGCTGGGATGCGCCGCTGCACTGCGCATGTGCATCGCCCTTTCCCAAGAGGAAGGCCGTCGTGGAGATGCTCTGCAGGTAGGTCATGTCAGTTGCTACCCTCACCCACCCGCACATTGGTCCGGTACTCAAGCTAGGTGGGAGTGAGTTGACTTGGTACACACATGTTCGAGCACAAGTGTCGTAGCATCATGTTCTGCTGCTTTGCCCTTGGCAGCGAGAAAGAATAACATGTCATTATTGCACCACCACAGGAAAGGAGCGCCTCTCAATGAAAAGAATAAGGACACACTGACCCCGTTGCATATTGCGGCGGACAAGTCTCACTACGACATCATGGACATCCTCCTGAAGCATGGAGCCAAGGTCAATGCTCTTGATGCCTCTGGAGAGACAGCGTTACACAGATGCGCCAGGGAAGGAAACGTCCAGGCGTGTCGCGTGCTCCTTTCTTTCGGTGCGGACTCCTCGATTGTGTCGTTGCAGGTAAGCCCCTCAGCTGGCTGCTTCATGCACACGCAATATCCAATCATGCTTCTCGTGTAGGGTTACACCGCGGCTCAGTTGGCCAGTGAGTCGGTGGCCAAGTTGCTGGCAGAGGAACCCAGCTCCCCTGGTGGCGCCGACGTCGAATACCAGCTGCTAGAGGCGGCAAAGGCGGGCGACCTGGAGCTTGTCAAGAAGATCGTGAGCGAACATCCCCACATTGTGAACTGCAGGGACCTCGACGGAAGGCACTCAACTCCTCTGCACTTTGCTGCCGGGTATAATCGGGTCGGGGTCGTTGAGTTCCTCTTGTCCAAGGCAGCGGACGTGCACGCGAAAGACAAAGGGGGACTGGTGCCGCTCCATAATGCCTGCTCTTATGGGCATTACGAAGTAACCGAGTTGCTCGTGAAGCACGGCGCATCTGTCAATGTGTCTGACCTGTGGAAGTTCACGCCGCTGCATGAGGCGTCCGCCAAAGGAAAGTCGGAGATTGTCAAGCTGTTACTGAGACATGGTGCCGATCCAACCAAGAAGAATAGAGATGGCCACACTCCAGTTGATCTGGTTAAAGAGGGCGACCAGGATGTTCTCGATCTGTTACGTGGTGACTCCGCACTCCTAGACGCAGCCAAGAAGGGGAACCTGGCCCGAGTCCAGAAGTTACTGACCCCGGAAAACATAAACTGTCGAGACTCGCAAGGAAGAAACTCCACGCCGCTGCATCTGGCTGCAGGATACAATAACTTGGAGGTGGCAGAGTTCCTTCTAGAAAACGGAGCTGACGTCAATGCTCAGGACAAAGGTGGACTTATTCCCCTTCACAACGCATCTTCTTACGGCCATTTAGACATCGCGGCTCTGCTGATCAAGTACAGCACCGTCGTGAATGCGACGGATAAGTGGGGCTTCACTCCTCTACACGAGGCGGCGCAGAAGGGACGCACCCAGCTCTGTGCGCTGTTGGTAAGTAGCCATCCTTTGATGAGGATGTGATAGTCTGATTGTACTAAAGGGTGAGTTTTCAGCTGGCTCATGGTGCCGATCCCACGTTGAAGAATCAAGAGGGCCAGACTCCTTTGGATCTTTGCTCTGCTGAGGATGTCAAGTGCCTCCTGCAAGACGCCATGCCCACTACTCTGACCCTTCCGGTGACGAGCAAGACAGACGTGACATTGGCACAGCCTCCACCAGCTATTCAACAGCCGCGCGGCGTTGCCGCAGGTGTAATGCCAGTTGCTGGTCAGTCACGGCAACAGCAGGTGCAACCAGCCGCAGTGAAGCCTCTGCTAGCAGCGGCCGCGGAACCAGTCGTGATGCCATCCGGATCGACCTTTCCCGTGGTGCCGATGGCCGCCGCCGCTGCTGCCGCCGCAGCCGCCGCCGCTGCTGTGGCCTCCGCACCCCAGTCCACTGCACTCGTGCCAGTGGCTGCGGCAGGGATCGGGGTCCGATTTCCTCTGCCGCATCCAGGCGACGGAAGTAACGACTTTACCAAAACGGAAATGGTGAGAGACTAGAGCCAAAACAGTAAAAACCGAGATGAAAGATGGCAATGTCTCATTCTCATGTAGGTGACGCCTGAGACCAGTCTGAACATGAGCATGAGTGCGTTCCTCGCCAGCCTGGGTTTGGAACAACTGCGCGAGATCTTTGACAGGGAGCAGATCTCCGTGGATATTCTCTCTGAGATGGGCCACGAAGACCTTAAGCAGATTGGAGTCACCGCTTATGGTCATCGCCACAAACTCATCAAGGGACTCGAGAAACTCCTCTCAGGAAATGGTACGTGAACACAACAACAGCTCCTATGTATGCTGATGACTCTGTTTTCGTAGCTCCCGTCATCTGGCAACCTCCACCCAGCACAAGCAGCCAGTCTACGGTTCTGGTCGACATCCCCGTTGAGGACCCGGAATTTTCGGCAGTGGAACAAGAGATGCAGTCCACAATTCGGGAGCATCGGGACCAGGGCCATGCTGGAGGAATCTTCTCAAAGTATAGGATCCTCAAAATACAGAAGATCCGGAACGTTATGCTCTGGGAGGATTACAGCCAGCGGCGCAGAAAGGTTAGAGGAAGTTAAGGGAAAAAATGTAAAAACCAAAGCTTCATTTTCTTTGTTTGCAAAGGTTGCAAAGGAGAATCACAACCAGGCGAATGAGCGCATGCTTTTTCATGGATCGCCGTTCATCAACGCTATCGTGCAAAAGGGTTTCGACGAGCGTCATGCCTATTTCGGGGGCATGTTCGGCGCAGGCATCTACTTCGCGGAGCACTCGTCAAAGAGCAACCAGTACGTGTACGGCATCGGAGGCGGAACTGGATGTCCCGTGCACAAGGACAGGTCGTGCTACATCTGCAGCAGGTCAGTAATTTCTTCTTAAGCTGGATCTGCAGCACCTGGAACGGCTGGAGAAACACTTCTTTTTTCTTCAGACAACTTCTTCTGTGCCGCGTGACCCTGGGTAAGTCGTTCCTGCAGTTCAGCGCCATGAAGATGTCTCACTCTCCGCCCGGTCACCACTCGGTCGTGGGCAGGCCATCCGTGGGCGGACTCTCATTTCCGGAGTACGTAGTTTACAGAGGAGAACAGGTCGGTTCCTACTCAGCTCATGGTTCATGATCCGAAGATATCGTAACGACCATCTTCTAATTTCCAGGCATATCCTGAATATTTGATCACCTATCAGATTGAGAAACCAGATGCTTTGACCGTAGAAGACTTGACGGAAAACAACAATCCCTAGAAGATAGAAGCTTCCAAGACAGCATATATCTTATTAGTTAGATCATATATTTTAGAGGCGGACATTTTCAAATCAAAGTACATTGTTCTGTCTGCTCTTCATAGTGATGGACGCATACTTTCGTAGCTCAATTTCTTTAGTACTGTGGACTGTTGACCTGCCTCCTCGGCTTGATTTTAATCTGTGATACGCAGAGAATCTGACTTACGTGTCTACCAACAACGTCGAGAGCTGAAGCGCCTGCTTCAGCCTCTTTGGAGAGACAGCGTCTGAAATGTGTTGTGTACATATACAATTAACTTAGCACGAGTTATTTCTCGTCATCGTATTTGTTGAAATCTTGCCAACGTTGATCGGATGACTCGAAATGCAGCGTTAAAGCCTGAAAATGGGTTGTCGTTTCTTATCATTTATTGCGGACACTTCGGTGGAGGACTCCAGAGAGGAGTAGCTGGCGGGCGACTTCATGCTGCCGTAGTGGGACGTGCCGACGTGTGTGTGTGTGTGTCTTCTCGTGCACCACACTTGTACACATGGCGTCCCTTATGTAGCAATCGAGGTTAGGTGGTGTGCTTGAAATTGTTCCGACGAGCGAGTCAAATGGGTCGTGCAGCGCACTGCTGTGCCTGCGCGTCCATGAAAGAAGTTGCCTTGTGACCAAAGATGGCGGACCGCAACAAGGAGAACTCCGCGGGGGTCGCGGAGACCGTCTTTGGACGAGGTCGACTTCTCTGGAGAGGCTATGAATGTGACGAAAGCTCAAAGACTTCTCCGTCAATTTGAACGTCCGAGATCTGCTGGAGATGCTCTACGTCTGGTATTTGGTCGTTCTCTCCTCCTGTTGCCAGGTCACTCAGTCGTGCCTCCGCCATCGCCGAACTCCTACTCTGTCCTCTCTCCTCCGCTCCCTGCTCGCAGTCTCGATATAGAGTTTGAAGTTCTCGTTGGTAGCGATCATGTCGTTGTTGTCCGCCCGCCTCGCGGCCTCCGTGGCCAGGCAGCTTCCCAAGGGTGGGGCGCAGGTGAGCAAGTACAAAATGACCTGAGACGTTCTCGTTTCCGTCGATTTTTTCGCTCTTCCTGTCGTGGCCTCGGGAGCCACTGAAAGAGGAATCGGGCATCTTGTCGCGGCCATCGAGTACTGTACGCCTGCTGTTAGCCGCAATGAAGATCATATAATTTTTCTGTAGGTGGCCAAGCAATCCGCCGCTATGGGCGTGTTGGCCCAGAAGCTGTCGACGTCGTGCTCTGCGAGTGCTGCCAGCGCCTCCGCCGGAGAGATTTCCTCCATCTTGGAAGATCGTATCCTCGGTGCTGCACCCAAGGCCAACCTAGAAGAGACTGGACGAGTCCTCTCCATCGGTGACGGTATCGCTCGCGTCTATGGCCTCAAGAACATTCAGGTATATGGGAAACTCTACAATGAAGTCCTTACTACCCAGTTCCACTTCGTGGACATTTGCTTGAATGCCTGATTCTTTTCTCTTTAAGGCCGAGGAGATGGTAGAATTCAGCGCCGGCCTGAAGGGCATGGCCCTGAATTTGGAGCCCGACAACGTCGGTGTGGTCGTCTTCGGTAATGACAAGCTTATCAAGGAGGGCGACGTTGTCAAGCGTACAGGCGCCATCGTCGACGTGCCGGTCGGCAGAGAGTTGCTCGGGAGAGTGGTGGATGCCCTGGGCAACCCTATTGATGGCCTTGGACCCATCAACACCTCTGAAAGGCAAAGGGTCGGTGTTAAGGCCCCTGGAATTATCCCAAGACAGTCTGTCAAGGAGCCTATGCAGGTGAGCTCGGAGGCAGTCTTTACGTAGCAAAGTATAAGCCTTAGTTTCTGCCTTTCTCTCCAGACCGGCCTCAAGGCCGTGGATTCACTGGTGCCCATTGGTCGTGGCCAACGTGAGCTGATCATTGGCGATCGCCAGACTGGCAAAACTGCCGTTGCCATTGATGCTATCATCAATCAGAAACGATTTAACGACGCTGACGATGAAAAGAAGAAGCTTTACTGCATCTACGTGGCCGTTGGTCAGAAGAGATCGACCGTAGCGCAGATCGTCAAGAGGCTCACCGACGCCGACGCGATGAAATATAGGTAGGGTTGCTTGACGGAATCGCTTTGAGAGCTGGCCCATGGCCGACGTTATGCACTTAACTTTTTTCAGCATCGTCGTCTCTGCAACTGCCTCCGACGCAGCCCCACTTCAGTACTTGGCGCCGTACTCCGGCTGCGCCATGGGAGAGTTCTTCCGTGACAACGGAATGCACGCACTCATCATCTACGACGATCTGTCCAAACAGGTGAGAAATGAGTGTACTTGATGTATATATACGTTAGTCACGCTCGGCTGTTTGTCTTTCTGCAGGCTGTGGCCTACAGGCAGATGTCCCTGCTGTTGAGGAGGCCTCCTGGCAGAGAGGCCTACCCTGGCGACGTCTTTTATCTGCACTCCAGGCTTCTGGAGAGAGCAGCCAAGATGAGCGACGCCCAAAAAGGCGGCTCCTTGACTGCTTTGCCCGTCATTGAGACCCAAGCAGGTGACGTGTCTGCCTACATCCCGACCAACGTGATCTCCATTACTGATGGACAGATCTTCTTGGAGACCGAACTGTTCTACAAGGGTATCCGCCCTGCCATCAACGTCGGTCTGTCCGTGTCAAGAGTAGGCTCGGCCGCTCAGACGAAGTCCATGAAGCAGGTACATCAACATGGACATTTCAGAAAGGCTTCGTAATGAGATCCCAACTACATGATTAACCAATTTTAACTACAGGTTGCTGGCTCCATGAAGCTCGAGCTCGCCCAATACCGTGAGGTTGCAGCGTTCGCTCAATTCGGATCCGACTTGGATGCTGCCACACAGCAGCTGCTGAACAGAGGTGTCCGGCTGACAGAGTTGCTTAAACAAGGGCAGTACGTGCCCATGGCCATCGAGGAGCAGGTTGCTGTCATCTACTGCGGCGTCAGGGGTAGGAAAATTAAGCGCTCCAATGCCCCAGTCCATGAGTAACATTTTATTTGTCTAGGATTCTTGGACAAGCTGGATCCTGCTCGCATCACTGAATTTGAGGCCAAGTTCAGTGAGCACGTTAAGGCGACCCAGAGGCCGCTTCTGGACCAGATCGCCAAGGACGGACAACTCAGTGAAGCGAGCGACAAAGCGCTCAACAAGGTGGTCACCGACTTCTTGGCCACTTTCAACTAAGAGACCTAACTATTTAGAGGAAGGAGCAGTAATGACTTTTCTTTTGGCTTGATCGCCATGTTTTTCAAATCGAGGTGGAGCGACATGAACAACGGATGCTGCATCAACGACTCTGTCGTCTTCTTGGGAGTCGCACAGAGCTTCTTGTGTTGAGAGTGCTTGTACAGGAAGCGTAAAGCCATCCACGTGTGCGCGGTATTTCTGAAATAAATAGTGGGTGATGCTTGTGCAGCTCGACTTGGCTTGAACACTTCATGAGGATCGTCGGTAGGGTTGGAGGTTGCGTGATCGAGTAACTCTCAGCTGATCGCATTGGATTTGGAAACAGTCAACATGGTCGAGTGTTTTGATCTAGCGCATGCCAAGTGTATCAAGAGATGAGCTTCGCGAGGTTGAAGAGCGTCCTAGGTGACCTCAACTCATCGAAAATCTCCTCTCACCTGAAGGTAAGGTGTGCAGGCGGAAGCACTAAGGAGGCGGTTCTTCCCCCTTGCACTGAGGGGGATCAACCCCCGCCCCCTCTGGCCGGATATTGTTTACTTATTTCTTAGCTCACTGTGTTAATCCTCCCCACCCCCGTTTACATTGAAAATTTACCGCCTCCCAGCTACATCTCACCACTTGCACACCTTTGCCTGCAGGAGATGCAGTTGGAGCACTACGAACAGAAGATGATGGCGGAATTGATCTTCAGCGCGCTGGACGTCAAAGAGACACGCGATTGGACGAAGAGCTACAGACTTGCAGAGTCGCTCCAGCTCAGGGTTTGGGAAAGGCTCAACACCGGCCACTGGTCTCAAGTTGACCACGCGTGGAGGCAGCTCTACGCTCTCCTGACTCTTCTCAGAATTCACCTGTTGTCGGATAACTTGCTGGAAGCCGGCCACTTGGACAGTCGTGCTCGTGGTATGCTATCAAGAGAGCTAGTGAGGATGGCGGACGTTGGCTGGCTGATGGGCGGACCGGCCATGGACAATCTCTGCTCGAAAGTTGCTCAGGCAACGTGTGAGTGGATCAGCAGAGCAGAAAAGAGAAGCGAAGACGCATCAGAAGATGACCATGCCACTGCCAAAAAGAGAAAAGTCATAATGACGCATAGTGAGAAACTTTCTGCTCCCGTTGCTACCGGCAGTACCTTCATTCAGGCTCTTCCCAAAGTTGACCTTGCTGTGCTCGATCTGGTTACTTTTCTGTTCAATCACAAGTCCAAGAATTCGCCCGTAATCATCCAAGGAGCGACGTCGGATTGGTCGGCGTCTACCAAGTGGAACTTTGACTACTTGCGCGATCGCTTCGGTCCACGTTGTGTCCCCGTTGAGGTCGGCAGTCGTTATACTGACGAGAACTGGACGCAGACCATCATGAGCATCGACCATTTCGTGACGGAATTCATAACAGGGGCGTCGTTGGCCAAGGACAAGTTAAAGAACACGGGTTATCTAGCGCAGCACCAGCTCTTGGATCAGGTACGTAGATTTGTCTCTACATGCTGCACATGTTCAGTTCTGACGCACCAATATTTTGTACCTACTGGCTCAGATCCCCGAACTGATGGAAGACATATGCATCCCCGAGTTCTGCCTGACCGGCGGCGATGGTGCTCGCGAGGTGGACGTAAACGCCTGGTTTGGCCCCGCCGGGACCGTTTCGCCCCTTCACACAGATCCTCGACACAACATCCTTTGCCAGGTCAGGGGCAGCAAGTACCTGCGACTGTATCCAGCCAGCGAATCGGCCAAGCTTTACCCGTACGAAGGGAGCGATCTTTTGTCCAACACAAGCAGGGTCGACTTAGAGGAGGAAGAGAACAAAGACGACACTTCGTTTCCAAAGTTTACGACTGCATCCGGGTGGGAAGGGGTGCTTGAGGAAGGGGATGCTCTCTACATCCCTCCAGGCTGCTGGCACTTTGTGAAATCGCTGTCCCCAAGCATGTCAGTCAGCGTCTGGTTCGACTAAGCCAACGAGGGGAGTAATCTAGCACTGGTGGACGTCATCTGTAAATGCAACAGAACAGTTTATACCACATAAAATAAAGAAATTAGTTCAGTATTGACTAGAACATGTTTGTCAACTTTTGCTTGTCTTCTTCGTTCTTCTTCTTCTCCAATTCCTCTACCAGCTTTATCTCCTTCCGGCAAGTGGCCGCCAACGTCGAGTCAAGCTCCATAACCCGCTGAAAATCCGACTTCGCCTCCCTGGGATTCCATGCGCCCACGTGCGCCTTTGCCCTCCGGAACAGCGCCTTAATGTTGTCTGCAAGCCAATTTCTCTGTGTACAACAAAATTACGTATACTCATACTTTGACAATGTGTAACTTACCTGAGTCAGCTTCCAGCACTTCTGTGCAACGTTCAATGACTTGGTAGAAATCACTCTCACACAACTTGCACTGGGAGTAGTTGAGGAGCAGAGGCAGCTTCTTGGCTCTCAACGACAGCCACTCCTCGTCATTAGGTTTCTCCCTGTAACCCTCTGTTGATGATCATAAAATTGATGTTAAAGTAGCTGTTGACAAACCTGAGCATGAGCTGCTCGAGCATGCCTATGGCCTGGAAGTACTTCTGCGACGCCTCTTCCGTTCTGTTCTGTCTATAGAGGCTGTTGCCTTCCTCCCTCAGTTTTGGGATGGAGTCAAGCTTCTCCTGAGCGTCCATCTGCCAGGTCTCTTTCTTGTAGCTTTCTGGTTCCTCGATGGAGATCACCTCCATAATGAATTCGAGATCTGAGGGCTCCTGTGCAAAGACAAGCCAAAAATGCGACTCTTTAGTCAGCGTGTCTACTCTTAATGACCAAGCACCACAGACCCTGAATAGTTCGTTGAGATCGTCGTATCCGAGTCCGCCCTGCATCTGCATGGCCATCATGCCGCACATGTGCTGGTGTCTCTTGGCGTTGTTCTTGTTTCTCCGAGGGTCGAACGAATCGCGTAACGTCTTGGCCACGGTGGGGTAATTGCAGGTCATCTGTCAGGTGAATCACTAAAGTGAAACGCATCGCTGCAAAGCGAACGGCAATGCAATGTGCTCACCCGCTTCTTGACCTTAAACGAGGCCACTTCTCCCTCTACCATGGTGGACAAGCACGTCTCCCATATTTCCATCTTAAACTTCTTCCCGAAGATGAGCTCCATGCAGTCGCCCGGCAAACCCTCCCATTTACGGCTGTCGTCCAGCACGACATCTCCGTCGGGCAGCTTCGTTACGAAGTGAAACTTCACCTGAAAGGATCCTCACAATGAGCTGGAAAAGCTTTTCCATGTGTCTTGACAATACATAATTAGAAGTGCTACAACAACATGTCCCCAGGACGCCCTTGACGAAACATCCACCATGCTCCTGCCGCAATGACGTCGCCGCTCACCTTTGTCCCCTCTCGAAAATCCGGATTCTTCGCTCCTGGTCTTCCCGCGTGCAGGATCTTCTTCTCCACGGGCTTCGAAGACATGACGTTCAATCCGTCACCTCGACGAACGAGGTCTCTTTCTCTCTCTCTGGACACTACTTTTGCTTCCTGTACGTGTTCTTAATGTGAGCACGGCTAGGGTCACCGGTCTGGGTCGGGCCGCACTTGCTGTGGCTGGAATCTCCCAGCTTACCAGCGTCCTTGTCAGTTGTCCCGATCCTGCTGAAGAAGGCCGAAGACTGTGGCAACCCTAAACAGCACAGGTAAACAAACGTCGAAGCACAAACAACGACGAACGAAGAGGAATTTGAGCCGGCTTCAGACCCGAGGCTACCTTCACCATGGCTCTCATGAACAGCAAGAAAAAGACCGTCTACGTTGGTAAGATCATCTCCGTTATCATCATCGGCTCTGCCGCAGCCTAATCTAAGCTGTTTTCTAGGAGGCCTCGCCGAAGAAGTCGACGTTGACGTGATCAAGGCTGCATTCGTGCCATTTGGAGACCTTACCGACGTTCAGATTCCATTAGACTATCAGGTGCTGATGCAATGTTCGACTTCCGGACTTTTGTGTTGTTATACGTTGTTACTTATCAGACAGAGAAACATCGTGGCTTCGCTTTCGTGGAGTTTGAGCTGCCCGAAGATGCCCAGGCCGCCATCGACAACATGAACGACTCCGAGCTTTTCGGGCGGACGCTCAAGGTCAGTCACCATGAGTAGGGAAATGCTTCAACGGATGACAGCACTTTCTGTTATTTTAAGGTTAATTTAGCGAAACCGCTGAGGCTAAAGGAGAACTCGACGCGTCCAGTTTGGGCCGACGACGAATGGTTGCAGAAGTACTCGGGCCAGACAGTCAAGAAGGGCGGTACCGAGGAACCTGGAGCAGGACAAGGAGAAGAGAGCCGGAAAAGGCCTGCAGAGGAGGGAGCTGCCGAGGTTTTAAATCTACCCTTTTTTTACCAAGGACTCATTTTATCAATGCAGAGCCTCTATATTTCACAGGCCACCGGTGAAGGCGACGCGAAGAAATCGCGCAAGAATCCTCAGGTTTACTTCGACATCAAGATTGGCAAGAGCATGGTGGGCAGGATCATTATGCTGTTGCGGTCAGACGTCGCCCCACGCACAGTAGAGAATTTCCGATGTCTCTGCACGCAGGTAACAGAGTGAAGACGTGTGTTGATAGATGTTATACGTACACTTATATGCCGCATATGCCATGCCTGCACGCCTGCCGTAGTTGACCAACGTGTTCTATTTCTTTCCACAGGAGAAGGGCTTCGGGTACCAGGGCAGCAGCTTCCACAGGGTCATCCCCGGCTTCATGCTTCAGGGAGGGGACTTTACCAATCACAACGGCACAGGAGGAAGGTACTGGTAAAGTCAATAAGAGCAGACCGATTGTATTACTGCACGCTCGCGCGCTAACCCACAGATCAATTTACGGAAAAAAGTTTGCGGATGAGAACTTCAAGTTGAGGCATGAGGGTCCCGGCACCTTGAGCATGGCCAACTCAGGACCCGACACAAACGGGTCCCAGTTCTTCATCACCACCGCCAAGACTGAATGGTAAACGTGAATAGAGAGTAGCTGAAAAAATAAGTAAAATCACCCTCCACCCCATCCTCTCAACTCTACAGGCTAGACAGTAAGCACGTCGTCTTTGGCAAGGTCATCACCGGCATGAGCGTGGTCACTAAGATCGAGGTACGAACGGTGCTGTGGAGTGTTTAAAAGCAGAACTAGATGTCTCATTCCCGCTACCGCATTACAGAAATTCGGTACAAAGTCCGGCAAGCCCACGGAAAAGGTCGTCATAGCGAGCTGCGGGGAGCTGGTGTAGCGGAGTCACACGCCGAGGATCACGTACATCATCTTTTTTGTCCATCGAGTTATGAGCGCGCGAGAACAAAGAGTATTAGTAGATGTCGACGCTGTCTGCAGTGTATTGTGTACGTTCATCATGAGAGACGAAGTCACTGAAGCACACGAGTAGGAGGAGGCAGTTGTAACTGATATCGAGGGGGACGAACATTGCCACGAAGCACGCCAACACAGAAGGGGAAAAGATCTCCCTCCGAGAGCGACCGCAGTAAGATTTCTATGTTCTCTCCCCTCTGCAGAAGCAGAGCAAAGAGGAGAGAGAAGAGGCAGAAGCTGCAGAAGCAGCCCCAGCACAGGCAGGAACGTGCGTCGAGCTGGAGGAGAAGGCAGAAGTAGTAGTAGTCTGCGTCTACGGCCGTGCGGTACAGTTGACGATCAGCTTCAAGTGATTCATCCGCTCGCTCGCTCGCTCGCCTTTCTATTCCTGTGCTGCTTAGCGGGGCGGACGACGCTTCGTACCTCTCTTCCGCCATGATGGGCGAGGCTTGATTTCCAGCCTACAGCACTGAAGTGAACATTGACGGATTGGTGGAGAAAAAGAAGTCGGACACTGAAATTGGTCTCGATCCCCGAGACCGAGAGAGAAGTCGCTTGGGTCGTCGCGGGGTCTGTTGTCAGTCCTCGGCGAAGGCCGCTTCTCACTAGACGTCGAAGGGTGTGGTCACCTCCTCTCTCTCACCTGACGTCGTCGACCGCGGAGGACTCGATAAGGCCGCATTGTTGTTGCCTCATCTGTGACATCGTTTAATTCTTGATATTTTCGAGTCGTAAGAGCCACTTATACCTGCCGTCACCATGGAGCAGCCGGTACCGGTCAAGGAGATCAAGATCCTGGAGACCGCTGAGGACATCCAGGAACGTCGCGAGCAAGTGCTCCGGCGGTACATGGACTTCAAGCAGTCGGCCAAAGCCAAGCGAGAAAAACTAGAGGACTCCAGGCGCTTCCAGTACTTCCGCCGCGACGCAGACGAGCTGGAGTCTTGGATATATGAGAAGCTGCAGGCGGCCTCGGACGAAAACTACAAAGATCCCACCAATCTCCAGGCCAAGATCCAAAAACATCAGGCCTTCGAGGCCGAGGTGGCAGCCCACTCCAATGCCATTGTTGTCCTGGATAATACCGGTACGGAGATGATTAATCAGAATCACTTTAAGCGTGAGTCGATTCAAGAGAGGCTGGAAGAGCTGCACCGTCTATGGAATCTGTTACTCACCAAGCTGGCCGAAAAGGGGATGCGGTTGCAGCAGGCGCTAGTCTTGGTCCAGTTCTTGAGGCAGAGCGACGAAGTCATGTTCTGGATAAAGGATAAGGAGGCCATTGTCACCGCTCACGAGTTCGGCAGCGACTTGGAGCACGTTGAGGTTCTTCAGAGGAAGTTTGACGAGTTCCAGAAGGACATGCATGGGCAAGAGTACAGAGTGGGCGAAGTGTGCGAAACGGCAGACAAGTTGATTGGGGAGGAACATCCGGAGAAAGATCAGATTGCTGATAGGAAGCGTGAATTGCTGGAAGCTTGGGAACGACTGAAGGCTCTTGCTATCGAGAGGCATGAAAAATTGCTTGGCGCTCATGACATTCAACGCTTCAACCGAGATGCTGACGAAACCATAAGCTGGATCAATGAAAAGGACCTTCTTCTCTCCTCGGATGATTTTGGAAAAGACCTTGCAAGCGTTCAAGCTCTGCAGAGAAAGCATGAGGGAGTCGAACGCGACCTCGCCGCCCTCAACGACAAAGTTTCCACCTTGGGCGTCGAGGCCGACAAGTTGTGCTCTCTGCATCCAGATAGTGCAGATACCATTAAGGCCAAGAAAGATGAGATTGAGAACAACTGGCAAGCCCTGTGCACCAAGTCCAAGGAACGCAAGCAGCGATTGGAGGACAGCTATCTGCTGCATCGATTCTTGGCCGACTTTCGGGACCTCACTTCTTGGATCACGTCCATGAAGGCAATCATAAGTACCGATGAGTTGGCGAAAGACGTCAACGGAGCTGAAGCGTTGTTGGAGAGGCATGCAGAGCACCGTTCTGAAATCGATGCCAGGGAGGACTCTTTCCGAGCCACATCAGAGGCTGGACAAATCCTTCTCGATAGCAATCACTATGCGTCTGGCGAGGTCCGCGAGAAGCTGGAGGTGTTGGCAGAAGAAAAGACGAACCTGTTGCAGTTGTGGGAAGAACGGAGGATCCTCTACGAGCAATGCATGGACCTGCAGCTCTTTTACAGAGACACCGAACAGGCCGACACCTGGATGGCCAAGCAGGAAGCCTTCCTGGACAACCAGAATCTCGGCGATTCCCTCGACTCTGTTGAGGCTATGATTAAAAAGCACGAAGATTTCGAAAAGTCATTGGCAGCTCAGGAGGAGAAGATCAAGGCACTCGATGAGTTCGCCACCAAGCTGATTGAGGGGCAGCATTATGCTGCCGAAGACGTGGCCGAGAAGCGTGCAATGTTGCTGCAGCGGCGCTCTGAGCTTCAAGATAAGTCTGCCCAAAGGAGAGTAAGGCTGGATGATGCTTATAACTTTCATGCCTTTGATCGGGATTATGACGAGACTAAAGGTTGGCTCAACGAGAAGCTGAAAATCGCATGCGATGACAACTATCTGGACCCGACCAACATCTCGGGGAAAGTACAGAAGCACCAAAATTTCGAGATTGAACTGCAATCCAACAAGCACAGAGTGGATGAGGTGCTCAGCACCGGACGGCGGCTCGTGGACGAGTGTCATGCTCGCTCCGACGAGATCGACGAGCGGGTCAAAGACACAGAGTCCACCTGGAAAGACCTGATGACCGCTACTGAGAGGAAGAGTCTCAAGTTGCAGGAGGCCTCACAACAGCAGCAGTTCAATCGAGGTGTCGAGGATCTAGAGCTCTGGCTCAGCGAGTGCGAGGCCCAGCTTTTGGCTGAGGATTACGGCAAGGATCTGACCAGTGTTCAGAACTTGCAGAAGAAGCATGCTCTAATGGAGACTGATGTGTCATCGCATCAGGTAAGTTGACCGCACAGAACAGAGTGGTAATGAGCGTTCTGGACTAATTTGTTCTGGTTTCTTCTGATTAGGACCGCATCGACGGCGTACGCATCGCTTCTGATCAGTTCGCTCAGGCCGGACACTTCGACACCGATAGCATCGTCACCAAGGAAAAAGCTCTGTCTGATCGCTACCGCAACTTGTTGGACCCGATGAAGGGTCGCAAGCAGCGCCTGGACGAGTCGCTCGCCGCCCAGCAACTTTTCCGCGATGTCGAGGACGAGGAAGCGTGGATTCGCGAGAAGGAACCCATCATTGCGTCTACCAATCGAGGCAAGGACCTCATCGGCGTGCAAAACCTCATCAAGAAGCACCAGGGCATGCAGGCAGAGGTCAACAATCACGAGCCGCGCATCGATGCCGTCTCCCAAGCAGCTCAGCGTATGGTCGAGGAGGGCCACTTTGCCTCCGACGAGATCAAAAGCAGACTTGGTCTCCTGCATGATCATTGGAATCAACTCAAGGAAAAGGCGGCGCAGCGCAAGCAGGACCTGGAGGATTCGCTTCAGGCCCACCAGTACTTTGCCGACGCCAATGAGGCTGAGTCTTGGATGAGAGAGAAAGAATCGCTGGCCAGCAGCACCGACTACGGCAAGGACGAGGATAGTTCCGAGGCGCTGCAGAAGCGCCACGAAGCCTTCATGAGCGATTTGGCCGCCTTCGGCAATACCATCAATGACTTGAAGGAGCAAGCGGCCAATTGCAGGCAGCAGGAGACGCCTGCGCTCGATGTCACTGGCAAAGAGTGCGTGATGGCGCTCTACGACTATAGCGAGAAGTCTCCTAGAGAGGTGAGCATGAAGAAGGGTGACGTTCTCACCCTCCTCAACTCCAACAACAAAGATTGGTGGAAGGTGGAAGTAAACGACCGTCAAGGGTTCGTCCCGGCGGCTTACGTCAAGAAGATTGACCCTGGACTGACGGCGTCACAGCAGCAGCTGTTGGACCGCAGCTCGGTGAGTGCGCGTCAAACGCAAATAGAGAAACAGTACGATGCTCTGCTAAAGACCGGAGAGGAGCGCCGGCGCAAGTTGGGCGAGACGTGCAAGGCCTATCACTTGGTCCGTGAGGCGGCCGATCTTGGAAACTGGATAAAGCAAAAGGAGCAGCATGCCCAGGTCCAGAATGTGGGCGACGATCTAGAGCAAGTGGAGGTCATGCAGAAGAAGTTCGACGACTTCCAATCCGACCTCAAGGCCAACGAGGTGAGACTAGCTGAGATGAATGAAATCGCTATGCAGCTGGTAACGCTCGGCCAGACTGATGCTGCCATCAAGATCCAGGCGCAGCTGGAGGATCTCAACAAGAAGTGGACTGATCTCCAATCAGTTACCAATGAGAAGGTGGCGGCCTTTGAGCGCGCCCACGAGGTCCAGAGGTTCCACAGGGACGTCGACGAAACCAAAGAGTGGATCCAAGAGAAGGACGAGGCTCTAAGCATTGACGAACTGGGCAAGGACCTGAGAAGCGTCCAAGCACTGCAGCGTAAACACGAGGGTCTTGAGCGTGACCTGGCTGCCCTGGGCGATAAGATTGAGCGACTGGAGGACACTGCTACCAAGCTAAAGCAGAATCACCCGGAGTCCACTCAGGTCATTGTAGAGAAGCAGAGTGAGATTCAGGACGATTGGAAGCAACTGAGGACCAAGGCAGTTACCAGAAAGGAGAAACTGCTTGACTCCTATGACTTGCAGCGCTTCCTCTCTGATTACAGAGATCTCATGTCCTGGATCAGCAGTATGAAAGGCCTGATTGCTAGCGACGAGTTGGCCACCGATGTCACTGGTGCGGAAGCTTTACTTGAAAGGCATCAAGAGCACCGCACAGAAATCGATGCTCGTGCTGGCACCTTCCAAGCATTTGAGCTCTTTGGAAAGCAGCTTTTGCAGGCCAACCACTACGCATCTGACGAAGTACAGAACAAATTGGAGTCGATGAGTGATGCCCGGGAGGACCTCGAGAAGGCCTGGATTGCTCGCCGGATGCAGCTTGACCAGTGCTTGGAACTGCAGTTGTTCTATCGCGACTGTGAGCAAGCAGAGAATTGGATGACTTCACGTGAGGCCTTTTTAGCTGCTGATGATACCGATGGCGGCGAAGGGGGCGAAAATGTGGAGGCAATGATTAAGAAGCACGAAGATTTTGACAAGGCCATAAGCAACCAGGAGGAGAAGATTGAGTCACTTTCCACTTATGCTGATCAGCTGGTGGCCTCTGATCACTACGGCAAGGACGACATCGATTCAAAGAAGAAGGAAGTCCTTTCTCGTTGGGAGGAACTCAAGGAGGCGCTGATCCAAAAACGTTCCAAGTTGGGAGAGTCCCAGACTCTGCAGCAATTCTCGCGCGATGCTGACGAGATCGAAAACTGGATGCTGGAGAAGATGCAGCTGGCCGAGGAGGAGAACTACAAGGATCCAGCCAACATCCAGAGCAAACACCAGAAGCACCAGGCTTTTGAAGCTGAGCTGCGCGCCAACGCTGACCGCATTCAGAGTGTTCTGGCCATGGGACAAAACCTGATTGAAAGACAGAAGTGCGCTGGCTCAGAGCAGGCCGTGCAGAACCGTCTTCGATCCATCAGCGAGCAGTGGGAGATCCTTACCCAGAAGACTTCGGAGAAGAGCATGAAGCTGAAGGAGGCGAACCGCCAGCGCACTTTCATCGCCGCCGTCAAAGACTTGGACTTCTGGTTGGGTGAGGTTGAATCTCTTCTCAATACAGACGATTCTGGGAAAGATCTCGCCAGCGTTCAGAATCTTACCAAGAAACATCAGCTGGTGGAGGCCGACATAATGGCTCACGAGGAGCGCATTAAAGATATGAACGAGCAAGCCGATTCCCTTATCAAGAGCAAGCAGTTCGACGACGCCGACATCGACGGCAAGCGAAATAACATCAACCAGCGCTTTAGCCACATTCAGGTGAGTCAAAAAGCTTGTAAGTTCACAACGCTTTTAGGTGTTCGAGGACATTCGCTATTTACGGAGGATAACCTCGTTTTTGTTGTTTTATAGGATCTGGCTGCTCATAGACAGGCCCACCTCAACGAGGCCAACACCTTGCACCAGTTTTTCAGGGACATTGCTGACGAGGAGTCTTGGATCAAGGAGAAGAAATTGCTCGTGGGGTCTGATGACTATGGCAGGGACTTGATGGGTGTCAACAATCTCAAAAAGAAACACAAGAGATTGGAGGCAGAGCTCGTCAGCCACGAGCCGACCATCAAATCTGTGCAGGTGAGAATGGCGATGATGCATCTCGTGAAATCCTCTGCTTATTCAAATATCCGGTCATTTTACAGGATGCTGGCCAGACTCTTATCGACACTTCCCAGCTGGGCAGCGATGAGATCAAGGAGAGGCTGCAGAAGCTAGACGACCTCTGGTTCGAGTTGCGCGAGATGGCCAAGACCAGAGCGCGCAAGTTGGAGGAGAGCGTGGTTTATCAGGTGAGTGCGCGTAGACTGTACAGAAACGGCAGGAATGACACCCATTGATCTTTACAGAACTTCTTGGCCAAAATCGACGAGGAGGAGGCCTGGATTGCCGAAAAGCAGAACCTGATGGCCGTGACCGATGTGGGCAACAGCATGGCCGCGGTGCAGGGTCTCATGAAGAAGCACGACGCCTTCGACAACGACCTGCGCATGCACGATGGTCACGTGGAGGATGTGTGTGCCGAGGGTCAAGCCCTGGTGCGCGAAGGAAATCATCATGCCGACAACATCGGCGACCGCCTTCGAGCACTCGTTGACCGCATGAATGACCTGAAAGCCAAGGCCGCCGTGCGCAAGCAGAACCTCGTCGACAACTCCGCCTACATGCAGTTCATGTGGAAGGCGGATGTGGTGGAATCCTGGATCGTCGACAAGGAGGCGTATGTGCGCTCCGACGAGTTTGGCCGAGACCTCAGCTCTGTCCAGACGCTGTTGACCAAGCAGGAGACTTTCGACATCGGACTGGAATCTTTCGAGGCCGAGGGAATTGCCAACCTCACTGAACTCAAGGGACAGCTCAGCTTCAGGTCATCTGCTCAAGCTGAGGGCATCCAGCGAAAATTTGATGAAGTCATTGGCCGGTGGCAGCGCTTGATCGCCGACTCCAATGCCCGCAAGCAACGGCTGCTGCAAGTGCAGGATCAGTTCCGCAAGATCGAGGAACTTTACCTCACCTTCGCCAAGAAGGCTTCGGCGTTCAATTCATGGTTCGAGAATGCCGAGGAGGATATGACCGACCCCGTGAGGTGCAACTCTGTGGAGGAGATTCGGTCACTGAGGGAGGCCCATTCACAATTCCAGGTGCGAACCAAGTCGGAGTTAAACTTAGCCAAAGTGGCTGAGGCCGGCCCAAAATTGCTGCTAAGGTCCAACTTGTCCTTATCTTTTTCTTGTCCGCATAGGCTTCCTTGTCATCTGCTAACGCAGACTTCGAGTCCCTTGCTCAGCTGGACAAGCAAATCAAGAGCTTCAACGTTGGCGTCAACCCATACACGTGGTTCACTATGGAGGCGTTGGAGGACACCTGGCGAAATCTGCAGAAAATCATCAAGGAGAGGGACGCCGAGCTGGCCAAGGAGGCAGAGAGACAGGAGAAGAACGACCTCTTGCGCAAAGAGTTCGCCAGACATGCAAATGCCTTCCACGCCTGGCTCACTGAGACGCGATCTCAGGTAACCGCGCAGTTGTTTCTCGTCAGCGTCAGAGCATAACTTTTAATGTAACTTTCTTCTTGTTGTGTACATAGATGATGGAGCAAGGCAGTGGGAGTCTCGAGGAACAATTGGCAGCTATCGGCCTGAAGGCTCATGAGGTGGCTGGCAGAGGTGCTGATCTCAAGAAGATCGAGGAGCTGGGAGCAACCCTGGAAGATCACCTGATCCTGGACAATCGGTACGACAAATAGACTAGGATATTTTATGCAAAAAGCCAGGAAAAAATGTGTCCTAAAATGTGGAAATGAGAATCAACATGAGTAGGAACTATGATCCTTGTGTCTGAGCGCTACAACAATCAAAACTTTTTGGGGTGTTACTGTACATATTTTATTTTTCACTCAGGTACACTGAACACTCCACGGTGGGCCTGGCGCAGCAATGGGATCAACTGAACCAGTTGGGCATGCGCATCAGGCACAACCTGGAGCAGCAGATACAAGCGAAGAATCAGTCGGGAGTCAGTGAAGATGCCCTCAAGGAGTTCTCCATGATGTTCCGACACTTTGACAAGGATAAGTCCGGCAAGCTGAATCATAACGAGTTCAAGTCTTGCCTAAGAGCCCTGGGCTATGACCTGCGTATAGTGGATGACGGGGAGCCTGAGCCCGAGTTTGAGGCCATTCTTGATGTCATAGACCCGAACAGGGACGGCCAAGTATCGCTGCAGGAATACATGGCGTTCATGATCTCCAAGGAGACTGAGAATGTGAGGTCCTCTGAGGAGATCGAGAATGCTTTCCGAGCAATCACGACACAGGAGCGCGAGTACGTGACGAAGGAGGAGCTTTACCACAACCTCACGCGGGACATGGCCGATCATTGTATCAAGAAGATGAAGCCCTACGTCGATCCCCGGACCGGGCAGGAGGTCAATGAGGCCTATGACTACATGGACTTCACCAGGCGGCTCTTCCAATAACAGTGGCAGGATTTTAGCTTTTAAGGATTCCTATGTACGTTCATAAGTGCGTGCATGATCTTACGTATAGTACTGTAACCTAAGCTTCTATTGAGCTTCGTTTTGCCGCTTTAAGCCATTGTGTTGACTACTTCTTGGGGCTGAATTCCTTTGAGTCTTTAATGTGCTGGAAACTGCAAAACAAGGCTTGATAGAATAGTCGGCCTTGGGGTCTGCTTGTGTTGAGCGGATTTGCATGCAAGTTTGTCACGTCTGACAAAATTGCACATCCAACTTGGCGCGGACGACTCCTGTTAGTTCATAAGTGTTATTCCACACAAGCTCTAGTAACTACACTGCGAAGCATTTTTGAGTCATGATTACCGTCACCAATTAATTACAGTGCGCATTGTTCTTAATTGCAACACCACCTTTTAAAGAAACTGCCTCATTGCTGCTACCATAATTATTAAGAACGCGGACAAATAAAGCAGTCAGTGATCACCGAGTCACTTGTTCTATTCATAAAATAAACTGCAGCCGCCATCAGCGATGTGGACCCCATGATCTAGGCCTTCATCACGCCCGCCTTAGAGTAAACGGCCGCCACCACTTGCCAAAGGATCCGGCCCAAGACCAGAGACAACTCACCCACCTGAACGATCTGTCGAACTCATCTGAACTAACTTTGGCCAATTGGACTAGTCTTTCCTACTTGGGCAGCTCCCCATTCTGCCGATCCAGCTCCCGCTAGCTATGTGAATGTTGGCCAGTCGTTCCACTTAGAGACAGTTGCCCTTGGACACCAGGGCCAGTTTGCTGTCCCATTTATTGGCTTGTGCATCAGTGGGTGCCGAGATTTCGGCCTCCGCGTGCCTCTCTGACGTCGCAGTGGTGGCCGCGTCCATGATCCCGACGTTCGCGCTGGCCGCCTTTGGCCACGAAGAAGGCGAAGATACCGTCTTGTGCTCGTAGACTGAGAACTTGAAGGAACTTGAAAACCATTTGAATCTCATCAGAAGGATTTTGCACTGAATATTCGCATCACATAAGAGGAAGAAAGAAAAGAAAGGGCAAGTGGAAGATTTCTGACGTGATTGTCACGGAACCTGTAATTCGCATCCCGTCCAAGGCGCTCCCCAGCCAAAGACGCTTGAAACCTCCAGCACTTCTGTACTATGCGTTTTGTACTATCCATGTTCTACGTCGATAACAATGAAAAGTAGCACGTTCTGTACAAGCCACACATAGATAAGACAAAAACATCTCCAGACGATTTTCGTACTGGGAAACAAATGTGGCGAATGTTGGCAAGAAACTGTGTCCCAGACATGGAAATAATGGCGATTTATTCGTCGTGCTTCTATGTGCTGTAAAGTCGCGTTGGAGGAACCCTCCCATTTACTTTCATACATCGACACATTTCTCAGACCATTGGAATTTGTACCCAGTATAATGGCAGAGCCAACCACAAATCCTCTAATCACTTTCTTTTATTATGATTTTTCTCCCACTGGTTATCAAATCCGCAAATTTTGTCTCTCAAACCTGGTTCTGGAAACAAAAGCAGAGTGGAATTGTCTCTGATGTGTCCGACTTGGTTGATTTCCATGGTGACTGTGCCGAATGACGTGAGGTCACTTGAGGACTCCGTCCTGGAGCCCGCCTTCCAGTCGAAGTGCGTCTGCTGTTGCATATCCATGACAGTGCTTCCAAAGTCTGTTGTGGACGCAAGGTAGACGTTCGATCATTCTTGCCAGCAGAGAGATTGACCACAAAAGGGTTGATTGCGTAAATCGAGGAACTCTTTCCAGGCTTGAACGTCATTGTGCTTCCTCCTGCTCGTCATTGCCTTTGACAGCCACCATCCTGAGCATGATCTGATCCCCGCACAATGGACACGAGTCCACTATGGGGCAGCTTGGCCATTAACTTTCCCCCCGTCTAAGCAAACGCGCAAGTCGCATGCACGATGGAGGCAGAGAGAGTGAGGGATTTGTCAGTGCTCTGTCAGTGACAGCATCGATTCAGCCATATGGCAGAATAGAAATGTCCGAGTCAACGTTTGCATCGGACAAAAAACGGATGTCGTTGCTTCTCCAGACAGATGCGCGCTCAGTTTGACTGACGCATTACTAGTCGGAGAAAACGTATCTACGATTTCTCACGCCTTGGAGATGGAAAGTCTGTGATCTATTGACAAGTTTATTACAGCGTGCAGCAACAGCAACAGGAATTGACCAAGCGTGTTGTCCAACATCATCGTGCACAGCCAGGAATGACACAACAACAGTTACATTCCACGTGCCTGGAGCGCAACACACTTTTTGTCCTCCGGTGTCATCAAGTCAGCACTGTCAAGCTCAAAGTCAATCACTTGGGCCTTAACTGTACACGTCTGTAGGGGTAACGGGTCCATGCTAAAGACCCTCTGCAGACAAAGCACCGCACACAGCAGCAAAGCAGGCCTCTTGATCTGCGCTGCCAGATCGAGAGAGAAATCGTCAGAAGACGACGTCGACGAACGAGGCCTGGTGAAATTATCGCAGCCAACGTGCTTCTACGCTCCATAAGAGCAGCCAATGAAGACAGTTTCTAAAAATCAACGCACGTATGAACTGTGGCAGTGCAAAAAAGGCCTACGTGAGCGGAAAGCGCCATGCCTCATAAATATCACGTGCGCGTGTGTGCGTCACGTCAGTCAGAGGCCCTCATTGCCCAATTAGGAGGCCTGCATGTGGACTCTCTTCCCACCAATAGCAGGGGTGGCAAGAGAGATTGAACAGGTGTGTTTGTACTCTTCGAGGCTTGGCCTCTATAACATAGCATACCAGCATTGAGGTTAGGAGGCCAGGCCTTCAAGATCTCGAGGCATTGGAAATTAGTGCACATACAGAGATGTCACCCCTCCCTCCCTCCAGTGTCATTTAGGCCTAGATAGAAGTCCAGCCACAAATAATAAACACCTCTTTAGCGTTTTCCTGCTATAAAGAGCGTCAAATGAGAGCTGCTCTCAGTTTCAGGGCACATGCAGCGAGCAAGACAAGCGCTTGGTGTGCGTGTCCACTTTGTCCGTACGTACGTACGCACACGTGCTGGTGATGCTGCAGCAGGAGCAGCGGGAGCAGGTGATCCTTCTCTAGAGGTTGGTGGTGGCTTCAGATTCACCGGCCAGAGAAAGAAAAGAGGAACTTTGCTACACACGCGCTCACTTTTACTAGTGAGAAAACGGGACAGCAGAGAAAAAGGGAGTAGGAGCTCCACTCTCCTACAGTCGTTCCACAACTGATGTGCTGTGTGCACTGGTGCTGTGGTGTTGTTGTTGTTGCTGCTGTTGTTGCTGTTGGATAATGAAAATGTGACGTTTACCCCTCCCGGATCAGTTGGCAACATGGGCTATAGTGGGCGGTTGTTATTCTGCTATTGCGTGCTCTTGGTGCTGCTGGCGGCTCAATCTGCCATTCAACAGTCCGCGTCAGAATATGTGCCGCTCAACAGCATGACCATCACGTCGCTGTACAAGGACGGCGAGGACGGCTTGAAGGCGCAGAAGCCGGGCTACGAACCTTGGTGGAGCGGTCTTCAGAGAATGCGACGCCGCCGACCCGGAGCGGCCACTGTGGAGAGGTTGAAGGATCTGGCCAAGGCCGCGGACAAACTGGTGACGGCCTTCGAGAAGAGCCAGCAGACCCAGTCTTATAGCGACACTGACTTGAGAGCTGCCATAGTCAGCGTGCTCCATCAACACTTGTCAGAGAAGCGGTTCCATGTGAGCGATCACAAGCTCAAGAGAGAGTTCTTAGGGAAGCTAAAGACGAGCAGTGTTCAGGGGGACGAATTTGGGCTGCAGGATATTCCAGAGGACAAGAGGAAGTTCTTGGTAGAGCTGGTGAGGAGAGTGTTGACATCCAGAGGTTATGGGCAGGAAGACGAAGAGGAGGTCGATGACGTCAACGAGGACGACGACTTGGACGACGAGGATGAAGAAGAGGAGTTCGAGACGACTACACTGTCGTCCAAAGACTATTATCCCCAGATCAACTTCATTGCAAGTACGACGACGACCACCAAAAAGCCGACCACGACGTCTCCAAGTAACTTTAAGATCTTCAAGCGCAAGATGACGTCACCCAAGACCACGGTCGTGCCTAAGGCCAATCTCGTGCTGAGACCAGTGGTAACGAGAGTGATGACTTCCATTCCCAGAACGACCTCTCCCATAACTCCCAGCACCAAACAGAAATCCATCAGTGCATCGGTATCAGTCGTCAGGAAGAAGAGACCGACCACCCCAACCAGGCCAATTGCGACTGCAACCACTCGCCGGACGGCAACAGAGTCTCCTTCCCAAATATCATCTCCAGCAGACAAGGACATTTCCACCCTCGACATCATCAAGAGCAACAAGCGCAAGGTGAACGGTGTAACGTTTCACGACCTGCTGAAGAAAACCACCAGCAATGCCAAGACGACAGCCAAGCCCAACATTATCTGGCTGTCAGTAACCACTGCCTCAGCCACGCCTTCCACCACTACAGATCCTGTCCATCTGGGCCTGAGGAAAAAGAGACCACACATGGATGGTCAAGACTCTTCGCAAAAATTAGTGTCCCCCTTCCTATTTCGCAATCCTCTGTCTCAATCTGCTCAGTTTCACTTCAGGCGAGTGTCAAAGATCAAGTCGCCAGCGTCACAGGAGAACGTGACCAATTCGTTCCTCGAAGCCTCGCCCTTCATGGACGTGGACGGGGATGGGGGACAGCACCAGCCAGAGGAAGATGCGTTGCCTGGCTACAATGAGTATCTGAAGATCAAGGTGGTGGAATCTCCATTCCTGGTCAACATGGACAAAGAAGGAAAAGGTACGAGTTGAGGCTGATCCAAGCTTACACCGTGTTCACGAATCCTTCAAAACCTAACCTACTGTGTTAATACGAGTAGTGCAGTCACACTGCGAGTGCCGAGTTGTAGCTGAGGTAATGCTAAGCGAGCAGCTGCTCTTGAGCTACCCAAAACTATACACGCTTGACACCCATCTTGAGAACTTTCACAAGTGCTGCTTGCTCAACTTTGGCCAGGGCAAAGTGGTGAAAACTGTCGGCACCACACAGAAGTTTGTACTGCATTGCAACATAGAAGACTGTGAGTACAGTGACCCACGCTTGTAGCGTCACCCTCGGCAGAAGTAACGCTATCAGCACTGTCGAAGTCACCATGCTAAATGCTGATGAAATGCTACTGTCAAAGCAAAAACAGCTGCAGAGAAAAGTCAGAGCGCAAAAAAACAAAAGAACTACTTATCCCACTGCAGTTCTGCTTTAGTGAATTTTATTCAGTGCGGTCAGCGTCGTGCAATAAGCAGTCCGTGACAAAATCAGCCTTTTTTTCAGCCATGAGTCATGATTGTCACAAGTCTTAACTGTTCATTTCAGGTCGTAACTGACTTCTTTTCAAAAAATGTCAGGTCCAATTATATAAAAGTAGAGTCATTTGCAGCGTCTTTAGGATTGGCAACGGCTGACGGTTTAAGCGCGGAGAATGATGGTGCAACCTGGTGCTTTTCCTCTGTGAAACGTCCAGGCAAAAAGTGACGGTGAATCTGTCTGGACGGTGCAGACGTGGATCACTGTATGTAGCACGTTGGCATCACTGGGGTCAATGGGTGTGCATTAGCACACAAAGTTAGCAGAGCTTTGCTTCTGCACAACTGCTCTGCTAACTAATTGCACGGTGCACGAGTGAAACTCTGAAGTTTTCCAGCAGATGAGCTGCAAATATTTGTACTTGCAGGTAAACTCCTCGAGGCCAAAATTTCCACCATCCCTTCAGTGATCACTCCTTATGATCCGCAAAAAGTGCCAAAGCTCTTCCATCCTTCCAAGCTGACGGAACTCATGAGAGATTCTTCAAACTACTTCACTCAACTGGCTCAGTACAACCGCGGGAAGAAGAAGCAACAGATCACGGTTGTTCGTCAAAACGATGATGAAGCTGGAGATGACGCAGAGGTTATCCAAAGTGACTTACAAAAGTCTACCAATGCCATCAAAGCTGCTCCTGTCATCTCGACTAAAGTTGAGCAACACAGAAAAAAATTCTTTACCATGCTGAAAAAGAACTTGATCAGCAACGAAACATTCAGCGATGCGGAAGAACCAGAGCAAGACGTCCCTGAACAACCTCAACGCCAGGACGAGGAGAAGGAGAAGGAGGATACAGACGACTTAGAAGAGATTGAGACGACATCTGATGAGACTCCAACGGCAGATGAAAACTTCAATGAGAGAGTCTCCACCGACATCGACATGGCTCCGGTGCAAGACTGCGGAACTCCTAGCCAAGCTTCTCCTTCAGCCGGCACCACCACAAGTTTTTCTTTCGACTGGCGTCAGCAGGAGATCCCTAAATTTAGCTTGTCAAAATTTCAGGTGCCAACTTTTCTAAGGCCTGAGCAGACAACTGATGTGAGCTTCAGAGTTGGAGTCCCAAGTGTGCTGGATTTCCCGTCAATGACGACCACGGAGCGATCTGCTCACATCCCTGGAGTGCCCGTCGACCGTTCACCCTGGGACGTGCCCAAGCGGAGGCTGCAGCAGGCTGACGGCGGCCTCAAGCCCCCGGGAGCCATCGCTTCTCTCTTCGCCGACAAAGGCGGCGTCCTCACCAAAGATGGACACCTCCAGTCTTCGGACAACATACGCAGCTCTGGACCAATCGACTTGCCCATGTCCCTGAAGCTGCATGGCAATCTGGAGGCTTATCTGAAGAAATATGAACGAAGGGGGACAGAGAAGAAGTCTCAGAGTCTTTCCAGCAGTGACTGGAGGAGAAGGAAGAAGCCCACCTTTCCCTGGACCAGGGAGCCGAGGCCGACCGAGAAGCCCTTCTGGCAGAAGGGGGTGCCCACCTTCAGGACGCCACCCACTCGCAAGCACTATCTCATCCCCACCAAGAGCATCCTGACGAAGAAAAAGGGCGAAGAGCGGAGAGATCAAGTCAGGTGGAAGGATATCGAGGCCAGATCCAAAACATCACGATTAGGTTTGGTTCTCTCGGATGACTCGCCTGCAGAGGCAGTGACGACGGAGTCGTCTGAGGCGTCCACTGACAAAATTGTTGAGCTCAAGAAGCAGAACAAGCTTCTGATTGAGCTGCTGCAAAAGGCATTCGGCTCCGTGGTGCCGCCAACGAGTAGAAAGAAGTCTTCCTCGTCTTTGTCCCCGCCTTTGCGGAGGAAAGCGCCCACCATTCGGGCTGCGATGTCAACGTCCGGGGTCTCTCCCACCACGGCCAAGAGCATTTCGAAGCTGAGCTCCAACGACTTCTCGCGGTTTCCTTCTCCACCCGTCATCTATCCCCTTCAGCCTGTGGGGCCTCTAAGTCAATGGGAGGCCAGGAGGAAGCAGAAGGACGAGGAGAAGTTCATCATCTTGAAGCCGCAGAGTTTGCCGTTGCCCAACTTGGCCAACAAGAGGAGCAGGCCCGCATCAAAGAACAGGAACGCCTACTACTACTCAAGCTTCTAGTCAATAGATGGTGGCGTTGACCGCAGACAGGAAGAACTTTCAGTGTGCAGCTAGTATACACTTTGATAATATCGAGTGCCTCACGTACATGCCATACGTATCGTCGCCCCCTCTGCTAACACGTCCGAGTTGTCCAGGGACACGAAAGTGCCGTATGTGTTGTGCTCCCGCATGCACAGTATCGTGAGCCACAAAGAAATCTTGAAATACAGGAAATATGACTACTATGCGTACGAGATACCGTATATGACGATGACCCGAGTAGTTGCTGCCTCAAGCGCTATGTACTGCGTAATCTGACCAAGAACTTTTGCGGCGTTTAAATTTCTACGGTTGTTTATATACGAACTTAAAGGAAAATCAACTGGTGGCGCATAAGATTCTGGGCATCAAAACTGCCTTGGATGTTGACTCAGTCGCTCCCAAGTACAAATCAGTAAGCAACGTCTCTGCCACCACTTTCATTATAATAGGGATTTGTTATTATGCCAACTTACAGTCGTGTACTAGGAAACGCTGGCTGAGCACCAGCTGTCGAACCCACGTGAGGAGCCCCTCGTACTCATGGGACGTCTGGGAGATCGTTGGTTAATTCTGGGTCCAGTCCGGCTTCACCGGGTCCAAGGAGACCCATTTGGGCGTCTTTTCCTCCTCCCTTCCCCATCCATAGCATTCTCTGCATGTGTTGGGCAACCTGCTGGACTCACCGCATTCTTGGAAAGGCCGTTCATGGAACCTAGCAACCTTTAAACCCCGACCCGGGGTTTTTGCATGTTTGCGCATGGCACCGGAGGGCCCAGAGAGAAACTCGTGGGCGAATCGCAAGACACGGAGAAATGATTCGCAGAATTCAGGGAGCTTCATCGAGAGGTACGTCAAGAACGGCTCGATCTAGGAGAGTCACATGAACAGCGCGAAGTGCGTGCAGTCGTAGTGACCACTTCGAGGACAGACACACGGAGATGGTACGCGCATGCGCACTAAACATTATTTACAACGGGATGCAGGTTCGCGGGACGAAGAGGTTACGCTGTGTAACTTACCCCTTTATATACTGTTTTATTTATTTATAGCTGTTCTATTTATATCATGGAGCCAGGAAGCTTCCCTTGTTCTACATGTATGATCAGTGCTGACACTTTCTAGGGATGTATGGCTGAAAGTATATTGGAGCTCTGTCTGGGGGTCTATAGTGACAAGACACACTTTCTTTCTGCTATACTGTCGTACTCTCATTGGAGCTGTGAGGCTCGGTGAAGACCTCAGTGCTCGTAGCAGAAATGCTGCTCCTGAAGACATTAAAGACCATCCCTTCATGATTTAGGAGGATTATGTCCCTGTCTGACGGAGCAGAGGATGGAGAGCATGGTCATAGCTGACGTTGTGATCACCACCCTGCCTGCATCATCCGCTTCTATCTGTGTCAAATGTAGAACAAGTAAGATTTGCAATGATTGAGGCACGTTTTTGCTCTGCAAATCTAAGTAGAGGGAAGCATCGACTTACGATTGAAAGCTAATAACAAAGGCCAGAGTCATTTTAGTCACGCATACTCAAAGCAGTGTCTCATTTGTCCTTTTGCTTTAAGTATCTCTTGTCGCAGTGACTGCTCCTGTTCATTAACCGTAATCATACCAATGTTGACACCGGACTTTTCTGGTCGAACGACACAAACCAGTCAAGTCAAATGACTTTATTACTGTAATCACTCTCTATAATGATGGGGGAATTTTCCACAGAGGAATTGCTGTTTGGTCATGACCATGTGGAAGTTGCTCCGGGCATCGGAGCTTTCTACGTCCTCTAATAACAGGGGCCGCACGTTCAAGCTCGTTGCTGTTCTTGCGTGCAACCAATAATCGACATTGGCAGTGTGAAGTTATCATATATCAACTACGGTCAAGTCAACTAAAAGATGTCTCCCCCACAAGGTTGTGCTTCTATATAAATGGGTCTCTGTTTGTCTCTCGAAAACATTATTGGTCTGTATGATAGTTAAGGAAGTTGGATGGTTTTAAAGCACAGAAACATTGGCGCAAAGATATTATAATGAGGGTTAAGGAAGAAGAAGATTGAAATGAGCGTTCACAATTTGATTTGCCACTTCTACGAGTTAAACAAGGAGTTGATAACTATGCTAAAGAGATTGGTGACAGTGCAAACGTCTCTTAAGAAGGTTGTTATCGGGAAACTAATATATAACTCATACGCGCTGTACTTCGACCAGAGCTGATCACAGTCAGTTGAGGTCGACATGCTCGAAGGCCAAGTTCTCTTAGCTTTGACGTGCTTTGTAGGCCTCAGCCATGAGCGTAAGCACCTTAAGGGCCACATTAAATTCCCGCCAGTTTAACTTTGTAAGTTCTTGAATCCTGCATTACATAAAAGAGCCAATGAAACAAACCTTTGGTCTCTTCCACCAACAAATTGGGCCAATTTTTGCCCTTAGACTGCCGGAGATGTTTCTGTACAGTTTGGAAACTTGAACAAAATGTTGTCTTTACTCTCCGTTTGTGGGCGTCGTCGGGCTGCAGTACAAAAAAATGGCTAAAGATGGAATAAGGTTGCAAATGTTGATTTTTCAGGCGTTCTTTAGGTAGTTACTTCAAATAAATATACAAACTTTAAAAGTTAAGTTTGACGAAATTTAAGTGGCTCCTATGGCACAGGTCGTGCAGCACAGTATGTTAGTCGAAAACTCCTACATCTTTAGAGGTGACGGCGGATTTGGACGGCCTCAGGTACTCCTTCCTGGACGTCCCCACCAACTACGTCAAAGCCCGCGGAAAGTGCATCGAGGGGGGGTACGGGGTCATGGCGGAGATCCACTCGCAGGAAGAGGCGGACTTTATCAAGACCAAGGCCGCCTCCGTACCGGGCACTGAGTTCTTCATAGGTAAAGATTTTGGAAGAGTCTTTAACTGAATGAGCAGGCCCAAAGGGCTCTCAACAACTTCCCTCTCAGGCATCAATAATGGCCAGTGGTTTAGTGGGACCAACATGGATTACACCGATTGGTGCTCGGCAGGCGAGGTCACCTCCGGGTCCGTGGTCCTCGACCCAACCAACAACTACTGCTGGAAGGAGGCGACTGTCGAGGAAGCGGGCGTGATATGCCAGAGACGAAGCGGTACGTATTGTGTGAGTCAGAACGAGTCATTTTTCTTGCTCACTTTACGTTTATATTAAAGATTGACTACAGAAAACTCCAGGGCTATTTGTAAGATGTATACGCACCATACGGGATGAACACCGCTACCGTATACAACAGCATCTTTCTCGCATACCCATAGTGACTACTTTTCCAGAAAGAATTGCGACTGTGGCAGACTTTCTGCCAGTTGCAGCACTTGATGAGTGCTACCTGTTCTCCAGGGTGACGATCTTCCCACTTTCCGATGTCTATGGACTGCACAGCGTCGCAGGCCGCATGTGCAACGACATCGGCGCAAACCTCATCGGCGTGAGCAGTGAGGAGGAGAACCTCAGGGTCGTTGGCATGGCGAGTAAGCACAACACGGCCAACTGCGGCTAGCACGGTGTTTTCCTATCACCTCTACATTGCAGATTGCTATTTTGCCAGAGAGGTTGAGGTGCAGGAGGAGGATCTGGCATTTATAATCAATGTTGGAGATGGCTATGATAACTTCGCCGAAGGACAAGAGCCTGGTTCATGCACTTTGATGTCCGGAGCTTCTGGACTTTGGAGCTCGAGAAGTCTGGATGAGTGTTTGGGTGCCGCAGACTCAGCTATTGACGACTTCAAGGCTCACGTCATCTGCAAAATGTCTTCTGCTTGTCCAGGTAAGAAATTGCAGCTCTCGTCATCCGCCGAACAAGACGAATCATTCTCCAGGATCTTGGACAAGCGTGCTCCGACATGACTTGAGAAACGGCCAATTCTTTATCTCTGAAGAAGACGTCGCCAGCAAGAATCCCGACGACGCATTTGAAGCCGATCTCTTCTCTCGTCTCAACACTCTCGACGCCCTGAGGACCCCGGACGCCAAGTATCACTTGAGACTCGTGTATCCGGAGCTTGACGGGAGTGTCAACGAGTGGCTGCAGGACTCGAATCCCTTCAAGGAACAAAAAATCAGCGGCTTCCACAAGATCAAGATCGACCTGGACATCACTGAAGAAGGTACCCGACTTGTGAAGACTAGGTGAAGCCTGACGCTAACGGGACCTCTCATTAGTGATTGGCCAGATCCCCTCTCACCAACTGAGTGCCAGGGAATCCAGCTCCTATGAGGAGGACATCAGGTCTCCTCCAAGCTACGCCATCGACGACGTCATCTCCGACGACCAATTCTGGTACTCCAACGAAAACGTCTTCTCTTGGTTGCAGGTGGACATGAGGGACACGCGAACGATTGTCAGCGCCATCGTCTACCACCGGAAAGACGATGACTATGGGCTATTCGAGGTAACACGAACCAGGCTATGGACTGTAACTGCATCCAGGTGTACTTCATGGCTAAGATTTCAGTTCGAACTTTGCTAGATCTTAAGCTTGCAGTTCAGCAACAATGAAGTTACTTTTCAAAATTACTTTAATTTTATTATCTTTAAGTCGGTAGAAATGAGAGTCGGCGATTCGGACGCCAGCGGGCTGCCCGAGGCTCAGCTGCTCGTCAATGAAGTTTGCGGCCACCTGAGTTCTGTCGATGGCCATGCCAACTTCTTCGAGTACGTGTGTGACGCCCCTCTCTCGGGCAGGTTCGTCACCCTGCAGAAGACCGCGGCCGAAGACACGCCGAGGTGGAACGTCGACGAAGTTAAGATCTTCGAGGTGGCCAAATTCAGAGGCTTGGGCAAGGACATAAACGGCGGCGTTGGAATCACTCCCGCGGCTATGGACTGGGATCCCTCTGGCGAGCACTGGGAATTCTCCGTTGGAGCCTTCGAAAAGTTCCAGAAGGGGCTCTTGGGCCCCACCGACAAGGCGGTCACCCACGTGGAGCTCCTGGCCCACACCTTCAAGAGAGGCAAGTAGAAATGTCTTTCGATTGAGTCAACTTTGACTTCGTAAAGCCTGTGCAGTTCACGCGTGTGACTTTACGAGAGCGAAGGTTGACTGAACTATAGCTGTATTGTTCAAGAACCTCGACTTTAAGGTGATTGCTACGAGCGCGAGGTTGTTTACGAGGGCCTCGACGTCTCCGCTGCACCGCAGGCGGTCGCCGAGTCCATCGAGGAGTGCCAGAGACGCTGTCAGAGCAGCGCTGAATGCAAAGTCTTCTCGTTCATCTCAGGCAGCGACCTCTGCACCTTGAAGACCGGCTACGGGACGAGAACGGAGCTCGCTGACGCGGTTTCAGGACCGAAATACTGCGGTAATTTACCACAAAGTCGTATAATTACGGCTGTGTTTGTACTTAACTCTTGATTACTGTAGGTGCGCCCAGATACGACCAGAAACCAGCATGCGGGTTTCCCGCCATGGCCGATCCATCCTCATTCTTGAAGACTCCCACTGCCATAGCCTGTCCATACGACGTCCTCGTCTATGAGTGCGACGTCGGCGGGCTGAACGAGCTTGAGGGGCAGCCCGGAGTCAGTACGGTCAATGGTGAATGCTCTATGGAAGGCATCTTTGTGTATCCTGAAACATGGCCAGTGTGCATATCAAGTCTGACGTGTCCACTGCCACGAAGCGTGGACAACGGCGAGGTCGTCTGTGACGACGTCCAGTTGCCCGAGGGAGCAACCTGCCGACTGGTCTGCAATTCTGGATATCTGCCAGACAGCGTCTTCGAGACGACGTGCTCGTTCGGGGAGGGCGCGTTCTACTGGAGCAAGCCATTGGAGGAGATGACTTGCGTGACCCAGGTGGGCGTCGTGGTCGGAGGGATCAAGCCTGATCTGGGCTACACCGACGGGGTGGAGGTTTTCTCTCCCAGCCAAGAATGCCACAGCTTCCAGGTACCCGATTATCCGCTGAAAATAATGGGAGCAGTCCCTGGGGTCGTGGATGGCTTGGGCGTCGTTTGTGGAGGAGCTGAAGAAATTCATGGTGGTTGTAGCAAGACCTCTTTGGGCGGTAAGAGAATCCATTATGTTGAAGTTTAGGAGTCCACGCCGAAGGCTCTTTCAGCCTTTTATTGTAACTACAACGCTGAAAAAGTTACAACGACTGGAGGAAGTGAGTGGACCACAGGTCCTAAAACCAAGGATTGCTACTTCTACAACGACTACAGCAACACTTGGTCAAAGGCCGTGGAGTTGCAGTTCGCCAGGGTCTACGCCTCTTCCGCCAATCTGCCTGACGGCACCATGATCATCGCCGGCGGAATCGGCAAATCAGGGATTTTGAAGACGGCAGAAATCGTGGGACGAAATCAAGACGGATCTTGGTACTCCCGGCGAGTGCCTCAGCTAATGCCTCGCGGGGTCTTCGGCCATTGCTCGCTTGTCGACCCGGAGGGCTACGTCTATTTCATCGGAGGGTTCGACGGGACCGACTACACCGGAGAGGTTGTGCGGTTTGACTTGGAGGCGCAATCTTGGCAGTTGATGCCTTACAAGCTCCGGGTGAAGTTCAAAGATGGGATACAGAAATACAACCTCCTATCCAGAACTTTTCCTTTCAGGAGCCCCGATTTGACCACTCCTGCTTTCTGGTGAATCTGGAAGACGACAAACCCGCATTTGTAGCCGTCGGGGGCTGGAACGAAAACGGCTTCATCAACACGACGGAGATCATGGAGCTGGAGTTGCTCTACTGGGTTAGCAAGGGTGAAACTGACAGCGGCCTCAAGCTTGAGGACATGAGCGCTGATGACGCGCATCTCCGTCGCTCTGGGGCGGGATTCGTGGACGGCGGCAGGCCCATGGTGGTGGGCGGGACCGTCTGCGGCAAGGCAGAGGGCGAAGTACCCCAATGTGAGCGACTCAAATCGGCCGTGAAGATGGACCTTGACGAGTGGGTGACGACCGAGAAAGAGATGATGTTAGCCAGGTCCAGCTTTACCATCCTGAGCCTGCCCATTACACGCGTGTGCCATTGACGTGCATCAGTACAGAATTGTGATGCTCGTGTGCTTCTGCGTCACTGGTCTCCTACGTTAGCATGAACTACATTTGTATATATTACGTTGATATAACATGCTTTAGGATTTCTGACGACTTTATTAGTAAACACTTGAAAAGCAATTGCTTTCTTCAGTCGCCCAAAGAATCAATACGCGTATGCTGTAGAACAATGTCACAAAAAGTGACGAAACCTTGGAGACCAAGACCAAAGGCTCCTTCATAAGCTGGATTATTGCGACATTTAAGAGAAAGGTGAGTCTCGACTACATAGAGTTGAGTTGCAGGATCGAGTGAGCCAGAACTTGGTTGAAGGGGGGTTCTTATGCTCTTTCAAAAAAGGGGATTGGTGGCTCACTCCTGTCGGTGCACATGTGCGTACGTATGACCGTTCAATGTGTATACGATGTCGTCATAACAAAGCTATTTATTTGTACGTATCTTCTCTTTAGTGACTTTAGCTTTGTATAGCACAGCTATGCTAAAATGGCCACCGCTGGCGTCATCTGGACGTTGTTGCTCCTCTTCCATTGGAATGAAGCCACCACACGTAAGGAGGTGGTTCCATATGCAGGTATAACCGTCCTCATGCTTGTGGATCTTTCAGTCACTTGGGAGGGTCCCTCGGTGAACTGGAACGGGCACCGCTACACCTTCATGGCCTCGTCCCTGACGTTCGAAGAGGCGTACACCGGCTGCATAGGGAGCAGGTACGGGAAGCTCGTCGAGATCGAGTCCCAGGCGGAAATGGACTTCCTGATGATTGCAGTAGACGAGTACAACACCGAAGTTGCTGGAGATAGGGAGTACTACATAGGTGTGTGAGGAAGTCGATACTGGCGTATTTATTCGAAACAATCTTTAAGCCTTTATCCTAATATCGCAATCTTTATCCTAGCATGCGTTCTATCTCTTAGGAGTCCAAAATGGGGCTTGGTTCAGCGGCAACGATATCACCGGCTACGATAAATGGTGCTCGTCTCAGCCCGCTGCCGACAAGCACGTGGTTCTCGACTACACGAACAACTTCTGCTGGGGGGAGGCCACGGTCAACGCTGGGGCCCTTTGTGAGAAAACAGGTGAGCAAGCAGAAAACTTTCTTTCTGCGTGACCTTAACCGGACGATTTTCTCGTATGAAACAACCTTTGATGTGCCTGCTCCGCGCAGTGAGTCCCAAGACCATCGCCGACTTCTACCCCATATCGTACAACAGCGACTGCTACCTCTTCTCCAGGGAGCCCATTTTCCCGCTATCCACTGAATTCGGCGAGCATCACAGGGCCAAGAGGATGTGCGAGGAAGTGGGCGCGGAATTGGTCAAAGTGGCAGACGAACCCGAGAACCTGGCTATCTTGGGCATGTCCAGTGAGGGGAACTTTCAGCAAAATCATCTTTCCCGTGGAGTCTGCAGTGTTTTTCTTTTCCAGACTGTCATTTCGCCGAGAAGCTTGAGTTGGACATCAAGGACTTAAGGCTCGTGGTGGACAAGGACACTTACACCAACTACATGGGTGACGGCACCCCAAATCCCGACGAGGAGTGCATCGTCATAAACGGACTGACCGGAAAGTGGGAATCCAGGGTCAAGGACGCGTGCATTGGAAATGAACCATACAACATTGACTTCTTCAAGACCTACGCAGTGTGCAAAAGCGCCAGCGTGTGCGATGGTAGATTCCTCACCGTAATAGAAGTACTTCCCTTTATGTGTGTCTTTATAGTTACTGGAGAGTCCTAGATCCTTCTGAGAAGGACTAATCTTAGAAACCAGCGGACAAGGGGAGAACCAACAATGTCTTCTATTGTTTCAGGGCAATGGGAAATCGTGTTCAGACACAAGGTCGACGGTCAGGCGTTCTTCTTCGGGGAAGAAGCCCTCAGCGTGAACTCGGATGACGTCAAGGCCACTCGCTTCTCCAGGTTGGACTCCCTAGCGTCGTATAGAACCACTGACTCCAAGTACCACTTACGGCTCCTCTACTCGGATTTGGGAGGAAGGTACAATGAGTGGATCCAGGATTCGAACCCGGCGGAGGGCAACGGGGACCCAATCTCCGGTTTCTCGCCCATCAGCATAAACGTGGAAGGTATTGAAAGGTCGAAAATGTGTATATAACCACCGAGATTGTGAACACTGGTTAAAATGTGGCAGCCTCGCCGACCAAGATTCCATTCACGGACTTGTTCGGCGTCGAGGAATCCAACAACGCCGTGCATTCCGACTGCAGCTTTCATGACAAGAACTATGCCATCGATGGAGTCTTTCCCGACACCAACGACTTCGACTATTGGTGCTCGCCGGAAGAAAATTACGGATGGCTCCAAGTCAGTTACTTGTTCAGTTCACCAGATGCTACTCAGTATTATGCAGTGCCAACTGTACAATTCGTGCATAGCCTTTATTACTCACATACGAACTTCTCAGGTGGATCTGGGTTCCTCCAAGTACATTCATGGCGCCGACGTGCACATGAGGGAAGACGTAGTCTTGCGCAGATACCAGGTACCGCAGGAACGCGTGCTCCTGTAACAAGACTTGCAAACCCATTCTCACGAGGTATCCGCAGGACATTGAGATGCGCGTGGGCGATACCGACGCCACCGGGACTGGCTCGGCCCTGTTAACTATCAATACGCCATGTGGCCCTCCGCTCTCCATCCTGGCCAGCGAGGACTTCATGGTCATGGAGCACCGGTGCGGCACGGCCATCCTTGGTCGTTACGTCACACTGCAGAAGACGGGGACGGTTGAGGGTATGACGTTTGACGTCAGCGAGATTGAGATCTGGGAGAGGAGTCAGTTTTTGGGTATGGTTCAAGTCGATCTCCAACTGCTAAAGCGTACATGATGCAGTACGTGTGTCACAAGTAAAGCACCATTTCCTCTCCTGGTCAGGCCTTGGAAAGAACTCCGCTGTTAATCCAGCGCTGATGGACTGGAGACCCGAGAGCGACTCTGACTGGGACTTCTCCGTGGGCGCGCAGATGCCCCACAAATCTGGACTTCGCGGTCCCCCCGGCGTGGTGGTTTCTCAGGTCGAGCTTCTCATCCACACGTACAAGAAAGGTTCGAAATTTCGTTACTGTTTTGTCGTCTTATAAGGTATCAGTTGGGGCTTTCTTTAGGCGACTGCTTTGAGTTCGACACGGACTTGGTCGGCAACGACCTGACCGAGCATACGTCTGTCCCCTCCGTGGACGATTGTCAAAGGGTTTGTCAGGTCGAGGCCGGGTGCACGCATTTCACGTACCAAGAATCTCAGTTGAAGTGCAAGACCAAGACGTCAGACAGCGGCAGGACCAATCTGGTCGCTGGGTTCGACTCCGGGCCGAAGTACTGCGGTAAGACATTTGATTCGCTTATGTTCGCTCTACATACGTGCGGTGGGAGCAACTGCATATTATTATAAGCTCTCTCGTATTCGTCTCTCTTTTTAGCGACTGCCTTCTATCACCTTGAGCCTGCCTGTGGCTTTCCTGATGATGCGGATGCAAATTCGTATCTCCAGGCTGCTCAGGCCCTCGTCTGCGGCCGCAGCGCCGCCATCTACGAGTGCAACGCCGGCGGCATCAACGAGATTGACGGACAACCCGGACTCAACTCCATTTCCGTCGGGTGCTCCAGCGGCGGCTCCTTCGACTACCCGGTCACTTGGCCCGTTTGCATTTCCAGCTTCACCTGCCCGCTGCTGCCAGGCCCTCCACATGGGAAGTTTGTGTGCGACGACATCGCCTTGCTCGTGGGTTCCTCCTGTCACCTCATGTATGGCTCAGAGACTTTCATCCGTCCATTTCTAGCAATTCTAGTTCAATTTCTAGTGTCACCAAGGAAGTTTTCAGTGTCACTTCGATATCGAACAATGCAGATGTAACATTTAAGGCCTCAATGACGAAAGGTTATCTCCGTTGTAGATGTGACGATGGATACATGCCCGATCTTCTCATCAGCAACACCTGCATGCAGGACGAGGTCACCCTCGATTACTACTGGGAAGAGTCCGACCATTCGACCAACAATTATCGATGCGTGACGCAGATCGGCGTGGTTGTTGGAGGCATCCGGCCTGACCTGACCTACGTCCAGAGTGTCGAAGTCTTTGCGCCGTCACAAGGCAGCTGCCATGGCTATGAACTGCCAGATTATCCATTCAGAGTGATGGGCTCGGTATCTGGGATAGTCGGGGGCAGGGGAATTGTCTGCGGTGGAGCCCGGGACATCTATGTCGAGTGTGAACCGCAATCTATTGGTGAGAAAATCATCTACTTACAATGAAAAGTCGCTAAAAGCTCCAGTCATAGGCGGATATTCGTGTGCCAGGAACGCTCAGCGGGCCACATCACTTGGAAACACGTTGTGGATCAACGGTCCCGCAACCAGGGAGTGCTACACCTATGACCACATGGATACCAAGGCCTGGGTGAAGGCCACAGACCTCCACGTGGGGAGGGTTTATGCCGCCTCAGCTCCGCTCCCAGATGGGACCATGATCATTGTGGGTGGGATAAGCGAAGACGGGGAGATCTTGAACACGGCCGAGGTGGTTGGAAGAAACCTGGATGGCACATGGTACAGCAGTCTCCTTCAGGCAAAGATTCCCCACACAGTCTTTGGCCACTGCTTGTTCTCAACTGCGGACGGCGCCGTTTACATGGCCGGTGGTTTCGACGGCAGTGACTACAGCAACAAGTTCTCCAGGTGCGACGACGAAAAAAAAAGTTCCAAATAAGTATCCGACTTCAGCTTGGTTGGTCATTTATTTTGACCTACCTCAGCTTCGTTGGTCATGTATTTTGACCGACCTCAGCTTGATTGGTCCTTTGTTAAGACCAACATCATCTTGGTTGGTCATGTATTTTGACCGCCATCAGCTTGGTTGGCTTTGTTTTGACCGCCATCAGCTTCGTTGGTCATTTTACCTGATCAACCTCAGCTTGCTTGGTCACGTATTTTGACCGACCTCAGCTTGGTTGGTCCTTTGATTTGACTGACATCAGCTTGGTTGGTCAGCCGCAATCAGCCGTGAAAGTCAACAAGCGCTTCGCATGATGAAAATCCGCCGCAAATGACCACCAGCCGCGATAAAGCAGCCGCGGACAGACAGGCATACGTACATAAGGGCCTGTTCTTTTATACATAGAGAGACTCTGTGCCATATTGCATTGGCATGGAACCACTTTAAGTGCTGGACACTTACAGTGTAACCTATGATGGTGAGATATACACTTTATTTTATTGTTGTTGACCTAGGTACGATCACAGCCCGACCGTGGGGACCTGGACCGTGTTGCCCGGGACCCTCCACCAAGCTCGGTACGATCACTCATGTAAGGTGACCGAGCTCCGGGGCGAGGTCACTCTGATGGCGATCGGCGGATGGAACCAGGACGGTTACCTTAACACCACCGAGTTCTTCGACTTCTCTAAGAACTACTGGACGTCGCGCGGAGAAACTCTGGGGTCACTCGACTTTGAACTCGCCAGCTATGACTACACCCACCTGCGTCGCTCCGGAGTCGCCTTCAAGATCAGTGACCGGTTCTACGTGGTGGCCGGCTCCGCTTGCGGAATGACTGCCGAGGATCACCCTAAGTGCGAACGACTCAGCTCAGCTGTCCAATTCGAGGCCGACGACGTGACCGAGTTCGGTGACACCTGGAACTTCGTCACCGAGAGACTCTTGGATTCAAGGTCCAGCTTCACCATATTTGGACTACCTGAGACCCTTGTCTGTAACTAAAGCAATCATATATGTATGGACAATGAATAACAGCTCTATGGAGAAAGGAAGTTGCCCTTCGTCAAGCCCATGATGCATTTCCCCTGAGCAAAGGTGTTCTCAGTATGACAACGGGTGTGTTTACCCAGCGAACTTTGTTTGCGTCATTCAGGTCCCCCTCGATGTGCCAGAACAATTGACCCTTCAAGCATTTCTCACACGTCAGGTCAGCCTCTGTTTGCTAGAGGCGTCTTCAGTTGATCAGCCTCGTTCGTTGACACAGTGATTAAAGACGTCGAATATGAGGACGTGCTCAAGAACGTCTTATTTGTACAGTGCTGAGCGACTGACCTTAGTGGGATCCTACTGTATCCTGCTTGTTGGGACTTATCAACAGCTGTTGGAGCGAAATCAGTCAAAAAAAAAGAGAGATAAACTATGTACTCATGTCACCGACGTACGACAGCTTGACGTGCTCACACTACTCATGGCCTGTGTACGTACGGCACATGTGCAGGGCCTACGCCCACACGTACGTACGCAACTGGTCCCTCTCTTGGCCGGGGTAGCAACCAACGGCGAATCGCGCCGCCAATCGCCGTTGAGGCTCTGGTGGCGCTCTTGCTGTGGCGTCCATTCTGTTCCTTTTCATCTTTTCTACTTCTCTCTCCTCCAGACACTGTAGCCAGTTCAAGTCCTTCCGGATACTCGGTCAGACACAATGAGTGTCATTCTTTCTAGAGTGTGATTCTGCCACAGTGCATCTCTACACAGAATTATGCGTGGACTATGCGCCAATAAGAAGGCCCGTCTCAGTGCTGTTTAAATTCTTACCGTGACATACGGCATATTTGTCAGACAAAAGTTAAGGTTATTTGTAAGGCCTACGAATGGCCTAGACCTGACCAAAGATGTCCTCCTTTGGACATCGACATCGACGTCACTCTTGGCCCCCGACCGAGGCCGTAGAGGCTGAGGCCGTCGCCGCCGCCGAGCCCGAAGCCGCAGTCAACCGGAAACTTTCATACTTGGTCGCTTGCGGCGGCGGAGAAAGAGGAGGAGGACTATGGCGGCATCCTGAACTTGACGGGTGAGCCGCTCGTAGCTTTACTCAGCAAGGACGAAGAGCGATCTTCCTGGAGCAGAGTCCAATGTTGCCCTCCTTCAAACTGTCCATGGGCTTTAACGGTCGTTCGAAACTTTGCAGACGCGTTGACGCCGGCGTCGTGGTCGGCGTGGCGCAACAGCGCAAGCTCCGCATCGCCAGCATTTTCCAGCACTACTACCCGGAGGGCGGGTGGGGGTTCGTTGTGCTGACTTGCGGCGCACTGGCGCAGGCCTTGGCGCACGGCACTCAACTGGCCTCCGGCGTCCTGGGTGCGGCGGCGCAGAGACGATGGCGAGATGAGGGCGGCGTCGACCAGAGAAGCGTCGGTAAGAGCTGGCAAGATGTTCATGACTTCATCCAATGCATAAGATGCTCCATCTCATCCGTAGACGTGTTTATAAGTGAGGAGATAAGAAGAGTGTAATAATTTTTTATTTACCTACGGAAGAGTCCCATGATTCCAGACAAGGGGGCAAGGGGCAAAGTTATCCCTAATACACGAGACTCGCGAAGAAGCGTCCGAACCCTTGAGGAAAACTTATAAACTGTCCATGTTTGCCCAGCGTGAATCCTCTGCAGAGAGCAAAGTCTGAACTGAAAGGGGGACTTGGAAGTAAAAGGCGACTCTTTGTGCGTCCGTTAGCAATATTGGAAAGGATAAATATTATTCCTCTTTTCCTCTTCACCCCGACATAAAATGGGTCGTCATTATGGGTGCTCAAAAAGTCTTCCTTTCTCTCCCCCCCTCCCTCCCCACACATTTAGAATTGTGCTCTCAGGATCTGCGTACCCTGTTTTTACCTTCATGGAGGTCATCCATGAAATTTCCATGTCTGCCTCTGATGAGGCCTTCATATGCTTGAGGGTCTTTAAAACATATTAAGCGTGAAAAGAATTCCTGTCGGAAATCCTGGAATTGCTCCTCATGGCTTGGAATTGTCCAAGCTGCATGCAGGCATCTGACTAAAGTATGTCATTAATTTGGTCAAGCTGTGCTCAGCGGTTGTCTGGTGGAGTTACACAGCTCTTAATTACGATCTCCCAACGGTGATTAACTACGGTCGTTAGAGGTGTGCCATTGAGAACGCCAAGAATGATTAGACATAGGCAATCTCTTACGCCGCGCGCGCCGGAGATACAGAGAATATGAATGGCTTCGAGAACTGTGAGTTCTCTATCTGCTGCCACGGGTCCATACATGCGCACAGTCAAACCCAGACGTTTGACCCCTCCTCACAGGCCCACCCAGAGTCTCAGCATCCCTCTATCAGCAAACAAAAAACATGTGGGTTTTTTCTTCTCTCGTCAAGCTGAGGACGCGTTCACCCGGACGGAATTTCGAGTGTGTCCACACGAATAAGAATGTTGTGCAAATATCAGAGCTGACGTACGCGTTCGATGACGAACAAATAGGGGACGTCCCGAGAAAAATCTCCAGATGCACGCACACAATCTCAGACAAATACTAATATCGGGCCTAAGGAGGAGGCCTTTGAATGCCTCCTCATTAAAGGCACACACAGACCAAGAAAAAAGCTGCTGCTGCTGCTAAGGGAGCGTCTACACTGGCAGAGATTGGGCCAGGAAACTCCACCAGTCAAAAAAGTGATACGAAATGGAAGCAACATCTGAGCTATTTCGCACTGTGAAAGTTTGGAGGCCTTTTTGTTTGATTGAATCTGCTCTCCCGTCTGAATCCGCGTACAAGAGTAATGACCCAAAAGTAATGACTGCATCCGTTTCAAAAAGGGGGGCTTCAAAGGGATCCCCCGGTGACAAATAAGGAGGGAGGAGAAATTCCCTTTCATGATGTTGTGGAATTCATTCCGGGGCTTCAGTTATACTTAATGGGCCCACCTTTGTGCTCATAATGACTCTCGATACAACGACTCGACCGACCCCTGAGTCCGTCTGCCCGACAGCCAGCAGCGCAGCACAGTGCAGTGCACTTCTCTGTCCCGCCATCTTAAGCCAAATCACTACTGTGCAATTTGGCATTTTACAGCTTCATTTTTGCGACCTCATTTGCTTCCTCTTCTGGCAAGTCTCCCTCTCTTTTTTCTGGTCAATGTCTCGGAATGAAGAAAGAAGAAGTCGACGAAAAGTCTTATTTTTGTTGGACGCACGGTTTCCCGCATTCTGACGGACCAAAAGAAGGGGGGGGGGACGAGGTCTGTGACATCATTGTCGTTATTGCTGCCATGATGAGGGAGGAGAAGCCCTGATACAAGAACAGGTCCGAGTCCACCTGGAAGTTGCTCGTCAGGGGAGGGAAGAATCAGCCCTCTGCTCTGGACGAAAATTGCAAAGAAAGACGAAAAAAGTTTGTCAGGGTAAAAACAACCTGAGGTTTTTCTACCAGAAACCCATTTCTTTTTCTTTATCGGCAGTTTGTGAGGTCATCAGCAGATAAAATGAGGAAGAAAGAATGAAGCAGGTTTTTTAGCCGACAAATTAACTCCTGTGAGGGCCGGAGAAGAGCAAAAGTAGGCAAGTGTCTGGCAACTCTGCTGTCAGCACCACTAACTGATGTCTCTCTTAATTACTGGTGCTCGGGCCTACCAAGGGCCTGCCCAAGGAAAATAAATCGCCGCCTGGCAGGGAAAAAAGGTGGGAAGTGGATGGTGTCGAGATAAAACTTGCATACACAGAGGCCCAGATCTTGCCATTTTTAGACTCATGCTTCTTCTTCTTCACCTTGAACACGCCGTAAGTGCTTCCTAATTCATGCATGTTCTCAGTCCAAGAGATAGAGATGAATGAAGACGTAGTGCAAAGTGTCTGGTAGGGAATTTTGTTCCGACGATGTCAGCAGTCACAGGTTGTGATGACAAGTCAGGTCCTATGAGGCCTCCCTCCATTACATAGGGGGGACGCGCATTGAATTCGTGATCGGTTTTCTGTCAAACTGACAAACTCTCTTAGTTAGCTGTCTGTCTGTCTGTCTGTCCGTCTGTTTCTTTGTCCGTCCGTCTGTTTCTTTGTCCGTCCGTCTGTCTGTGCGGGGCAAAGTGAGTTCAAGCTCCTCAGAGGTCAGCTCGACGTTGATGCATGGATAAAAAGTCTTGTAGACACTTCAGTGTTATTCGACGTAACATTGTTGACCCTTTTTTTTGCTCTAAAATACAGAGATAAAAACCCCTTGAAGTCGTAATCACATGATGCGCAAGTGCGAACTCTGCCTGCAGGGTATTAAGGTGTCGCTCACGCGCAACAGACCTTTCCAGGATGGGGCGGGTTACGAACCCTTTTCCCCTCCCCCCGTGAGCACGCATGAGCTTTCAAGCGTCATTTGGCTACTAGAGAATTCGTATAAAAAGTCGACTTCTGTGAACTCTCTTCCTCGTCATTGTTGGTCGACCTGAGACTCAAGATGAAGACGCTCCTTGCTCTGTTCTGCATCCTGGCTGCGGCAGCGGTAATCACTTAATGACCACTCATTATGATCGCGCTAAAGGTACTAATGAGCGACTCGCGTCTTAGGCGTTCCCTCGCAGAGAGGTTCAACCCGCATACGTGCTGTATCCCCAAATGTACAACCTGCACGCCGATCCGAAGGAGCACACCTTCGGGCGCATCGTGGGAGGGGACCTCGCCGCTGAGCACGAGTTCCCCATCATCGCAGCCGTCAACTTCCAGATCGGGTTTGCTGGTTACTTTTGCGGCGGAACCATCGTCGCCGTAGACACCATCATGACAGCCGCTCACTGCGTGTCCCGGGCCGATTCAATCACCGTCATCGTAGGCACCAATCACTGGAGAAGTCCCCAGACCACTGGCGGTCAGTCACTTGCAGCATACAATTGGCAACCACATCCCCAATACAGCGACAGCATCATCGGGTACTACGACATCGGGTACATCAAGATCAGAGGGCTCCAGCTCAACGCCAACGTAGCATTGGCCGATCGCTCTACAGCAGAGCCGGCGGCAGAAACAAGGGTGAGTTGTTACTCGTTGAACACGTAGCTGATCTATGCCGAGTCGGGCGAGGATCACGGCCGAAATGGATGTGAATGCGTCGTCCATGCATCCCTGCTCACAGGGTGAGTCAGAAGTAGCTGACAGACCCAAAGTCTTCAACTGATAAACCCAGGGTCAGGCTCGTCATCGACTTGTTCCCGCTGCCCATGATACAGTGGTCAGTGAAGTTGTCAAACTTCAAGCCAACTTTGACATCTCGCAAAGATACTTTTGACTCACACTGTGCTACTTCATCGAGGATCACAAGTGGGTGAACGTGACCAACGACCATCCTCTTGCAGGTCACCGAGGTTGGCTGGGGCGCGAAGGCGGGCGCACTTGGGAGCGGAGCCGACACGAGCGTGCAAAACGACCTCCGCAAGGTGGAGACGGTTGTGAAGAGCGACGAGTACGTCCAAGATCAATTCGGCAACCAGTTCAACTACGACCATATCGTGTGCACCCGCGAGGTCGCAATCGACGACGGCAGCGTCGAGTCCCACGGCACCTGCGGCGGAGACTCTGGCGGACCCATCATCGCCCCTGACGGCTCCGTGTTCGGAGCCACCTCCTTCGGTCTGGTCGCTTGCGCGTTGGGGCCGTCCTGCTACACCTCGGCCGTCTTCTTCAAGGACTTCGTTGACGGAGGAATCGCCGCCGCATAGGCTTGAATTGAAAACAACCAATCATCATATCATAAAGCCTAAACGTTGTGCGTATTAGATCAGGGAAAGATGCTGCATAAAAGAGCTTTGAGATTGGCTGGTTCGTCTTAGTCGAGAGGTGCAGAAAAAAAATCGCCTACCTGAGAGACAAAAATACAGAGATTGCACAACAATTTGCATATTTGATCCATCCGGAGGTGGAGATTTCGACTGTAAATGTACTGTATGGATTAACTTTTTTTTAAAGTCGAGGCCAAAAAAACCCAGATCGGTTTTTTGCATAGGTCGACTTTAACGAGAAATCGAAAAGTTTTTCGGCCTTAAAGAGGCCGTTTTCTCTGAGAGCAGCGGGGAAACTTTTTTCGCAGCCAAATTTTCCGCTCCAGCTCGCACCAGAGGAATTGCGAGCCAGACTTTCCCGGACAGAATTAACATAGTAGTGGGGGTTAAAAAAAAAAAAGAAGTCCTCAAAAAACTGATCCTTTGTCCTCTGGTCGAGACATCTTTGACGGCAGGGGTGGAGTGGGTGAAAGCGGTTTTATACAGGGTTCATGATCTAATTGTGTGTTTTTGCATGGCTGAAATGCCAGGCATATTTGTGCTCCCTCGACAGTCACAGCAGAGCTGACCAGTTCCCACCAGTCCGGGCTGAAGTGGCGTGTAACCGGGCAGACTTGGCTCTCTCGGGGTCGAGTTAGACTGGGCAGAATTGCTCGCTCGGACTCGAATGCATCAAACATTTTTCTCTTTAGCCCATTTTTTGCCCACTCCTTGTGCTTATGGAGTTAATCAAGGCAACGCCTTTGTAAAGAGAGGAGGAGGGGGAAGATTTTTTCCCCCCTCCCGACTATTTAAGGTCGCGTTGCGCTGGCAGAGAGCAAAAAAAAGAGGTGGACGTCCGAATTGGAGCTCTGATAAGCGCGTCTTTAGCAATATAAAAAAGGTGGTGTGTTTTTCAAGTGCACACGTGTGCCCAAAATTCAAAAGTGGGCGCTCCGGACATAGTTGAGCACTCTGCTCATTTTCCTCTCTGCCCATGTTGATTGTATTTCTGTGTGTCCGTCCGGCTCATTCCGCGTGCGTCTTCGGGTTTCATTATTTAATACCCGGATCATCTTTCTTGGGGCTCAAACCTGCGTGATTTCTGGATTCCTCAGGGCCTTTTGAGTCCCACTCGGCTTCCACTCCCCTAAAATGTCACTTAAAGAGACACAAATTCTCTCTCTCTTGTGTGCCCATTGTTTATTTTGGGTATGTGGCCACAAACAATGGGCCAATGTGGGGAAAAGGCTCTAAAAGTCCACATCATAATCGAGAGCTTTTTGCTCCTGCGTCCCCACCAAGGCTTTGATGACTACATAGCCGGACCAGAAAAGGGAATCTTGCGCGCGTGAGACGCTCAGCAGCACCATTTCACCCCTTGCTCAGCTCTCTCAGACACGTTGGTACAGGGTGACCTGGTGGAAATCAGGCTGACCATAGCCCCGGTATATTTATAAGCTTATCGATGGATAAGGAATGATCATATGTTGCACACTCCAAGTGTTCACGCGCCTCCCTTTGAGTGTGTGCACTCGAAGGAACACACACGCACACGCCTCTTTTAACAACAGTCGTGTGAAGTCATCATCAGTGAGATCAACGTCAGTACGTACGTTGATCCTCAGGAGGTTTCATCCCTGGAAGAGTCTCAATAATGACGAGACCTCGAGTATCGTGCACCCTGCATACAAATGCTGTTAGATCGAGTTTCCACTGTCTGCGGAGAGTTGGGTGCATAATATAGGAGGAAACCATTTTTTGCTCTTTGCCCACGCAGGAGCTCCATTTCCGATCCTCCAGAACAGATGTGTGTGTCAAACCGAGTTACAGTGGAGGAAACCCAACTTTTTTTTTTACCCACTTGAAATTTAGCGTTAGGACGCGTTTGCACGGGCGGAAAATCTCTGGGGGAGACGGCGTCAGACTGAAATGTGCGCGTGCAAACGCGTCCGGCGCCTCTGGAACCAGTATTCGATTAATGTGTCCTCGATTGCTCGTAAGCTCTTAATTATGTCCGCCCAATCGGATCAGATAAAGCCCACCAAAGGAGAAGTTTGGCACTAAAGACGCGTCGACACCTGCCAAAATGACGATAACAGCAGGGGCACGAAAATGTGCCCAGGCAAACGCGTCCCAGCCAAGTCCTTTAAGTAAAAAAAAAAAGCTAAATAAGTCCGTGTGCTGCAGATATTTCCTCGGGGTCCGATAATGTCAACGACCCAAAGTGCCCCACATTCCTCCGGAGCATTGATTGCTGCTATCTGAACGGTGGATCGCAGAGCAGAAGCCCCGGTGAAATATTGCGCACCCTCATTCACTCGCACGTAGGTGGGCAGGAGATGTTTACCCATTGATGCACCGCCGGTATAATCAATTTTGAGCCTCACAGGGCGGAGGAGGAGGAGAACGAAGAGAATTCATGACTCTCCATATGCATGCCCGAAGCTCAATTTCGCTTTGTGAGTGCGACATCACTTTGTTCCTACGGCTTTCTGATCACGCAAAATGTTGTGCTGGGCCTCGATGGGCCCCGATGAGCCCCGATGGGCCCCGATGGGCCCCGATGGGCCTCGATGCCCCCCCCCCCTCCATTGCTCTTCCCTCCGCTTCTGTAATAGTGCCGGTTTTCTCTCTGGATGAGGAAATGACGCAAAGGTAACTCTGCTTCCTCGTGATGACTTTTTCACGTACCCTCCGCGTGCAATTCGGTGGTTTGGCATGTTGGCCGCTAGATGTCGCTATTGCCAGGTCTCGTGGCGCTTGCGTCATCTCCACGGGGAAGTCTTACCCCTTTTCTCTGGAACCATTATTGACAACAGGGAGGGACCGGGTTTGGACCCCCTCCTTCTCATCGACGCTCCTTTAAGTATGAGCTGTCCTTTTTTACTCAGTCGCAGCCGGTTCACATACCTTTTTTTACTTCAGGTAAGAAAAGGATCGTCCACCCTGTACAAAAAACACCTCGGAAGGTTCTTGCTCGCTTTTTCTTCTCCCTGACAGGAGTAAGAACTGCTGACCTAAATATTTGCTATAGAGTAGAGAAAGTATATAAAAGATTAACTTTCCGAACAACCCGACCTTTCAGCGCTGCAGCCAAGGAGCAGCCAAGGAAAGTTGGAGGAGAGAGAATTATCGACACTCGATCGTGGCGAATTTTTCACTCAGGCAGAGAATTTGCATAAGATATTGGGGATTTTTTTGGCTCTCACTGCGCAGGAGGAGTAGGGAGTTGATAGCTTGACAAATTGGACAAGTGTCTCTTGCCCCCCTTGATTTTTTTTTTCACACCCCTCCCATGAAGTAATGAATGGCCGCCAATTTTTCACGGCTTCTTGAAGGAAGGGGGGGGATGAGAAGGGGAAAAAAGCCCAAAATGATATTCAACAAACAAGCGCGGAGGAGCCTAAAAAATGTTTCACGCTTATTGAGAAGTCTCTGAAAGGTTTTGCCAGCCAGACTTTTTGGGCATGCACAGAAAGTGAGCGTGCGTAAACGTCTCTCGTCGGCCCATTTAGCTTTTGCCCCCTCAGTGTTTTCCGAGCCATTAAAGGGACTTCTTCTGGAGGAAAAGGAAAAAAAACCGCTTAAAATATGGGAAAGAAGAAAGTGCTTTCATTGTACTTTCCACTTTCTTTCTGTACTGGCTGTTATCGTTTCTGTTCCATGATTGATTCCTTGCAGTTTGGCTGGGTTCTCTCTCCGTCGGCCTCACCCTCTGCGTCTCCCCGCTGACGGTCGGCATCTGCAGGAGGAAGTCCACCAGGCTGGCGGCGGTCCTGGGCGGCCTCGTCACCGCCCTGGGATGTCTCTTCACGTCCTTTGCTAGTCAGTTTCACCAGCTCTTCCTCAGTTATGGTGTTATGTTAGGTAAATACATCTTCGGCTGGATTTGGGGGTGGGGCCTTCATGCGTGTTACCTCGTCTGTACAGGAGTGGGGGTGGCGCTCGTGGGGGACCCGGCAACAGCCATCGTGGGCCAATATTTCAAGCGGAGGAGGCACAAGATGGAGGTCATCATGGTCTCTGCCAGTGGCCTGGGGTTGGCCTTCATGTCAGCCTTGATCCATCTGGGTACCAGGTACGTGACGCGCACAGTGAGTGGCACAACTACTCAGAGAAAAGTGCTGCTTTGACCTATGAGGGCTTTGAAATTAGTAAAAAGTATGAAGAAGAAATTAGTCCTCCCCCCCTCGGAGAATAATTGTGCAAAATTTTAAAGAAAGAATGTCAATATCGAGATATTAACAGAACAATAAGCAAAAACTGCCCGCGAAAAAATTACTCGGGCAATGTACACACTTGAGTTTCATATTGTTCTGTTCTGTATACTACAAGTATTTCCCAAAGCAGTGTAGAAGAGACTTGTATACAGAATGAAGGTCGAGTTGCGTACAGTCTACTCGCACAAGTAGTACAACAGACAGTCCATGAATATACATTCATGTTGTGAGCAATATTTTTTTTGCCCATTGTTCTGTGACTTTTCTAATGCTCACATTCTTCATGTAAACCTTAATACATAACGATAATTTTTCAACAAAAGTCGCACTGTTCTCTGATCATCCGAATAATTGTGCCACTTCCTGTGCAAGCAAAGAAGAACCACGTGAATATGCAAAAGTGCTTGTGTTAGGAACTTTGGATGGAGACTGGGCCTCCAAATTGCCACTGGAGCCATTTCTGCCACCTTCGTCCTGGGCACGTTCTACAGGTCGGCCTCCCTGTACCACCCTCAGAGGAGGGCCATCCTGCACCTGAAGAGTCAGAAGCGCAAGGTCAAGAGCAAGGACAAGGAGAAGAACAAGGCCCAGGATGAGCGACCACCTTACTTTGACTTTGCCACACTGAGGAGCAAGACTGTCCGGATTTTGCTGGTGTCCGTCGGCGTGAGCTCCTTTGGACTGAATGTGCCCATCTTCTTCATGGTAAAGCTCTTCCACGTGACCATCTTTTTATTCCTGCTTTCACTGGCCTCCATGTCAGGTTTCTTGGGGCTCCGAAGATGGCCTCTCCAGCGACAAAGTTCTCCTCCTTCAGCTCTATCTGGGTCTTTCATGGGTTCTGGGATGCTGCCTGTCTGGAAGTGCCATCTCTTCCCATTCCAGGGAATGCCAAATCTCCAGACAATTGCTTTGTCAGATTTCTCTCTTCATGTCCGGACTGTCCATTCTGGGCTTTGCCAGCGTCGAGGGATACAACAGTTACGTCATGTTCTGCTGGCTCTTCGGGACTTTCCGTGGCGGATATCACTACTCCTTGAAAGTCTACCTCCATGAGAAAGTCAGGTCGAGGAACTTTCTCCAGACATGGAGCCTGGTGCAGTTCTCCATGGGGTTGCCCAACTTCCTTGGTCCTCAAGCCTCAGGTAACATCCCTCGGCCGACTTGTTTTGTCCTTGTAACTCTGCATCTTCTTCCGCCACCCATCTCTAGGATACATTGCCAATGCCAAGGGCAGGGGAGCAGGAATACTGTTCAGTGCCATTTGTGTCTTGCTTGGCGCGCTCCTCATGCTCTTCATCAGCTTGCACAAGAAACGGTTGGGGAAGAAGCACAAGTCGGAGAAGCACATGAGGCAGAGCAAAAATCCTACTGGAGCTGCAGCAGGAACAGGGGCAGAGAGCAACGCCTCAATTCACTCAAAAGCCTCTCATCACGACGCCAATGCCAATAACATAGCTGTCAACTTGGACGAGCTGAGCAACCCCAGCTCGAACAGGATCTCTGACCTTGCCAGGAGGTTGTCCTTCACCGACCAGGACGATTACATATCGCCCTTTGGGCTGCTCAGTCAGAAGCAGGCAGTCCTGGAGAATCATGACAAGCAAGAACTGACTCTGTTTTCCGAAGAAGGCATTGCGGACATGTACCTTCCGGACGACATCCTCATCCAGGAGCTGGAGTTCCTGGACAATATCACCTCCTGCAACAAAGTCGAGAACTGCCTCATGCTCAGCGAGTATGAGCAGAACCTCATCAAGGAGACTGAGAGTCCGAGGAGAGGAGGAAGCAGGAGGTGGTCCCTCCTGCACGAGGACCACGAGGCCATCACCATAGGCGTGGGAGGGATCATCTGCCCCGTGCCCTGTGGTGTCACAAGTCAGCCCAGGGGCTGGAAGAATCGCCCCCATTCGAGCTCCAGCAGCAAGAACAACCACATGGCCGTCATTGAAGAAGCCTCCTCAGACTCGGTGTAAAAACATGACAGGAATACAGGGTGGGCACAAAAAATGACTGAAGTATTAACAGAGTGTTGTTATCTTTCGCCTGGACCGCCCACACACCCTGTGACCAATGAGCGTATAAAATCACTCCAATCATCGGATTAGTTACCAAGAAGAAAAGCTGTAAGCCCCATTACATCGATCCACATCATACATGATCACAAGGATCTGTGTCATTTATCCCTCTCAAAGTTGAGCGACTTCATGATGTGAACTCCCTAATACTCTGATGGATGGGGTCGCATCCCCACCCATAAGCAAATAAAGGAGAGAGACCTTTTCACCCAAAAAGTACGACACTCTCACACCCCTTCTTCAACGTCTTCTGCCCACTTTTTTGAGCATGAATGGGGTGGGTTGGGGGATTCTAGGATGGGGCTATCGGAAAGAGGAAAGGATCAAGAGACCTCGTAAAATAAAACACTTTGCCAAATTGGCACGTGTGTGTGAGTCCTTTTAGACTGGGTGCCACTTTTCGCATCTCTGCATACTCTCTCCTTAACTCACACCTATGTAGTTTAGACATTGGGGCACTTCCTGTTCGTTTCTCCTAAATCCCAGCCTCACCTGGGCCTTTCATGTGAGTCATGATCCTCCTTGTGAGTACATCACTGTTGGCATCGGTCAATTTAGGTCATCTCAGAACAGAAATACAGATCCCGCCTATCATTGTGCAGCCAGAAAAATTCCAGACTCTTAACTGTCGTCCAAGTTTGAGCTTAAAATCACTTCTGCCGCCATTTTCCTTAAAGTTCATATCTGTTGTGTTATGAGACCCGAGGTCTTCCTATCTTAGAAGTACATTCTGCACTGAATGAGAGTAAGAGCACGCGCGTAAGCATGAAATATGATGCTGAAGAGAGAGAGAAAGAGAGTACATGATAACACAACAATGTCCAAACCTTCCATTGCAATAGCAATCGACACTACGGATGCCAGCTTAACCACAATTGCGTACTGCTTAATTTAAGAGGTGCACAATCCCTGTCCAAGAACATTGGTCATTTTCTATAGCGTTTCGTCCATGTTCGCCATCTTGAGAGCAGCTTCACCTCCTGCTTCATGTAAGAAGCAAGATTGCGCTTTCCTCCAGCACATGCGTACTCAATGAAGAAGATCACGGAACTCAGACCAGTTGCCCCAAGCAGGAACAAGAACAACAGAGCTACCTGTGGATGAAGTATATGTGTGATTTGAGTTCAAGCTCAGTGAAAAGTCAAGTGGTGGCAGAAGAGGTGGGGGAGTGGAGAGCTACTTGTACCTGACCAGTATCCAGTATCATAGTCCCCATCAAGTTTGCTGCTGATGCCAAGTCTCTCCCAATCCACTTTTGAGAGATGGCAAACAGGATTCCTGATTGCCTCAGCTGCTGTATTCCAAGATCAAACACAGGTGCAATGGGTGAATTGTCAGTGAAAATCATACTCCTGAGGAAAGGACCTTCACGACCAAAAAACTAAAAGCAGAGCTTGTTAATGTCACTTATCTATGCACTTGGGATGCTGCTTTCTCACTTTGAGCTGTTGCTGAAGGAAAGGATTTTCCAGGAAATATCCTCTCAATGCTGCTTCATCCATGTGCATGATTGTCCTCTCAGTTGTGGCCCTCTTTAATCCTTCAAAGGTGCTGTTAAAGGTCACTTCAGCTGGGTTGCTGTTCAGCCGATGCACATAAGCTTCAACATCCTGATCACCTGTCTCTGCCAATAGAATGAAGAAGATCTCATTACCTGCAATGAAATGTGGCACAATTTGTCAAAAAATCAGAGATACTTTCTCGTCCAGTTTTAAATACCACTCTTACCTACTCTAGAAATAAGATTCCACTCTGGATAGGCTCTGATTGCATCCTGTAGGGAATTGAAGGGAATGGGGTCTTCAGTTGAGAAAAACATGGTCATGGCACCACCATAATAGGCATATATAACGACAAAGAAGTACCAGACTGTAAGATACAATATCTTGCCACCATCAGTCTCAGGAAAGAAGGAGATCCCTGCAAGGGCAGTTGTTTCCAGAACCACAGCAGCTCCAAAAATACCACATAGGTAGAACCACGTCTCCTTTGTAAAAGGCCTGAGAAGCATCCCCATGTCAAAGTTAGCATGCTTGGGAGTTAAAGCAAGCACATGAGACTCGCCCATGAATGTTACAAAGTCAAGAAGATCTTGTCGTTCAGGGGAAGGATTCCATCCATTGATGCTGAGTGGATATGTGCCGAACATGATATCTCCCATGATCCCATCCCATGTACCACTGAAATTGTAGGGGCCCTCCGTAGGTGCTGCACCCCATTTGCCATCTCTTCGTTTGAGGGAAAGCAGTGTGAAATTGAACCTCCTCGCAATCATCTGCCCAATGTCCACAAGCATTCCATAACTGTTGGCATGGCATGCAACCTCTTTAAGTATAATGTCATCTTTACATTCATCAAAGGTGATATAGGGCATCCAAGTCCTCGATATTGAAGCAATCTCCATGCCTTGAAGGTTGAAGTCTTTCTTCATCACAAAAGATTCTTCCAAGAAGTGCACTTCATGCAAAGCAAAGTCTGTTTGGTCTTTAAGGGATATCATAACAAAAAAGGAAAGTTTTTCATTAACCTGTTTGACGGCAAAGAAACAGTGCAAATTCTGTTTTGACTCCCTCACTTCCTCATACAGTGTCGTCCAATCTTCAGTAGTGAATTCTATGGAAAAGTAGATCAAGGTGGTCTCTACCTTCTTGCTGGCTACAAGGTGCAGAAGGGTCCGCAGCTCTCCAGCAAGGGGAGCGGAAAGAACCAGCACATGAAAATCATTCTCATCTTGGACTGTGCAGGTGTGGAGAGTATTCACACTGATGGCTACACTGGGCACCAGACTCCTTGTTGCCAAATGTAGGAAGAGTTGGCGGCAGAATGAAAAATCAGCTGATTCACATTGGATGCTCACTGGTGTGTTGTAGTTGCTTGTTATGAAGAGACTCAATTTTTCTGTTGCAAGTAATTCTTTAGCCCAACCATGGCCAGTCCAGCATGAAATGAGAAGTAAAATGCTTCTCGTCACCATATCTTGGGTTCTCCCTGTGATTTAAACATAACACAAGGTATAGTATTGTGGTAGGGTGGCTTTACCTCACTGTGATTTTTCTCACCTTCTTCTCTCCTCACTGACTGATTTTCCTCACCAGTACTGTGGTGACCACAACACTTCCTTTCAGGGACTCCTTCTTGCTCATCAAGTGCATGAGTGTCTCTAGTGAACTTTGCCTACAAATATTTTTGTTTATATACGGTGGAAATGTAGTTTGTGTGTGGGTCCTGTAGAAAGCCGCTATTCTATGACTTGTTACATCTCAATTAAAGACAAATGAGTTATGTTTTTGAAAGCACCTGGACCCTGTACAACCCAGGTGTACAGGGTCTCACTTGAAACGTACGGGAAATGCTATGGCAGGCAAGGCCTACGAAGTTGCGGAGGACGGTGGCCACGCTCAGCCCGTCAGCAGAGAACTCAACAATGAGCTCCTCACTCTTACTGAGTATGAGCGAGCTCTCAGACACAAAATCCACGTCCCAGCCAGTACTTTGACATTGCTACGCAGTACTAAACAACTGCATGCATGCCTTGCTTGCCATAGCATTAGAAAATGTCTGGAAAAAGGACATGTGGAGCATTGCCTATGAAAGCTCTTCTGTCTCGTTACTGATATTCTTTTTGTATAAAATCATTCCTGATCATTATCTTCAATGAGTGGCAAAGACGAGTCCAACAACGTATTTGCGATATTATTGAAACATTGGAGAAAATGCACTTTGTTTTCCTCGCCTATCAAATGAAAGACCCTGATACGAACAGTCCTGTTCTCAACATCAAGACAGTGGAAAGCTCAACCCGATGAAGCTCAGTTAAAAGAACTTGTGTGTATTCATTTATTCTGGCGTTGTATGTTTAATGATGAGGGTTCCTTACTCACGCTGTCAGTTGTTGCTTGAGTGAGAAATAACCTTCCAAAGAGTATTGGATATAGTGTCCTTACGATAACGATACAGCGTAAGCGACCCCGGACAAAGTGCTTAAGACCCAAGCAAAGTACACTTACACTAGGACTTAGAGTTACGTGCCGCGGAGCTCAAGTGATGGCTGGACTTAAGTTTAAAGAATTCACTCGTTCTTACGATACTAGAGATATGATATAATTGGCATCATTCTGAAACGAATCAATGTCATCTTAAGGATAACTTAGATGGTACGAACATGAACGTGAACGTGTATGGACTGACCAATTGGAACTGGATCTGAGCTCAGTACGATCTGATTCCTAGTCTTAAATCACGCCTGCCCTTCACCTCGCTCCCCGTCCTGTCCATCACGTAGAAGTTGTCCAGATCGTTGTCCTCCTCTCTCCCCGTCCAAGCAACTCTGGTAGCAGTCCTGTAGAACCCCCTTGAGTTCCACCCGCT
>JAAUXU010133858.1_pt1 | contig 91207 bp, 77 predicted proteins | sample 7278151 | NCBI WGS metagenome assembly JAAUXU01 (sample SAMN14350113, study PRJNA611818) | marine sediment metagenome | isolation source: surface marine sediment (1.8m) | place: French Polynesia: Moorea | collected 2018-08 | reverse complement strand
TCAAAACTGTGACCTTGTGCACTAAAAGTTACGTCCCAGTGTCTCAATAATCAATTACATGTCAAAATTTCACTTGGAAACATCCCCAGTCAGCATCTGACAGCAATATGTACTAGGCGACATTGTTTACGCCAAGCACTGTATACTCCAAGTAGCCCTGAGTAGGCGTGCTCCTGTGCTGATGGAGGACATGAGTCAACAACATTCAACGCCGCCAGACACCGGAGCGGGGTGTCTGGAATGAGTAGGTCCCATAGAAAGTTTCATCAAATTTCACTAAAAAAGTACCTGAAAAGTGCCGAAGTGACCCCATTGGCATGGTGTCCTACCCTACCTCAGGGATATAGCTCAAGATGTCGGGTCATAAATTTGTCCTTTCGTACCGGATGCTCTGTGTCAGTATCTACATGACCAATGACAGTTACTCATTGGACACCACAACGTTTTACTGCTGTGAATATCATCCACTTCTCCCCTCGGAAATTATTTCCGCCAAGCACTGTATCTTCGCCAAATCCTCTGCGAATTCGGAGTGCTTCGGCTGGAGGTCAGTAGACAGCTTCAACATTTGCTGCTTTGTACCAAGTTTCCCCTGCTCTTGGAGCTCCAAATGGTGCTTTCTCGTGTCGCAGCGTGAGACGTGACGGCGCCCGATGGAGAGAATTGGCACAAGAGTTTCTCTGTTTTGTTCTGCCAGACGCCTCTTCCGCCCAAATCCTAGATGGGGACTCTCTTATTCGGCATTCTGATTATACTGGCCGTTGCTGTTGTCACTGCTCTCGCCCTCGGCACTTTTGGCACTCTCAGTACTCTTATCGTACGCGCTATCGGCCCTCTCGTCGTTGGTGCTGCCGGCGCTGTCAGCGCTGTCGGCACTCTTGTTGGACTCGCTGCGCTTGTCAATCACGTCTCCCAGGCCTTGGCACTCATCTGTGGCAATAAAACACTACCACTGTGTACAAACCACTTCCTGTCTGCCAGAAGTGATCTAGGTGGTGGCTGGAGGTCACATATGAGGTTGCGGTTTTTTTGGAATCGAGTGCATGACCTGCGCCAAGGGCATATTTGCATGACGCACACGGGCTCAAACGTTTCTAGTTTTGTCCTACATGTAGGGTGATCCAAAAAGAGATAAGTTTATACCGGGAAATTCTACCTTCTTGGGGGAAGGTTCGGTAAACAGCGGCTTAAATGGAAGCTCAAGGTCGGACAAACTGTTGTGTATTCCTGAACTCATGCTCGAACTGCCCTAACTCTCTCAATTTCCTCAAACAGAGAAGTTTATTTCTCCACATAAACAGTACCCTAACACAAGCAGTGAAAAAGTTATTCCATGAAGTGAATTGGAGAAATGGCGAGCAGGAGACAAGTTTATGTGAAAGTAGGCGACAAAGTCTGTTGGATCTGCGACAAAGTCTTTGACTTTCTCGCCTCCAAGCGAAATCTTTGTAAAGCAAAAAAATGATCACTATCCACCGAACCCCAGTGCCAAACTTCTCTTCTCAGATACTATTACCAAGTTGGCCGTGATTTGAGAGTGAAACAATAGTCCATATGAGCTCAGCCGCAATCAGTTTCATTTTTTTCTGCCTGCGTGGTCCATGCCTCAATGCGCTCTGCGTCATCCGTGTACTCCATGAGATGCACCTTAACTCTAGGACCACTCATTTTTCAGCAAATTTGGAATCACAGTTATGTTCTGTAGCAGACTTCACTGCATAAAAATTTGACTGTATCGTGAGCCAACGATTGGTCCTAATGCAAAAGTGCATATCAGTCTGGCTTTAGAGGAGTTTCTTCGTTTCCATTGAGAGGTGAGCTACTCTGGTAGCTCAATCCAGTCAAAAGTTGTGGTTGAAAACAGAAGTGTACACAACACTTACTACTTTCAGTGTGCTATATATCTTGGAGTTAAAAGTGCATATAATAAATGGCCCTGAAAAACAAACTGTTTTGAGTAAAATCTACATGGTTTTGGTCAAAGGCCGAAACCCCGGCCAAATTTTTTTCCCCAAAAGTGCCTTTTCGAACAAGCCTAACATTTATAGATCTGATGCCGTTTCTGTCCAACATGCTATGAAGTGTTTGTGGCGTGGTTTTGCACCTCGCCTAACAGTGCAACTTTCCACGCCATGGTTGCACTTATAAACATTGAGCAAGAAATTAACAGTAACCGTCATGATGTTATAAACTTTCTTTATTTGTGTTGCCCACAGGCAGTGTCAACTCTTGAAACTTTTTCCGCTCCGTGATCATACCGCAACTCAGTCTTTTTTCTCGTCTTCTTCTTCAGTGGTTTCTGGACCCTCCTCTGGTCAATGGAGTTGTAATTGGGGGGGGGGCTTTTTGCATCACCAACTAATCGAACTGCTGGACTCACCTCTTTGGTGAGTTCAGGAACTCCAGCAGAAAGAATTTTATTATGTTGCATGACATTGGACTCGTCTTCTCTATTAGTGCCTTCATAATTCTGATGGGGGCTTTATAAAGCTCTAAGGTTGTCGCTCAGTTGAGGAATCCACTTGACGCCTGTCGTGCTGCCATGAGCGACTTGTGACCAGTTAAAACCAGTTAAAGTAGTGGGAATGGCTCTGGTGGGTCAAACGAGTTACGGCAATCCACCCCAAAATGTGTCTCAATCACATCTCCAGGCATACCTCACGATTGAGACGATCAACATCAGATTCTCTACAGCACCTCACTGCGCCATTGCTGCTCGTACAGCAGAAGTGAGCAACATCAGGAAGTGTTCACCAAGTCTGCGCACTTGCTGACTTCACTGCTCCAGGCAATGTCACCTTTTCTGAGCCTGCCACTGCTAGATAAGGCTAGTTGGCTTGAAGCAAAGCAGCCTTAGGTTATGCAGCAAACTTCAAAGAAGTAAAGGTATTTTGTAGCTGAGCATGACAATGAGGACATCCATTCTATTGTATCAGCAGATAAGCTCTTAGACGACAGTGACATGCCAGTCCATCATCACGTTTCTGCGCTCTGGCTTACTCTCTTGCATCCGGCGCTGGCACCACTTGCCAAAAGTAGTCAGGATGTACATGTAGAAGTTAGCGCCTTCCATGTGATTGCTGCTGTAGTTGGAGGACGCGAAGCAACTCGACAGTAGAGGCAGGCAACTCTCTCGTCCTGGCCAACCTTACTTTACCCATAGACTGTGAGCTCTGTTTCACCACGTTCAGCAATCTTCTCTCATCCAAGAAAATGTGCATAACTTTGAGTACCATCCCTGAATACACTTTTAAATCTCTTGCGCGGCAATATAGTTTTTGCTGCTATTTTAAGGTCTCATTACATATTTCTCCCCATCTCGAGTAATGACAGGGAAACGAAGAATCACGCTTAGCATTTGAGGGTGTCAGCAAATTTCCTTGTCGTGGTTGTTGTCCGGTAAAAAAGGACTAGCAGAACCGGTGTCTTCAGTAATTATTGATTCAAAGGATGAACTGATGCATGGAATAGCCATGTATGGAAAGAAACATTGCGAAAAATACGTCGTCCTGTAGCTCAATCCAACTGTGGCCGAAAAAAGTGAACCAAACACACACCAAACTTTGAGCTAAAACAGCACATTTAACACGACACATATTGGTAAAGTATCTAGTGGAACTTGTAATAACTGAGACTATTTCCCTACCCAACAGACCAAAATTGATATTTTTGAACTAGCCTAGGATGACTGTTTATTTGCATATGGAATAGAAACAAAGACCTGTTTTGTGCAAAATTAGAGGAATCATGGCCCCTACGATAATATTTTTCAGTCCATTTAAGGTCCGTCGTTGTTTCCCGTAGCTTTTGTTTTAAACGCCTCCGAAGTTTCCAAAACCACGGTAAATGTGGCAGTAAAACCCGTTCTCAAATATTAGAATATTGTTGAAAAATCGGTTATCGGTCAATCGGTGACACTGTTGGTTTGATATCAATCAAGATTTCTCTTTTCTGGCAGCAGACCCCGAACTCTTTTTTTAAGCAAAAGATTGTGGATACTAAGTACTAGTCGCTTATTTTGGTTGGATTTAGAACAGCCACAACGAAGTCCGTCACTTGAGCCTGGTGTTGGGTGCTTTCTGTGCCTCCCCAAGTGGTCACAACAGTCAGGGGCAGCAACAGTGACGTAGGCTTTTAGGGAATTGTGTACCCACCTGCAAACTGATGTGGACATTACTGCAACGCTATAAATTTGCATATATTATGCACGTTGCAGATAGAGACGCAGGGAATAGCGACAAGTCAAGCTCTACTAAGTACATACGAGTCAACCAAGACCTGATCAACGTACTGCTATGCTAGTGCTGAGAACAGTTCTAAAATTCAGGAGTGAGTCCGAGGCCGAGCCCGAAGAGTTGATTTTGCGAGTCCGAATCGCAATTTTCTAATCATAAAAAAAGGCTGGCTCATAAAAGACAAAGAAGAAAAACGTTGCGACCGTGCATTCATGCCCTCAATACTTTATTAATGGATCAACTTTCCTCGCACAAAACTAAGTCATGCAGGAACATCGTCAGATCTCGTTTCTTACTAGTGATGGATACCGTTGAGGTGGACACACGCTCAGACACGACGCTTGTGACTCGACTCATGACTCGGAGAGCGCTTTGCTTGAGACTCGAGTCCTCTCACTAAAATCACGACTCGCGAGTGGTTCTTCGAGTTCAAGTCGCTGACATCGCTACTCGGGTATCACGTATAACAGGCGAGGAGACAGAAGCACTTGAATTGACACCATCATAATTCATGTTTCCTATTTTGATGAAAGAATGTACGTAGGGAAAAATATAAACGGATTTAAGTTACATGTGACTGCTAACACCTTTCCTACTGCTTGAGGATCCTGTACCACGCCTTCCGCGTGAGTACGATTGAGTACACCCAAAGGCTGAGCATTAGCACGACGATGATGACTTCTTTGGCAGGGATCTTGGCCAAGACGGCCGTACCGCCCAGCACCTCGGAGTCCGAGTCTTTCTTATCCAGATCGTCGGTGACGCCGTCATTGGTGGCATTGACGCAGAGCAGGGTCGAGGTGGTAGCGGTGGCGTTGCCTAGCAAAACCTTTGCCCAAGTGCCTATATCATATGAAGCATATGTACTTAGACATACAAGAATGGAAACAACTGGTCCTTATAGTAGAAATGCCTCACGTAAAATAACTTGCAGAGCAAGAATGAGCGTGCCGGACGTCAAAGTAGCCTGCTGAGACCAAAATTGCATCCTTCGCCAAGTCAACGAAGAGTTTAGTGAAGAAAAGCCAGCGATATCTTGGCCAAATATCGAATTCTCTACCGGCTCGTGAAATATTCAATGCTTTTTTTGAAATAAAATACTGAAAGTCGCCAACTGCGAAGTGCGTTGTCCGTGCAAATGAGTGTCACTTCATGAAAATTAAGTATTGTCTGTATAATTATGTAGGAAAGCTCGGGGTTTAGTTGTTTGGAAGGAAAGGATAGGGATTCTGGGCGGCTCCTGTTCGCTTATGCACTTGAGACCTCTACCGCTTTTTTATCGGTCATTTCGTGTCTTCGGCTGGACTCTTGAAGCACCGTTTGTCCACAAGCATTTCAACAGCAACGTGGTTGAGTCTGAGCGTTTTTCCTCTTTGGTATGAAATATATTAACCTTTTTTGTTCTAAGGCCTTCAGACGTGCAATGAGTAGACTGAAAAAGGGAGATAGGGATAAGATGCTTATGAGAACCGGGGTTTTTTTTTTCAAATTCACAGTTTGTGTTTAGTGTTGACTGATATGAGAAACATATGAGAACAAGGATCAATTTCACGTACCCTAAAACGATCCTTAGATTTGTCTTATACTGTATATTTGAACTCCCTTTTTTTAAAAAAAACCACCTGGTTGGAGTGACACTCATTTTCACACACACTGCACGTGAAGTAGCAGCTTGTTTTACCTAATAGACATTGCCTGGAGAATATTTCCCTGACATTAATGTTACTCTCCTCGAGCCAGGACATGCACGTTTCTGTATGTACTGGACGGGTACATAGAAACGTGCGTGCGGCACCAGGGAACAACGCTGCTAGCATGCCCACTGGGCTTGTGGGTGGGACGCCAAGGGATGCGACGCCCTACCAAAAATCCCCAGTAGTTTCTCGCCGGATGTTTACCTTAGAATACACAGCAAGCTTTTGCTATACACAACACAACTGAGCTTAGCGACGTCATTTCGAAGTCGCCAGCTTGCTTGATAAACAGCTATACAAACATTTGTGCAAGGGGATGGTAAGGGACAAAGATACAGAGAAAGCCTGATGATGACAAAGAAGTGACATTTTGCAGTAGCAGACAAGTCAATTTTTTTATGCGTTGTAGAAACTCACCCAAGCTCGTAATTTTAAAGACGTTCGTCAGCACGACTTGTGGCACTGGTGCCATGATGTTTGTGTGGAAGAGAAAGCGGGGAAGCTTATGTCATGCGGCGGGTGAAGAAACTTTGGACGTGCCACGAACCATCCATCACTGAGAAAAGCGCAGTAAAGAGGCTGCCAGTTGCAGGAAGAGTTCTTATTGTTCTTATTTGCCCACTTGTTTCTTCTTCAACGTGCGTACTTTTTTATCTTCTGCCTCGCCCGCTCAGCAACTTTTGTTGTCATCCCTAAAGAGAGCTTCTTTGGTTAGTTTATTAGTATGTGCTGTACTCCGCCGTCGGGTTTCTCGTTAGTGAAGCACCAGGGTTATGGATGTTGTTTGAGCACTGTTAGGGGAATACACGGAGTTAGGGTTTGCTGCGGAGGAGATGAGGTAGCTCAGCGTCATTATTCCGAGGTATTAGGAGAGCAGAAAACGTATGGGCACGAAGAGGAGAGGTATTTTCCCCCATCCCTGTTCCAGAATGAGGGGAATGACGAGGGGAGAGAGCACGATATGCAAGGGGAGGAGGGGGGGGGTTCGTAATCAATCTTCCTACTCACACCACCACCGGGTGCAGCTAAAACTCCAACAACGCCTGCACTCCAAGGTAGGCATTGACCTTGAATGTGCCCCGCGGTGTTGTCTGTCTGGAGGCTGTTCTTGTTTCTTACTTTGGTGTGTGGGTGGTTGTCAAGCTTCGTCTCAGACAGTTCTCCTCAGCCCTGTGCGTTCGCTTAACCTGAGTGTGAGCAAGTGGAAGCAGCGAGAGAAAAAGAGAAGTAGCAGGCCTAAAGAGAGAAGAAAAAGTACTTGTACGGTTCTGTGGTATGTGTTTAGTAGAAGCAAGAGCGGGGGAGCGAGAGAGCTATCGATTTAGTGGTTCGATATCATGTCCCTTTTTACTGAAAGGCTCCGGAATGCTGCCTGCGAAGGTCTCCTCTATTTCCCAAGAGGTCACAAGGAGCAGACGTGCGTTGACGACAAATATTTTCTGCCTGAGAGAGAGGCCGCCAAAAAGGAGGGTCCTCCATCACTACATTATACGACTTAAACCCTATTTTTACTTTCATACTTCTCACGTGCGTACGTATGTATGTGTGCCGGCTCTGCATGGCGTCAAGAAAACTATATTGTCAAGAAAATTATATTGCCGACCAGTTCTTTTGGACTGCGCAAAGTCTGCGGACACAAAGTCCCTACGTGCATACTCAAACAAACAACTGACTGCACCATTTGCACGCACTCCGAGTGCTTGCCTGTTGGTCAACTGGTTATATTCAACGCTGTCCTGTCCTAGTCAGTCCCGGTTGACAGACACTTGACAACTCTTGAATGTAAATGTAACCAGATTAAAAGCAAGCAACCACGTGAGATAGCACAGACACACACACACACACAGAGAGAGAGAGAGAGAGAGAGAGAAAGTATGGGGACTGCCGAAAGATCTGCCGAAGAAAAGTTAGACAGACCTTATTGGAGCCCAGGCTTGGAAGTGATTTAAAGAGTTATAGCGCACCGCACGTCGCTACTGCGGAAAAAAGAAAACTTTTGCTCACTTCCTTCACTGGGGTTTGCTTCTCTCCGCTTTCACCAGGCGACTGAAAGAGGAAGCCCAAAAGGCGTCGCCGTGTGTGTGTGTACACATTGCATTGTTGTATACGTAAGTTGCACACTACCCGAATAGTATTAGCTGAGAGGGAAAGAAGAAACGCCGACGAGTAGCTGGGCACTTTCATTTCATCCTCGCTCGCTCTCTCACTCACTCTCTTTTCTCGTCTAAAAGTAATGCTGAATAGCACTGCACGTCCATATGTAGTCTGGTGCACAAGTACATGCAGTACACATGGACTTGCGGGCTGCAGAGAACTTGCGCTTGCTCGCCTTCTCTTCCTGGGCATTGTATTGATGTGGGTTTCTGCTCATGCAGAAGGCCTGTGGTGTTCACCATTTCTTAGCATGCAAAAAAGGGTATCCTTTAACGCCCATTCAACTGTTGGGCTCGGGCTTTGTTCTTGTGCACGTTGAGACGCAAGTGTAAGGGTTAGTTAGTGGGTCCTGCGTTGCGTGACGCAATGAAAAGAAACATACAAGCAGGAGACACTCGTCATGGCTAATAATGCCATGGGCTTCGTCCTGAGTGACTAACATAGCGCAGAGCTTCGATGATTTGCAACTGGAGATTTCCGCAAGCCCGAAGGGGTCTCTAAGTGTTCTTTGTTACCGGAAAACAAAAATTTGGCGCAAGAGGATCCCATTGGTGTGTGGTCTTCGTGAGACTTTCAGAAGTTGCAGCAAAGTTCAAGATGAATTCACCAAACCTTTTTTATTTTTTTTCTTCTCATTCTTCTGCACTGATGGTCAACTGCGAACGTTGTGACTGAGACGACCAGAGGTCCTTGCCCCGCCAACGCAGTATGAAGCTTCGGTCTCAGCACTTTGCCAGGCCAACCAAGCTCAAGCCACGCAAAGTTCTGCTTCATCCCCATGGCTTTGCCGAGGATGGAGACAGGCGGCGTGGACTGCGTCCGCGAGGACCGCGCACGAGAAGCTCTAAGCGTGAATAATTGGACTGAGCTTTTTTTCTAGAATTGAAAATTCCTCTAAAAGCGTCATCAGGCGGAAGCGGAACTGAAATCAGAGCCACCACCGATCTCTCTCTCTCTTCGGCTGCGGCCGCGGAGCAACCAATGCTTTAGACGGACGCATTCATGGCCCCGTGGGAACAGGCGTACGCACGCTTGACGCGTACAGCGAGAAATTGTCCGTAGACAGCGTATCACAAGCGGAATGCGAGCGCCTGTGTTTTACTGGCGTAGTAAAAAGGAATGTCTCTTAAGCAAAAAGTGACTTATGTTCCGCAGTCCCGGATATGCAAACAAATGGCACTAATACGCCCAGTCTATTTACGTTTCATTCCCAGAATGATGACTGAGAGCTTTTTTTTGAGACACATTTTGTATTGTTACGAAAGCCAGGTGTTTGTATCGCACAGTGCATAATTTCCTCGTGGTCGCATGAGTGACGCCAAAGTTGCGTCAGTCTGCCCGCACTGAGCTGTCGACTGCAAGAAGAAGAAGTGTCGAGCCTAATGGGCGGAATGTGGGTGGCACGGGAGAGATTTATGGTACTTTCAGGTGAAATTGATTCGCATTTTAAGGTCTGCTTGTCTGTGCTGAGCTTGCCTAACGCGGGCTGTGCAACTGCCTGAGTTTCTAAATCGTCTACGACGCAGTCAGTGGGCCCACCAGCCCGCCAGTCCGCCACGAGGCATGATTTGAACACGACAATTAACCCCCAAGAGTCGATGCAGCTGGCGCACACGTAAGCGCGGGGCCCCCAAAGATCCTTTCGTGAGATTCTCTTCTCGCTCGCTCGCTGAGGTCATGGCTGCATTTGACAGCACGGCAGAAAATGGAAATTAGCATGCTCTTGCGAGAAGGAGGAGGACGACGGCGGCGACGACTGCGACGACTGCGACGACGATGACGACGATGACGACGAAGCCGAACAGCAGCTGCAGCTCCGCGATGCCAAATTGTGAGGAATAACACGACTACTCTATCGGTGCACCGAGACGAACAGGACGGAAACTTTTTTTTCTCTGCTCTTTAGGAGTCCAATGCTACATGGGGTCGTGTGTAAGCTTTGGCATTTTCTCCTCCAGATGACCTAGGATCTTCGCTTCGACGCAGATTCACCGTTACGTAGAAGACTCCACTTAGTCTAACGCGCATCAAACGCAGGAAGGATATGTTCAGGCACTTTTCGGGCCCTCCGCTCATTTCTCTGCGGGCAGAACTTCACAGAGACCGACTCCTTCATCAAGTACTGCAGCATTTGCTTCGACTTCTTGAAGCAGACAAGGTCCTCGTCATGCGCCCAGTGGCTCCGACGGCGCTCGCCAGCGCTGCTTTCATGCATTCATGAGTGAGAAGAGACAAAATGTGAGACGTTTCAGAAGACGGCGCATTTGTCTGCCTGGAAGGTGCTACTTTTATGCTTGCCAAGTAACCGGACCGAGAGACGCCTTTTTTGCCCCACTCGACGCGGCCGTACATAATCTTGAATTTCCTCGCTAACAAACTTTTTTCCGTCCTGGTAGGATCCTCCGGCCTTTGGTCCACACCGAAGAAGAAGAAAAAAGTCAAAGCAGCATCACCAGCTTAAGTAATGAGGAGGATTTTCTCCTTCTCTTCCTCCGTCGCCGTGTTAGTTCAAGGTCGCGGTTCAAAAGGTCGCAGACGTGGAAGGCAGAGCGAGCGTGAGTGTGACTCCTTTTTCTTAAAACCCCTGTACTTGGTTCATGAGCTGAACGTACGTTTCGTAAAGGCTGGAGGGAGTCCGAAAAGGCAAACACGAGTCCAGTCGACTCTGACTCTAGTCAAACGTGACTCGACTCCAGCCAGCACTAGTGCATATTCATAGGAGTCAGTCAAGAAAAGTCAAGTGAGAGTCGGTCGAGTCAGACCCCGAGTTAGATGAGAATCGGGCCCAAAATAACTAGCTAGGGTCGAGTCAGGCCAAAAATATGACTCGAGTTGATTCGGGTCAGGTCAAAACATTACTCGAGTTGATTCGAGTCGAGTCAAATCAAATATGCCTCGAATCCGGATGAAATCGAATCGACTCGAGTCAGGCCGAAAATAACTAGGATAAAGTCATGCCAAAATATGACTATAGTCGAGTTGAGTCAGGCCAAAATATGACCAGAGTCGAGTCAGGCCAAAATATGACTAGAGTCGAGTCAGACCATAATATGACTAGAGTCCAACCTGACTCGACTGCAAGCACTATTCCATACGTTCGTCCATGTGGGTAGGACGAAAACGAATAAGTTGGTGAAGCTGCGGTCACGCAGCAACCTATGACTCTTGTGCTTGCTCAAGTCGCAGCAGTCATAACAAGTCACTACGACGTGTTAAAGAGTAGGAGAGAGAAAATATTGCTGTGCTTTCCCATCAGAGGAGGAACAAGCAGGAAAAAGGAAGAAAAAAACTCGTGGAAACTGAATGAACCACAAACGTCTTCTCTTGACGGTTGTGGAAATCATCACGCGAAAGGAATTGATCTTTTACAGCAGCGCCAAAGCTCCGAGTGAATAAATTCGGCGGCGACGAATAGACCTAAGTCACGAAGCTGTGTGGGATGCGTTGAAACCACCACGCCAAAACGTTTGTTGCGCCTGCACACATACAGGGTGGGCCTAAGTTGGGGCCCGATCACGGGCCTCCGAAAGTGCTGCTACAAAATCGTCAAGAACCTGATGGAGAGCAGGGAGTGAGTATGCGGCACATCCTCCGTGTCCTTCATGTACGTAGGTTGGAGCCCTGCTGACTCACATCTACATAAGCGGTAAAAACCCAAGGGATTCTAATTTTGGCGCACCCTGTACGTACACACATGCATATGCATGCACGATGAGAGTCCAAAAAGTTGCTGCTGCTCCGAATTTCTTCCCTGAGCATCTCCAACGTCGTACATGGGCTCTTTCTCACCCATAAAGGCGCACACGCATATGCTAAAGAGCTTTGAGAAATGGCACCAGGCAAATGGCCGCCGCATCCACGATCCAGCCCAAGATGACCTTCGCTCGCTTCTTCTTCTTTTTCTATGGTTGGAAAAACGGTTTTGAGCGACCCTCAGAAATTATTCGCAGGCATGCTAGTTGCATTGGCAGAGAACTGAAGAAAAGATGATTTTCGCACAGGTCCACGAGCTGTATCTCTCTGCCCATGCAAAAAGTGCCAGAGTTGACACAAGTGGATCGGATCGATCGTGTCCAAATGAATTTCTCGTGTCTCATAAAGCAGCTTGATAGAGCCTTCCAAGACGGGCATGCCGATGACGGACTGAAAGTTGTCGCACTTTTTTTATCCGCCGGCGTCACAGGCATGTCTGATTGGCTATGAAGAGAGCACCATGACGTAAAATTTGACGGTGTCCTCAGTTCACCGAATATCGTGATAACGGCTGCTATGTGTAGCTGGTGTAGTGGAGGCACCTTAGTTTAATGCACAGCTTGCCGCAAGGGTCCGACGAATACTCCCCTGCTTCACTGACTCTTGTGCGGGCAATATGCAACCACTTTACGTCCCGAGAGCGAGAGTGAGTTGGGACAATAAAGCAATCAATAGTCCATATCGCCCACTCTTGGGGCTGGGTGGATTGGCTGAGCTGGACTCCAAAGATAATCGGTAGTACACAGTACTGACCACTCTTGGTGCTGTGACAAATATGTTTGTGCAAGGGTGGTATTCACGTAACCTTTGCGTCAACTACAAATTTACCCCCCCCCCCCCGCAAAGTGCCTTAATTGCCCTTCGATGGACTCGGTGGCCCTCGGGCAGTTTGGTTCCCCCTGGCTTCGCCTGAGGAAATCAAATCGTGCGTCAGGCCCATCTCGGGTAAAGCGCTACTTTACAGGGAGGGGGAATCTATCGTCATGAGAGCGCCGGATGAGAAGGATGGCCAACAAGCTATATTATTTGATCAGACTGTCTTACCACGCTATCAATAACGTATCAAATACTAGCAGATCCGACCCGCTTAGCTGGGAGTTCCAATGAAGCCCCCACCTATAAAGTCCCTGCCTATGTGGTCCCCTACCTCTGTAGTCTCCGCCTCTGTAGTCCCCACCTCTCCAGTACCTTACCTCCGCAGTCCCCCGCCTCTGTAGTCCCTGCCTCTGTGGTCCCCACCTCTGTGGTTCCCTGCCTCTGTAGCCCCATGCCTCTGTACTCCCTGCCTATGCAGTCCCCATAGCCTGACAGACAGACACTCACACACGCCATAGATGGCAGGGGGTCCAGCTTTCGAGCTGGCTGGACCAAGTCCAAAGTACCTGGAAGAGACAGTTCGACTTGGCTTATGCAGGCACGCAGACAGACACACAAGCAGACTACATAAAGTCCTACTGCTTTATATATAGATAATTGCAATATATTTCGAATGGGCGTTACTGATTCCATGTATATTGAAAGTAATCCAAGTGACCAGATTCGTGATTTTGATGATGTTCAAGACAAGTTCCATCACCGCAGAGGACTTCAGCGCCTGGGAGCTGAGGTGTACACATATTTTTGCACAAGATCCCTCATCATCGAGAATTGAGCACGCGGAATAACTCATCGCCAGACTAAACTCAGGCGAGACACATTGCTGCAATTTCGAGCCGATTAACAGAATTTATTGCAGTCACCGCCTATTTCATTTGAGTCTGGTATTGTGCAGCAGCTTACAAAAATTCCTGAAACTGAATGGAAGTGACTAAACCTCCTTGCAAAAACTTAGAGGAGGCAAAGCATCATTTATTAGAGCGGTGTTCAATGCCTTTGACAAGTGGCCCATGTTGGCGCTGCCGGAGAAGGCGGTAGTGGGACAAACCGCGTGAGACAACTTCCTTTCTTCCTGTGCAGAATCCTCATGTAGCATGTCAGTAGGAAGTGCAAGGCAAGTCTCGACTCTTTGGCTAAGTGTCCTGGCATCGCCTCGTCACACAAAGTATGTACCTACTCGTACTTTAGGAGGAGGCGACTGTACAGGGTGGAAACAAAGTTCCAGACCAAAACGATGCTGAGTGGATTCTTTAGAAAATTGGCGACGAGATATTTATGACATTGGTCAACAACATTCCAAAATTTCAGGCCATTGCAATTCAATATGTCCAACTTGGCATTGACTGCTACTCTATTCGCAAACTTGTTCCACCCTGTGCAGTAGATAGCATGCACCGGCAGGGTGAGACAGAATTAGCGTCACTCATGCGAAAAGTGAATGAGCAACGAATACTTCAACAAGATCAATAGAAATGGCAGAATGCAGTGTGGTAAGCACGTACCCAGACCACGAGTACGTTATTACCACAGTTGCGCTATTCAAAATTGCATAGGTCAGGTGGTAAAAGGGATTCCCGTACCTGGCCCTCCTGGCCGAGGTATTGTTTCTCTCTGTTGGCGAAGTGACAGAAGAAAAATTACACATACAAATTGTGGTTGGTATTCTCAACATTTTATGTTGGGACGATAAAACCTGTGACATTCATGTTTTTTGCAACAAAAAAGGCTTTCTGAGTGGCACTAAAGCTGCCCTGTCAACGTGCAGTGCACAGGCTTGTCTCTACAAAGCTCTGTGGCTGCCTCGTACGTAGCGCGCATCCCAATGATCAGTGGCACTTGCGTACATACGCTGAAGATGAAGATGGTGTGCGTGAAATTAAAGATCCCAACAGAGTAATTGTGTTCCCCCTCCCTTCCTCAAGGCTGAAGTGAACCTCTTGAAAGACCGGTGTGAGGAAGAAATGAGCCTAATAATTGAGTTCTTTTCAGACTGCCAATTCGATTCCTCAAACACACAATGGGGTCTTTATCAAAACTGGGAAAAAAGTGCATTGATACGAAGGTGCTTCCACTTTAACGTGAGTTGCATCCCGGCACATTACTGAACGTGGGCTCATCCCCGCAACAATAACAATAAAGCTGTTCATATCCGCGAACGTCCGCGTGGACCTCCCCGACTGCGCAGCCGACTGACTGCGTGCGGTTTGTTTAGGGCATCCAGGTGCAGACAGAATTTGAAAATTGTCGGCCAAAGGTGTATCTCTGTACACCGCGCTACCGCCGCCGCCGCTACCATCGTGGGCAGGTGCCAACAGCCATTGTGCACTCGTTACGCGTCATGATACTGCCGGCGGCGGCGGAAAAAAAGAATATCCGATGGTTTTGGGGAGACGAAGACAGCAGGTTGATTGCCTTGATCTCGGGATTCTGACGGCGGAACCAGCTAATGGAGGGGTGACATACACGATCGCTGCTGAACGACACAACACAACATTGTTCATCCCCACAACTCGCAATATTACTATACAGCAACGCGTCGCAAATAAGTGCAGCAGACTTAACAACACTAGTAACGTGTTCTGCAGTGGAAAGAGGGGACTGCAAAGAGCCTAGACCGGACGGATCTTCCTCAATCGCACAGATGGAGTCTCTTGAGAAAGGCTGTACAATTGTACTGTGTTATTTCGACAATGACTAGAGGTGGGCTTTGGAGAAAATGAGCAAGGTTCTTCTTTGGCTCTTGAATGTCGTCCTTCGAATGTAGCATTATGTAGGGCCAGATCCTGGTTCATGTGCGTCATCAGGAGCTCGTTTCTCTTCATCGCAATCGACCCAACATTGGAGAATCACAGAAGAACTCCCCAAAAGCCTATTTTGACTGCATTGATACGAGTTTCTCGTTGAGGGTCGGGCCGGAATTATTCGCTTTTGACTTCCCGGCCTTGCCAGGAAGTCAGACCAGGCTGCGAGCTTTGCCCTGCGTGGAGCAGGATGAGGCTACGTCATACGAGTACAGTGATACAAAGAGAGACCACCACGAGCATATGCATCGGTGGGGCTGCATATGAAGAGGCATTCATCCTCACATCATGCACATCCTGTGCATATTAGCAAAAGGTTTGTTGTACATATGTAGTACGCAAACCGTAGTACATAAGTAGGAAGACTTGTCAAGCCGACGTCCTTGTTTCGCGCATCCATGGCCTGTTTGGGACAGGACATCCGGCTTGGAATGGTCACCGAAGACGAAAGTTTGCCTAGATGATTCTTTGAAACGACAAAATGGTTGCGTTGCTTCACGAAACGTCGCGACACGAATGTCGATCATGTCATGCCACATCAGGAGGAAGGAAGAAGAGCAAAGTGATGGTTGCTTCTTCCACTTCTTTCATCTTCCTGTGCCAGTACTGTAATCATGGGAGTCTCCACATAATAATGGCGTGGTGACGCACAGATTATCCAGCGAGGACTTTTTCTGCCTCCAACGAGTCGACGTCGGCGAGGACGTCGTCATCGCCGGTGGCGGCCGGCGGCGGCGGCGACGACGGCGCCGCCGACGACGACGACGACGAATGGCCCCCAGTACCTCTCTGAGACGCAGCCCAACGTGTCGATTAATTCTGCACAAAAGATCTCCTCTTCGACCCATCGCCGTCCTAAAGAAAGTGACGGCAGCGGCGGCAGCGGCAAACACAAGTCCTTCGAGAGAAAACACACACACAAAAAATGCGGTGCTTCCGTGGACAAATACAATTCTCAGTGGTGTGCTTCAGACCGGAAGACCACCTTGTCCTCTACGTGTGTGTGTGTGTGTGTGTGTGTGTGTATCTGTGTGCGTGCGTGCATGCGTGCGTGCGTGCGTGCATGTCCGTCTGTCTGTGTACGATATTTGCGCACGAACGTTGTTTTCTTGCTTGCTCATTTCATTAAAAGACACAGCAGCAACAAAACCCTCCAAGCGCATGGGACACGATCGGGCTATTTACCTTCAAACCAACTGCAAAAGCTCCTCTTCCTCTTCTTCTTCGTCTTTTCCTCCATTTCCCCCCCCCCACCCCTTTTCCTGAAGCATGCGATCCGTGGCCTTCACTCGTTAGGAGGAGGCACGACAGTACAAACAATGGGGAAAAGACGTTGACACCTTGTCTTGGCAAGAAACTGCACCACACTGGCAAAAATACCATTGAATTCCTCTCTTTTCTCATGGAGGGTGGTCTTTTCGTGAGGTCATTATTCTGCCACTGCTCCTTGGAGGACAGGGTGGCTGGGACCCCACCGACTCGGCACCCGGTACAATGGCAGGCGTCTCCTCCTCGAATTAATATGTCGGAATTCCCCCCTTTTTACTCTGCTCTCCTTAATCCTTCCGCAGTGCGATCGCTGCTCGTCCACCTGCGCGGAGACGGACTCGGAGCTGCCATCCTTTGTGCTAATTGAGCAGATTTTTGACAGGAAACGACGAACAACAGGGCTGCTGGGGGTAAGAAGAGATCTCGTAACGACGCGCACAACGTGCAGTAGTACACAATCAATCAGACTCTGGGCGGAAGGAATCGTGTGTGAAATGCAGATGTTTCATTGGCCAAACATGTGTGACTTGTGAGTGCGCACGGACGTGGGGACGTAAACGACCTTGTCCAAGGTATTGTAAAAGAGTTGACAGCTTAATCGGTGTCAGACTGACTGAAGAAACAGTTGGCTACCATGATTTTTTTTTGCAAGTTATCCTCGTCGAGGTGTCAGATGCCTATCTCAAGGGACATTTTTTTGTCGCTCGATCGAAAAAGGACTTCGGAGCTTTACAGGACTTGAAGGGCGCAACATCTGACGGACTCATTCCAGGCGGAGAGGAGAGTCAAGTTCGAGCCGGTCAACAGCGATTTCTCACAACAAAAATGTGCGAAAATGTGTGATTCCCCCCAAAATTTGCAAAATCTGATGTAAAATACGTGATCCGCCCTTCTGTCGCCGAAAAAATTGCCAAATATGCGATCACTTACGATTCTCCAGCGTACTCATAACTTTTGTTACACGACGAATGTTGAAATGTAGACGGCATAAAACAGATCCACTCGTACATTTACGCCAGACGATGCCAAGACAAAGAAGTACATAAATGCGTATTTATCCTGTACGCACGACAGCTCAGTTCTCATCCTACGTGAAGCAAACTGAGAATATGTTCGTTCTTCCGCACTTGCGGCACGCGCATCCCATCTTCGGGTCTTGCAGTTTGCACTGACAGTTGACAAAGTCCATAGGGCCAAGCATATTTCTTCTTGCCTGCTGCCAGGGCTTTGAGCCCGCCTGCCGGTGATCTCCTCCACCTTGAACGTGCCATCTCTCGACGACTCGTCCATAAATCTGCGGAGATGACCACACCCTGCAAAAAGGTATTCCAATCTCATTTGGGAAGTTTGATTCTCTTTGTTGGAATTTTCATACCTCACAGAATACTGACAAAGGAAATCGACAGCGCCCTTTACCCCACACACCATGGTGTACACAGACAATGGCTCCAGGTTGCTGCTACTGTACTTGTACCGCCTCGCAGCCTCTGGACTGACTGGGGCTTGACCACCGGGATGTATGAAATGACTTAAACATTACGATTTTTCTTAATGTACAGCAACAAAACGGTCGTGTTGCGACCGAGCTTTGTCCCTTCGGTGACTCATGCTTTGGAGGCTAAGTACGTACCAAGCTGGAGGGAGACGAGCAGTCATTACGACCTGAGGTCTTGGAGCGTCCTTTGGAACAGAATTCTGTGGATTTTTGTGCCCTGGATGACACAGCATGCAACTTTTTTGGATGTGTCCCTCTTTCTTTCGTGGTTGCAAGTCTACCGTACACTATGGAGAAAGTTGGGATCAAACTATTTATACGTTGCCGCACACGCACAGGGAAACTTAAAATATTCTGTGTGACAAAAAGGAATGAATGTCTTTTTATGCCTTTCCGTCTTTTTCTGGCCTGCCTACGAGACCTCCAATGCGTCTTCCCCGAATAGGTGGTTTCAGTCGGTCCAACAGAGGTCTCCTCGGTCGTCCCAGAAATCCCCAGAAGAAGACAGCGCGGGTTTTGGTACTTTTCGTCGAGGAAACAATCATACAAAGCCAACGAGTGGGAAACGCAGGAACGGTGCGTGATCAGCACGTCGTCGCAACGTTACCCACACCGTGTACTGTGCGTCTACGGGCACGTACGACGTATCTGTTATTGCACAGGACAAAACATCCTGCGTCAGTCAGCATGACCGAAACCACATGGACTGAGTGACAGACACAAAGGCGTTCTGCTCTACATTCTGCCGTGGTCGCCGCCACAACCAACGACTGGAGCTCTGCCACGCGTAAATGTCCTTTTGGGCTTGATGTCGTAAGATAGCGAAGGTCCATCCATTGTGGTCGTGGGCACCGTTTAAACCCCAACGTGTCAAGGTCATCTTCATGTTCCAGCTGAAGGAGGGGAGGAGGAGGAAGAAGAAAAACTTCGCCACAACCTCGCCACTTCTTTTTTCTCCTTGCTCATCTCCCCTTGGCCGCAAGGTTATGAGTGTCCCTGTACTAAATTGAGTTGTTCTGGGAAAGAGAACTGCATTCATCTTTGCTGTCTTGGGCTTCCCCTTGGTGTTTCCTTCATTCGGAGCGATGATCTTGGTGGCAAATGAGCTTCGATCGGATATGATGGAGTGCTGACGGAGAAGACACCGTCCCATGGGAGACGGTGACGGAGATTGAGACGAAGAACAAGAAGGAGAACGAGAAGGAGAACAAGAAGGAGAAGGAGAACAAGAAGGAGAAGGAGAACAAGAAGGAGAAGGAGAACAAGAAGGAGAAGGAGAACAAGAAGGAGAACGAGAAGGAGACGGACAAGGAGAAGGAGAAGCCCCTGCCTGCTTCCTCCTCCTGAAAGCGCGCGTGCGCGGGTGAGTGTTTGAGACACGCGCGTGCTTTACCGTCGATGTTGTTGAGTTCGTGCCCCTTTTCTTCTTCTTCCTCTTTGCCGGGGAAAAGAGAGGAGGCGAAGGCAAAGCAAGCAGCTGCTCCTGGCTATTTTCTGTCGACGCGCGCGCCCATGGACCCCAGAGACCCCCCTTCCCCCTCCCCCCCCCCACTTCTTCTTCTTCTCCTCTGCCGCCGCCGGGCTCAAGCACACCTGGGGACAGGTGTGTTTGCGTGTGCGCGTGTGTGCATGTGTTGGCGGGGGAGGAAGGCGGCGGAGGTTTCAAGCGAGGAGGGGGCGATCCGCTCGTCCGTCTCTTTCCCGTCTGTCGGACTCTGGCTGTCGACGGTGGCACACGCAATCGAGTCACTTGCCAGACATTTCCTCGGTGAGCCAGTGTGCGGATGAGTGTATGTCTTCTGGCCAGTGTATCTGGAAAAGCGTGCCTTTGTCGAAGAAGACCAAGACCGACAAGGAGAAGAACGCGTGCGAGGAGAGACCGCGGAACATTGATCCATTGGTCGCAGCGGGTGGCGGCGAGAGGATCAGGAGGAATAGCAGCATCTGTCGCCAGTGATGTGAAACGGAACCTCGGCATTTCCCGATTTTCCGTGTAGTTGTTGTCAACCGAGTCCACCCCCTTGGCTGCCAACAAGGTTGTCTGCAAAAAAAATGGGGACAGAGATTTCGCGGAGGAGGTCATAAAACTCTTCTAGAGGTGAGTTAGATTATAAGTTTTACCACTGTCGGCAGCAGTGACGACTCCCAATAAAAGTTTCGGGCACTAACTCAACAACTCCGTTCGTTACTCCTTTTTTTATAGCATGCGTGTCCAACCGGGCGGAAAATTCCGCCTGTTCTTTATGCCCTCGACTGACTAAGTTGGTCGGGGTTTATGACCCGGTCGTGAACCAATAATCGTTTTCAGTACTCGACTGCGGCTGCCTAAAGAGACGACCTCCGTTGCTAAAAGCGATCGCGTTTCGCGGCTGTTTGCACGAAGCCACCTGGGAGTAGTCACGGAATAAGGAAGAGGGAAAGGAGTCATGCACACACAAATCCCCTACTGGGTCCTGGGGTCACTTTCCGAGAAGAAAGAAGCGATGGGGCTCATGTGACGGCATTTCAGTCAGTCCCTTCTCAGCTTTTCCCTCGTGCTTTTAGCTAAAGTGCTCTGGGCGCTTCCACCATGTGTACATGCACACTGCTGAGTACGTCAGCCAGCGCAGGGCGCACGCAAGTGCCGTGCACAGTACACACGATACGGTGTGGACCGGACGTCCGCGTGGTCCGCGCACGGGGAACGAATCCTGGCGCATGTAACGGCGTGCTCAGACTGTCTGTCTGTGTATTTGGGAATTGCTTGCGGTGTGAGAGAAAAAGCCGCCGAGCATTGGCTTCAGGATCGTCGACAGAGGGAGGGCGACGCACAAAAACTGCTATTAGCACCACGTATCAAGCGTGGGGGAAGTGGTGTCCGTAGAAAGCAGTGACTCTTGGACACTCTTCGCCAACCTGTACATGTGCCGTATGTCTCCATAACGGTTAAGGAGGTTCTTCCTCGAATCACGTGTAGTGGCTGGTGACTGCGTAGGGCTGCCGGCTGCTCCTCGTCACCATGAATTACGAAGATTTATATTCGGAGCGTGCTGAGGTAGAACTTTTGCTCGTCACTTTTTGCCATAATCGATATGCAAACTATGTCGAATAGAGCGGAATATTAGCAGGTTGGCAGCTCAGACATCCAGTAACTCACTGGATAGAGTGGTAGGTATTTGTTTGGCCTTGACGTTATATGCGCATTACACAGTAGTGGCTTTAGCTTTAGCTTCATGTACATTTTATGCATCATCCATCGACACAAACTCATATCCATCAAGGTACCCGCGCGTCACCTCCTTGAAAGGATGCACAGCATTCCAGCGCCGTCGCACCTCACGCTTCATTAAAGCAAAATCCTGATCTTTCCAAAGCGAGCTCCTTTAACCACAAGGTGTCGTCATGGTTGTTATCATGATCGCCGCTTCTTTAATCGTCACCTCCGCCCGGTCTTCTCGGATCATCTCCTGGGCCTCGTCGTCGTCGTCGTCGTCGTCGTCGTCGTCGTCGTCGTAATGCATGGACACGTGCCTGCCCATCCGCCCGCCCGCCCGCCTATGTGTCTCTCTACCTGCCTGCCCCGCCAGCGTGCCTGCCAGAGGTGAGGTGGTAAAAACACCATCGAGAAGAAAAAGAAGTCAGGCATGAAGAACATGACGCGTCTTCACTTCTTCAAAATATCGAAGGACGGCGTTATTGATGGCAGAGCGGCAGCCAACTATTCCCTGATCTTCCTGGTGTATTGACACATGCCGAGTACACGAGCCAGGAACGATATGTCACTGTTTCCCTTCTTGAAACTGGATGTAGCCGTCATCCTTGCCATGCTGTTGCTGCGTCCGCCGAGTTCCACTCCCCTGAGAAGAAGATGAAGAAGGGAGAAAAAAAACCCACTGACTTTGCATTAAATTAGGGACCTCCTAGTGAGTGCGTGTCCTTAACGTCGATAGATTGCTCCTACATTAAGTAGGCATTACTTGACCAACAGCCTGTCACAACAGGAAGTTGCCTACGTGTACTATTGCTCCTACGACTACTGCTACCCCTACGTGTCCGTGGCATGCACGCGCAGCGGTAGCGCTCCCCTCTTGTAGGCGCATTAACGTCGCAATTAATTACAAGGAAAGAGAATAGCAGCTATAATTATAGCGCAAGGTGAAATCTCTTCTTCGTGTCAGCAAGGACGAAAAAGACCTACTCCGGGGAGGTGCATAAACGCTGTAGTGCACACATCCACACACATCCACGTCATGCTCCAAACGCGGAACCACTTTTGAGATGAACGCTCGCTTTATGAAAGAAACACCAAGGACAAAAAGAGACACCACGTACATGATTTTCGTGCGTGAGATGGACGGACTGCGTAGTACGTTCGAGCGATTCCCTTGTCGGCTCAGTACAAGCACTTGCTACTGCTAGTGTGTCATTCTCGTTACAAACGCCTCGAGTGAGCTCACATTTCTCACTTCCACATGGGCAGAACAGTTGTCCTACATCTGTCGGTGGTGAGATGCGATCAGTGCGCGGAGAAAGCAGGAGCAGAGTCATGCTGTCTGCCGGATTCTGTGCATGAATCGCCAGTGCCCGCACTAGTTGGAGCAGCACTACTTCTGGAGTGGAGAGTGCTGCCAACTTAGCTGACTCCGCCAATACACCGGACTGACGAACTACTTCTTGTTTTTGCTTTCTTTAGCAGCCCGACTTCTTCGCGAGCCAACAGACTCGGTGCATGTAGCAAACACCCTCAGTCGATCGCTCTCTCTGTCGTTGCGTGTGCTTTTGTTATTGCTCCTTTTTTTTTTTTTCGGCGGAGCTGTTTTTCAGCCGCCAGTCACTAATCGATAAGCTCCTCCGCCTGTGTTATTACCGTTACTAAAGCTTTGGTGGTCGTCCGCTCTGGTATGCGTTATTTCTATTAGTACGCACCTGCAGCTCAGCTCATGCGCGAAGTTGTGTGCAAAAGAGGCCTTAGGTCGATGACCCTGGCGGAAAAGAGCAAACAACACGTGCATGCGCATGATTAATAATACTATTTCGGTGCTTTGGCTGTTAGGTGAAAAGAGGAGGGCAGCCAGAAACTTGTCCAAGTTCCAGGCCTTCTCCTTCCAGCGCCAAAGTTATTTTCTGAGCCTTTTGTCGACTCGAGTATTTTCTTTCTCTTGTAAGCCGCCAATCTTCTATTGAGGAGAAAGAGAGACTCGAAATGACAAGCGAGAATTCTCTCTTTCTCTCCCCGTGCAGTGATTTTGATTTCGCGTTTAGATTCTCGTCAATTGTTCGCGTCTCAGCGAATAATCGCTCTGGACAAAGTGGAAGAGGTCCTGAAATGGCGCTGGCGTCTGCGTCGTCATCTTGCCTCCTTCGTTACAAGTCACAGAGAGGAGAAACTTGAGCGGCAGAAGCTTATTTGCATTCATTGCTCAAAAAGAATTTTCTCTCCCATCTCAATTTCAGATTATTTGCATGTTCGACGGCGGCAGCGGCGTCGGCGTCGGCGTCGGCGTCGGTGGTGGCGGGGACGACGACGACGACGACCGCGACACCATGATACCTTTTTGCCATCAACGCGCCGCCAGAATGAGGCCGCGCTCGACCGCTGGTCTCTTGCTCTTGCTCATGATGACGATGACTTCCATCACTGACTGCATCGCCTCAGACGAACAGCTTCATCACCAGCCAGTGCGATTCGACGGAGAGGTCAACATAGGTGGGTGAGACAAGCAATTGCCTGCATCGATGCATTCACTGGGTCTGATCCGTAGCCATGTCCAAGGTCCTCCAGTGGACGCTTCCCGTTGGCAGCTTCATCAAAATTGCGCGAGCGTAGACGGTCCTTTAAGCGCTTCACGCGTTAATTAATTTCCACCCATTCGTCACGAGGAAGAGCGCAAATGTAGATAAAATGGACAGATTTGTGTTATGGCCGCGGTTGCCTTTTAGGAGAGGAATTCCAATCAACATAACTCGAAAGTGCTGGTGATTACTTGTAATTGCGTCCTTGCCTTGCCTTGATGCACTCAGCAGCACGTGGCTCTTTTTTTAGTCTTGTACGTGCCGACGCAAAAATGAATGTTTTTTCTATTTGCAAGTCACGACTCTCTGGCCCCTGCTGACTCTATGGATAGCGCCTGTCGAGAATGTTGAGGTCACGTCGCAATTATTGCCATCATCGTCATCACGCATTTCTGCCAAAGTTACCTTGGCTTCCACAGCCGCCTCAGCCCTTTAAGTCTCATTTTCTCCAGGCAAAATTCTCCTCCTCTTTCCACCTAATGGCATTCTTCATTTCTCGTTAGGTATTTTGGTGAATTTACACCACCCTCCTGAGGATTCCTTGGGCGCCCTCGAGTCGGAATTCTGCGGCCCCATCAACGTGGACGCGTTGCAGCAGGTCATGGCGGCGAAATGGGCGGTCGATGTCATCAACAACCAGTCACTGCCGCACGAACTGAACATAGGTGAGCCAGGAGCGAACTCAGTCTGTTCATATCAACCTTTTTAAAGAAGTTTCACCGTTGTCCAGGGCTGCAACTGCACGACACGTGCAACAAGGAGGAGCTGACCCAGCGGCACTTGTATCGAGTCATCAGTCACACCAGGAGGAGCGGAAACGACCTCGTCGCCAGTCCGGCGGGATCCTCGCCGCCGCTGCTCGGTGAGACTTGATGCTTACATACGGATGTAGTCAAAGACTATTATTCAAGCGATCTCTCGCATTTCTTTCTCTTTATATAGGCATGATAGGCATTGGAGCTCCCACCTTGCTTGCGCAAACGAGCGGTGCACTGCGCGCCTTTGACATTCCGCTCATCTCGGCCTCCCCAGAGCATGCGGACAGCCTCGTGGGACGCAGCGCAGACAATGTGCTCACCACCGCGCCGGACATGTCCGGACAAGCGAGGGTGAGAACGAACGAATCGTTTCACATGAGCTGTAATGAATCACAGGACGCATTGTGACTTCTTCTCATCACAGGCACTGGCCAGTCTGGCATTCGAGATGTCCGCGCGATCGGTGTCTCTTATCTCGTCTAGTCACCACATCATCCAGACCTTCCTGTCGGAGGCGACGGCCATGGGGATCAGAGTTCCCCGCATCCTAGAATTGTCCCACCCGAGCCAGGTGGAGACGTTCCTAGCTCATGCTTCCAGCTCTCCTGTGGTGGTGCTCATTGTTGGGGCTCACGAGGCTGTGGCAGTGGCAGAGCATCTCAAGCACGCCCAGCTGATAAACAACTCTGAAAATGGAAACACGGTTTGGTTGATCGGGTCCCTGGGGCTGGACCTGAAGAGGCTGTCAGCGTGGAGGTCTGTCTTTGACGGAGGTGTTTTCGTGGAGCCCCACATGCCTGAGCTGAAGGAGTTTAGGAAATACTTCGTCGGGGCGCTTCAGGTGAGCTAGCGGTGTGGGCTTGGCTTTTTGCACTGATTAAACGCTCGCTTGTTCCCTCCGTAGGACCCAAAACGCAGCATGAAGAAGCTGATCGCTGAATACAAGGAGGAGATGTTTGGCTGCACACATCAGCCACAGTCCATGTCTTCCTCGTTTCTGATGCCTTGCGATGAGATTCCAGCTCACGAGATTGAGATGCGTTTCCAGCAAGATGCACAAGTGTCCTTTGTCGTCAAAGCAGTGTCTGCTCTCACTGCAGCATTCCGCCTAGTGCAACTGGATCACTGCGTGAACAATGTCGAAGCTGCGTGCCTTAGAGAAGTGGACGACAATCTGCACGAGGACATCTCGACCAACTTGCGCAAGTTGTCGTTCTCGTCCATGATGCCTCACGGTGACGGAGGTCCCGGCAGGAAGGCGAAGGAGGTGGAAGGCACCCAGCATCACTTTACGAGGAATGGCAAATTAGTGGCAAATAAGCAGCAAATCTATCTGATTGACAAGTCGACAGGTTTGGAACAGGTGAGCAATTAGCATGCGTGTTTACAGAATGAGCAAGTATCACGGTGCCATTCATTTCAGGTCGGCTGGTACTCTGAAGATGAAGGCCTCCACCTTGAAGAGTCACTCTCCAATCTCGTCCCTACAACGCAGTCCCCCGTCTTCTCTCCACTCATCAACAAAGAGGAAGATCGCTCGACCTTCTCCAAGTCCATCAAGGATCATGACTTTAATCCTGACGAAGACGAAGAAGACGAAAGTGACACCACTATTCACATGAAGAGCCCCACTCAACTGGAAACACTGCCAATATTCTCGTACGAATCCTTCCTCAGCCGCACATGGGCCATCATCGTAATCTCAGCTGCCATTTTCGGCTTCCTGGTCTCCTTCTGGATGCTCCTATACGTCTTCCTCAAGATGTGCGATGGCACCCTGGCCGGCAACCAGGCTATGGGTGTCTTTCTCCTGTTTGGTGTCATGACGCTATTTTGCAGTGTCATTCCTTGGGTCATGCCTCCTAATGAGATGGTGTGCGCTCTCAGGCATTTTCTCCATCCACTCTTGTTGGTGCTATGTTTCTCAGTTCTACTTGTCAAGTCAATGCAGCTACGCTCTCTGGTCACCATTGGACTGGGCGGATCCATCCCGCAGGTGAACCAGCTGCTGTCACTCTTCTTCATGGTCATGGTCCAGGTGGTGATTGCCGCTGAGTGGTACCTCGCTACCAGCCCCATCGGTATCCAACTCACAGATGGGTATCCGGAGTGCGGAGTCTCACGCGCACGATTCCTGCTTCTCCATATCTACCCTGCAGTGCTGCTGCTGCTCACTTTCTTCTATGGGGTGTCTGTTCTCAAGGTGAAGCGCAACTTCAATGAGGGTCGATGGATCACTTGTGCAGCAGCATTCATCATACCCATCTTTGCCGCTTGGCCGGTGGTGTATTATTTCGCTCCAGTACCCTTCCACGACCCATCAGTCGCCGTGTCCGTGGTGGCAGTGGCAGGCATTCTCTTGGCGGCCATTTTCCTGCCCAAGATGCACACGATTGCTCTTCAGAGCAAGCTCAAGACGTACTTGAGTCGCTCCCACTCGGATGCGACCGTCTACACAGGGTTCTCCGACTACGTGGCCTTCCCCAAGCAGCAACCGCTCTACCCTATCTACGGCTACACCACCAATCACTTCGTTCCAGCGGCGACGAGCAACAGCAGCAGGCAGAGCAAGAACGGTGGGACGAACGTGGCCTATGTGAATCCTCCTGCTGGCGGCGCCCCGATTAAGACGTACGCGGAGTGGAGCCGCGAGTATTCTCCCTCCAATCACCACCTGCACCAGCACCGCATGCAACAGTATCATCACCACCATCACCATCGCCATCCTGGCCACCACCACCACAGTCACCACCGCGACTCCGTTGTCGACGACGACCGTTCTCCCCTGGTCTCCCCTCAAGTCATTTTGCCGGAAGAATCTCTGGACAGCAGGCGACTGACGATTGCACAACGTCGCTCGCGGTCCCATGATTCGTCGTATTCGGGCAGCGGAGACAACCACTCAGTAGCCGGTGACTCTCCAATGGATTCCTCCGAGCAGAGGCGGATGAGGAGGCACAGCCAGAGCCCCTCGGACGGGATGATCCTGACCGCCGCCGGCCTGGCCCTTGAGAGCAGCAGCAACAAGCGACCGCGACAGCGCCAACGTGAGCCAGCGGAGTTCACGGTGTCGGAAGTGTATCTCACGCATTGAAGAAGAAAGAAAATTCGCTCACTCAAGAGGTGGAGTGGAACCTCCATTGTGATATTGGCCATACGTATTATGATAATTATTACGGTAATTCTATCTCGGTCTCCTTTTTTTTGCTCCCACCCTGTTGACGTTTCCGTGGATGATTTTATGCAGATATATCACAGTCGGTATTTCATCCTTCCCTGCAAATGTTTCTGGTCCACTTGTCTTACGGTGCAGCAGCTCGCATGAGCTGTACCGTTTTAGTACGATGATGTGTTCTGTGTATCATGTGTATGCGTCATGATGTGTTCTTTAGCAAATTGCATTGAATATGCGTCCGTTTATCAGTCAAGCAATATCTCTTGCAAAAACTGTTTTGCGCACGCGCTCTTGAACTGCCAGAACGGTGCTTGCGCTCTTCCAGTGCTCCAGACGCCATAGCCGGTTGGTCAAAGACCACAAGGGCAGAAAGGTGGGCAGCTTGGCCACTGGGCTGGCTCGGCCTACTTTCACCGTCCGTCTGTCAAGCAGTTCAGGCCCGTCGAATCATATTATACTATACCATCATAATAGCTTGTTGATACTACGTTCATGTTCTACTCGAATTCCACTGAATATACATGTACGAAGGTAACAGACGTACAAGTCAGAAGGAATAACTGTTTTATTTCTTGCTGAAGGAGGCGTGATGATTATTAAGTGTTTTGGCGAGCGCACCGAAGCGGAGGAGCGAGTGAGGTCTCCCGATCAACCCCCTCAGTGGGTGGTTTCTTACGATCGGGTTGTGCCCTCAGGGCGTCAACTTTTTTGGCGCAAAATGAGCGCCTATAACAGCGCGCGCGGTTCCTCCATGCATCGGCCAGCGAAATTGCAATCTCGCCAATTATTTCGTACTAGCGCACCCACCCGCCTAGAACGGGTCGAGCCTCCTGGTGTCCGGGTGGCACCCGCCTGCCTCAGCGGGCACCACCGTTCTCACGAGGCAACCCAAGGGGATTTCGAGAACCCGGCTTGATGAGACAAACACGTATTCTTTCCGGGGGGGGAGGCATTGGACACTCCCGAGAGGGCCACCCCGACAGATTTAGTCTCCACGACGAGCAAGTTTGTTGACTAAATAAAAGGCATTGTTTGGGCTCCGCCTATTGTTGAGCGGAAGGGGGAGGGGGAGATGGGGTCTGACCTCGGCGAAGATGCGACCCGGACAGATTTACGCACACACAGACTCCATTTCTAAGTGACCCCTTCTTCAAGCACGCTGGAGTCACGATTTTGCGCTAGAATGCCCTTTTCCGTACGCTGATTGCACACGACGTAGGTCGAGTTGGCAAACCGATGTCTTCGCAGAGGTCAATGTCAGCAGAGGAGGCAGAGAGAATGGATGGCAAAAACCCGCCTTCTCCGCCAACCAGCGCAAATAAAGAGATGATGGAACACACAACGTTCGCTAATTATTGCTCAAACAAGCCCATTTTGTCCGCCCTATTGGGCAAGACAGAGGAAGGAGGAGGAGAAGGATATTGCCAATTCTCGCCGGCATCATCTTCTTTCTTTCTCGAGACCCAGAGCACGGGTGGGCGGGTAATTATGGCCCGCCAGCCGTAGATAAAGTGCGACGGCGCGGGCGACATTTTGCGCAAGAGCCAGAGAAAAATGGCTGTGTACGTGGCAGGCTGCATGAAACGTTATTACACCGCATTACCATGTCCCGGTCTATTGTCGTAATAAGCCACTATTCAGCGCGTCTGACAGACGGCTAAATTTGCTGAGGAGTTAAAGCGACAATGAGCCTAAGTAGGCGAGCGAGAGAGACAGAGAGAAACTTTTCTTTTGTGGAGCCGCCGCCACCATCTTTGCCAGCGGATAATTTGTCGGCTCTTCACGTGAATGCAGCTCAGAGCGAAACAAACTTTGGAGCATTATGAAAAGAAGAGGAATAATAAATCTTCTCCCCAAAGACCAAAGAGTATCCCTTCTTTTTTTGCAATCCTCTCTTCCTCAGCCAAGGACAAGGCGAATATGCCTATAGAAACCTTCATTTATCATGGGAAAAACCAGGAGGAATAGGCAGTTTCCGCCGCCTTAAAGATGCGTTTCTTGCAGGCTGCGGAATCCGGGATAAATCGGTTCTACGCGCTCTCAGTGATACCAATAAATATGGCGGTAAAATACCACCTTCTCCATTTTTCTTCTTAAAATCCCTGTGCTGAAAGGTGGGAGGGACTCGGCCAGTCAGCAGAGTCAAGTAATAACAGGCTCGATCCGTTATATGTGTGGGTGCGGAATTTGCTCCATCGATTCCAAGTGCAACTATTAAGTCTCTTTCTCATGCTCAGAGGCGAGGCCAGGAATAGAGAGGCGTGGAGGACGAAACCATCGAGGAGGAGATATAAAGGGGGCTAGTAAATCAATGATAAGAGTAGTACTCGAGGCTGATCTCTCACAGCACTTTGATGGATGGCAGTTGACCTCTTCTGTTTCTGAGCACGTTTTCTTCTCCACCAGCCAAATGTTGGAAAAAGAGAAAAGTCACTTGGGCAATGATGAGGCAACCGCGGATTTGGTTGGGAAAAATACGGCAATCTGCGTACAGGATCTTCTTGGCTGCAAGCAGCAGCGTGAACTGTGTGGGCGGAGGTGGAGTCTTTTGATCGGATCGCCACTTTCCCAACGCTGGCATTTTCGTCATTTCACTCGTGTGTGGTTGCGAAGCTGACGCACAGATCCCCTCCTCCCCCTTCCTTCTTTCACTCTGTCACCAGCATCGGGTTCAAGTCCGACGGCAGCGCTATCGCGTTACTGCAAAGGACTTTTATGGCCGCTGTTTGCGTATCAGACCCGCAAGGTTTACTAGACCTGGTACAAGCACTTAAAGCAGGGAATGAGCGGGAGTTAAAGGGTGCCATTCCGAAGGCCTCTCAAATGGGTAGAATGAAGAGTATTTGGGGGAGCTTATTTAGTGGAAAAGATGCACAGCTACTCTGCGAAATAAAAAAAAGTGCCGGAGCGCAGGTCGTGTCGCAACGTCGCAGGTGAGGCACGACTTGTGACAAGAGCAAAAAAGTGAACTAGGAGCAGCAAAGAATTTCAAGTACGACTTTTCGATAAAAATCGTCGCCCTCTTTCCTGTTATTGTTGGTTTCTTTCACGCACGGAAATCAAGTGTCTCCAATTTGCACTCTGTCTCTCCTACGCACACGCGCGGCACAAAGGAGGTAAAATTCCCACATCCGTAACTTCTTTCTCTTCAAAAATTTAACGCATTTCAACCGAGACAAAAGCAGTGAGAGGAAATTCGGCAGGAAATGGATGGAGCATGTGCGTTTGAATGCGTGGACTCGCATTTGCATCCATTCGGTGGGTTTTTCCTGCCACTTCGCCCGCTTCTTTGTTTGTCCACAATCAGACTGACTCCGTGAGTGAGTGACTGAAGGCCAAGAGGTCGCTTGACAAGGACGCAGAAGAAGAGGTTGCAACAACAAAGAATTGCCACTCTAATAATGGGCGACGCAGAGGATGAAAAACGTGCAAGCTCATTTCCCCCCCCCCCCCTTTCCCCTAAGCATGACCAAGTCATTAATGAGCAACGGCGAGTCTTGAGCAGAGCACAAAGCAAGGAGATTTTGCGTTATCCTTTCCAAGTCTCATAAAAGATGATGCACGTGGTCTCTCAATTGAGGGACATAAAAAGACTTATTGGGCTGAGCGTGACCAATTACTGTAAATAGTACGATAACGTTATGAGGAACATGTCTACCTGCAGATTGCTGACTTCCTGTGCTGTGAGGCGCCCATACAGTGGACCACTGATATAAAGCTCACGGGATGGCTGCGGAGTCTCTGACAGTTATATGACTCGAAATAACAGGTCTCGGAGCAGACTGACATTTAGAAATGAGAAATTTCATGGATATGAGACTCACGTTCTCTGTCAAGGCCTCCAACAGTCCTAGACGAACACGGCACAGATCATCTGATCTGTTTAAGCTAGTTCAGATCTTCTTGGTCCTTTTTTTCTCAGCTTGTCTCTCGATTGTACGCGCAGGAGATCAGATCACTGACGGATTTAGAGCTAATAACATCCCTGGCCGAGTCCTAACTCAAGCTTCCCTTCATCGCTGGGCGTGCCAGAGTTTCTAGGGCCGTCCAATAAAGACACGTCTTCTCAAAGCTTGATTTTCTGCCAAATATAGTATAGGGGACTCAAAAGCATCTGAAAGCCAGGCATATATGAGTCGTCTACTGTGCCACGCACACTGCTTTGAAAGGCGCTTTACGTACAGTGCGAGCACTGCACGACGCGTGCAAGCTCAAGTGAGACTGTGGATGCGCGTCAAAGAATCGTAACGTGAACACCGGTATCACCGAACCTTGAATATCGGACGCATACAGCACAACGTACGTACCTGGAAGATATGGAGCCAAGCATCTCATGCTGGGGCAGCAACGTACGTACTTCTCATCAATGGGCAGTAGTATCGGATTACACACACACACACACACAATGTGCATGTCATATTATATATGCATATAGTGAAAAAATGAAAATTTTGGAATTTGACTGAGTGCATCTCAGGTTTGTCAAACGGTGAAGATGCAGTCAAATGGTTTTCAACAATAAAATTTTTGGACCCCCCTCCGTGTCAATAAGATTTTACTACATAAGTTCAGTACATAACAAGGTGCGTAGACTTTGACAACCCTGGGACAAAGCTGTAGACACGTTATTTTTAGTTTCATTTGACTACCGTGCTTTTGCTTTGCATCTAGAAAGTAACTCAGGAGGTCCACATCAAATTTGTAGTGTTGTCCTAACATCCTTTTGTACTGTGTACTGAAGGGGGACCCAAAAATTTGACCGGAACGTCTTTAAGTGAATCCTTGCAACAAATCTAGGACGCCGCTATTGTCCTAGCCTAATACATACCTAATATATAATGATACACGTCCGTCCGTTAGATCGTTGCTTAATAACATTGCTTACTCAGCTGTCCGTGAAATCAGCATCTGACGCAGATCCTCGCGACTTCTTCTTGCGTTTTTCTCACCTCTTTATTAATCCTTCATGATCATTTCCTTAAGTGGCGTGCTTCATCATTTCCCAGTCCCAGTGGTGCGACCTTCGATTTGCATGCCAGGCAGACAATAAGCAGATACGAGGTGATTACCTTAATTGAAAATCTCAGACATGCGAGATGGATGCGTGGAAGACAGTGGTTGCTTGCCAGATTGCTGCTAAAAAGTCTTCTTGTTTTCTATCCTATGTTCTTATAAGGGCATCTTTTGCTCCAGGTAGGGAGTGCACGTACACCCTAGGAGTGGTTGCAAAAAAGTTTGTTCTCAAGTGGTCGGTACATTCACACTCTGCTTGAAATTTTAGCTCTCAAATAGGCCTTGAAGTAGATTTACAGCTTCCTTCACTCTTTCCGACATGTTTGTCACTGATACCAGTACAAGTTCCAACTATTCCGGGAGTAAGAACGGGGGAAAACTTCCGTTTTCTACTTTTTTTTCTACACCGACATTTTAACCTCATCTTCCTTCCTTCCTTCCTCCCGACCTTGGCCAAAAAAGATGGCAAGGACTCATTCGATCCCTATTTTGAGCAAGCGAAAAACTGTTGTAACTGCATAATCAGATGCAAAATATGGCTGCGGGACACTTCTATCGATCATTTATTGACTGATGGCAAATGCTCGCGTAGCTAACACAACTTTGGACGTCAGAAAGTGAATAAACTCGAGTGGGATGTATGATGCACATCAGCAACATGTATAAGTACAACAAGAAAGGCTATCGTATAAGTACAGTTCATGCAGACATCTCTTTTTCATACACATATCATGGTTTTTGATCAGTTTGAATACGTTTTGCGCTCACGTGTGTTCATCTACCGGTCGTGTCATACTTGTGTGCCCAAATGCTGTCCTCTCTGTAAGACTCGCTGTCGGGCGCGATGATGACAGTGCCTGGGTAGCAGTCCGCCTCGATCAACGAGGGCATCGACGAGTTGCTGTTATTGTTGTTGGATCGTTCCTCGGCCTTTAACTGGGCGATCTTACGACTGCCTTGGCTGCAACAGCGACAAGGTTGCTGCGACACCAGCTTCTGATCTTTCCTCGGAGGCTTCTTCTTGCCCCTCTTGGAATCTCCTGCGGTGCTGCCGGAGGCTGACTTGTGATCCCCGTAGTAGTAGTAAGACACGGGAGCAGCGGAAGTCCGGGACTTGTAGTAGCTGCTCATAGGCTGCTTCGGTCTGCTGGTGTTGGGTCTACTCATTGCTGCTGTTGTCCGCTTTTGCGCCACTCTCCCAGGACTGGTGGTAGAGGCCATGACTCTGTTCGGCCTGGGGATGAAGGCTGCCGGTGCTGGCCTCAAGAAGGTGGCGCCGCTGCTCTCGCTACTCGTTGGAGGAGTGTGGAATGGCCGGGTCAGCTCAGAGTACCCGGGCTGGCGGTAGAAGGCGCCGCCAGGACGATAGGACTGGAACCAGCGGTTAGGAGACCAAGTCTTCTTATTGCTGCTGCTGGCAGGAACATTCCATTGAGGCCATTGGGCGTAAATGCTGGAGCGTTTGGTAGCCAATTTGCCCTCGCGGTATATGGAGAACATCTTCGGGAAGAAAACCACGACGAGCAAGATGATAGCGACGAGGACGATGCATATGGCCAGAATGGCATCACGAAATAGCGGAGAGGCAAAGTTTTGTACAATAAGAGAGATCGTGACCACGGGAATGATAAAGATGAGACTAAAGGCAATCAGGCGGCCCTCGTTATAGTTTGGCTTAAAGTTGATCACTGACACACCGTAGAAGAAGGCAAGCAGCATCAGAGCACAAGGGTAGAGGTGCAGCAAGAAGAAGCGGACTCGGGTCACTTGGCAGGTGGGATAGTCATCGACCTGGCCAACGTCGATAGGCTTGACGGCCACATACCATTCTATCACAATGACTATTTGAACAATGACCATGAAAAGTAGAGACAAGAGCTGATTGACTTGAGGAACACTCCCCCCGTATCCAATAGTCATCAACGACCTCAACTGCATGGCTTTGACCAGCAGAATAGCGAAGCACAAAACAAAGAGAAGAGGGTGCAGAATGTGTCGTAGAGCACAAGCTACCACGCTTGGCGGCATCAGCCAGGGCAGGACGCTGACAAACAGACACATGACCCCAATGAGCAGAATGATGCCCATGGCCTGGCTGCCCACCAGCGTGTTGCTGCAGATCTTTTGGCTCACATAGACTAGCATGAAGAAGGCAGTGAAGAAGCCCAGGACGGCGACGGCGATGGTGATCATTGCCCATGGGCGACTGACAAACGTCTCCATGGGAATGACGGGGATCGATTGTAGTTCTGTGTTCTGTCCCTCCCCGATGGGCGTCGACGGAGCTCCTGCACTGAGAAAATTTTCCGCCTTGTTTTCAACCCTCCGCCGAGGTATGGTTCTCTCTGTAGGCGGATTGTTGATGGCTCGTGCGAAGGAAGCGCGTGAATCGTTCTCCAATAGGCGGTCTGGACCTCTGCCGATTCTTGTCGTCGGAGGTGAGGAGGTAGCCGTTATGGTGGTTGTGGGACTTGTGACAGTAGCCGTCGATGTAGTAGTCGTGGTGGTGAGAGCGAGAGTGCTTGGTGGACGATGTTGTCGCGGCAGGGGACTACTTGCTAGACGGAGACCATCGTTATCGGTGTACCACCCAATCTGGAAGAGGACGAAGAAAAAGTGAAAGTCCGCAACAAACTCGGACTTTGAAAGGATGAGAGACCCACCAATTTCAGTCCCTTGTCTGCGTCTATGGAATAGACTTGTTGCTTGCTTGCCACCAGTCTTCCTTCTGTAGAAAAGCGATGGTCGGGTCCTATCTTGGTCTCACTCGAGGAATCGTCGGCAGCCATGGACGAAAATGAGAGCTTGCGCAAGTTGCCAAGAATGTCTTCGTGAAGATCTTCTTCACTGATTCGTTGGAGGCAACCCTGCAGAGGGCCGCCGGCGCTGCCTCGACAACGATCGAGTTGTACTAGCCTGAACGAAGCGACCAGAGCAGAGATCGCCTTTACCACGAACGAGACGTAGGGATCTTGCTGGAATCTCAACTCAATTTCGCTCTTGGGCACGTGATCGCATGGCATTTGAAACGTGTTGAAACCTCTGTCCGTGGAGCACTGAAACACTTCCTCCTTGTACTCTCGGATGAGATCGCTCAGTGGGTGGCCTCGATCCTGTAACAAGTGAGACAGCAATTTTTATAACGATGATGCTTCATTCTTTGGCTTCCAATTACTTCGTATTCTGGATTTACTTGTAATGTGCGCACGAAGTACTTTCTAAAGTCGTCCAACTCCGGCATGTACGACTGGACGAAGATGCCGCCGTGAAAGAATCTCCTCCACGACGTCGTTGGTGCCACCCCTGACCTGACCGCGCACACCAGCCAAGTAATGGGACCAAATTCGCTTCGGTAGAACTGCAGCTCCTCAGCCAGCGTCCTCGCCTCCTCGCCGCTCGACAGCAACGCCACCGCGTCTGGCGCAGAAGACGTGTGCGCCAGGAACGAGCGCACTTGTCTGGCGAGACCGCCCAGAACTGGGGGTCGCAGCTCCAAGATGCGAGGTACAACCAGACCTTTCGACGATGCCTCTGCCACGAAAGCCTTGCTGGCGTCGTAGTCGGTGGAAATGAGGGACAGCGAATGAAAGCGACGCTGGAGAGCAACCTCAATCATGGCCTAAAGGGATGTACAAGTGGAAAGTACTTATACCCTACTTCCTACTCGGTTAGTAGTTCAGTTCAGTTCCGGTTCAGTACTCGGTTAGTACTGCAACAGTTTGGTGCATCCATTAGCATAGTCAGTACAGGGACGCCCTATATGATCATGAAGTCGTTGTGCTCAAGTTGGTTGTTGCTGGCTGACCAAATCTCGATCGTACAGTACTGCTGTGAGGCACATTACCTTAATTTGCCCAGCTCTGTCCGGCACTGTGGTGAGTAGGTTGTCATACTGCTTGAGGAGCCTTTCTTCGAGCCTCTGCTGCCCCATGGTCACCGAGATGAAGGGGACGTCGAAGGCGAAGAGGGCGCCTGCGGCCTCGCGCAGTGCAGAGTCTGAGCCCAGGGAGACGACACCTGTAAAGTGAAGCAAGAGGAAGTGAAATCGTAGATCATGATCCGGTCACAGGTGTTTCTGCCATTTGTCAGCAGAAAAGAAATCGCTTCCCTGCTTCCTTCTTCCCTCCCCCCCCCTTCTCGTGCATATCCGCGACGATCTCTCACACATCATCATGATGGTGCTTTACTACTCCTCTCCGTACATATGCAAGTTAGAGAAATGGGAGATAAGGCGAATGCACGCAAGGGGTGCTAGACACGTCAGCCCCCTCCTCGTGAAAAAAAGCGCGCATGTGTTTGCTCATGAAAGAGAGACAGGAAGACGCGGAACCTGTCATCCTCGATAGCGTACACGCCAAGTGGATGAGCCTAATTGTCCCGATTTCCCACAGGGTTGGTGAGCTACATATGCAAGGAGGGAGGAGGAGAAAATGAGATCATGACGCAATGGCCTGTCAATGACTCGTCGTCGTCGGTTACTTTGTCGTCTTCCGCGTGCCGTACCCACGACCCATCTCAGCAAGCAGCTGCCGAGGCATTGCAACCCAATTTATGAGCTACTGTCTTGTCATGAAAAACTTTATAATTCCCCCTGGTCCGTCCGGACCAGCCATTTGTCTTTGTCTTTTAGTGGCATTGATAACATCTTCTCTCTCACCTAATAACGGCGGCCCACTGGACTCGATGATGTCTCTGGTGCCGCTGATGACGTCGAAGAGGTGATTCTCTACGAGATCGTCGTCGTCGCAGGTATCGTGTAGCTGCAGGCCTAACAGGAACAAAAGGGCATTAGTAGAGACTGCTCCTAGTAATAGGACCACGATGAAACATTCTCCTTATCGCCTTCGGAGATCTCCTGGAAGGGAATAAAATGGAGAAGGTCAGGCTTTGGAGTAAGGAGTGACTTACTACAACGTGGGGCCAATTAAATTGGGCAAAGGAAGGCAGCCTGCGAACGAGGAAGAAGGGCACTCACGGGTCAAGGAAGCGAATATTATTACCCATGCCTATTCCCCTGTGCACGTGAACTTAAAGGCCTGAAGAAGGGGAATTTAAGGATGTCACAAGTTTAGGCAGCAGGGGGAAAAAGGAGGAGGCTCTGGAGCTGAGCGACGCCAACCGTTAAACACGGGATGAGCAAAGTGCCTCTGGAGTACGAGTAATAACCCCTCCTTCTTCATTGTAAGTTCACGTGTGTGATGTCAAGGCAGTCTTCATTGCGCAACTGCCAAATCGGAAGGAAGAATCGAAAGAAGGAAGACAAAATTCTGGTACTTCGCAGGCTTCATCAGCTCTTGAACAGAGCGTGCAATGATGAATAATTAGGTAGAAATTGTGCAAAGCGTCAATACCTCTTCCTACTGCTTGTTTCTTCCCCAAAACGTCCTTTTGAAACGATGACTTTGCTACACAACTGGCAGACACAAGGATACAACAGTTTAGGGCGTGGCGCTGCTCCTACAAGGAGTGGTCCTATCCTCCTCCAGGGAGGCGGGAAAAATTTCTCTGTGCGGAGACATCTATGCTGGGGGTGAAGCAATATTACTTCCCTGATCTTCGCCTCCCTGGGGCCGGCGGCGGGCGGCGCCACCAATGCGTGTTATAGGCGGTGCAAGTATGGTTCTTACCCGGCTCCATTATCACTTATTATTGACTTCACTGCCGCTAGATAAGAGACAATGTTACATCGGTGAGCATGACACTGGAAAAATATATTCTCTCCTACTATACCTAGGTGAGTCGCTCTCGCACTGCCTGGACACTGGTGAGAACCTTCTATTTAGTGCAATCAGCAATAAGCAAAAACAAAACAAAATCACTTTTGTGAAGCTTCTGTGAAGCTAAGCAAAAAGACAATCCTTTCTCCGGTGAAATGGACAAAAACCACCTTGACAGCAGTCAGTCCGAAGACGAGGAAGGTTGAATTTCTTGTCATCAACGGCCTCTACGCACGCAACACTTTGCAGTGCAGTCGCATCATTGTCAGCGAAGTAAAATCGATGGAATTCGCGGTTTTTGTTTTCCTCACCTATCTTGAGCTCATCGCTGAGCGATCGGTTGTTGATGACGTCCACAGCCCATTTGGCGGCCACGGTCTGTTGGAGCACCCTGGTGTTGATAGCACCGGCGCATCGCGTTCGAGTCCGTGACCCCCTGGACGGCTGACCTCGGTGGTGCAAGTTCACCAGCAGACCTGGAACATAAAATATGCGTGCAAAACAAACTCTTGCATAATGGATAGACGAGGAGAGGGGGGAGGTGAGGTGATACGCGGAGTGACTTGTGTTCTTCCTGGTTTTCGAGAAAAAGACAATGGAGGTGACTGCGCGAGAAAGTTTCCGTATCATTGAGTCACATCATAATCAGCAGGAACCAAGCGGTCTGATCAGCGCCGGCAATTTCATATCGCTGATTAGCATTCACGCGAGAAGACGTGGAACTCTTGAAGCACCCCTAGGAGTGCCGGAAAAAGAACCAGCACGCGCGCGTGTGTGTGTGTGTATGTGTGTGTGTGTGTATGTGTATGTGTGTGTGTATGTGTGTGTGTGCGTGTGTGCGTGTGTGTGAGGGAGAGAGAGAGAGAGAGAGAGAGAGAGAGAGTTTGTCGTGTCGGACTGCTATAGGAACTGTGCCGCACCCACCACACACACGCAAAATATATATGGAACATACATAACTCGTGCGTAGGTGAGACATCTCAGCGACGGCAGTTACGTACACGAAATGTTTGACTAGAATTGTGAGACCTTGACGATCCGGGAGGAGGGGGGAAAGACGCAGGCAAAGTAGCTTCTTAGAAGACCTAACGGGCGCTCATCTCCTCCATCCATCCACGCATTTGTTCTTCCAGAGTGGAAACATGCAAATAAGTGGCTTTCGCAAGAGCAGCTCCTTGAGGCGGCAATCAACAAGTATCAATCAGGAAGCTTCTCAGTTGTCTTAAAGCACCTCTTGAGAAAAGACGTTCTCACACGAGAGTGACAAATGTTTCTTGACTGTGGCGGCAGCAGCGTGAGAGAGGGACGAACACACCCACACGGAGATCTTCTCATCCACGCTTGGACGGACGGAGGGACTCTGTTGCTGACGTCGTCGACAACTATCATTATTTGGTTTCATCGACTTTGTAATGAACGTGTCTACAAGGCCTCGTACGCTATGCGTATCTGACGAAATAATGAAGTGTCTCGGTGTGTGCGTTTTCGTGGTCTGCCACTGGGACGTTTCTTGTGTCTCGGCCACAATATCTTGTTGGAGTCACTCCTGCGTCCATGCAAAAGTGTCCCGCCCAGGATCCGCCAGATGCAACCACGCACGTAACTGTACACCGCTCCAGGCCAATTTCTACCAGAAGCTGTTTGTGTCTTACCGATGTTTACGTCTCCGTCATATCGGATAGTGTGTGGATCGGTCCCAATCCCGGAGACGTGGAAGAAGACAGAGCTGGAGAGCAACAAGGTCAACACGAAGTTCATGGTTTTTCTTCTCTCGGGCACTCGTCACCATCACATCTTTGCTATTTGGTCGACACCCCGACACTCTCGCACTGGTGACCCATTGAACCACTTTTGAAGTTTGATCAGACTTTGGCAAATGTCACGGAGGAAGAGGCAACGAATGCGTGCGCGTCTTCGGGCCTGCGCGCGTCCCGCGAGCCCGACGCTCTTGTCAAAAGCATGCGAGAAGAGGGGAATGATGAACAGGTGGAGCGCGCTCGCCAAGAGACGATCGCTCACCTCACATGTGATAAAGCAGCAACATAAATTACGATATCTGCGTCCGTCCCTCCCACCCCAAAGGACGCTCTCCTTTCGTAGCCAATTTTGAAGCCAATTTTCAGGCCAGCGTTAGTGAAAAGTCTGGAACAATGGCCAGGATCTCCAGGCTAGAGTTTTTGCAACCTGTCAGTGCGAGGGACGATAAAAGGGAGTCATGTCATTCTTGCCAGTGGTGGCAGCAGGAAGATGCCACCTCCTTGTTCCGATCCCCCGACCGCCACCCGAAGACGCTCTGGAAGAGGCGCGCACTGCGGACGCACCAGGTCTACGTGCATTCCTTGATGAAGTCGTACGACCGCGAAAACCCGAGCCAACAGGAAGGCACACGCACAACCAGAAGAAGTGACGCATCTCCAAGTGGGGATGGATGTTCTTTCCTTCGTTCGTCTTTTCCTCGCCGAGGGCATGTTTTGCAGGGTCACCCTCAGCAGTCTTTTTTTTTTTTCACTCTCATTTAATAGAAAGGTGGGGTTCGGATGGCGCTGCTGGGCCAAGTCCGGGACTTTGTGTTGTGACACAAGGTGACAACGACCCCAGAATGAGTGACTGGCAGGAAATTGACTGCCAACGCCGTTGCTGGGCGATATCGGATTATAGGCTTACGTGTGCCTTCTCCTCCTCTTCCTCCTGCTGTTTCTTCCTCCTCGCAAAAATCATGCGGGGTGGTGGTTCGCAAAAAAAAAGGTGCGCACTGATTCGCTCGAAGTGAACTCGTGTTTGTGCGCTTTGGGGCCCCATGAGTGCAGCAGCAACAATGATGATGGAGTTCGGCTTGGGCTTGCTGGCGCTGTTGTTGCTGCTCTTGCGGCTGGTGCTGCTGCCGCTGCTGCTGGGTTCTCTTTCCGTCCTTGTGACGGCGCTTCGGATGGGCATCTAATCATCGAAGAAGAGAGGAAAGAGACCTTGACATACAACTTTTTAAAACACGCTCGCTGCCTTCCTCCTCGCCCTGCCAGGGAGGCGGAGGGCAGGAAATACGAGCCGTGCAGCAATTATTTCGGGGTGGAATGTCGGAGAAAGGTGCAAAGGTTGGGGACTCCTCGTTAAGGGCGGCGAAGAAGTTCCCACGCGCGCTATTTTCTATGCTTCAGATCATTCCCATTAGCATGGTGAATTCGATACCAAGAGCGCTGAGTCAGGAGCTCGTGCATAATCCGGACAGGAGCAACGAGGACACCTGATACGTTTAGTGAATGAGCATTTCCTCTCGGCCTCGGCCTCGGAGGGACGTCTGGAATGGAGTCTCGTTGGTTTGTCGGGGAAATCATCGCACTCAATGTAGTGGGTGTTGTCTCGATTGCCTCCATGAATCCTTCTTTTTGACAAAAAAAAACAACCCTGTTCTTACTTTTGTACTACAAAGAGGTAAGGCCGCCCGGGCCAGCTCTCTAAATCTCTCAGTATTATAAACTTATAATAGCTGGTTAGTGCTTCAAGTTTTTTCCGATAGATGGTGTGATATCGCCTAAAGATGTGGTTGTGGATCGACGAAGAATTATCCTCGAGATGCAGTATATGTGTCCAACACATATTTCTATACCATTTGGCATATAGAATTGAAAATAAAAATACTGTCCCGCTGCCGATGCTCTCGTTCAAAATAGAGCCCCACGCAGAGGCTCGCAGAGGCTCACAGCCTAGCAGCAACATCGCGTGAAATTGGTCTGGCTGATCTTACCATATAGCAAGTAGTAATCGTACAGACAGGTGTTTTAGTTCAGGTTTGCGACAGTTTCGCCTATCTGGGGAATTTTCCTCTTCTTAAGAGGTCTCTTAAGGCGCCTTTAGCAATTTGCCAACAAGAGAACGGATGTAATAGGAGCGAATGTCACGAAATCATGCGATCATTTAGTGGAGTAAAGGTCTGCTTTACTGTTGAGTGGATGGATGTAGCACTTTGGAGACCATGACAACTTACGGAGCCATTGAGTAAGATTGTAAAACCTCACATTAGCTCGGGTAAAGTTTGGCGCTTTAATTTAACTTCCACGACTATTTCAACCCAAACCTTTTAATCAGGTTTAGCCTGTTCACAGACGGACACTATTACAAGTACATTGTAACTCATTTCTGCTCACAGTTAAGAGAGTGTTAACAAGGGTTCATACGTGACATGGCCGTGTCATAAAACTCTCCTGCTGTACGAGGCTGGTCGCGAAGGAACCTTTTCATTGAAAGGCACTCAACCTCGAAAAGTGTGTGCTCAAAAGACGTATATTGCACAGAAAGAAAGATATCACATTTCCCAACCTCATGCACTACTGCATCCACATATCCCCCCACCTTCCTCCATTACTGCGTTCAGAGCCTCTACTTACCTCAGAAAAATTAGTTCTAGAGGTAAGCTCAGAGGTACCACGTAAGTACATATCATGTGTGGAAGCCATCAGCAACAGCAAAACAAGATTCGTTCAAGAAGCTGAGCCGGCGTCCACCCTACTGAGATGAGGTAAATGTCACATACCGTGCGTGTCACAAACATGCGTGGTGGTGGAGTAAGGGCGTTTTCCGAGCCATCGTCAGGACCACATAGTTCTTGTCTTAAGTAATTACCCCAGGGAGAATTTGGCTACATGTGCTGTACTGAGACACGTTGAGGTGGAGTTTTGATGCGAAATGTGCAATTCAGACACTGACTTCACAACGTTGAGTGCAGAAGTTCAGTGTTTTGAATGCCCATTTTTATGCTACAGCGCTTAAAAGTTAGCCAGGCCGAGACGAAGGCACACCGCAGTCGCTGGAATTTTGCTTATTTGAGGGGGTTAAAGTTGATGAAAGTGGCTGGAATTTTTCTCTGAGGTGCCCCTGCCCCCTAGGCCCACAATTCCGCATGGGCACACTAGCATGCCTGACACCAACGTTCGCTGTGAAGGTTGTCTGTAGCAGTTTGTGGTGGCACGGAATCTTTGCAACCACTCACCTCGAACATTGGTGTTAGGCATGCTGGTGTGCCAAGGGCACACTGGCGCACCCATGCGGAATTGTGGGCCTAGGGGGCAGGGGCACCTCAGAAAAATTTCAGCCATCTTCATCAACTTTCATCCCTTCGAATAGGTAAAATTCCAGCCTCTGCGATGTGCCTCCCTCTCCACTTGCCTGCCTTTTGGGCACTGTAGCATCAAAATGGGCAGCGATCAGATTAAACTCCTTAACTCAATCTTGCATCTGATACTCTCAACAACTGATTTGAGGCGCCCATCTTCACGAAGAGCTGCCTCTGCTGTGGACGCATCCGCTTTTATCCCGCAGAAATTACTTACATCGAGGACTGTCAAGAGATGACATGGCCCGATAGTAGGGATGAGTAGCGGTCCAAACATCATAGTCATCCTTCTGTCTGCCTTTTTTGGGAACTAAGCAGTTCCTACTTTGTCAATTCTTGGAACAACGATTGACACGAGACGTTTGTTACATAATCTACATCCATGCATGCTCGTCCCAGAGGTATAAGTCACCAGGAGCTCACGCACATAAAGAATGACAATTCTTGCTTGTGTACTGCATTGTTCTTACTGAATACAGTCAGGTATGATCGAGGCAATTTCTGATCGAGGCAATTTCTGATCCAGGTCATTTCATCGCTGGAACATGTTGACCAAGTGGAACAAGATACGTTAAGAGGTGGTTAAATACCGGGGAAGGAATACGTAAAAGGAAAAAGGGCTCGTACGTGTGTCCCATCTAGAGATCTACTAGATGTTAACTTGCACTTTCATCGTTTGGCGCCTAAAATTGCATCAAGAGAAAAAAACAGTGTTTCTGGGTTATCGTGTGCCGATAGCATCGGATAGCAAGGGGCCTTCGGCGTTTCAGTCCAGCCATACCTGTTGGCAGAACAGTGTTGCATGTACTAGTGAGTTATCGATTAATCTGGTAGCCGTCGAATAATTCTGCAGAAAGATTATCCTTTTCCAAAATGGAGTAGATTGTTCAAATAATTTCCCATGAACTGTTCAACCAATGAAGATACAGAAGATGTTGGCAAACAAAAAAGGGCAATAACGTGTAAGAAAGGCTGTGGAAAGTTTATCTCAGTAAATGTTGTGTTCACCCCATCCCGCATGTCGTCTTGCTTCATCCGACTACGATCTAGGAGCTGATTGAATGATGACTCCACCAACTGTCCGACACTCTTGTATTCGTAGGGAAGGATAAGGGAAGGGCGGTTTGTTCAAAATCTTTCGATAAATCTTCGCTTAATCCCGCACCTTATTCGTCGTTCCACGATCCTCAGAAATTATTTGAACTTACGCACTAGTACGTACCAGGCGTGCACTTGTTTACACTCGTATGCTCACATCTGTATGTAGGCTCGCATAGAGCACAATTTGGAGAGTGAACGTGTCTCCACTATGAAGTAGATGAATCATGTACTGAGAACTCCAATATTTCAGCGAGACCTCCAACGTTTACGTACCCGTTTACAGATGACTCGTACTGTTTTAGAAATCAGAGACATGTTGTGCAGCACTGAAGCCACCGTCGCCCCCTCCAACCTCAGCCAGCCTAATAACTCCATCTCCTGAGGGTGCGCGTGTATGTATTCGTGCGTGGGGTCCCTGAGAGCAGTCACTAATGCGCATAAACATAGCGTCGACTTGATGTGTCAAGCTGGGAGATTAATAACAGCGGTGGAAAAAAAAATAATGCCGCAATGTTTGAGCAATCGCTTTCCTACTGCACAGCAGAGGTAGCAGGTGCGAGGCCAGCAACCAAGACTCGTGGAGCGTGACACCAGCGAGCCAAAATCAGAGCTCTGGACATACTTGCGTTGCACATACGTACCTGTACATACAGTAAAGCAGAGACAGTAAAGTGAGCTTACCACGCCTAATAAAGCCAAGGATAATTGCGATAGTGCATCTAACGAGCAGCAGGAGCAGAAAGCAGACTGCGCCCGCCTGTGCGTGCTCGGCCTGCGATACTCGGTATGCAGCAACACCTCATTGCCAGGTAGACGTGCCATTGTGAGAGGCTAATGCAAAGAGTCATGCGCACTATCGACTATATGACGAGACTCTGGGAAGCATCGAGCGAGCAAAAGTGAACTGTCCTCCGGTCCTGGGTCAGGTCGTCTCCCCACCTGTGGCAGGGTCGTTGGTGGCTGGAAATGCCAGCGGTCAGAAGAGTCAGGCCTGACTGAAAAAATGCCGCCAGCAACAAGGCCTTGATCGTCGCCTCTGTGTCACACTTCTTCTAGGAAAGAGAACTCTTAGTCATTCACCTTGTGCCACTGGCTGAAAGCGCTGATCATAACGGAGGAAATGAGAAGGCTTTCTCTTTCCCTCTGTCGCTCTTGTAGCTCCTTGGCGGAGTTAATTTTTTCCAGGTTTTTCTTTTGTTCTTGCTTTTCTCTCCCGCCGACGCTCACGCGTTTGGCGTGGTTGGCTGCGTTGTTGTGATGGTTCTTGTAGCTGGCGCACGCGCGAGTCGCACTCTTTTTTTTGTCTCATATGTGCGCGCACGCGCGAAAGGTGCGTGGAATGGTTCTCTGCTAGCATTGCTTTGCTGGGCGAATGCAGCGCGAACGCCGGTTCGCTTGACAACCCCCTTTTCACGCCCGGTGACTGTCAATCGCGCTCGGTTGACGGACGAAAGAAGAACGAAATCCAACGAACTGCATGGTTTCTTCGTCCAGCAACGACGAGCCCGGCCAGTCTGTTGTGAAATTGTGTCCCAGCGTGTGCGGGTGTGTCACTCTGGTCAACGAGGGAAGCCGCGCATCTGCCCGTGGCTTAGTGCGGCGCTGCCTCCCGTGTCGAGAACAACTTCGGCGGCAACAGGAGGCGAAAACAGTGCGCAAGTGTCGTCATTGCATCGTCCAGTGGCTGTTAACGTGTTGTTAGGGAGACCCCCGGATCACGGTTATCAAAAGTGCTGGATTCGCACGTGTTGGTGTACACAAAAATGCAGCTTCCGCGGTGGTGACAGCCAGACTCATCCATTTCACCTTCTCTCCCAAGAGCCATCCAACACGACAAGATGAGGAACAGAAAGGTAAGAGGAGAAGGGGGATCAACGTGCGACGGGGGGCGGGAGAGCTCTCCATCCATGCATACAGTAATATGCTTCACCGTATTAAAGCAGCATTAGATCAACAAACTTGGAACTTCGGTGAATGTGAACGCTCGATTCTGCGTCTTCCAGCCTACAGGGTGTTCTCGAAACGGGCATGGAATAGTAGAGCATGAGAGACGTGCAACAGCAGCCAGATCAACACAACATTTGAGGCAGGTAGAGGAGAGGGCTCATATGAAAGGCATTTTATTACATTGTAAAGTGGCCTTTCTCAGCCTTGGTGCAGACTATTTGAGAAAGTCTGGGAAGTCATCTTGATGACGCTGGTGCTGATGCTGTACAGTATGGTTCCAGGATTGCGTGACGGCATTCTTGAGAGCATTGACGTTGAACGTCTTCAGCTATTGTCGTTCAACAAGTTCAGATCGGGACGTCCATGACGTCGTGGCCGACATGCTGGGCCCCCATGATCCTGATGTGATGCTTGTCTGGATCCAACTTCTTTTCTCCTGGAACGAGCAGACTAGACTCCTCCAATGTGTCTCAGCCACCACTGATCACGAATCGCCTCAAACTCAAAACGAAGCATCCTGAGTTGCACGAGCACCCTGTACGGTCTAGTGCTTCCGCATGCATGGAATTGTGAGCATCAGGAGCGAATTAACTGCTCCCAAAAGAGTAGCAAGTTTAGTCATTCCACAGGCCCATTTTCTTGGTGCTCCCGTCTAATGCGCTCAATTTACAGCAGCTTCCTTGATTGCGTTGCATAGGAACATGTGCACAGGCAGGGAAGCGTCGTGTGTCACCAGCCGGAGTCCTTTGGCTTGGAACCTGTGACACATCGTCGGAACACATCAAGTGCCTGGAGTTTAATCTTCTTGTTGAGAAAAAGCACTTTCGATCGACCATCGCGTCACAGCTTTCGAGCGCACCAGAACTTGGTTTCATAGCAACGAATCTTATCCTCCTCCGACTCAGGAGAGCAGTGAGTGACTCGAGCGTTCGTGTATTCTCTGCTACCTGTCTTCACAGCATCGGGAGGGAAAGCTGAGTTGTCAAGCCTCCGAGCATACTTGCATTCTCGAACAAGCCTATGCATAGAGATATTCATGATCTTTCAGGTCTCTCCATAGTGCTAAACGCATTTTCATGCAGTGGTTTTGCAGTTGCTCATCATTTTATGTCTGGACTGCCTAATTTTCCTAGGCTTCACATGAATGTATGCAAGTAGACGCGAGGTTACGCGTAACAGCGTTTCACGGCGAAGAGAGATTTGCACAACAAACCCTTTCAGAAAATAGGGATCGGACTTGATACATACGTGAATTATGTAGAGTGTCTTTCCTCAAGGTCAAGAGATGTACTATATACGGTACATTATACGCACACTCACACGAACATACACATATAATATAATATATATATATATATCGCATAATATGTACTGTACGGCACAGACAGCAGGTGGATATAGTACGTAAAAAAATTTCCTATAGTGAGGGGAAAGTACACGTAATGTACAGTAAGGGTACCTCTAGTATGCTTTTAGAATTTTGTTTTCATCGATTTCACTTCCAGTGTTTGCTGTTCTCCTCCTCTTGAGGCACTGCTTAGCATCGCTTTCTCTGCTTTGTCATGATAATCACTTAAAGGGCTCCTCCTCAGCAACATCAGTTGTTACCACAGGCCTTGAGTCCATCATAATCACCGGGTCCGAAGGAAGTTCTTGCTGCTGCTCCAGGGGCTGGACGTGGGGCGGCGGAGAAAATAATGGCGACATGGGTGGCGGCGCCAGGGAGGCGGCGCCACTGTTCGGCGCCACCGACGCCTGCGCGGCCACCGGTGCCGCCGCCGCCGCCGCCGCCGCCGCCGCCATCACCGGCGCAGGCGTCGCAACGGAAGGCGCCGCCATATCCTCAGCAGGGATCATGTCCAGAGGGTCAGACACTGAGTTCGGTCGGCTTCGCCGAAATCTCTCTCGCATTCCCTTCACCCCCTCACTGGCCTTGGTGAGCTTTTGCTCTGTGACCTCGTCCTTCTCCTCTTGAAGGACCTGAATGCGGTGTATGATGTTGTTTTTCTTGACAGCGTCTTGAAACGTCTTGAGCAGGTGCTTGGGGGAGCTTTTCTGCGGCGAAGAGGAGGCTGAGGACGACATCGGAGCAATGGGAGGCTTCCCAGTTGTTGTTGAGGCTGCCGCAGATTGATCTTCCTGCTGCTGCTGGTGATCACCCACACAGTTCATGGTGGGAGCTCACCAGTGGTGGAGAAGTCGTTGTCCAAGAGGCGGAAGAGGTTGCCGTGGATGCTGGAAGAGGCTTTGATGGATGTGATGTGCCAGCATAGCTCGTCTCTCATCTAAAAATCTTGTTTCACCAGCACTTGGAGGCTGCTTTTATGTGCTGATGCTGTTGGCCTTTTTTTGCCCGAATGGGAGCGGAGGATGACGACGATCAGAAAAGAAAACCTCTTCTCCTCTCTCCCTTTCTCCCCGCACTACTGCGATCGTGCGGACGCGGACGCCTCCGCAAGATGCGAAGGAGGCAGAGATGTGGAGAGCGGAGAGAGCCGTCGCTTGCCGCCCTCTCCTCCGCCGATGCGTGATAAGCACGCACCGAGAATGCCTATGAAGCATTTATTGATTACTGAAGTGAAGGGGTGATCGCATTATTTCCACGTTCCATTGGATTTCTGCTGCAATCCTGTTACAGCGGGCACCTCCAGACCTTGGCCGCTGGGTGGCCCGAGAGCCACTTGAAGTGGCCTGCAGCCATTGACGTCGTCAGCCCTGCGATCCAGTCTGGGTGACAGCGTCTTGTGCACTCACTCTGGGACGCGCCAGTGGAGGACATCTGGGTGCAGCGGGCAGGGAGAGGGTGAAACGAGACATGGAAACAGCGAGTGTACAACAACGTCTCCGATTACGCATCGTGTACATACTGGCCGAGTACTAATTCTGCACAGCGCGGTGGGTGACACGCGTGCTGCCCTCTCTTTCTCACGCGCCCACATTAACAAGAGCAAAGTCAAAAGAGGGAGAGAGCAAGAAGCACGCGTAAAATGTCCTCGCGCGCTCTTGTCCTTCTACTACTTCGCGGAGGCGGCCATGGGAGAGAGCGGCAGATTGAGAAAGCGAACGTACGTATTACAGCAGAGAAGTAGCGAACAACTGAACAAATGCTCTTTCTTTTCCTTTTTCTGAAGTCTCGTTTCAATTGTGAAAGAAAGACCACAGCTGACCGAGAGGACGAAAGGAGGATTACTTTCAGAGAGAAGGAAGGAAAAGCTTAAATAGCACGAGAATCCGTCTGAAAATGGAGAGAAAAGCTGCAGTTGAAGGACACTAATCTTGGTCTTGATGGATGTTTCTCGGTCCCTCCAGCGTGCTGGAGATGAACATTCAAAAAGTGAACTTGAGACGGGTCTTGAGGGACTTGAGAGGAGTCAGGACCTTTTTCTGGAAGAACACGCTCTCTCCGTGTCACTGGAGTCAAAAGAAAGCTGCCTCTTCCGTAAAACAACAGTGGAAACTGGGAGGCTCTCTTTGATTTTTCTGGGAGGTTCTTGGTCTGGAGACTTTTTGTCATGGTAGCACGCGAACGAGTTCATTAACCTTTCTTTCTCTAGTCGTAAGCATTGTTAAAAACTATTGACGTTCTCTTCTTTCTTCTACCTTTGTGAGCTATCATATCGTTTGTCAAGAAGTTTGACTTATGCAGACACACCCAGTATTATGCAAAATCTTGTCGACAGGAAAGACACATCAGTCTTTGGAGTGCTCTTGTATTGTTGCGCAAGATGAATGACTTTTTAACGCCGAATCAAACCATGCTTCCCAGTTCACTCATTAGGATGCACAGGCGGATTGAGCCAGTATTCAACAGCTTGCATGGACCAAGAAAAAAAGCATTTGCGAAAAAAAAAAATAAGGCCAGGTGAAGCCATGCCGTAGCTACAAGGTACAATGAAGCTGCACCAGGTGGAAAAAGGCTGGTGGTCGTGACTAAATGCGGAGCTTGAACCGCCCTTCCATTGAAAAAAGAGGGGGTTCGAATAAAGGGCACATCTCCTCCGCCTCCCACCCATTCTAGATGGTCGGAGTTGATAGCTACTGACACAGAAGTGTCGACTTTGTTCCCCGACAGCACTTGCTGGAAGCATTAGTACAGAGTAGTTACGAGAGTCATTGGCCGCCTCTCCTCATGAGGTCTCCCCGCTTTTAGAACCCTAATAGTGCACCGTTTGGCACGAAAGCCTCGTTTTAGCCAGCAGCGCGTACCTCCTATTTGAACTTCCAGTCGTGCCTCCACTATACATGCAAAATACGTTCGCCAACCTCATGGAATAATGGCCTTTGCGGTTTTCTCCGTTGTTAGCCCTGGATAAAAAAAATGGCTGCCGGAACAAAGTTATGGATGGAGCACAACAACATGTCTTTGTCACTGTCTAATATGCGCACACAAATCAACATTCAACAGTGCAATTGGCTTCGAACACCACCTTTCACATGTGAGTGAGCTTTTGCTTGGACTTTTGGCCCAACTCTTGCCAGCGATGAATAATTTCTCAGAAAAGCGCACAAATAATCCGCTGAATACTTCATGGTGCTCAAGCACGTGGAGACCTTGGTGAGGGAGGGAAAACATGGTCAGGGTCGAACTGGACATTTATTGTGCACTCATCCTCTGAGGTGAAAATTTTGCTCTGTGTCCTTATCAAGTGTCCTCTAACCTTCAGCGTATGTACACGAACAAATTGCTTTGGGCATTCGGTTTTTATCGGTGCGAACAGCGGTTTTTGTGGCCAAAACGTTCATGCCACGTGCACAATCGACGGATCTTTCACAAAGTGCAAATAACCTTCATGAGATTTTCGCTTGCACCACGCAGTACACGTAGTGCTCACACTTTCACGCCTGCAAAAGCAAAATGCACGAGTAGGTCGCAAAATTTCCTCAGATTGTGTGTAGCGAATGTTCGACAAGTCTGCCAAATCGCCAGTTCCAAGTACGCCGACTATTGTGTTGCGCGTGCTCTGTATGTGCACGCTCAGTACTTGTGTCTGCTCTCTTGCAGGAAATTAATTGCACCCCAGCCTGCTGCTTTTTTCGCCTGTCTCTTCAATCTTTGCCCAATTTCATGCTCTAGGGCTATAAACTCTTGTTTTGTCCGACTACCCTGGCCTCACCAAGCACCCCGGCGACCAAACTTTTCTTCTGGCTGTCTTATTCATGCCCCTACTTTCTTATTAAGCCATGTTGCATATCGTAACTAGCGCAGCAGCAGCAACTCGACTGTTCATAAAGCATTGCGCAGCGACCAGACAGACTTATTCCGTGTGGACATACAAGTACCTACGGACAGCGGGACGTATGAGCCAACCAGATAGACGGAGCTGCCATTTGTTCGTTGGAACGATCTCTGGATATGCGATTGAGACGCCGATAGCTTCGTCATCTGGGCGCTGACATGACGCCAATGCGGGGGAAAGTGAGGCCCTCCTCAGTCATTACTCCAGTGGAAAAAAAAGCTGTACTGTACAACAGCGACGACCACATGTGTTCTAATTGTTGGCTTCCTGACGGATGGAATCGTGTGCCTCTGTACACCACACTACGTACGTACTTCCGCTATCCGCTTTATGCCGTCGTGTCAACGCACTGTGTCTCACCAACGAGTCCATACAGAGCATCACAGGGGAATAAAGGAGCGAATATTCTTCCTCCCCCCTCTGCCAACACGGTTCCACTTTGTGAGCATCGAGTTTTTCGACGAGACTTCAAACATACACGCAGTCCGAGAAGCAAAGCAACTTCCATGATCCCTCCTTCCATTGCTTGAAGTGCCTGAGGTGCATGCGTGGATACGACAATTTTTACGGTTCGTCAGCATAACTCATAGGCACTTAAGCACTGAGTGCAAGCCAAGCAAAAAAAAAAGCTGCTCGCAGACCTAACCCTTTTCCTTCATTTCTCAGTCTGCTTACGAAAGTTGTTCTATACAAGTGCACGCTACGAAGTATTTTCAATGTACTCACGATATCCGTATCTCGGGAGACTGCAGCGCAGCAATCATACTTCATGAAGCGGTATTGGAATTAGATAGGGGCTGCGCCAAGTCTGGATGAGACTGGCCCCTAAGCACATTTGTACACAAGTATGCGTACTCGTACATTTACCGGGTGAAAAGGAAGTAGCGTCATATCGACGTGCGCTACTTTGACAGCTTCTAGCATTGACGAAACATCTACTAAGGCAGCAAGATTAACATCAACAGAAAGTGGAGGCCTTATACTTCACTAGAAGAAAGTTTCACTCCACGAACATAACTATACGTGTCATTTCGAAGTGCTTTTAAAAAAGAGTGGCTAAAGCTGATCTAGGAAGGGTTGCCAGGTTACTTTTACAGCAAGTACAGGCAGTTAATGGAATGACAGAAATTGAGGTGAAAGTACAGACTTACAACTTTTTCACGTGTGTCAACTTTTTGAAGTAAGTCACTTAAAAAGGTATTGTTGGAGAGACAGCTTTTCAAGAACTGCCTCATTTTGGGACTATCAACTCTCTCATTTGAGAGCCACATAAGCCTGGGAGATAGAAAAGCCGTTCGAGCAACAGAGCATAGCAGCCTTTTGAGCAACTGACTCCACCATCCGTTCTTCCAATCTCTCACTCTCATACCTCTTGCACCTGTGCAACCTGACGGCCAATATGTTGACTTGTTTTTGTTTTTTTTTGTTTACCCTTCTAAGAGGGAATTTTTTTGGTCACAGACAAAACAAAATTGCCTGTCCATCGATCCCGATATTGGTGCATATGGTGCTCAAGCAATTGCGCTACGCAGCACTTTCCTAACGACGCTAATTCTTGCGCACCCGGTATTCATTCACATTGGTCTCTGTCTGTCTGTTATTATGGAATTCATTATTTATACGAGTAAGTCTCTTTCTGAGATTCGGATCGTTCATAATAGAGCAGCGCGCTTTGCGTCTGAAACCACAATGTGGATCAAAAAGCGACCAACAAGTTACCTCCTGCGTGACGATGACGAAAAATCAGAACAAAAGTCAACCAAGGGTGAACTTCTTCCTTCGAGACAGACACAAACACACCTGCACGACGCATGAGGAATGGACGGAAGACTACCGTACATGTACAGGGTGACGCGAACCAACGTCCGGCTTGCCGATATCATTTCTAGTTACCCTCCAGCATCAGTTTCATTAAACATTCCACCAAGGGGGCCTAAATATCATTGAAAAGAGTGCCGCTGTTATGCATTTGACAGCTGTTGGTGTATGTAACTGTTACGCCATCAACAGCTTGCTCGGCTCAGTATTGCTGTTATTCAAGCTGAGCAGCAACAGCATGTCCAAGTAATACTGGACGCTCATACAAGTCACCCCGTACATGGGCGGAGCCTGCTGGAGCTGCGAACGTGTAGGAAAAAAATTAATATCGCAGCAGTTTCTGTTATCTTTTTCCTGGTACTTGTAAAAGTTCTACCTGCCATGATCCATCAGACACGAGCGATGCATCAATTTAGGGGTCATTCTCGCCGAGAGAACTACTGTACAGAGCACCACCTACGTCTCATAGCATACTGCCGGTGCCCTACATGTACTCTCGTCTCCGTACTGTACTCTGCACGTACAATGGACAATAGAACACAAATCGGAGTACTCTTCGTTTTAAGTTATACCGTATGACAACCTCCAGCTGTGAATTTTTTTGAATAACCTTAAATATTTCCAAACAGCTTTGATTTGCCTCATGTTAACCGATCTTTAACCCAAGGCAAGCCGCCAGCACTTAAAGCGAGGTGTATTGCAGTATTGCAACCCCCCTGGACATGTTGAGGTTTTAGCCGAGGATGGAACTCTTCTTCTGTGGCACAAACTGACCGTCTCACGCGAGTCATTGATGAAGATTCATTCATCCTGCTTGACAATGTTGCTTTGAGGCATAAATGTTCTCCTTGATCAGGATTTCATGCACTCAACCTCTCCTACATAGAAGTGCAGAGTCTCTCAGAAGACCTCTTAGTCGTGGTTGTGGCTGGCCTTGTGTTAAAAATCGGCTGACATATAGAAAATAGAAGTTGTTGGGAAAGGTTTGAAGCTCATTCACACAAATATTCACACTGCTGCAGGATGTCATATAACTTGTTTGTTGCGCTACGCAGTCCGTTTTAAGCTTGAACGGCTCTGGTATACGTACGCAACCCGCTAATGTCTACAGCCCAGTCCGTATACGTACGGCATTGCCCCGTCGAGCAACGAATGAGTGTTGGCGAACAGCCCATGCTCCTTGTGCCAAAACACTAGTACATGGCTCATCACAAAAGTCGTTATCGTTTTGGCTGCAACGTAGGGCGTATTGGCCAATGTGGCCTTAGAGGCAACGACATTCCAATGCATATTCATCTCTTGTCGCAAAAGACAGCGTTGTATCATCTATCACCCCGTCCTAATGTTCTCGTCCAAGGCAAACATACGGCACATACGATACGTACGGACATGTGCGTGTGTAGTCACGTATGTAGGTACGGTGCAGACACATGCGTGGACTCTGCCCTTTTCTGTGTCAGAGAGAGAGAAGTGGAAATCGTTTCTCTGTCAACACCGCCAGGCCAGGAGCCCAAACGACACCACCCTTCATTGTTCCGTGCGTTTGACTCCGCTTGGCCCTGACTTTTTCTGCACTGTTCCACGTGCGTTTCGGGTCAATGAAATTGTATGTATTTGTCACGCTTATTTATTTTCTCTCTCTCTCTCTCTCTCTAGCGCCACCGCAGATCGCCGCACATCCGCTGCCACCTGCTGCCAACAGCCGCCTTCTTGCTTCTGAGCGCCTCTTTCCAGTGGGGTTCGGGGTCGCCGCCATTTGGCGCCGCGGCGCAATGTTTCGGCGGCGTGGAGACTTATGAGAAGACTGCGGGCACGACCGTCATGTGCACTGGCGGCGACTGCCTCACGCGAGGACTCCTCACTCAACCAGAGACCCCAGTCACTAGAGATTGCATCGCCATCTGCAAGCAGTCGAGGTCGTGCAACTCTTTCACCGTAGGCAAGTGGATCAAATCAACTAAAGTTCATTGGCTTCAAGCGCAGCATTTACGTATGCACAGCTCATGACACGACATTGCTAAGTATGTCTACCCTGCTGCTACACGAAAATTCCCGATTTCACTCACTTTTCCAATAAGCAATCATGAAGCTGACCAAGGCTCAAGCTGAAACGAAATCTGGTAGCAATGTTTGTGACTAAAAGTTCCCTGACTCTTTCAGCAAGTGATCAGTCTTGCCAACGTCACGCGATGAATGGCTGCAACGATGATGACATGTGACCAAAGGTCTTTCTTTTCTTTCTCTCAGTCGGTTAGCACACTATTGACCAAACAAATGCACAACTACACATAGTAAGTGATTCTCATAGTGCGGCAGCTTTTGCGAGTCACGCCACGGACCTCTGATTAGTCCAATCCCGCACCACAAGCTATTCAAAAGAAGAAGAAGAGGAGGTTCAATTTGGCATCCAATAGAACACTGCAAAAGCAACGTAGAAAGGGGATTCCGGATGGATGAGCAAATGTCGACTCCAGTCAATTGCCACAATTCAGCTTCGCGTAATTTTTACCTGTGTATGAATGCAGCGCTCATGCGCGGGCATCTAATGTCTACCTGGGTTGATAAAGGGGCCAGTGAACAACAAAGAGGATCGTAAATTAATAGATAGCTGCAGTACATCATCTCTGGAGACATGAGCAAGTCACAAATAAAATGCGGCATCTGGATTGCTGAAGTACACGTACCAAGAGTGAGCCTACACAAATAACTATATGTCCCTTCTTAAACATTATAGATTATCTAAACAGCCGCTGCCAGAGCTACGATGTGGACACCAACACGCGGTCGGGGAGGAAGAAACTGGAGCGAGACTCCATCGTCAACTACTTTGAGAAAATTTGTCTGCGTGGAAGTAAGAGAAGACTCACGTAGGATGACACGCTTGTTTCCGACCCGTTCCTGTAATCTTTTTGTCTCTCAGTGCGCCAGACCGAGTTCGACGCTGTGTGCAACTCCGAGCGCGGCTGGGCTTTCGAGAGGGTGCTGGACGCGGAGCTGGAGGGCCACGACCACAAGCGGATGGACGGCGTCGAGTCTCGTGGAGAGTGCGCCCGTCTCTGCCTTCTCGAGAGGGACTTTGACTGCCGATCGGCCGAGTACGACTTCGCCGCCGCCGAGTGCGTGCTCAGCAGGGAAGATCGTAGGACGCAGCCGGAAGCGTTCAGGACCGGCCGAATCGGCACCGACTACATCGAGAATCAGTGCGCCAAAGGTGATACTTTGGGGACAAATGATCAATATTACTGACTCTGTCATAGACATGTGTGCGATTTCTCACATGCGTTTAGTGAGTAAGGGGGGCGTTGATTTGTGGCAAGAAAGGCGTCATTAGCGATTCACTGGCGCGCGTTGAAAGAACAATTTCGGCAATGACGGAAATGCGCCTCATTGTCATGCCTATCTGTTATTTGCTAACATGTTGGCTATCTGTCTGTCACCGGGTCCATTAACCAACAACATTTCCTCCACCGTAGCTCTTCCCGACTGCAGCTACACTGCGTCCAAGAAGGACGTGACTGTGGTGGCCATGGACGACATTCTCTGCTCGAGATCCTCGACCGAATGCCAGCGCATCTGCGACGACGCTAGGGCTTTCAACTGCCGTAGCTTCGCCCAAAAGGACGACTGCTGCTACCTCAGCGGCGACGACTCTGTCACTTTGGACGGAGTTCCGCAGCCAGTCGAGATCGGAGCCGTGTACAAAGAGAAGATATGCGCCAGAAGTGAGTAAACAGTAACAACGACAAAAAAGGCCTATTTTTAGCAGCCGAAGGTTTTAGCAGCAATCCCCCCGCCCACGTATTAGCTGAGATCGTTCATGTTTGCTCGGCTGCCACCACGCCTCGACGCTCAAATATTTACCAGGGCTGATGCTTTCGTTCGACTTTCCTTCCTTCTGTCATCGAAATTCGTGTTCAGGTGCACGTTCGTACATAAGTAGTTGCTGCACATGCTGATGCATACGTGCGACAACAAGAGCGATACGTTTTCTAACCCCAGTGGAGTCGAGGAGAGAGTAGAGTACCTGCTGCGTAGTACTCGTGGATAGTGTTATTATGCCACGCTGGCTCCTTCTGGTGCTACGTAGTGGTGCGCAAGGTAGCGTGGAAAGTTAATTGAGAGTGGTTCGATCGTCACACACGTACATACAGCAGATCCGTCATCAAGCGTGATCCTAACAAAATTTCACCTTGACCGCTTGTTAACAAATGTACCTTTTTTTACTGTACCTGTGGACACAATATTTGCCATGTCACTCATCGAAAGAGGTCACGCAGGAGTGTCAGCGGCCACACAAAGGACTGGCCAGATTGATTGCTCTCCACCACTACATATTCAGCGCTCTATTAGTGGAATCATTTTGCATGTGGTTTTCCAAAAGCCCGGCAAGCTAATGTGGTTTGCAGCCCACTTAAAGTATTAATTTCTCTTGAGGAGAAACAGGCGCTTCTACGCACACATGAAGCACTCGTACTTCTTGCTGCCATTCTATGTCCTCACATGTTTCCAGGTCGAAGTGATCAGAGAAACATGCGATCGGAGCTTTCTGGAAAGTCATCATGTACGTACATTTCTGTAGGCCGCAGCTTCCTCTCATGTAGGCAGGCCAGAGATGAGGGCCAGGACTGAAAGTTGTCCTTGCGTGTTCGGGTGCATACTGCACTGGAGAACGTAGCTGGCGTCATACAAGTATTCATAGTCCAAATGTGCGCTCCGTCAATTTTCCCCCTGATTGTACTTATTTACTCACATGCAGCGTGTTGAGTAGGTCTAGCACGAAATGTTGGTCACAGTTCTACAAAGTAGGGGTATAGTACAGCTGGATGTTATTTAGTACATAGCTTGAATAACGGTTATAGTTGGCACAGGCGCCGTGTACGCCCTACTGAACGCGCGGGAGGTGACGCTGGCGGACTTCTTGCTCCAGTGGACATAATGGCACGCATTAGTATGCAATGTAGTGGCGGCTTTTAATTCGCACTGGACTTGCCTGTGACGCAAGCACCAAGGGACTGCTATAGTAGTACTGGACTTCACGGAGCAGCACTTGCTGCGTACGTAGAGTAACTGAGGAGAAATGGCGCTTTAGCCTCACGCTTGACTCACTGTCATGAGACGACCACTGTCTGTCCAAAGGGGAAAAAAAGATATGCTGCTCTGATTACTCGTCTGAAGGGGGAAAAAAAGAGAAATATCGCACTTCCAACCTCCTGCAATACGCACTGTACGTCCTAAAAATCTCAGGCATTGGACACACGAGTTACGTGTGACTTGTTCTGGCCCTGTCACTGACTCTTTTTTGTCAACGATAACTTTGTGTTGCTGCTATCATCACCAAGATTTCTTCTGTGCTGCAAAATCAACGATGATTTGTTGCTCGCTGCCCTGGTCTATGAACTGTCAAACTTGTTATTGGTTGGTCGTTTCTTGAGACAAATTCAAAAGCATATTCGTAGAAGCTGGGAAAAAGCGCCCAAACCTTGGGAAGTATGACCCTTGTATGAATAAGTTCTTTGATGGGGAACCGACTCAAGGTCGCCTTTCGTTCAAAGTTTATTAATTTGACTTAAAGTATGTCATGTATGTACGTACTTGCTATAACGTGCTGTAAGGCTGTCTCTTCTTATTGTTTGAAGGTACTTGCGATGGCGGCATTTTCACCTACGAGAAGACAACGGGCTACTTCTTGCGCACCGGCATCCAAGAACCTCTCCCCATCGACAGCTCCGCACCGGGCATCACCGGAGAATGCTCGGCTCTGTGCTCGGATGCTGGCGCCGACTGTCCGGCCTTCTCCATCGACTACGCTGGCCAAAGATGCTTCAAGCTCGATCGAAATACCCAGGTCCGTATGGAGAGCGAGTTTAACACTTTGTCATGCACGTGCAGGAACGTGATGTGATCCCTAAGAAAGCTTTGCAGCAGCTATCAGAGGCAGAGGTCATGGTCGTGCATGCCAAAAGAGTTCACCTATCTATGGTATGAGCAAACGCTTCCGATGGTCCGGAGAAGTAAAGACCTGGCAAATCCGTCCTGATCCTCCTGGTCGTCGTCGTCCTCGACGTCGGCTACGTCTCGCTGTAACACTCCTCACGCACTCAAACTCTAAATGCATTGTTGTTCATGGTTGATGAGCTTAAGTGCGGATGTTGCGGATTGGACTGCCTCATTGCTCGCTAATGCACAGCTGGTGGTTTTGTCAAAACGGAGATTGTCTGAACTAGGCGATAAATGTTGGCCAGGATCATTCACCTAAGGTCGAATGAATGAGACGAGACCGCAAACGGGTACCCCGATCCACCAGAGTCTCGCTTATGGCCGGTGCCCTGTTGGATGTCGGAGAGTCACTAGGACGACGACAACGCTGTCGGAGGAGGCCGCCCTGACGATTTTCTCAGGCGACACAACTTTTATAAAAAGTTTTAGATTCGAGGCCGTTTTGAGGTCACTTATATTCGTAGAGACCTCACGAACTTGGCTTTGGGTCAGAGGAGGCCGATTTTAGCTCATGGTCACTAAACGAAAGTTGTAGAGCATCCTCGAAAATGTCGTCGACAAGATTAGGTCTGGCCTTCAAGGTCACTAAATAACTTTTCTCAAGATCGATTTCTGCCCTTAGGGTCGCGGCGATTCGCTGGCGCCTCGACCTGGCACAAACTACTTCGAGAAGGTGTGCCTTCGAGGGAGCGAGGTGGCCTCCTGCAGGAACAAGGCCTGGGCTTTCGAGCGGGTCCCCGACCAAATGCTCCAGGGCTTCGACGACAAGCAGTTCGAGCACGTCCCCACGCGCCGAGACTGCGAGGAGCTTTGCCTGCGTGAGCGAACCTTTTCTTGTCGTTCGGCGGAGTTCGACACCGTGGCGCTGACATGCGCGCTCAGCAGGAACACTCGCCGAACCAAGCCGGAGGCGGTCAGAGCCGCAAGAAACATCGACTATCTGGAGAACAATTGTATTAGCACCAGTAAGTGGAACTGCGCATGGTGAAGTCTTATCTCTAACTTCCGCAACTTTCACAAATAGGTGAGCTCACGTGTCCATACGAGCCTACCGACAACGCCTACCCTCGTTATCTGGATGCCGTGATCAACAACGTGAAGGACGACGTCGCCTGCGAAGTCCAGTGCACCTTCTATGAGCAGTTCATATGCAGGTCATTTGCATTCTACCCGTCCGCTCTGCAGTGTTTCATCAGCGGAGATGACACGGGTACGTACATTTATGTGTGCACACATACGTATACAGTATGTTGCATGAAGAGTACTTGCAACCTTTCCAATCATCTCCAGCCTCGGCCCAGAAAGAAGCGCTCCAAGACCGTCCGGGCACCGACTACTACGAGCGTAACTGTGATCCCACCTACAGGCCCGACGACAAAACCAACAGCAACAACGGCTTTTCCAAGAGAGGACCTGATCCCGAGAAACGTAAGCATTCACGGCTCTGCAAACGTAACAGGACATATGTACTTCCTTTGCCTTCTGTTATCCGTAACAAGACGTAGCCAGAACCGTTCAGATCTCTCCTATTTGTCGCTCCTTCATATCCGCACTGCAATGGGTACAAGTTTGTGCTTTGGGCCCACTACTAATAACTCTCCTTTTCCACCGCAAGTAGAGTGCTGTCATGCGTTCATTACAAAGCATGTCTCCCTCAGACACAATAGTCTTGTAATTACGCATGACGTTCTTGAACTTAATAATTGTTTAATGCGACGGAAAAGACCGTTCATGACACGTGCTTGCCTCAGTTCGTGGCTGGAGTGCATCCCAAGTGGCGTGCGAAATGCATTAGCGCTGAAAGCACAGTCCAATTTTGTCCTCCTGAAACGGAGCACCCTGAACAACACTAGCTGCATGATGCAAGGTCGTTGTAGAAAATGTAGTTCGAATTCATCACTATCATTTCCAGTGCGTTGTCATGTGTACACTACAGTAGTGGATCCACCCCGCCATTGTTAGTCCCCCAGGAGGAATTAATAACTGAAGTGTTCAACTCACCAGGAGAACTCGTCCACGGGTCCTTAAAAGCAGTTTTAGTAAAAAAAAGGATTCTTCAAGACAATGGTAACTCCCTCCCGAATAACTAATTCAGCCCAAAGGTATCTTTCCTGAGTTAATTTTACCAGACACCCAATTGTCAGCAAAGGCGGGACTTGACCCCTCTTCCTCTATGTGACCAGAACCCTTTGCTCTCCACGTCGAGTGTAGTCGTAATCGGTTCCGCAGTCCCGGGGATTCTCCGGGCTGACAGGCGGCCCTTGCTATCCACAGTGTTTTACACGATATATGCTGTAAACATATGTACACATCCTGTTCTGTACTATTTAGTGTTCCAGGTCTTGCCAACAGCACCATATGTATGCAAATCCGTACTACACGTACTAATAGTCGTAGTAGTAGTAGTAGTGTGATGTGCGCAGTAGTCTTGTTCATTTCGGTGGTGGCAAAGCATACTAACCCAGCTTTTTCCTTCCTCTCCTTCCTTATCCCATCTCCTCCAACCATCCGTCCAATGAACCGATCCAGCTGAGAGCCGTGCCCTTCCAGAGCGCCGTTGCACCTTTGGGCACCTTACCTACGAAAAAACGACGGGCTTCGAGCTGATCCGGGCAAGTCCGACCAGGCTGTTCACCGACCGTGATGGTGGAATCGTGGCAGAATGCGCTCAGCGCTGTGAGGCAGACACCGGATGTCAGGGCTTTAACATGGACTACAACCGAAACGAGTGTCAATCAGTAGTTAAAAACTCGGAGAACAACCTCTTCAACCTCAGGAAAAGCACAGGAGTTTCATATTTCGAGGCGACTTGTCTCAGAGGCACGTAGAACACTGTACTATTAAGTCAAAACTTCATTTGACCATCAGTTTTCTATAGCTCGTGATTGTGGTGCTCGCTGGACTTTCGAGAGGTTCGTGGACATGGAGCTGCGCGTCAGTACCAAGGACGTTGTGCGGGAGATCAGCAAGACGGAGTGCCAGGACCTTTGCCTTAAAGAGACCGCCTTTACGTGTCTTTCGGCCAACTACGACCACCTACGACGGGAGTGCAGCCTCCACGACAATAACCGGTTCACTCGTCCAGACGACTTCGTCTCCAAGCCAGGGGTCGACTACTTGGAGAACCAGTGCGAATCAGGTCAGCGGTGCAGTTGATGTAAATGCTTGGTGCCAGCACTGTTCTGCACATGATAGTGTGGGTTGAAAGTGTTGTCGACCTTCAAATGAGCGGGCACGTTCCAGTGACTAACATCCGCTTAACCTTGTCCGCAGTCGCGTCCGACTGACGACTCTGTCTTCCTGAACTCAATGTGTGAAAGAGATGCATTCACATTGCAAACACGCGGAATCAAGCCTTTATCTTGTTCCTAACACATAATCGGCTCGGTAATGCGAATTGCTGGAATTTGCGAGGGAGAGACAAACGCGCAAAAACATGCACAAAGCAGGGCAGGGTGGTACCCCCCCCCCCCTTCTACCTTTAGAGCTGGCACGCAAGAGACGCTTGAAGCTATTCTTGCACACTTGGCTGAAGCGTGACTTTGCGCAATCAGGACAACTTCTGTGATTGATTGCGGTATGGTGCCCCCTCACGGCCTCTTTATGACTTTTCAGAGCAAGTCCGTTGCGATTACTCCCCGCCGTTGAGGGACGAGTACCTCATCTACACGGACAAAGTGCTGGACGCTTTCACCGAGTCTACCTGCAAGCAGGCGTGCTCCCAGGAGAGGGAGTTCAACTGCAGATCCTATTCATTTCTCAGCGAGGTAAGTCATACTTGATGATTACCAGTACTGGTAATGATGGTGATCGTCATGAATCGTGATTGCTTAAGGATGATGAAGAGGTCGAAACAAAAAAACAGGTGCTCGTCCGCCTTCACGCGTTGCTGAGCCTGAACAATGAGACTAGTAATACTTACCTTCGTATACCATGTGCCGTGTGTCGCGTGTAGAACATTGGATGCTTAGAGCGAAGGCGACGGAGACGACAATCCATCTCTTCTTAGTCAGTTTTTTGTGCTGTCATGCATTATTTAATCCTTCCAGAGCCGCCCTGGCACGCCCCAGTGCCGTCTGAGTGGAGACAGTAGGTCCTCCTCGGAGAGGAGCGCCTTTCAGCGCGAGGTGGGCGCTATCTACGCTGAGAAGGAGTGCGGAACTGGCGGGACAAGGACAACGAGTAGTAACAGGGCAGGAGGGCCACGAACGAGACCACGGGTAATTGAGATGCTACCAGTCAATGAACTGTGTGTACCATTACGTACGAGCATTGCTGAACTGTCGTGTAATATATAGTGAATATGTACATGCATTTGTACATATCGATAAATCGAAAATCTCCTTGGTAGGAAGAAGAATCCGACGACAACGTGCGCGTATTAGATGGTTCGGGTAGATTCGGTCTTAGCACAAGTCGAGAAGAAGAGGGAGAAGTGAGTAATCGAGACCGCAATCGCAACCCGGTTGAAGACCGAGATCGTCTGACCGGAGATCCTCGTGACTGTCGCGCCGCCGGATTGCAAACCACCTTTGAGAAGGTCGTGGATCACACCTACGAGGGTGGCGACCGCGAGCAGATGACGACGAATAAAGACATCGGCATTGTGATCCAGTGTCTGGACGAGTGCAACCGGAAGGGCAGCGACTGCCTGGCCATCACGCTGATGAATGAGAGGGGAGGCAGACAAAGATGCTTCTCCCTTTCCTCATCCTCGGGCGTTGATGAGACGGACCCGGTCGAGGAGACGGGCGTGACCTACTATGAGAAGATTTGCGCACGTGAGTCCTAGTGCTTCAAGTACTTGAGCCTTTGTGGCAAAAAATATTGATATCCCCCTCCGAATTGTACATTTATACAAAAAACTCAAAAATTATGATCTTAAGGCAACTATCCTTTTTTGAGTGGTTGCATCATCAGATACATGGTTTTTTTCGTCAATGCACCATGAAAGAGCCAATCATTCAGACGTTTCTTTACCTTACCAATTACTTTTACAGTTCAGCCCAAAATTAGTCAGCTTATTGGCCTCTTTCGCCAACAGCCACGAAGATTGTTCTGGTGAAGAACACTTTAGAGCGTTGACCAGAACGCAACTGCACCAGACTCACTCAAGTCATGGCAGATGTCCTTACACATAAGCTTTCGCAGTCTTTACCAAAGTTGAGCCAGTCCCTCTGAGTGACCACGCACTCTCCCCTGCCCATGCGGAGCTCTTTGGTCGTTGCCAGGGTGGCTGCGGTGATGATGAACATGTTTCACACTTTACCTTAGTACATGTGTCAGAGAAATCACCATTCCAGAGGTCCCATCATTCACTAGATATCCAGAAAATTGTTGAAACTACTTGTCAAACAATGGTATGATATTTCCAATCATACCCAAAAGAATGCCAATATAATTTTATGTGATAAATTTTTAAGTTATGCCTCAAAGTTCTTCAAAAAAATGAGATGCGGCGATACATAGATGTGTAGAATAGAAAAGGACGTTTCTCATTGACGTAATCATTCACAAAGGGCCGTTGCCTCAAGGTCATAATTTCCGAGTTACGTGTATGAATGCATTATTTCGAGGGGGTGTCATAATTTTGGGATGACGTGTAGATGCGTTAGTTTGATTTGATTTGTTTAGGCCGGGTGTGCCGCAAGTCCTGGACATTTACGCGAGTACCCGGATTGGAGTTCATCGGCGAGGGGAACGAGGAAGTGCCGGAGGTATCCTCCCTGTCGGAGTGTCGCAACCATTGTCTGGAGTCGACCTTCTTCGAGTGCAGGTCCGCCACGTACTACGCCAACACCCGCATCTGTAAGCTGAGCGAGGAGAGCAGAAGGTCAGCGCCCAATGACTTCCAGTCGGTGGGCAGGGGAATTGACTACATCGAGAATGAGTGCTCAGATTGTGAGTAAAAGCTTATCCATTGCATGGCTGGAGCAATTTGCAAAGTTAGTGGCGATTGATCATGCGCACTCTTCCAGTGCCCACCAACTGCGAGTACGTTGACCAGCCAGGCACGTACCTGCCCTTCACGGACACATACTTCCCTAGCGTGACAGACATTGAAGAGTGCCGATCTCAGTGCTCAGCTCAAGGACAGGTAATGAACGATGGATCAAGGTGGTTTCACATTACAACCTAACATTATACCATCTTTATCTTCCAGTACAACTGCCGTTCTTTCAACTACAACGCGTTCCGCAAGGAGTGCTTCCTCTCTGCTGACGACTCGACCAGTCTGCCCACCGGGATGCAGACCGACAGAGACTTCATCTTCAGCGAGCGGGCGGGCTGCAACAGCGGTAACGCCAGGGACTTCGGCGCGGAGGGAGTCAGGGGTGAGGAGAGTAGCGTAAGGGGACAAAACACAAGGAGAAAAGCTGACTTTGAATAGTCAAAACGTGAAGGATAAGTCGATTTGATCGGATGAGTAAGTGCAGCCACGACTCAACAATTTCACGTCTGTCGTTGGCATGCACTGTAGCCTGTTGTAGATTTCGTGGTAATCCCAACTTACGTTAGCATTCATGACGTGAAATGAAAAAGTCTTGTCATAATGTCCTTTTGAAGCAGCTGCTTCGTTTATTTTACTTTATTTAGTATTATTTTTATTTTATTTATTTTTGTTGTTGTCATCCTTGGTTTTGTTCTTCTTATTTCACTCTTCTTCACCTAAACTCTCTTCTGTTGTCGTGTGTTCCTTCTTACTCTCATGCCTAGTCGAACAGAAGGCTTGATCTCTTTTCTCGACACAGTTCGCGTGGAATGCACCCCGTCAGACATGTTGGTCCACCTGGCCTTGGCCAGGGAGTTCAACGGGCGCATCTACGCCACAGGCAACCCGCAGAACTGCTTCGAGCTGGGCAACGGACTGAGCGAGATGACACTGCGGATTCCTCTGAACTCGCAGTGCGGAACGGTACCGCAGGTGAGGAAGAAAAGATCCGTGAGTTGACGGACAGCATAAGTCATGAATCAAAGAAGAGGTGGACAGCAGTAACTCGTTAGGACAAAGGCGGAAATTAGCCGTGACGATGAGCACGCACCACGCCAATTATGTACGTTCCACGTGGTGATGCATCTCTTTCCAGAGTCCCGGGAGATACGTGAACCACGTCGTGATCCAGGAGAACCCAGTGATCATGCAAGATTCTGACAAAACGGTTCGTGTGGAATGCTCATTCACAGCCGATGATCAGACAGTGTCGTTCAAGCCCATCTCGGCAGGCGGCAGAGGTACCAATGGCGGGGGCATCAGTGTCACGTGAGTGCACTCAGCTAAACTTACTTATGACGTGAACGTGTGCTTGTTATCAGCGCCTCACCAAGCCAATATGATAAGGGGCGGCGCACAGGACAGATCCTAGTCTGCATTGGCAATACTCATCCAGCTCCGTCATTAGTTTCGTTGTAACCAAGTCAAGCAACACTTATCATAGTATGCACTAAGGCAGTAAATCGAGCATCACTAACGTTTACACATCCATCCCCTCTATATTTTTAAAGGGTTCCTTTCTCGCCGACCGGTACGAACATCGTGACAAACACGGCGCCGACGCCCGGAGTGCGCATGAGGGTGGTGAGAAAGGACGGAGACGCCGCGTCCATGGTCGGGCTAGGCGAGGATCTGCAGCTTAGGATTGAGATCGATAAGGTGATGCTTTAGACCTGTAGAAATCTATTTTTTTCCTAAATATTGACTAATTCTTTTTTGTCCTGTACTATTCCTCAGGATTCCGCTTTTGGGTTATTTGCGCGACGGTTGGAAGCTAGGACGGATAACGGGGAACTGATGAATCTCATCGACGACAGCGGCTGCCCCGTGAACGAGCTCATCTTCCCAGCTCTAGAGCTGGAATCGTCGACTCGCGCGCTCTACGCAGACTTTAAGGCTTTCAGGTTTCCGTCCACGCCCATTGTTAACTTCGTGGCCACTGTGCAGTTCTGCCAGGAACTTTGCGAGCCCGTAAGAGCACTTCTCCGGATCCAGCCTTGGATGCATCCCACCAGATACATCTTTTTCAGATGGAGTGTTTCGGCGATATCGAGTCTTACGGCCGAAAGCGGCGGTCAGTTGACAGCGACAAAGACAAGGGTTCCTATGATTACTACAAGTCATCCGAGAGCATTGTCTCCAGCTCAATTGGTACGTTGTCGACAGTGGCATATGTCATGACCAGGAAAGAGTGACCTTTTTTGCCTTACTAGACTTACCTGAGGCAATGCCTCGTTCCCGCCGATCCCCCGGTCCTAATGTTCACCGAGAGCGTCGTTTTCTGCCCGAACACGTGGATCTGGGTCTCCGCCTGACCGTTGGAGAAGATGTGGTGCAGAAGCCGTTCCTTCCCAGCAGCCAGGGTGCTGGTCACTTCCCGGAGAGCGCTGGCGCTTTCACCGAGCCGTCGCTCAAGGCGTACTATCCGTCTCAAAACGGTGGCCCAGGTAGCGCATATGCTGTATTGTATACTGCTAATAAAGTGAACGTCCTAACCCTTCGAGTCCCAATGCAATTCCGGAATTAATTCTTGCAGACAACCCTTACATCTGCAGTCCGCCCAGCACGCTGGTGGCGGCCATCGTGATTGTGCTCGTGCTGAACGTGGTACTGGTGGCCACCTTCGTCATATTCTACCGCCAGAAGCGCAAACACTGGTCCAAACGCGTAGGAGTGCAAGAAATGATCCCGACGGGAGCGACAGCATCGGCGCCTCCTCCTCTGCCGTCGAGGCCGTCCTCGTCTCATAGCGGCTCCATCATCTTCAAGAGTCCGTATAATCAGCCTCAGGGCGTGGCGAGGCAGAGGATAAGCGGCCTCCACTCTTCCATGAGTAGCTTGCCCCGAGCCGGTGAAGAAAACGCATAAATTCACCCGGATCTCCAGTACAGTCCTCGTAGTTCTTGCCGCACTAGTATAACAAGAGGAGGAAAGACCTCATTCCTGGCTTCGCTCTATCTTGCTCGTTTGCGCGCCTGCACATGCACAAATCCTTCTGCCTCATTTGAATGCAAATGAGCAAAGGCAGCGCTCTTTTATCCTCTCCCTGTAACTGCCTTCATAGCAGCTTGAGAACTTTTCCAAGGCTTGCAGCACTTGCTTCTCTAGTAAGGTTTTTTCCTACTTATCTTTCTATGACCCACTGACTCTACCCAATTCACCCATACCAAAAAAGCAGACCAAAAATCTCACCCAAAAGCAATTTCATGCGTGAACTCTTCAAACTGGGACTTTCTCCTTGACCAGCTGATCCAAATGATTCCGCGAGATTATTCCCTATCCCAAGCGAGACCAACCCGTATAAGAATGTCCACCTTTCACTAATGGAATCTTTGGATTGCAATCGAATTTCGATGGAAGCAATGGAAAAGCGCCCATGACGTAGCTCTAGCTTTGAAAGCACTCTGAGTGCAGTTTTATCTCCTTATTTCTTCTGTGAGGTAGAGTTACTTGTACGTAGATGTAGAGATTTTTGCATTGACTTTCAGCACACACAGCATGCCATCCTACAGCAAGACTACCCCGTCTTTTTTGTACATAGCCCCGACTCTAGAGAAGTCTAAAGTGAAAAAAATCAAATGTTTATATACAACTGCCAGCAACGGATCGATAGACAGACACATTGTTCTGTGACTGGTTGGTGGGCTTTGTGGGGAAGTTTGCACCAACCGGAGCAACAGGTCATCATGGTGAAACATAAAATCTTCCAAGTATTACCATTGTCGTAAAATTTCAGAATGACGTGCTGATGTGAGAAATATATTCTTAGAAAAGTAGGTCAACGACTTGGCACTGCACTCGTTACGGAGCATAGATAGACTGTCCAGTAGTCGGAGTCCAACATGTAATACGTATGTGGCTGCGAATGCCAGATTGTGCCACCAGCGATCGTTCAAGTTATGTCCAAGCGTACGCCATTGCAAGGTCCGGATCCAGATTTTCCGAATTGTCTATGGTGACATTTGTGACCCGTCGATACAGAAGAAGAGTGGCCACGAGGTCGAAGCTGAAGCAGCTCACGTGACCACTCTCAGTTTGGGAGTTAAAAAAATTCGTTCATTATTAAGGTGGATTGTGGTTTATATCATTCAAGCAAAGAGTTCTTGCAATTCATTGTTGCATGCCTAATGTACCGAGGGTGAGGCTGAGTCGTAAGGTAGAAAATGAAACGAACTTAGAGAAGGTCAAATCGAGAGTGATTATTGCCTTTGGATATTGTAATATGAGCTGAGCAGAGATGAAGAGAGCTGTGTGCATGGAAGGAATGTACGACAGAGTTGCAAGCTAGCATTTAGATATCGTATGTGCTGTAGATACATATACTGTAGAACTTAAGGTACGGTACATTACACTTGGTACTTTTTTCGATTGGAGACGTAAATTGCTGTTTAGTGCTGCACCAGGCGAGAATACAGGAACGTCAGATTTCTCATTGTTCTGCCGTAAAAATAAGTTCGCCACTTTAAATGATTGAGCACGCAGAAGCACACAAGGTTCTCGTGGCTTCAACCGAGCTGGCACAGGAAATTGCCCCAAATTGTTCGAATACAAAACAAGTATGTTTGAATGACATTGCTTCTAGACCTGCTTGAATCGATTGGCCATTTTACTCCCGAGTCTCAACAAAATATATTGATTAATCTGAAATTGTTTGGTGTGTATGCAGAACCTTGTTTTCTAGACGACATTTTATTATTGCCTATCCTATGACTCATTACAACTAATATTTGTTGCAGAAACTAAGCAACTTTTCAGTTCAACCAATAGGTTGCTTATTCAAACAGCCCATTCCGCTAGCATGTACGTATGAGTCATCACTGCACAAAACGTGATGCACATATGTCTTGAAGAATGACCACCTCTGTCCACGCGGTCGCGCAACCTTGATTTCGCAGTATGGTAGTGGATGCAGCAATCACGCTTTTCCCAAAACCTGAGACTCGCGCCACGCACTTGCTGTCGCCCATACGTTATGTGGCTCATACGGTAGTGCATACATTAATGCTGCTAGTGGCAAACGTACTGCGAAGAAGCTGCAGTCCACACCTCTGGATGAACTATTTAACGTCTACAGTACACCCACACGTTCATCCTTGCTCCGGTTTCTTGTCTGGCCTCAAATCGTCAAACCTGAAGGAGAACTTCCAAAAACTTGAATGGCCCCCTCCTTCCCACATGCCCACAAACAATTTGCTCCGCCAGTGTCTCGCACGCCATCCCAGCTACTATTTTAAAGGAAAAGCAGCATCAAAATGTACTCTTCTCCATCTCCTTTGAGCTGTCTGTTCTCCGGACTTCCGCTGGACCCCTTGCCGGCCAAGCGAGAACGCAGTCCGCAAGTTGCTCACGCTCCCGTAAGAAACCACCGACTCAGCCTCTGCGGACAAAGGGTGAGGGAAGATATGTACTTAAAGAAAAGTTGGAAGGAGGGAGCCAGGGGAGCCTCAGGGCTTCGGATACCTTCTTTCTCTTGCTGGAGATAGCGTAGAGACAGATGTGTGCACGCAAAAATTGCATTACCCTTCTTTGGCAAGATAGCTAAAAAGAATTTCTTTTTCTTATCCTCCACATGTCGGTACATCTACAGCAAGCCCTCTGCAATGCCTTGCGCTACTTTCCTCCCAATACTCATGGCCAGCTCGCTCCTGAGTTTGCCCTCGAGCTCAAGGAATACGGGCACATCTACATGTACAGGTTTTTACCGCCCAAAGGGATTGAACTCAGGTACAGGAGGAAGATCTTGACTGGACTGTCGGCCATGCTTTATCCTACTTCAATAGGGCCATTCCTATCTCTGAGATCCCAGCCCGCTCGCGCCAGGCTGCGGCCATTATCCACATGATCCTGAACAACTTGGATTGGAAAGTGGCGCAGTTTCCGGAGGAGCTTGTCACCTATGGGGGAAACGGGCAGGTCTTCTCCAATTGGGCTCAGGCAAGACATGCTACAACGTGCGACTTTTTTTTTTTAGCTTCAATGGACCAACCGTTGATCGACTGTATGTAAGGATTCCCACTGAAGAAGAGTACAAAAGTATTTGCAAGGGCTGTGGAAAGTCCCCTCAGTGGACGTGCTGTACTCTGATGTGTAGATAGAACACACTGTTTCAAGCCCTCACGCGTGCTGACTTGGTCAACAACGGGCAGAGGGGCTCACACGAGAGTCTGAGTGATGATAAACATGGGCTTCGAGGCAAACAGTTTCCTATTTTCCGTTTTTATGCTGGTCAGACAGATTAAAACGGAGTCGTGCAGTCTTTCACTGGGGATTTTCAGAAGATCAATTGACTAGTTCATGGCAAAAAAACTGACTGAAGCTAAAGAAGTCGCCTTCCATTCGTATATATACATCCTCTGTGAGACTGACGGTCTAAAATGCTCAGTTCTGGCTTACGCTTCACTATCTGTCCACCATGAGTGAGGGTCAGACATTGGTACTCTACTCCGGGCATCCTCTGGGTCTGTTTCCCAGCCAACCCAGAAATCCTCGCGTCGTCGTCACCAATGGCATGGTCGTGCCCAATTACTCCAGCCGGGAGCACTACGATCGAATGTTTGCCATGGGAAACACAATGTACGTACTTATGTATATATATGAATGCATGTCATTGTAATGCCTGCCAGCCGTAGATTTGATTAGCGCACGCATCATAATGTTTGTTTGTGTACATTGGACACGAGTGTAGACTGAGTCTCTCTTGTTCTACAGCTACGGACAAATGACTGCAGGCAGTTTTTGCTACATTGGACCCCAAGGAATCGTGCACGGGACTACGGTACGACAAATATGGGCAGACAAAGCCAGATACGCTAATGTAACGTGACTGTGGTAATTTCAGCTAACTGTGCTGAACGCAGGCAGAAAGTACCTGAAGGTGAATTCGTTGGCTGGAAAGGTGTTCCTCACTTCCGGCCTGGGCGGTATGAGCGGGGCACAAGCGAAGGTCAGCCTTGAATAGCAAACAATTTGCAGGCCCGTTCATAAATAGCCTGCTTTCCCTTTCAGGCTGCTGTCATATGTGGCTGTGTTGGTGTCATTGCTGAGGTGAGTTACGAAGCCCTGAAGAAGCGCTTCGACCAAGGCTGGGTGTGCGAGATGGTCGACGACCTTGAGAAACTCGTTGTAAGAGTCAAGGAAGCCAAGAAGAACAAAGAGGTGAGCAAATTCCCCCAGACCTTTTTTAAGTTCTGGGGCCCAGCATCGTGAATTTTATGGGCTCTTGAACTTGAGATAACAGGGAGGTACATCTCTCCGTGGCAGCCAGTGAAAAATGGCCTTCAGAGACTACGTACAAGGTCATGATGAGTGAGAGTAGCTCTTTGTCACAGCATGCATGGACCCAGAAAGTTTTTTGCTGTTGTGCCCTCTCTCTCAGTGCATTTCTCTCTCTCCCTCTTTATTCCTCCCAAGAGCGCCAGCATTGGCTTTCACGGCAACGTGGTGGACATCTGGGAACGATTTGTGAAAGAGGACGACATGCTGGTGGAACTTGGCTCCGACCAGACCTCCTGCCACAACCCTTTCAATGGGGGCTACTATCCCGTCCAGCTGGGATTCCGCGAGGCGCAGGAGGTGAGGTTGGGGAGGGACTCGACTGACGCATTGGTATAATTGCCCCGAAAAATTGTTTCTCTCCTTCGCTGCTGTCCTTCTACTGCCTTGTGTGCGTTGGTACCGTATATATCACGCGAGAAAGGCTTTTCGCGAGGGCGTGTTGACCTCGGGGCTTTCAGAGTACTAAAGGCCCAATGTATGTGTGTCTCGGCGCGCGCGTGTGTGTGTGAGAGAGAAAGATCTTACCTATAGAGTGTAAAGTGCTTCTCTTCCTCTTATTTACTGCGCACAGCAGATGCAGTGCAGCATTGGCGTTGTATGCAGTGCGTTCTTCGGGTGGAATGGTTCATTGAAACGTAACTGCAGAGAAGAAACAGTTGGAGGCTACTTCCAATCTTGTGAAGGAGCAATATGGCCAATAGTCATGATGGCTTGGCAACACGATCTTTATGTAAACATTCACTGCCTCTCTCCACCCTCCTAGAATGTCTTCCATTGCCTGCTCTTGTGTCATCCGTTTAATGGCACTTGGGAATGTAAACGAGGTCGCATGTGAGGTCCCTCTTTTACTCCTTTTCTTCTCCGAGAAAGCCGCCGTAGAGATGAATGGGATCCCCTAAAAGTACGTAGTGCATGGTGCGATCCCCAAGGAGATGTCAGACGAAGCGTGCAGTGCGTGGTCCTGTTCAGCAGACCACGAATGAATTTGGCGGAGTACGCGCAGTACAATATGCCCAAATGCGGGCACAGGACTTCCAAGGACTTTCCTCCTCCACCTTCTCACACGTACATGCACATAGACGTACCCGAAAGCACATACATATGGGAAAAATTGCCTCTGAAACGCGATATTCTTGTGCACACACAGGAGCATGGGCACGAGTAGGTAGTTACGCACAAGTAGGAAAGAGATGGATCAGGTGCCACTTTTTATGTAAAGCACTATGGGTGCACTGAACGTACGTACGACGTCTGTGAGATTACCTTCTATGCATAATTATAACACTGCATCACAGGACTCCACTCTTCTGTAGGTCCTAGCCAAGGATCCTATTCGCTTCAAGGCGCTGGTGCAAGAGTCTCTGCGCAGACACGTCAAGGCAATAAACACTCTTGCTGACAGAGGTACTTTCTATGTTAGACATGTGCTTGCAGCACCATTGTAACAAAAACATTCTTCTTGTACTATCTTCAAATGTACGTACAGTCAGCCACGTCCAGACGAATGCTGCGTTAGACACCGCTCTTTAGTTAGAACGCAGCATAGACATTATAGTTGCACGGCACGTAGTGCAAGTTTATTAGCCCTGTTTGCTGTACGTATGGGCCGACCACATGGGTACCACCACAGTTGCGTTCTACCTACCTTGAGATTTTTTCCCCAAGGAGCTACATACGGGTACAGTGCGTAGACCTGTACTATTACAAGCTCACAGTCTCCCTGCTACAAAGAAAAAAGAAGGCCTTCGCCGTGATGGAGGTCGCTGGTGTGTGTCCACTTCACGCATTCCAAATGGGGCATTTCTGGCCGCCGAGCAGACCTTTTCCAAGAAGCTCAAAAAACGGGACACAGACAGAGAGACACAGAGGGAGACACAGAGAGAGGAAGTTTTCCACGCAGTGCGCCAGTATTTTATGGCTCATAGAAAGTTACGAGCTCTCTCCCTGAGGCCTTCACGAACAACAAAAGGCCTACTTTGAGTGGGCCTTCTCCACCTTTGGACGATACATGGGCGGGAGGAGGGGAGGCGGCGGGTGATTTATCATGATGTGATGCTCCATTGGTTTCTTTTTAAGTGGTTCTATTCTTTTCTTTTGTCCTCTTACAATGTAGGCATGTTTTTCTGGGACTATGGGAATGCATTCCTTCTTGAGGCACGCAGAGCCGGTGCCGATGTGGACGCTCAAAGCGGTGACGACCACGACGAACTTCAGTTTAGATACCCGTCCTACGTACAAGACATCATGGGGTGAGAGATGCATCAAGTCAGAAAGAAAACACTTCCAGCTGGCTCTCCCAAATGCTTCAGGGACATATTTTCCTTGGGCTTCGGACCATTTCGTTGGGTGTGCACTTCTGGAGAGGCTTCTGACCTAAGGCGGACGGACCAAATCGCTGCGACCGTGCTGCAGGACATCATAGCGTGTAAGCTGGCCCGGGCTCAACACAGCACAATCCTTATGCGTCAACCGCTTTTGCACCAGTGTAGTTCGAAAGAATTTAGCGCCATAAATAACGCATGTAGTCACACAGGTGGAATTCCGGTCGAGATTGGGCAGCAGTATGAGGATAACCTTCGATGGCTGGCGGAGGCTGAAAAGCACCGTCTGGTGGTGGGATCCCAGGCCAGAATCCTATATTCGGATCAGCAAGGCCGCGTGGCAATAGCAAAAGCCTTCAACCAAGCCGTAGCTGCTGGAAGAGTAAAGGTATCACGTTGCAAACTTGTTCCCTCATCCCTACTCTAATCGCATACAACATCCACAACGATAAGGACGACAATCAGGGAAGAAAATTTATGGGACGTTTTCCCCATGTCTACGACAACGACACGATATCTTGAACAACGGGAAAGCTGACGCAGTCGTCCTGCCTTCTCTCCTTACTTCTGTTTTTTCGCCCCTGCAGGGTCCTGTTGTGATCAGCCGGGACCATCACGACGTGAGCGGCACCGACAGCCCGTTCAGAGAGACTTCCAACATCAAGGACGGCTCCGCCTTCACCGCAGGTGAGCGAGCATGAGACGTCACTCGTTTTGTCGGACGAGGAGTTTGCTGCATTTCCTCGAGGCCTTCGAGCTCAGGCCTAGAAAGAAACCAATTCAATTCGAGAAAGACACGACACGGATGATTTTTTTTTGGCGGCCGAGCACGAAAGAGGTTTTCTGGCGTCTCTTGAGATATATCTTGGCGCAAGGCAACGGTATTGTACACTGTACCAAAACATACACCCTCTTTCTATGCTACATGCTGCAGAGCAGCATAGTATACGTAGATAGAAGTATGCTAAAACCTGGAGCCTAATGCGAGGACTGTGCGACCATTACCTAGGTATAGGACGAGCTGATATTATGTTAATGCGATCCAGAGCAAACAGAGACGTGACTTCATTGATGTCCGCATTTGTAGAGCTTTACACGATTAGGCGCATTAGTCAGGAAAACGACGGGAAAGTTAAATAAGCCCCGCTGGTGCATCCCGACTAATACTCACAAGATGATGCTAGTGCGAATCCTGCTTATCAGGGGTGCTCTAGCACACATTGTACGTGCATTATGAAGTCATTCTCGGCGTAGCCAGGGACATGTTCAAAAATTAGGCTGCTAATCTCACATTTATGGTGCAATTTTCTTAGCCGTCCTTAAATGAGAAGGGGGAGGAAGAGAGGCCTTCTTTACTATGTGCGTGCCACACGCGCACACACTGCTAGGCTTTCTTGAGCAGGCCTCAAAGTCCCTGGCCTTGGAGTGAACCATACCACTGGGCCTAGAAGAAGCTCTCTACTACGCACCAGCATAAGAATCCTTTCTCACGACTTTTTCTTTCTTCTCTCTTGGTAAGAGAAGCAGACGACGCTGGAGCCTTTTATTTTTTGCTCACCCGCCAAATTCTCCACAGAAACCAAGATCAGTTGCACAGTAGAGCCCGCTTATATCGTCTACTTGCTGCTGTGTGGATTCCAGTTAATTCATCAAATCATAGGAACATGCCCTTGTATACTGTATGTTGTCCTTGACGGAGCTCTTGACAGCGTACTAGAAACTCGATTGCCTAGCTACAGAAGGAAGGAATCTTGACTTCTTTTTTCTTCTCACCATCCTCCATGGATGCATGCTGGAACGCTCTTAACTTTAGAATGTGCATGTTAAGTTGCAACTTAACTGTCAACTTTATTAAGTTGCTGGTATAGTACCTTCAAAATCTGTGACAAGGTGCTACAGATCCCTGTCCAATTGTCATTTCATCACATTGTGCGATTTTTTTTCCACATAAGCTTGAGCATCCATATGTAATTCTTACCATGCTGTCTCGATTGTTGACGAAGATTCTTCAGTTGAAAATTACAAAGTGTTTCTTCAACCTGGAACTGACCGTCACCATTCGTTTTAAAAATACTTCATGTACTAAACGACAAAAGTAGGAAAAGTTTGCAATGTCGTGGACAAGATTAGCAGGCAGAATGGAAAGGAGGTAAATGATTGATAGGTAGAGGAATCAAAAATATCTGGTCAATTTTCAATGAATTTTGATGTTTCTTTCTATTAAATATGTCGTTCTGAAAGTTGCTGGGCAATCCTTTATGTATGCACCGTCGAATTCGTGTTTCCACCAGTGCTTTGTGTGCACGATTCGTTAGTATTCCTCTCACAATGCGTCTCTCGGGGTCCAACCTCCGGGTCAACTGAGGCTACCCTTCGCAGAGACCAGAAGAGCTGCAGTTCACTTTATTAAAAAGAGTGATCCTCAATGCCCTCGCAATATGGAAGGAAAGATGCGATCTGGACACACAGATGGCCAGACACTCCCGTACGCAAAAAGAAAAAGGACGCGTTATGTGCAGAAGTATGTGTTTATACTATGCATACACTTATGTGCAGCCTGATATGCATGCACGGTGCATAGCGCACCAGATCCATATCGCTGCACGTTACTACTTGCAGAAGTACCTATTGGGCTGCACATAGGCCTACTGCAAGGCAAATGTGAATGCATAAAAGGGTCTTTTCTCCTCATCCTCCTTTGCATATGCATTGGGGCAGTGAAAAGTTCCCCAACCCCACGGATATAATCATTTTGCAGATATGGCTGTCCAGAACTGTATCGGTGACGCTTTTCGGGGAGCCACGTGGGTCGCTCTGCACAACGGAGGAGGCACAGGATGGTGAGAATTGGGAGGGCAAAGAAATGTCCCAACGTCTTCTCCAACTTTCTCCGTAGGGGCGAGGTCATCAACGGCGGATTTGGACTCGTACTAGATGGCTCTGAGAACGCAGGCAGGAGGGCCGAGGAAATGCTCAACTGGGACGTGTCTAATGGAGTGGCCAGAAGGTGAGACAAACGAGCAGAGGTATTTTTTTCACCCCCATTTTTTTTTTTTACGCAGATCTTGGAGTGGGAATGCACACGCCCAAAAGACGATTCGTAGAACCATGGAGGTGGACCCAAGGCTGCAAGTGACGCTGCCAAACGCTATCGCGAGTGAGGACATCATTCAAGAGGCGCTTAAATCAGGAGAAAACAAATAGAGTATCTAACCAAAGGCTTCTACGGGAGATATAAAATACATAGCACGTAGTAGTAGCATGTAGCAACATAGCACAAACAATTGGAATGAACTTTTGCAAGCTGAGGACGAAGTGTCGCAACTCGGCTGGAGCTCAATTCTACTTTTCGTTTCACCTCAGACATTATTAATGGCTTTGTACGTGTATTCTTCACAATAGTATGTTACAAGAGTAGTTTGTGCTTCAACTAGTTCGATTACGATTGTCACGTTTTCGCCACAAACCAAGGGAGCAACAGTAACATGGAGAGAGCTGACAATATTCACGATTAAAAGTAGCTCTTGAAACCATGAAGTATACGCGTTGTAGCATGTAGTAGATACGTGAGCTGATAAACGGGAATGAGCTGAAAAAATACTTGATGTAATGCTGGAGAATGCCATCTCCTTGCATATTACAGACTCTCTGAGAGCCAAATGTCTTAGGAATGTCGGATACAGGTATTTGTAGAGTGAGTGTACAGCGTGTGTATATATATATATAATCATGTATGTGTATATAGTATAAATCAGGCTTATTCTTAGTACGAAGCGAGAAGAGTTGCTGTAGTTTTAGCAATGCAGTACAGGGTAATGTAATGGATAAGCATATGAAGGCACGATATTTTATACTAGGGAGGCGCAAGAAGGGATGAGAAACTGACCAATGAAAATTTTCTTAACTGTTTCTCCTCGAGAAATACGTATTCATAGAGTTAAAATACTGTATCTCCTTATTCTTCTGGTTCAGTAGTGGTCGCCGCAGTCGTTGCTGCCCCCATCGCGGCCTTGGTCACATTGGCCGCCATCTTGGCAAACTTCTCGGCGGCCTTGGCGGCGGCCTCGGCCGCCTTCTCACGATTACGCTGTTTCTCCGCTTCCAGCTGCCGGATCACGGAGGAGAATGCGTAAGGAATCACAAAAATCATGATTGCAAAGCCTCCGATTAGGATAAGCAGGGTAGGCATTATGTCTCGGATGTCCTTGAACGTGATCCCCTTGTACCAGGGCAGCTTCTCGGCGGAGGCGGTCGCCTCCAGCTGCGAGTTGGTCTTGGAGCGCACTGAGCCAGTGCGTGACAGGACGGACAGCCGATCTCCACCTCCGCCTGCGCCGAATTCTTCATCGTCAGTGGCGAAGAGCGAGTTCCTACCGACGCCGGAGGCCACGGGGCGGCCGCTGGCGTCGGCGTCGTTGTCATCGTCCGAGACTGGGCGGTACTTGGTACCCTTGTTGCCACCGCTTCCGTCGATATTGACAACGTGTCCCTCCTCTACCGTCATGGTGCGCACCACCACTTTCTATAATTAGGAAATAGGCAGAGAAAGAAAGAGAAGCGCATGCCCATGGCAGCATGATGGCGCTACACGTTTCTACACACATCAATAGCAACTTCCGAACTAATCTAAGTAATTACTGTTTTACTCTAGTTATTATTCTACCATTCCTAAAAGGTTAAACAAGCGGTTTGAACAAGCGGATTTCTTGTCACACATTAATCGGAGCACGTGTACACTCAAGAACCTCTGACTGCCATTGATCAACACTAAAATCCGCCCGTTTTATATGTTCCCTGCTCCATATCTACCGTACTGCGAACAACCTTATGACTTTACAGACGTATGTATGTGGTAATAAATGTACGTACGCAAGTGGTTGAAGATCAAGATATAAATTCTTTTAACTACATAACTTTCAACTCTACTACGAACGAACAACGAACGCTACGTGGCTTTAGTTGATGTGCTATTGAGCAGTGGTGGGTGGTGGGTGTGATATTGGTGGATCGGAGTCATAAAAACTGGTGGTGCAAGTCTCACTGTCCACCATGTTCGGTGCGATGATGAATACGGTTATTGCACTACTGTACTGTTCTGTACTGGCAGTAGCTCTATGCTCATATTCAGATTCTGCCTGCGATCTGAACGTGCACTCTGTCCCATGTGGATATAGAGAGGATTCCACGCATGCATGGATGGCTGCACGCTATAACAGATAATTGACAATACGAAAAGAAAGAACAATGAGGTCTGCACTTTTTCCCCGCCTGGATAGCGCAGAGAAAGCGTCGCAAAGAGCTGTACTTTCTTGTGCAACATTTATGTCATACTTTGCTCACACGTCGAAGTAATGTGGAGGCTCCGTAACTAGCTGTTTACTGCTGGACTGCTACAGGTCGGACTGAAGAAGTGTAAGTGGTACGTACAACTACGCATTACGTTCAATTGTAGATACATGCAATGTACTTGGAGGAGGAGGAAGTACCAGAACAAAAAGAAGGGAGTGATTTTCCTTCACTCGTGCTTGGGTTTGAACATGCATGAGGAAGCTCAACTACTGTACTGTACACACAGTACGTGGATACGAGCACGTATGAACTACTGGATGTGCGGGGTATTCAGCCAATTTCTTCTCTGATACCTCACGTATGACTGAATGGAACACGAATTTGCCGCCGGTTTTTCAGGAGGCATTTTTGAGAATGCAATAAACATTAATGAACTCGACGGGCAGGAGATATAAGAGCATTATTAGCGGAAAGTAAGCGTCGATTTGCGTCTGGAAAGTACTTTACCGGGGGAAGAGCGATGGACACACTTTCCATGGCTCTATAAAAAGAAAAACGGAGCGCGGCTTACTTAAATGAGAAGAATGATAGTAGTGCGAAGAGACAAGGTGAGTACAAAAAGAGCAGCTACTAGTCAAGATCGCCTACGTGTGCCAGAAGAAGCCGTAGAGTAAGTTGACTGCGTAGCTATCGAGTGCGACGACGCCCGAGACCTTGGGCTTGGCGGCGTTGACGAGAGTTGTCGTCCCGGGCCATTTGAGCAGGGGTCACAACCGTGATGAAAAAGTTACAGGAAGGCACTGCTGAAGAGCTTGATCGTCGTCTCCTCCGAATGCATGGAGCTGCTACATTAGCGGTGGCGGAGAAACCACTAATCCGACCAACCACCTTGGAGCTGGCGATCGAGACTGAGAGGAAGGAAAGAGCGACTAAAAGCAGAGAGAAAGAGAGCGAGAGAGAGCGCTCCGTGCTGTACGAGTACTTCAGTTCCAGGCGAAAGTTGTAGTAAGCTAAGATTTTCTCTTTGGGGCCCTGCTGCTACAGCGGCGGCGGCGGCGGCTTTTTCGCCGCCTTGGCTGCATGGTGGGACAAACTCAGTGGCGGCTGCGGGCTCAAAAAGGCCTCAAAGCTTTTTCATACTGCATGAAGCCGAAGCAAGGAGGGAGAGTAAGAAGTCAAGGAAATGGCACTGAGGAGGAAGGGGGAAAAAATGCCGTCGCCGACAGAAAGTGCGCAAGGAAGCACCTTTCTATACTTCCTGTGCTCTGCTACAGGAGCAAAGTGTTGAGAATTCCTCTGCTGATTGCTTGGTGAGTGGACTCGTCCTTCGTAGCAATCAATGGTCTTGTACTACTCCACAGGACGGAGAACTGAGCTGTACACAGTAACACTTACTTGTACAGTGCAAGTATGGTAGCCGAGACAGCACTGGAGACCGCTATTGTCGCATAGGCAATTGACGCATATATGACGACTTGACGCATACATGTACATGTGTGCATATGGACGAGCACTATGCTAGTAAGTAAGACACAATACTATATTTTATCATGGTTTCCTCTCAGACGACAGCGCAAGAATGCTAGAAAGTTACGCTATCTCTGGCCCATTCAGCGCACCCATCATGATGGTGACAAGGTCCATGATCTGGAGATACTCGTTGGCCCCGTCGAGGAGTCGGTTTTCGTTGACAGCCAGGGTCTCGCAAATCACGGACTTCTGCTTGTCAGAAAGAGCGTCTTCACGGACGATTCTGTTGTGGAGCTGGGAGAACAGCTGGGTCATGGCGAACCCCTCACAAATGAAGTTATCCACGAACATTTGCACTTTCTCAAAGGAGTTGCTCCGGCACGCGGACATCAACGCGTCCAGCCAACGATCGGGCACAACCCCGCTGATCTCTAATACACCCTCCCCGGTGACCTGGGCAAATCCGTCGTCGTCCCTGGGATTGAGCTGCGTACATGACTGCAAGGTGGTAATGGCCTTTCTAAGGTCGCCCTCGGAAGTCTCCAGCAACGCCTCCATAGCAGCCGGTTCGACTTGCAGCTTCTCCTTCTCGGCAATGCTGCCCAGCCTCTCAGTCAAGACGGAGCGGTCAAGCGGTTTAAAGCGAAACTTGGCACATCGGGACGTCAGTGGTTCAATGATTCTGCTGACGTAGTTGCAGATCAGACAGAACTTGGTGGAACGTCCTTCCTTCTCCATGGTGCGGCGGAGAGCCGACTGGGCGTCCCTCGTCATGCTATCGGCCTCGTCCAGGATCACAATTTTGAATGGCGGGCAAGGCCGGCCGTCGGGTCGCTTTCCGGAGGCCGTGGTCTGGGCGAAAGTCTTGACCTTCTGCCTGACGACGGCGATGCCACGCTCATCTGAGGCGTTGAGCTCGAGTATGCGGGAACGGTAGAGATCAGCCCCGAAAAGGTCCCGCGCCGCTGCCAGGATGGTTGACGTCTTACCAGTGCCCGGCGGCCCGTAGAACAGCAGATTGGGTAGATCGTGGCCGGACAGGGACTTTTTGAGCACGGCGACCACCTCGTGCTGGTGGGCGACATCGTCGACGGAGCGCGGACGATACTTCTCCACCCACGGAACAGGGGCGGTGGTGCGCTTCTGAGGAGCCGCGCCCGCGCCCGCCTTCTTGGTTCCCCGGTCATCACCGACGGCCTTCGGGCCCAGCTTGCCAGTCTTCAAGAAGGCTTCCATGGCTCAGAAGAGGTGAAGATGAAGGGACCAGCAGTCGCTCTTGAACCCTGATACCGTGGTTTATACGTGTTTTTGTTTTCTTTTCCTTGGCGCGCCAACGATCCCGGAACTACGGAAAGTCTCGCCTCCATTCTGGCGAAACCTCGTTTTCCTCCTTTACCGCCCCCCGCCCGGGGTCTTCGACTCGTACGGCGGTCACGGCTTGTACAACAGCTTCAGCGGCTGCCGCAGCAGCTGCCGCACCTTCAATGTTAGCTGCGGCGTCGTCGCCACCTTGTGGCTGCCGTCCCTGGCCCCATCTGTCCTCTCCCCCGTGTCTCGAGCGCACGCACGCCGACGAGAGCAGCCCTGCGCAGCCCCCAGTGCGTGCAGACGGCGTCGGGGCCGCCCTACTCAGTCACTTTGTGAGCTCCGCCGGGAGAGGTGGATTCCGCACCAGTCGGTAAAGACGTCCTTCCGCAGTCGTCCCGTCGGAACGAGATCCCGATTCTCCGGGCCCGGGGCCCAATAGCAGCCGTACGTGCACGCTAAGTCCATTTTCTACTCTCCGGGAGGAACTCCGGAGAAGACAGACGATCGGCGTCGGGTCGGGGTTAGGGCTAACTTTTACTTCCTCGCTACGTAATCGTACTTCAGTAGGGAGCAAACGTTGCTGGCGGCCCTCGCTCGCCCGACTTCGCCCTCGCTGTCGCAGGCGAGCTCTATCCGGACCGTACGTGGCGAGGCGAGGCGAGCAGAGCAGGGGCCAGAAAGATAACCTAACTGCGTGCAAGGCGCACGCTTGCTACTACAACTACAGAGTACAGAGCCAAAAGTATTTGTTCACGATCCACCGAGTGGAGGCGGAGCCGGAGAACCCGACCGAGACCGAAGTCACCGCCGCCGTCGCTGCCGTCCCAGCAGACGTCTGCCCAGACTAGAATGTCTCTCTGTTAGCAAAAGTTAATGCAGCCTCCGAGATCATAGATTTTTGCCAAAAAAAGGTAACATTTCTTTGTCATCGTCGCACTCGTCCGCGGACCGCAACACGAGAGACACCGCGGAAAGTATAATAGACAAAAGTCCCGTAGCAGCGTTTTTTCTGAATCCAACCTTTCTCTTTGGCCCCGGATTGTGACAAAGGAGATTGAAGAAAGTGCGTAGTTTGCCACGTTGGTGACGGCGGCCATGTTGCAAGACTGGGAGGAGAGGAAAGAAGAAGGCAAGGGCGGTCGCAGCGAACGCCCGCGCTTTTACCGACAGGTGGCGCCCTAGTCGAGGGGGAGCGTCTCTGTGCGGATACAGCGACATCTCTGGATAACCACAGCATTTCCTTCCAGAACGGCGGTACGAACTGACAAACAGATGGATCAAGGGGACGGACGGCACGTTCGACATGTACGTCACGACGGAGCTGGCGAGTGTGGCGAGGCTTCTGCTGGCGCTCTAATTTTGATTGCCCTTTTCAGGTGGCCGGCGTTGATGTCGACGACCACATTCATAACCTAACTTAGTTCAGCTCTGACTTCAGACTAAGCTTTGTAGACAGACAGAAACTTCACTGTCAGCCATGAAGCAAAGGACATGATTTTGCATCACTCACACTTGCCCCATGTTTATTCAGACGAACTTGCGGAATTAGTCTTCTAGATTTGGAAACGTAAAAAAGTGGGAATCCAGGACATGTCTCAAAAAGGACTCTTTAGGGTCATTCCACCCGACGCCGTCACCCAGGGGTCGCTGGTTCACGTGTTTGTGCCGCTTTGGCCCCATAGGGACACCACAGTCAAGTCTTGGCCGGCGTTCAAGGGGGAGCAACGTAGCGTGCAAATGATGCATCTCTGTGCAGTAGTGGTATGAAATACGCTCGTTTACATCGCTCTTTTACTTGTGATGCATGTGACAAACTACGAGTTCCCCGTTCAAAACATTTGGACGTGATCGCCGATCGCGGCTCAATTCATGTCGAGGAGGTTTTTACATACATGTGCATATTTTTGGAGCATTTTCCATCCCATCCTAACCCATTTCTCTTTGCCTTGTTGCAGAGTTATTGTCGGAAGATGCCTAGGATCGACCCACACCAGTTGCTTAAGACGTTGGGCGTCCTCCTGTGCTACTCGGGAGGGATACGGTCCAGCGAGGAGGTCCTGCGCATCGTGCAGTTGATGCAGAAGTTCTCCAGAAAACTCGTGTCCAAATGCATATACGTTCAGATCTTGAAAGCAACGAAGGTTCCATTGTTAGACGAGTTCTTAGACGCCGACGGCTGGGCCCTACTCAACACTTGGTTCGCTGACGCCATCAAGAGCAAGAATTGGCCGTTCGCGAACGAGATGCTAGAATTGTTCCTGCACTGCCCCATTACCGCTGCACGCCTGCGTGACAACGTCGAGGCCAATCAGGCTCCCAAACTCATCAACCAGTTGCGACAGGCGTCTGCCTTGGACGACGACATCAGGAAGTTAGCCGACAAAGTCTACAACAAGTGGTTGATGGTAGTGTCTTCCGACAAGGAGAACGGCGATAACGTGTCGGACGTTAACACAGACTCGGAAAATAGCTGTGAGGACAAGACCGCCAAGGTCACTTTCAAAGCTGGCGCTAGCGCAGTGAAAGAGGAGGACAAGGGGGCGGGTGCCGAGAACGGTCCCATATCGCTGCTCCAGAGTCTGGCGGATGAAGTTTCGGAGAATATCAAGAAGGAAGAGGAGGGAAAATCGGATGACGTTAGGGAGAAGAAAGGCTCTGACAAGAAGCAGCGGCATCACGAAAAACACCACCTCCATAGTCATAGGGACAAGGACCGCAGTTCCAAGGAGAAACATAATGGAAGTAGTCAAAAAGATAGCAAGGCCAGAGAAAAGGAGAGAGAGGATCGCCGAAAGAGAAGGGACGAGCGAGAAAAGGAGCGGGACAGGGACAAGAAGCGCTTCAGACCCGATAGACGAGATGAGGTGGATCCGTCGGAGAAGCAGAGGATCAAGGAGATTGCCAGGAGACTGAAAGAGGAAGAGCAGTCCAAGAAAGACAAAGATACTCTGAGTAAGATTGGGGTTGGCACAACATCCACCCTGAGCAAGATTCCCAGGATCCCCAAGAAGAGCAACAGCTCTGACGAGAAGAAAGGTTTGAGTTTCGAGGACATGCTTGGGGGCCTGGACTCCAAGCCTAAGACGGTAAAGACACCCATGAATAGGAACAAGACCGCCTCCCTGCTCGAAGGCTTCACAAAGTCATCGTCGCCGTCCTCGAACAAAGCCAAAGAGTCTTCTTCTTCTGTTGCTTCTTCGTCTTCTTCATCTTCCTCCAAGCATACTTCGCATAAGAAAGAAGGCGGTGGCAGTCACTCTGATCGACACAAGAGTAGTGCTGTCACACACCGAAGAGACACTGGAAGCAGTAGCAGCTCTCATGGAAGCAAGAAAGACTCTACACATCAGTCGAGCACTAAGAAGCCAGATCCCGAGAAGAAACCTACAAAATTATCCTTTCCAGAGAAGAGAAGGTCGTCGGATAATGACAGTCCCAAGGTATCTAAGGCGACCCACAACTTCTCCGAGAGCTCCGGCTTCATGGATGCGATCTTCAGCTCCATGAGCAAGGAAGAGCCCAGGAAGAAGAAACGGCGATTGTCAGAAACTGACCCGCAAATGAGGAAGCCACAGGAGAAAACTGATTCTTCGGAAGGTCATGCTCCCAAAGCCAGACAATCCACTCCTGAGAAAGAAGAGAGCGAAGACAAAGCCGATCCAGTGCCAGCTTTTAGCTTTTATAAGGACACCCTGGACGAAACTCATGACACAGAAGAGGAGAAGAAGTCCGTTAAGGAAACTAAGAATGCGGGCCACGAGGAAGACGAGGATTCCAAGAGGCGATCTTCTCCTCCGCCATCAGAGACAGAGAACAACGACGACGTCAGTGACAAAAAGAACACTGATGCAGACAATGATCTGCCCTTCAAAGAGCCAGATAGCTTGCCGAGAGAGGTCAAAGGGATCCTGGTCTATCATCGCGGCAAGGACAAGCGCAATAAAGCCATCAAGTGGAAGGCCGAGACTGATCTTGTGTCAGTGAGGTACTTTGAGTTGGATGAGGATGAAAGAGTGAACGTCAACAAGATTAAGTTCGAGAACATGCGGGAGATGGAGTTGAAGATGGAAAAGGCTGCCATCAAGTCCAAGGGTGCTGTTGAGGAAGACCAGACCCAGTGGTACACACCCATTCGAGTTGACGTTGATAACAGAGAACCGTTTGAGCCAGGTTCTAAGAGCGAAGAGAAAGACATCCAGTACGCCAGAGAGAAGAATGTGCTACAGGCGCTTTACTTTAACAAAGCTATGACTCCCCCGTCTCCGGCCGAGCCAGATCCGGAGATGTTCAAGCGCAGGGAGCCTGCTGTTATACCTTTGGACGACGTGGAAGGTGGTGAAGACTCCGTGACGGACTATTCCAAGAAGGTTCAATGGCCCGAGCCCAAGATCAACGCTGTGGACCAGCAGGCCAATCTGGAGAGCGCCTTCAGCTTGCCGCCGGCTCTCAGTAATTTGCTCAATAGCGTCAACATTGCCAGCATCTTGCCCAAGCCCTCCAGCCTAAGTCAAGAAGAACAAACCGTGCTTGCCGCACAGACCGAGGCTTTGAAAGCTATGGGCATGCTCCCGGGCATTGATGTCCCCCCAAACTTTCCTCCGCCGAGCTCTGCAGTTCCACCCGGGTCTAATCCGGGCGGCCCCATGCCGCCACCTCCCGGAGCGATGGTTCCTCCTCAAGGGCCGCCGCCGCCGCCGCCGCCGCATATGGAAGGTAACTTCGCCATGCCACCGCCATATCCCAACGGGCCACCCATGGGACCACCGCCGCCTGGCTTCAACCTGCCGCCGCATCCCAACGGTGGGTTCGGGGGTCCCCCTTTTCAGCATCCGCCCTTTCACAATCAGCGAGGTGGCGGTGGATTCGACAACAGAGGATTTCATCATGGTGGTCGCGGAAATTTCAGGGGAGGATTCAGGAGAGAAAGGTACGAAAAAAAACTCTAATTCACGTAAAATCATTTGTATCACATGTATGCTCGATTAGATGTATGCATGTAAGTGCTTGCCTACGTACGTACCGGGTGCGAGCGGATTAGCTCTCTACGGAAGTTGACATTTAGCTCCACAATCAAAATGAAGCGATATTTGCATCAGTCCAAAGGAAATTTAGTCTCGCCGAGGGTCTCGGAATCAATTGGGATTGCTGTCAACACCTATCTTCAAGCATCTAAGGTGGTTGGTAGTCTTCCTCTTATCCATTTTGGCAGGTTAGCTTTTAATTAAGGGTGATTTTTAACTTAAGGACTCAAAAAAGTTGAAATGAGTAAAATCTTGAATGTCCGCTAGCACTGTAGAAATGAAAATCTAGCACTTTGGAGATTTTGCACTGCAGACACCGCGTCAGCAACTCTCCAAAATGACTCATCAAGTCAGTTTTGAAGTGAACCTTCCGACGAGGTGGGTGTAAGGCCTCTCCTTGCTGCCCACGTTGACCTTGTTGCAGTAGCACACATTTCGTCAAAGCTGGAAGCTGTCAAAGGATCAATAGGACGCTGATTTGCTCGCACCCTATACATGCGGTTCAAAGTGTTGTCCTCGGATCATCAGCATTAATGTCAGGTCGTCTACTTGCAGAGATTTCCGAGATCAACAGCGAGGAGGAGGAGGAGGAGGAGGAGGCTTCAGACGTGATAGAGATGACTACAAAATCAAGACGAAACCTTGCTCATACTTTGCCTCAGGCTATTGTCGAGACGGGGATCAGTGTCGTTTCATTCATGCCGAAGGGCCAAACTGAAATGACTACATGACGCTTTTCAACTCCTCTCGGAGCAGAGGAAGTTAACGTAACAAACTGATACATTCTGGACAAAATAATAATATTATCCAGCAATAAATGTTAATGTTGTCTGTTTCATCTCCATGTTTGTCGTGCACATAACCATGTATGTGTCGTTTGGATGAAAATTGCTACGAGTCACCGCAATCAAGATTCTCTAAGGACTACAATTAATACTGAGCCAGGGGAGAAAAAACAGCCCCAGCAGCGCCACTTGCTCAGTCATTCCTTCATTATTTGCGTTAGAATTTGCATGTGTCCTAAGCTGTTGAGAATGATCTGAAAGCCTTGACGTATGAGTGAGATGCTTCTCAATTGGCATTCGTGGCAGGCGGGCTTATTTCGCAGATATTCCTGTCGTAAAGAAGCTTGGTGTCCAGCGTTGGCCCACGTGCAAGGCAAGAGGTTTCAGAAATCTTGATGGGTTGGCTCAACACTCAGAATGTGAACAGGCAACATCCTGCTTCGTGTCCTTCTTCGTTATACGAGGGAGCCGAGGCTGTTTACGTCATCATAATGCTGCAGGTGCAACTAGACGGTCGAGACTAGAGTCACGTAGAGGTGATTTGGGTCTGCTGGAGATGTTTTGTGAGGGACGCTCAATTGTACTTTCTGGCACTGCTGATTTAGAGAGTGACTTTTACATACTGATGCATGGGCCTGACTAGAGTTTCACGATTGATCCACACAGCAATGTGTGAGAACGATCTTGTTTTCCTACCCCTTACTTTTATAGAATTGGACCTTGTCCACCCTCCTGACTGGACATAATAATGAGGTAACACTTCATTTATAAGAAGTGTTTGACTGTGTGGACAAGTCCGGAGCTTATTGAATATGATCAGAATGATGTAGTGCAATCGAACTTAGAGAAAAGTTGACTTGAGGTTTTGCTTGTCCCCTTTCACCATTTGCAGACTATAAAGTGGCTCTTACGGGCGAAGAGGCGCAAGATACTTTAAAGCCAGAAATATCCATTTCCCAGAGCTGCCTTTATTACGGAATTTTGTCCAAAAATGAAGTAAATAACCTTGACTACGCAGTCTCCGAGCCTTCAAGCTATGTAACGAAGGCTGTTAGCTACAATATTAAGGAAGTTACCAAGAAGGAGGAGGCCTTCGATATTGTCCTCGGAGCTCAAATCGCCTCGGTAAAAACTCGGAAGATTAAGTGCTACAATGTACGACCGACCAGACAATAAACAGTATAGTCATTCCCGTCAGCTGCTCATGTTTTCTCTGGCAAGATGTTTTCAGCAACGGAGGTCACTTTTGTTTAGTGATGGAAATTTTCTGTAAGCAGGGCAATCTTGACTTCATCGGAAATCTTTTCTGTAGTTTACGCAATCGAAGTTTGATTGTACCAGGTTGCTCAAACCCGGGTTAAACCCAGGAAAAAAGCCAATGCTAACCCGAGTGTCAGCCCGCAACTGTTGTGCCGGGGTTACTCAGGTACCCAGGTTCGCGTAATCCAGCCCATTAAACCCCAGAATTGACTGACTTTCATTGACACATGCAAAACAACAAGAACGCAATGATAGCATAAAAGCCGTGAAAATGTAACACTACAGCTATTACGTCGCCAGGCATTGTGTGGTACTGCGTAGACGTCACTTCTAAGCCCCAACTAAGATTCCCACGTCGACTTTATGCATACCCTTGCTTAAGAACCTCGACTTTGTGAACTTGGTCAGTCAGCACCAAAAAGTTGACCACATGGAGTGGTGAAAAAAGGAGACATTTTAGATCAGACCCAACCCAAGAAATGCATGTGTTTCTCAGAGTTAGCAGGCTAAATGTTTGGGGCGAGCGTGCAGAAGTAGGCACCAAATGATTCAGTGCTGTCACTCTTGTGC